>SL_5KL_010_SEDDRAFT_10002482_pt1 | contig 10172 bp, 9 predicted proteins | sample SodLakKL_010_SED_FD_9118 | JGI IMG/M metagenome (IMG submission 9118)
CCTCAGCAGCCGACTCGGCGACCGCCCGAATGTCGACCGGCTGGCTGGTTCGGACGAACAGTTCGTCCATGCCAAGCCCCACAGTGACGAACGCTTCGCCGTCACGTTCGGCGCGGTGGAGTTCGTCGACCAGCAGTTCGGTCGACGGGAAGTCGAACCGGTGGCTGAACTGATCGGTGTCGAGAACCACAAACGAAACGTCGTCACGCGTGTCGGACTCAAGATTGGCCTGAGCTGTCGAGAGTTCGGTCGAGACTTTCTCGCGGAACTGCTCGGCGATATGGGCCGCCAAGTCGCCAGCGTCGTCGAACAGCAGATCCGTGATGAGTTCGCGTTTGTCCTGGTAGGACTGATAGTAGGCCTCAAGGGCGACTGCCTCGCGGATGTCCGTGAGCTGCTCGGCGTCGTAGCCGGCCGATTCGGCCGCTGTGGTGTAGGCTTCGGGGGCGTCTTCCCAGTAGCTCACCGCAGGGAGGTGCTGCATGTCNTCGNNNACCNNGGGGTTGAGCGCGGCCGCNAGCGTCGCGGTCAGCGCGCCGACCGAGAGATCAGCTGCGTTCGCATCTGTGGTCACGACCTGCTCGGCAACGTCGTCGACATCGGTGTCGGCCGCAATCGAATCCAGCACGATGCGTTCGGCGCCGTACACACCGAGCAAGCCGAGTCCGTCTGCGGAGTCGGCAGTGCTGGCCGCGCCAACAAAGCAGAACAGCGGCAGTTTCTCGTCGTGACGGTCCCGATCCTGTAGCATTCGGGTGGCGTCTTTCGTTGCGGCGTCCATGCCGTAAACTGCGTTTCCGAGCGGTCGACGGACAATGTAGTGGTACTCAGCATCCGAGCGAGCGTGTTCCTCCCGAACCAGTGGGAGAACGGCGCGCTCGATGGCAGCCCCAGCAACGTAGCCGTCGGCGGTCGCCGGATGACGGATAACGACTGGTCGGGATTCGATGACGGCACGGCGGATCGCTTCGGCCACATCAAGGAGCGGCTCTTCGAGCGCGGCGACCGCGTCGTGGTCGCCGATTGGTTTGAGTGAGTCGGGGCGGGCTCGGTCGGTGAGCGCGTCGGCCAGCCGGCCTTTTACGATCTCGCGGTCGTCGTCCTCAAGAGCGACCAACTCATCGGTTTCGACCTGCAACTCGCCGCGGCGGCGTTCGACTTCGCCGTCGAGACGGACAAAATCACCGAGTTCGATCTCAGGATAGGCCCGAACGCCGGCTTCGACAAAGGCTGCACAGTCGACGACACCGGTTTCGTCGCGAAGTTCGAAGACGGTTGGGCCGCCAGTCTGTCGAACTGAGACGATTTCGCCCTCCAAGCGGACACGTTCGTCGACCTGTTCGGTGAGCGATTCGATTTTGCTGTCGTCGTAGCTTGCCTCAGCCTCCCGTTCAGTGACGGTGACCGCACCGCCCGAGGCAGGTTCGCTCTCGGTGGACCGTTCACTGACAGACTGGGCGGTTTCGGCTGCGGTGTCGGCACCATGGCTGACGGCGACTGGTTCGGTCTCGCTGGCCGCATCAGCGTCGGCGTCGGTTGTGTGTCCGTCTTCGTTGGCCGAGGAGTCAGCCGCTGATTCGTCGGCTTCGTCGACTGCCTCAGTTTCGCCGTCAGTCTCGTCGTCCAGTTCTTCGGGGAGCTTCTCTTCGGTACCGTCCAGAATCAGTTTGCCGCGGAACTCACGTTCAGTTTGGCGAATCGATTTCCCGAGATCGATGTTGCCGTTGTCCCGAACGTTGTTGACCCGGACACAGACGGTGTCGCCGGGTTCCCACGAGAGGCTTTCGAGCCGGCGGTCCAGCTCGCTGCGATGCAGCAGGCCGGTGACGCCAGGGGCGAGATCGATGAACACACCGAAATCGGCGTAGCCGTCGACCGTTCCCTCGTAGAATCGGTTGTCGATCAGTTGCGATGCGTGGTTACCGCGGAACTCGAAAAGGACGTCTTCCTGATGACTGTCACAGACGTGACCGCCATCAACAGGGATGCCACAGATAATGCACGAACCCATTTGATACAACGATATGGACCCACCCTTTAACGGTTGTCGAAACGCGCCGAGCCGTTAGCCGACAAGGGTCTCAACGAGTGACAGCCCATCCCACAGTCCGCCGAAGGCCACCCCAAAGACGAGCACCGCCGGCAGCAACCCTGCTACAGTGGCACGAAAGAGCGTCGTCTTGTGGACTACCGCTAATCCGAGAATCAGCAACCCGGCGGCATACAGCCCGCTGACGGCGGCCAGTCCCGGAACCGGAATCCAGGCGACGACACACGGTGCGGTTGCATAGCCGATAATCTGGACGGTCTCGCTAACACCGGCCCGATCCGAGACGGTCAGCATCAACAGTACTGTCTGGATCGCCGAGACGAGATGCAGCGCGGCGGGCGCGGCGACAACCGCCGTCAACAGGAGAATGAACACGGCCGTAACGCCGACGCTGTCGCCTAAGATCGGAATCCGGTCGACGCCGAAAATTCGTTCCGGCTGGACGGCCATCAGCCCGCCGACGTAAATCAGTGCAACCGCAATCGCAAAGCTCAGCCCCGGTGCCTGATCGCCCGGGGCGACGCCGTTGGCAAAAAACCGCCGCGGTCGACGCATGATCTCGACCCATGCCCGCGCCATGCCGCCCGGGCCGCGCTCGCGGCCCCCGCGCGGCGTTTCGACCCACGTAGTCACAATCGATTGGAGGGCTGTTGGCTGTATCAGCGTTACTATCGAAGGCGTCGGGGCTTTAGTTGTGGGTTGCTTTCAGCCGGTATGGACCAGTCACTCCGGGCCGGTATCGCCGTTTACAACGCCGGAGCCACTCATGCGGCCCACGATGCCTGGGAAAACCGCTGGCTCGAACTTAATAAAGGAACCGACGACGAACGGTTGCTCCACGGGTTGATCCAGTTTACCGCAGCAGTCTACCACGCCGAACAACGCAACTGGTCTGGAGCGGTTGGCCTTGCAGAAAGCGCTCAGACGTATCTCACGGGGCTCCCGGAGCAGTATCGTAACGTCGACCTCACAGTCGTCCGAGAGTACCTCCGTCGACTCGAAGTCGATCCCGAACGCATCGAGCGCGCTGGGCCACCGCCGCTCAACTACAAGCGCCAGCCGCTTGCTGCGGCCGATCTCGCGATTACGGAAATCATACTCGCCGCCGAGACGATTGCCGACGATACCGAAGCCTACGACGGGACTGTAATCGAGCAGGCGGCTGATTGGGCACGCCAGGAGGTCGACAGTGCCGACACGGAGTTTATCGGGTTGCTTGTGACGTTCGTCGACGAGAGGCGGCATCGCGATATCGTATACAGTCGGCTCGTCTCACAGGTCGAGCGTCGACAGCAGAGACAACAAGACGTATCGGGATTGTTCGAGCCACGACACGACGAGTAGATAGCACCTACGAAAAGGATACTACACCTAATATTTCGGCTCCGCGCCGGTCGTCTCGTAGATCGTCTCCATCAACGCATCACGCTGGCGTTGCCAAGTGACGAGCGCCTCGGGCGTCGAGGGATACCGCTCGTAGTGGACGATGAGTTTCTCGGCCAGCTGTTTGACTTTATAAAAGTCGACGATCTGTCGCCAGTAGCCAAAGCTGTCAATAGCACACCGGGCCGCCAAGAGTGGCCCCATTGACGTTTTACCGGTGTAGAGGGCTTCGGCCAGCTTTTCGCCCGGTAGTGCGGCGAGCAGCCCCATCAGATCGTCGACGTCGACCGCGGTCGACAGGATGTTGTACACATCCAAGCCCGCATACCGTGAGCCGAAATGCTCCATGACGCGCTCGTTGTAGTGCCACAGCACCGCTTCGCTCACGTCGCCGGCTTCGATGGCTTCGATTGCCTGTTCGGCGGCGTACTGACCAGCGTAGGCGGCCCCCGCAATGCCACCGCCCGTGGTTGGATTGACGTGGCCCGCCGCGTCACCGGCGGCTAGATAGCCCGGGGCCACCGCCGAATCGTACACCCGGCGGGTTGGCAGGGCTGCACCGAGTTTGTCGACGACTTCTGCGTTCTCGAACTCTTTGCGGGCGTGAAGATCCTCTTTTAAGTCGTCGATCATCTGCATCGGCTCTTCGTTCATCTGGAAGCCGAGGCCAGCGTTGATCGTCGTCTCTGTGCGCGGGAAGTACCACAGATACCCCGCCGCGCGCTTGGTCGGTTTAAATACGAGCGCGTCGTCCCATTCGACAGGCTCGTCGACTTCGACGATCTCGCGGTAGGCCGAACAGAACTGTGAGTACCGAACGTTGGTATCGAACGTCGAACCCTCGAAATCGATTTTGTCCTGAAGCAACGATAGCGAACCCGCCCCATCGATGACAATCTCGGCAGTGTACTCGACGGGTTCGTCCTTCTGTTTGCCGACGACACCGGTGACGGTACCGTCGTCGTCTTGGATAACGTCTTGGACGACCGTATCATAGTGGAACTCCGCGCCGGCTTCGGCGGCCCCCTCAATAAGGAGTCGACCGTACTCCCAGCGGTCGATAACCGCGAGTTCGCCAGGGACGGGAATTTCGAGAACGGTGTCGTGGCTCGGAATCTCGAAACGGCCGTGGTCGACGTCCGTGTTTGTGAACGCCGGAGCAATTTTGGATTTCGGAATCGCCTCGGGAAAAGCATCTGCGCCCTTGAGCGCGTCACCACAGGCGATGTGGCCGGCTTCCTCGCTGTCTTTGCGCTCGATAACGACGACATCGAGACCGGCGTTGGCTGCAGTAGCCGCAGCATAACAGCCGGCCGTGCCGGCACCGACAACGGCGATATCGTACTCGTAGGAGGTCATTGGTTCGAATCCTTCCTCCGGAGAGAAAACACTTTATCTCGAAATTCGTTGGTCAGTATCCAACGAATCTCGAACGCTCCGTCGACAGCACTGATTGTGGCTGAGAACCAACTCAACGCATGGACCGCATGGCGCGTCGAGCGGCGTGGGAACAGCTTTCGGAGACGTACGCCGCCCGACGTGACCCAGGTGGCTCGGATGCTGCGCTTATCGAGGAGCTGTTGGCTGACTGTCGGCCCGATCCAGTCGTGTTGGATGTCGGCTGTGGTGACGGCGCACGAACGCTTGCCAACCTGCCACCCGACGCCATTGGGCTGGATTTCGCCCGTCAGGGCCTGTTGCTTGCTGCCAAGACAGACCCTGAAGCACGGTTGGTACAAGCGGATATGCAAACACTACCGCTGGCCGACGGGACGGTCGAGGCGGCCACTGCCTACTACGCCGTTTTTCATGTGCCGCGTGCCCGCCATCCAGCCGTCTACAGGGAGTTCGCCCGCGTGCTCAAACCGGGCGGCAGGCTGTTGATGACCCTGCCGTCGGGGCGCTTCGAGACGGTTCGACGCGGCTGGATGGGTGGGTCGATGTTCTTTTCGGCACCCGGCCGGGAGTCGACGCTCCAACAGCTACGAGAGGCTGGCTTCGAGAACCTCCGCACCGAAACCGCATCCGACCCACTGGGCAGCACGAGCGAGTTCGTCTTTGCGGACCGGAGAGAATAAATCGATTACACCGGTTCCGTCGGGCGCGAACACCGCAAACAAAGTACGCTGTTGGCAACCCAGTTAACATGCCTTGACCCACAGTTCGGACACCGGTGATGGTCGGTCGCATACTCGGTTGTTCCTCGTGGAGCGGCGAGAAATCCCTTCGCGATAGCTCGCTGTAGCAGACTCGCAAACCGCTGTTTTTTGTACGTCGACCGATGGGCCAGAAACTCACCGGCTGCATTCGGATCGGGACCGTGAAGATCCTCCCATGCAATCGCGATTTCGCCCTCGGCAAGGCTCCGAGCAACCTGTTTGATCGGTGCGGCCGCTGCCTCGAACAGTGGTGTCGTCGCGACTGCCTGCGGGCTCGACACAGTATTGCCAGCCGCTCGGTAGGCGTCGACTGCCGCTTCGTAAGCCGCCGAGACGTCGTCGAATCCACCGACAACTCGACAGTCAGCAACCAGTTCATCGAGACATGCCTGTTGGACCGGTTCTGACAGACAATACTGGAGGTCACGCGCGACGGCGATTCCTTCGGTGGCTCGGTGGGTTGCTCGGGACTCACGCCCGGCGACCCGATAGCAGATTGCACTCATGATGAGATACTGGACGGCAGCGCCAACGTAGCCGCGCTCGTCGGCCTCGAAGGGACTTTGCTCATCTCGCGGTTCGGCAAGTACTCGCCAGGCTGCGCGGCTGTAACCATTGCCTGCATCTTCGTACCGTTGAGTCGACAACGCCCGAACTGCCTCGGCAACGTAGCCGCCATCGTTAGTATGCATGTATGCTGTTGGGCGGGCTGGTACAAACGGATTGGCTTGCTAGCGAACGATGGTAGAGCGTTCCTACGTGGCGTTAGGCGTCGACTATCTGCTTGATCAGCGTTGTTGTTCGGTCGACAAGTTTGTCGACCTCGTCACTTTCGGCATACAGCCGAATGTAGGGTTCGGTTCCAGAAGGCCGGACGAGCAGCCAGGACTCATCGGGGAACCGCAACCGAACGCCGTGTTCGAAGGTGGCTTCAGCGTCGTCGAACGTCTCGGGCAGGTCGGTTTCGAGTTGGCCCATTGCCGCAGATTTTCGGGTGTCTGGACAGTCGACGCTGATTTTTCGGTAGGGGCGTTCGGTGATTGGCTCGCAGAGCACACCGAGTCCGTCGGCGGCGACTAATCGGGAAAAAACGGCCGCACTGGTGATACCGTCGGTCCAGCCGCCGAAGTCGGGATGGATGTGTTTCCACGGTTCGGCTGCAAAGACAACGGGATTGCCGTCGACGGCAGCGATTCCCTCATGTAGGCCGCCAAGGGCGACGCGCTCAATTCGACCGCCAGCCGCGGTTACCTGCTCGTCGATCCGCCCGGATGCATTCGGCGTTGTGATCACAACGGGCGTTGGGGCGTCGACTCCGTGACTGTCGATGTATCGGCGAGTGTAATGGCCAGCGAGAATCGCCAACACGGTATCCTCGTGGATGATGTCGCCATCGCCGTTGAGAATCACGATCCGGTCGGCATCGCCGTCGTGGGCGATTCCGAAATCGAACGTGCCGTCTGCGAACAGCGTGCGGAACTCTGCGAGTGTCTCGGGCGTCGGTTTCGAGGGCCGGCCCGGAAAGTGGCCGTCGACGCTGGCGTTGAAGGCGATTGTCTCCGCGCCGAGTTCCCGGAGCACCTGCGGGGTCGCACGTGCGGCCATCCCGTTGCCACAGTCGACGGCGATACGAAGCCCTTCACAGTCACCTCCGAACTGGCGGCTGTAGGCGGCAACTGCCCGGCGATACGTCGGCAGTGGATCGGTTGCGGTGGCTGTCTGCCACTCGTCCCAGTCGACGGGTGGAGTGTTTTCGGAGACGTACTCGATAATATGCGACTCAAGGTCGCTGTCGAACTCCTGGCCGTCGACAAAGCACTTAATTCCGTTATCGGTTGGCGGATTGTGCGAAGCAGTCACCATCAGTCCGTGGCGGCCACGCGAGGCAAACGCCAGCGTCGGCGTCGGCACCTGGCCGATCCGAACTGGTCGACAGCCCGCCGAAGCGACGCCGGCTTCGAGTGCGGCAGCGAGTGCGGCCCCAGTGGTGCGGCCATCCCGGCCGATAAGTATCTCCGGCGTCGATACATCTCGGGTGTCGGCGACGAGTTGGCCAACCGCGTTACCGACCGACAGCGCGACCGCCGGAGTCACGTGGTCGGCCACACTGCCCCGGATACCCGCTGTTCCGAACTGAACCATATGCTGTCGTTAGTGGCTGGCCTTTAGAATCCGCTGGTTGGGCCGGATTTATTCGGTTGGCAGTTCAACCAGGTCCAATGAACGAGACCAACCGCACTCGTGTGCACGTGTTCGTCAGTGGCCGCGTCCAAGGCGTGTTTTACCGTGCCAGCACGCGCCAGAAGGCTCAGGAAATGGGCGTCGACGGCTGGGTGAAAAACCTCGATGACGGCCGAGTCGAGGCCGTTTTTGAGGGGCCACGGTCAGCCGTCGAGGCGATGATTGAGTGGTGTCACACCGGTTCTCGGGCCGCCACCGTTGAGGCTGTCGAACGGACGACCGAGAAGCCAACGGGAATCGACGGCTTCGAAATCCGTCGGTAGCGGGATAGTAACGAGAAACAGAGAAAACAGAACGGATCGAGTGGAGTGGAGACGGGATGGAACTCACCGCCAGCGTCCGCCCGTCGAACCACAAAGGGCCAGTGGATGTATCACTGATAGGTCAGGATGCAGTAGTGGAGTACTGATGGCTCCAGTTTCTTTGACAGTCGTCTCACCTCCGTTTGTATCATTACATGCCACCATGGTACCGTACAACATATAGTCTCGGTTATAAGGCCTTATACAGAAATTAAATAATATATATTCAACTACCAGCGATTGCCGAGAGTGTATTCACAGGTCGAACTAGAACTGACGTAGTCTATAGTTGGAGACAACAACGCGAATACGGGCAGAAACGAGTCGAGGTGGCCCCCGAACACTCGACTCGTCTGTGGGTCCGACCAGACCCGAGCGAGTGGGATGGGCGCGGCAGCGTTCTACCGACGGTGACGAGAAAAGCGTCAGTACGTCGGCAATCGTTGTTGGTCGCTGGTACTGATAAATGCACCGTCCCACTGCCGCCAAAACTCAGTGCCGGCGGTCATCCAGCGCCGGAAACGTCGACCGGATTGTCTCAATGCGGTGGGTATCGATTTCGACGATGAGCTGTGTGGGTTCTTCACCGCTGCTGGCCAGCGTCGTCCCCCACGGATCGTACACCGTCGAGCGCCCACAGAGTTGGGCCTCGGCCTCAGAAAACCGTCCCGACCCGTTGGCGGTCGCCACATAACAGAGGTTCTCGATTGCACGGGCTCGGCTCAGCGTTTTCCAGTGTTCGGTGCGGGGATACGGCCATGCACTCGGTACGACGACGAGTTCGGCTCCGCGGTCGACCAATGTGCGGTACAGCTCGGGAAATCGCAGGTCATAGCAGGTCGTCATCCCCACCGACAGCCCCTCGAAGTCGACGACTGCAAGCGATTGGCCGGCAACGAGCAGTTCGGCCTCAGTTGAGTCATATCCGAAGAGGTGGTGCTTCCGGTAGACGCCGCGCTGGGTGCCGTCGCGGTCGAAAAAAACGGTCGTATTGGCGTAACCGTCGTCATCAGGCACCGCATAGCCGGCGGCCGCACTGGCTTCGAGATCCTCGACAGTGCTGCCGGCGACCAAGCCGACGTTGTTGTCGGCAGCAACTGCGGCCAGTCGTTCGAAGATCGCTCCGTCGAGTCCTGTAGCGTAGCTCGAATAGGCATCGAACGCGAAAAACCCGACAACGAACTGCTCGGGTAATACGACCAGGTCGGCACCGCTGTCGGCTGCCTGTTCGACCGCTTTCTCCGCCCGTGAGAGATTGGTTTCGGGTTCTCTGGGCGTTATATCAAGTTGGATGACTGCAAGATTCATCCTCAGGGATCAGCAGCGAAATCCGCTCGCAGGGCGTCTTCGAGGTTGTTCATCTCGGCGTCCAGATTACGCTTGAAAAAGCGTTCGACGCCGGGGAGTTTGCCGTCGACGACGAACTCGTTTTCGAGTCGACAGCCGGTGTCGGTCTCCTCGATTGTGTGTTCGCCGGTGACCTGCATTGCCTTCGAGCGGCCGATGAACTTCACACGGGTCGGTGGCTCGCGGTCGATGTCCTCGGTTTTGACCTGAACCGTCGAGTTGATAAGCGGAATCGGCAGCGAGACGTGCCAGATCGCTCGGTTATCGCCGCGGAGTTCGTAGGAGTCGACGACGCTGATTGCGCCCACTCGCTTTTCAGGGTCGGCAATGAACTCCCAGACGCGCTCGCCGGGCACATCGAACTCGAAGGTCCGCCGAATACGGACTGTCATTGCTACTGAGTCGACCGCAGAGGCTAAAAAGGGCGTGGAACACGCATCAAAATGGACCGACAACGGCTACTCGGGCGTGACTCGCCAAGTCGTCGATTTCGCCCGGCTCCATTTTTCGATGTTGACGTCGTCGGACTTTTCGGCTANCTGTGGGAGTCGTACACCGACCTGTTTTGAGGAGAGGCCAATAGCCTCGGCGATGGTTTTTGCCCGGAAGTATCGCTCGCCACGCGAGACGCTGTCGCGCAGATAGGCGACGATGCGTTGTTCCTCATCGGTGTAGGTAGTCATCGGCCCA
>SL_5KL_010_SEDDRAFT_10002483_pt1 | contig 10167 bp, 11 predicted proteins | sample SodLakKL_010_SED_FD_9118 | JGI IMG/M metagenome (IMG submission 9118)
CAACAGGATAAAAATTTTTTATCGGGCAATTAGCTCAGTCGGATAGAGCGCCAGCCTCCGGAGCTGGAGGCCGCAGGTTCGAATCCTGCATTGCCCACCATTTAATAATTTTGCCCCATCCAATATAATCCAAAAAACCGCTTTCCACCTACATTTTTAAAATTATTTTGTCCGAGAAAATCCGATAAATCCATTGACATCCTGATAAAAATTGAGTTACGTATTGAGTTACGGAGTGGTTTTTGGCCTTATGTAACTCAAAAAACCTGGATTTTTAAAATTTATCAGGGGGTTGCATGTTATTAACTGACTCAAAAGTGAAAGGACTCAAACCCCAGTCCCGTGTCTATCGTGTAAATGATGGCCGGGGGCTGTGTGTAGAAGTCAGAAAATCAGGGTCGAAATTTTTTAAGTTCAGGTACGTCAAACCCGATGGCAAGTCAACGATGCTTTCGCTTGGGCAGTACCCGGACATTTCATTGGCACAGGCCAGGGACAAGGCCCAGGAGAAGCGCTCTATGCTGGCGAATGGCATGGATGTGTCTACAGATGCGTTAAACACTTTTGAAGATGTTTTCCGAGACTGGCACAGTAAAAATCTTTCTGCATGGTCCGAGGACCACGCCCAAGTCATTGTCAGGCGCATGGAAAATAATATCCTGCCCTGGATTGGCAAAAAGCATATTTCCGAAATTACCGCCTTAAATCTGCTGCCCGCTTTGGAGAAGGTGGAAAAAAGAGGCGCCGTTGAAACCGCCCATAGAACATTACAATACACCACTAAAGTTTTCTCGTACGCAATTTCCAAGCGACTCATTGACCGCAACCCAGCTGTAGACATCAAAGGGGCACTGACCCCTTCGGTCAAAAAGCATTATCCTGCATTGACGGACCCGGCAAGGGTGTCTGAAATATTGCAGGCCATTGATAGCTACAAAGGCAGCTTTATTACCAAATGCGGATTGAATCTTTTGTTCATGTCCTTGTTGAGGCCTGGAGAACTCAGGCATGGCCGATGGTCGGAAATTGATTGGGATGAGGGGTTGTGGATTATCCCAGGTTCAAGGATGAAGATGAAGAAAAATAAGCGGATGACTGGCAATCTTGACCATATTGTGCCGCTGTCCACCCAGGCCCTGAACATACTCAGGGAACTGCACCCATTGACCTCAAAGAGCGAATATGTTTTCCCGTCAGAGTATTCTAAAGACAGGCCCATGTCTGAGAACACAATGAATGTGGCACTCAGGAGAATGGGATATACCAAAGATGAAATTGTTAGTCACTCATTTAGGACCATTGCATCCACCCTTCTCAATGAAAGGAACTGGCCTTCAGCCTGGATTGAAAAACAGCTTGCACATATTGACCAGAACCTTGTCCGGGGAATTTACAACAGAGCGCAATATCTGCCCCAAAGAAAAAGAATGTTGCAGAGCTGGGCTGATTTTCTGGATTATTTGCGGCAGGGTGGAACATCTATTAAAAAGTTGAAACAAGGCCAGGAAATCGGATTAGCTGTTCATCAATAAAAATTATCCGATGTGTATTGACAGTGTGCAGTAAAAAGTTTATGGTGCATTTAAAGTTTTATGGCAATTCCTGGTTATAGGTCGAGCCAGGCATTAGTTTTACTAATCTCTAATTTAGAAACCCAAAGGAGGCAATGCCACCATTAACGTGGTAATGGATTCCTTTGGGCTTTTTTGTGCCCAAAGTTATTCCAAAATATAATAACGGAGGCACATACTATGAGTTTTGGCAATTCGGAAATTCTTTACAGGATAAACGACCTTATCCCGAAAGACAAAGACCAGCCCCGCATTTTGCCCATGTCCAGGTCCACCTGGTGGCAGGGCGTCAAAGAGGGTCGCTTTCCTCAACCCATCAAACTAGGTCCAAGGACCACCTGCTGGAGAAAATCAGACATCGAGAAGTTGTTGAAGCAGGGAATCTAAAAATGGCCGGTGCTGTCCTAAAGCTTTATGATGACCCCCCTGTCCAGGCTGATGTTTCCACGCCAGGAAAGTCTGTTTTCAGGTGGAAAGAGCCGAATTGTGGCAGGCATTTCAAATCCATTGCAGAATTTCTAATTTCATTTGATATTAGCGACAATGGACCTTCACCAGGCAGATGGAGTGACCTTGACAGATCCGCCCAGGCAGTTCTTCCCGTACTTTTGCGTCATACGAATGAAAAAGGCTTTGCCCATCCTGGTGAACACAGACTTGCAGCAATGTCTGGCTTTAGAGATAGAAAGACTGTAAGAAAGGCCACTAGGAACCTTGAAATGTTTAATCTGGTGAAGATTGAGAAAATTACGACCAGGACAGGACACAGGCAGAAGCGATACGATTTGAGCTATGTCCTTAGTAATGGCTCAGGTATTAATATTCCATCCATTCACATTGATGGTGGAAATTGGGCCTGTTTAACTCCAGCAGCCAAAGCCCTGGCCATGATATTCTGGTATTTCTCCAAACCACGCCCGGACCTGGACCCGGACCATGATGGTGAAAACTGGGTAGAAGATGATGGCCTGACCGAATATCTGATGGAGCGGAAAGTTGATTTCTGCAACGCTGAACCTGGAATTCTCAGAGACTTTGCTAATGTATCAAGGCGTGCATACGGGCAAGCAATGGATAGCCTGGTTAAAAATAACATCATTGCCCCCCACCCTTCCCGACCAGACGGGTGGATGGTTTATGTCATGCCTCCATACATTAAAAAATCATCATATATGAATGACCACCATGCGAGGGATATATGGTGAAAACATTATTTCCCCATAGTCGGCAATGTTTCCCCCTTGGGTATGTGGGTTTTTACATCTTTTTATGGGCATTATTTCCCGAAAAGCGGGCAACGTTTCCCCCAATAAGGAAACTCTTAAAATATTAAATATACTCTGAAGGAAAAGACGCATACATGGAATGCGTCGTTATCGCTTCGCTCTCTTTTTCTTTTTTTTAAGAATTAAGAGCGAACCACCAGAAGGACCTATTACAGGAGAGGTAAACATGAAAAAGGTATGTCCATTTCTGATGACGGCAAAGGTTTTGGAAGGCAGTGGCAAGAAAGTTGAGGATACCCGCTGCATAGGCAAAGAGTGTGCTTTGTGGAGGACTAAGGGCCACAATGCGGAGCAAGGCTGGTGTGGCTTGGGTGGAGAATGTGGGCATCAGGATTTATTCTAAACAACGATGGAAGCGCCTCAGGCTGCAGCAGCTATCCACTGAGCCATTATGCCGGGTATGTAGAAGGCCTGCCAGTCAGGTGGACCATATCAAGCCCGTTGCCGATGGTGGGGAGCCCTGGAGCCTGGAGAATCTCCAGAGTTTATGTGCAACGCATCATTCACAGAAGACTGCCAGGGACAAGATGACGCTGGTGGGGGCTGATGGGTTGCCGGTCACGAGACATTGGTGGGGTGATAAAAAAGCAGAATGCTTAAATAATGATGATGAGCCGGGCCACTGGTTTTGATTGCAGGCACGCGGGGGCAGGTTTTTTAGTGTTACTGTCCGCATTTGCGGACACGGTGCAGCCACGCACGCGGGGGCAGGACAAGTAATATCCGAATGAATATTGCTTTTCTTTAGGTTCATCCACGGGGGGGAACCAAAGCAAGTCCCAATCGGGACAGACTTTGGATGGTGGTATTTGGTACAATGTACCAGATAACCGGGTTTATTTGGGGAAATTTCCCAGATAGCCAGAAAAACGAGGCCACAGGATTGATTCTAAGCGGTTTTACAGGTGAAAGCCGAGGTGTAGGTCACGGCAATTTATTTAAGTGAACACAAAAATCTCTCAGGGCTGATGGCTACACACCGACACACCGGGCCTCAAATTTCTCTAAGTTGAAAACCATTATCAATAAGGATATGATACACAACTTTCATTTTTACCAGGTGGCCAGAAAAAGGCCGTGTACCAAAAATGGTACAAATGTACCAATCCAGGAAATCAAGGTGATAATATCAACTTGATTCTAATTGAAAAACATTATCAATAAGGATTCAAATGGGACAACGAGGCATAAAATCAGCAGCTGCCCTGGCCATGTGCAAGAATGCTATTATTCCCTGGCAGGGAGAGCCGCCCTGGATGGCAGAAGGCCTGGAGCGCTGGGAGCGGGTTGTCCGGTTCATTGAATGTTTGCCTATTACCTCGGGGGCCCTGGCCGGGCAGATGATGATTCTCAGACCCTGGCAGAAGGACATCATAAGGCGATTGTACCAGGTGGACAGTGAGGGCCGCAAGGTGGTTCGTACTGCTGTTATTACCTTGCCCAGGAAGCAGGGTAAGACCATGTTGTCTGCTGCCCTGATAATGGCCGCAATGGGCATCGGGCCGGAGGCAGAACCCAGGGGGCAGACATTTTCGGGGGCTAACGACCGCAGCCAGGCTTCGTTGATATTTGCCGAACTTGAGGCCTGGATTTATACGGTGGAGCCTTTCACTGAGCTTTTTAATATTATTCGACACTCCAAACGAATTGAATGCCTGGAGACAGGTACAGTTTACCAGGCCTTGTCCAGGGATGGCCGAAAAGCGCATGGCCTGAGTCCGGGGCCTGTCTTCATATATGACGAGGCCGCCCAGAGTCCTGACAGTACCTTGTGGGATAATCTGAGCAGTGGTACCGGGGCCAGGGTGGAGCCGCTGGGGATAATTATCAGCACGCAGGCAGCAGACGACCTCCACTGGTTCAGCCAGCTAATTGATTATGGCCGTAAGATTCAGGCTGGTGATTTGCCGCCTGACCCATCCTTTCTGCTGGTGGAGTACAGCGCCGACATGGACGCTGACCCATGGAGCCCTGAGACATGGGCCGCCTGTAATCCTGCCCTTGGTGATTTCAGGGACTACACAGAACTTGAGCAGTACGCAGACCGGGCCAGGAAGATACCAGCCCTGGAATCAGTATTCCGCAATTTATATTTGAATCAGAGGGTATCAGCTGACCCCAGGTTCATTGCCCTTGAGGACTGGAAGGCCTGTCAGGAAGAGGCAGAGCCGTCTGGACCCTGCTACATGGGCCTGGACCTGGCCAGCGTACAGGACCTTACAAGCCTGGCCGCCTACTGGCCTGAGACCGGGGCCGCCAGGGTATGGAGCTGGCTGCCTGGGGACCCACCACTGCATGAGAGAGCAGCAGCTGACCGGGTACCTTTTGACTTGTGGCATCGGGAAGGGTGGATAGAGGTTTTCCCGGGCAAGACTACTGACATGAGAGCCGTTGCATTCAAGATTGCCGAACTGCTGGCCGGTTATGAGGTGGCGGGCATTGCCTATGACAGGTGGAGAATTGAAAATTTACAATTGTTAATTGATGACCTCGGAGTTGAGGCACCACTCATTCCCTGGGGCCAGGGGTATAAAGATATGAGCCCTGCCCTGGAGGAACTGGAAAAGCTGTGCATCGGGCATACCTTGAGGACCGGGGGCAATCCTGTACTGTCCTGGTGTATGTCAAATGTCCGGGTTTTAACAGACCCAGCTGGTGGCAGGAAATTCGACAAGGGAGCATCTAGGACCAATCGCATTGACGCAGCCCAGGCTTTGGCTATGGCCGTAGGACTGGCAGCCAGGCACAGGGCCGAAAAAGCGCCTGAGCTTGACTTTGAATCCACCTTGACTGTTCTGTGAATTTTTTTGCCGGAAAAGTTAACAAAAGTAAATTTTATGCTTGACTTTTGTTTAGAATGACACTTAAAATCAATATCAATAGAAATCTAAACGGGGGTTTTTGATATGTTGAAATTAAAGGATTTACAGGCAAGGGCCGGGACTATCAAGAAGGAGATGCGCTCCATGATTGATGGTGCCAAGGAAGACTTTTCACCTGAACAGGCCGAACAGTTCGACAAGCTGAAGAAGGACCTGGAGGGCATAGAGCAGAACATCGAGCGCACCCAGTATATTGAGGACCTGGAAAAGAGAGAGCATGGCCAAGACAAACATTTTGAGACTGAGACCAGGGAGTATTCACTTGTCCGGGCCATTGCTGGCCAAGCCGGAATGAGTGTTGATGATGGCCGGGAAAGGGAAGTCTCCCAGGAACTGGCCAGGCGAAACGGCATGACCGCTCAAGGTATCCTTGTTCCCACAGATGTCTTTTTGATGGAGCAAAGGCAGTGGACCGGAATCACCACCAGTGAGCCGGGGGCCGGGCCTGGTTCAAATATTATTCCTACAGACTACAGGCCTGGGCAATTTATCGACATCCTCAGGGCCAAGCTGGTGGTCAAGCAGCTGGGGGCCAGAGTCCTGTCCGGGCTCAGGGGCAATGTTGATATTCCCAAGCTGAAGGCCAGCGCAACGGTTGGCTGGGTTGCTGAAAATTCAGCTTTGACGCCTTCAGACATGCAGTTTGACAAAGTTCAGCTGACACCCAAGCACGCCGGATGCCTGGTGGAGTTCTCCAGAAACATGCTCATGCAATCCAGTCCTGACATCGAGCAGCTGGTTCGCATGGACTTTGCCGCACTTCTGGCCAGGGCACTGGATGGGGTGAGCATTGAGGGCGGTGGAGCCAATGAGCCGGATGGCATTCTTGAGGTTGCCGGGGTTCAGGAGGTGGATGTGAACAACGGCTGGACCTGGGCCAAGGTTCTGGAGTTCATCGAGAAGATAGAGGAAGCAGATGCAACAGCCAATGCCTGGCTGACCGAGCCCAAGGTTGTGAAGACCCTGCGCTCCACTCACAAGACGGTGGACGGGGAAGACGAGCCGATTGACAGCGTTTACCTGATGGAAGCGCCTAACAGCCTGGCCGGGTATCCGCTGCGCTCCACGACACTTGTTCCTGATGGCAAGGCCATATTCGGAAACTTCTCCGACCTGCTCATTGGATACTGGTCTGCTTTCGATGTCCTGGTGAATCCGTACGAGTCAGATGCTTACAAAAAGGGAAATGTCATGGTTCGGGGCATGATGACCTGTGATGTTGCCCTGAGACATCCTGAGTCTTTCTGCAAGTCTGACTTAGGTGAAGAATAAGCACCTAGGAGGCCTTTTCAGGCCTTCTGGCCACTTTTATGAGGTTGACCATGGAAAAACGCTTCCAAGCCGAAATACGGGCCGTAGCGGGCCGAAAACTGGCCGGTTATGCTGCCCTGTTCAACATAGAGGCCAGGGTGGGAAATTTCCGGGAAACAATCAAGCCCGGGGCATTCCATAATTCCCTGGCCGCCTCAAATGACATCCTTTGTCTTGCCGACCACGACCAGACCCGAGTCCTGGGCAGAACCAAGTCCGGGACCCTGAGACTGACTGAGGACCAAAGAGGTCTTGCCTTCGAGCTGGATGTTCCAGACACTCAGACAGGCCGGGATATTCTTGCCCTGGCAGAACGCAAGGATCTGGGGGGTATGTCCTTTGGGTTTTCTGTGCCTGAAGGTGGTGAAGCCTGGCAGGGCCGCAGCAGAACACTGTCCAGGGTGGACCTGAAAGAGGTATCTGTGGTTCAGGCCTGGCCTGCCTACCAGGGGACCGAGGTTCAAGCCAGGAACAGACGCCCAAGGTTGGAGCGGGCTAAACTTTACCTGGAGACAATTTAATGGGTATATTCAGCTGGTTCAAAAATACAGAGACCAGGGAAGAGAGTCCAGAGGTATCCTGGGACATCCTGGCCACGGGCTCAGTAGGTGGCGGGGTATCACCTGCCTGGGCTGAAAATCTGTCCACTGTTCTGTCATGCGTCCAGGTTATTTCATCGGCAATAGCCAGCCTGCCCTGCTGGGTATATCGGACCACGGATAAAGGCCGGGACACGGTTCCTGACCATCCGCTGACCAGGCTCATTGAGCATGGAGCCAATGACGAACAGACCTGGCCGGATGCCCTGGAATTTTTGATTGCTCAGGCCCTGCTGAACGGGAACGGGGTTGCACCCGTAAAATATGACCGTAATGGACAGCTGACTGAAATCAGACCTGTTCCCTGGTCAAATGTTGCCTGGCAGCAGCTGAAATCGGGCAGGCTCAGATACGACATCACCATGCCGGATGGTTCAATGAAAAAGTACCTTGACCATGAGGTACTGCATCTGCGGGACCGCTCAGATGATGGCCTGGTGGGTAAATCACGCCTTGCCAGGGCCGCAGCTGCATTCAGGACCGGGTTGGAACTGCAGACCTTCTCTGAGAGCCTGTACAGGCATGGAACAGCACCGAGCGGGGCTCTTTACCACGACCAGAAACTGTCCAAAGAGGCAGTGGACAAACTAAGGACCAGGTTCGAGGCAGCCCACCAGGGCAGCGCCAAGGCCGGGAAAGTGCTGATCCTGGACCAGGGCCTTAAATGGCAGTCAATCTCAATTACTCCAGAAGATGCCGAGCTTTTGGCCAGCCGAAAATTTTCTACTGAGGAAATAGCCAGGATTTTTAATGTACCGCCGCCTTTGGCCGGGATATGGGACCATTCATCATTCACTAATTCAGAGACAGCCGGGCGGTGGTTCGCTCAGTACACCATTGGACCCTGGATTAAAAAACTGGAATCCGAGTTTAAGCGAAAGGTATTTACCGAGCCTGAACAGGACCTGAGCATTGAAATTGATATGTCCGGGTTCATGCGGGGGGATTATCAGAGCCGGTGGTCTGCTCATAAGATAGCAGTGGACAGTGGCATCCTAACCAGGGATGAAATCCGGGAAATCGAGGGCTGGGCACCATTAGGGGGTGGAGATGTCCAATAATATCTTTGGAACATTGCCGGAGGTGAAGATTTATCTTCGTATTGACTGGGACCATGAGGACGACCTGATACAGCACCTGTATGAAGCCGCCACGCAGTACATCCTGAGTCTGTGCCGGGACTTCGGAGAAGAAGAGATGCCCAAGCCCGTACAACAGGCAATTTTGATTCTTACCTCCCACCTTTACGACAACAGGAACGCCGTCCAGGTGGGCCGGGGCAATATGTACGAGCTTCCTTTTGCTGTATCTGCTTTGATTGCCGACTACCGGGAGCAGGGAACATGAACGCAGGCCAGTACGACACGCCCATTGAAATATGGGAGGTTGAGTACGGGGTGGACGACTTCGGGATGCCCGTTGAGACCTGGAGCATTGCCGATAATTCGCCCAGGTGGGGCCGCCTGGAGCCGATAAAGGGCCTGACCCGGGTGGAAGTCCAGAAGGTGACCACTACACTCCAGGACAAGCTGACCATCCGCAGGTGGGCCGACCTGGACCCGACTCACGAAATTAAAATTGACGGGCAGATGCACAAGATTGAATCCATTGAAGACTATAAACGCCGGGGGTATCAAGTCTTATGGATAAAAAAGAAAGTCTGACTTGCCGGGATTGTGACAAAAGAGAGTCATGCAACACGCTTTGCAGGGCCATACAGCTGGCCATACACGAGCCCGGGGCAGTGTACGAAAGAGGAAATGCGGTCATGCCGGAAAGAAACAATGTCATTCAGTTCTCTGTCCTGGGAGCCCACGCCCTGGAGCAGGGAGACCCGGACACATTCACAGAAGAAGACCGCCTGCAGTTAAATTCGGACGCCCTGGAACTCAGGTCAAGCGTAGTCTTCTTTGAGCATTTTTTCAATGGAACATCGTTGAGTGAGCTGGCCGAAAGAATGAACACCTCGTACGGGAATGTCTGGTTGATGTACCGGGAAGCCTGCGAACGGATAGAATTTCTGGCCACCATGCTGGACCTGAGGATGGCAGCCATGAAGCTGGCCAGGAAAGGCAATCTGAATAAGTTCAGTTATGACCAGAAAGTGTTCCTTCTGAGCCATGTGTTCGGATTCAGCTTGAAAGAGGTATCCACCATCCTGGGCCAGTACAGTCAAGCCTGGGTAAAGAGGAAGGCCCAGCGTATGGAAAAAAAATACCGGGCCGCTTTCGAGGCCGCAGCCGAATAAAATTTCATCCTCCCTACTCCTCCACCAGAGAAGCCCTGGGCCGTGCCTGGGGCTTTTCTGTTTCCATGGTATGGAAGGGTTTTTAATTGAGTTATGAAATGAGTTACAATACAGGATTCATATTTATTTATAAAGTTAAAACAATATATTATTTAACCTTTATGATGGTTGCATTGCCCACCATCAAACCCCTTCCCGCTTTCTGCTCATCCGGACCATAAAGCTTATACTGCAGTGTATCTTGTCCGAGGTTCCAGTGCTTCAAGCATT
>SL_5KL_010_SEDDRAFT_10002485_pt1 | contig 10164 bp, 4 predicted proteins | sample SodLakKL_010_SED_FD_9118 | JGI IMG/M metagenome (IMG submission 9118)
CCAGAACGCTCTTCGGCGCGACGGCTTCGCAGAGGCCCGCCGTAAGAAAGGTACCATCCTATATCAGCATCCCGACGGACGAAGGGTGACAGTGCACTTCCGTCCAGGCAAGGAGCTTCGTGACCTGGCCAAGTTCTTTCTCGTCGCCACGCGTTGGACGGAGCGCGATCTGAGACGGCTGAAACTGATTCGCTAAGCTGCCGCTGAGCTCACAGCAGGCACGGCGTCATCTGCGTCTGCTGTGGGCCAAGAAACCTCTTAGCCAGGAGTCTCGCCACGCCGTTTTCGAGGTCTGAGGCGACAATGTTGGCCCCAGGCGACAGCTTCTGTGTACGAGCGCGCTGCCACCTGGAACTCCTCCAAGGTGCTATAGTGAGTGTGGTTAGGTGAGGCGTCGGGCTGTCTGCCTGAGGCGACGTCCATGTCCTTTCTTGCGGTGCCTTGCTTTCCTGACCGAGGTTGGCTCGTGGTTCCACAAGGAGGGTGGGCTATGCGCTGGTCGACGGCTTGGCGCGGTGATTGGCGGCGGTTGCTCGTTTGCGTGGCGATACTGCTCTGTGTGTGGGGCCCGGCCGCAGCCGATGCAACGACCGACGCTGTGCTGCTTGCGTCTGCGTCTCTGGACGGCACGGTCCGGCTCTGGGATCCAGCCACCGGAGGGCTTGTGCGCACGCTTGAACACCCTAAGGCGGCCTACGCCGTCTCCTTCTCGGTCGACGGTTCGGTGCTCGCCGCTGCCTGCGGCGATGGGAACGTGTACCTGTGGGACCCGATGTCGGGAAACCTTGTGCGCACCTTGGATGGACACGGAGGATCGGATGTGGAAGCTGTGGTCTTCTCCCCCGATGGCTCCATGCTTGCCTCTGGGGGAGATTTCACCGACAACAACGTGTGTATCTGGGACACAAACACCTGGGAAGTCCTCCGCACCATTGAGACAGGCTTCACGGGAGGCGTGAAGGCCATCGCCTGGTCTCCGGATAGTTCAGCCGTGGCCGTTGGCGCACGCTTTGGGGTGGCCGTGAACACCACAGTCAGGATATGGAATCCGTCGACGGGAGAACACGTGCGCACCCTGGAGGGACACGGGGCCCCCGTGCGATCGGTTGCGTTTTCCCCTGATGGTTCGATCCTTGCCTCGGCAGCAGCGGACACGGTGCGCCTCTGGGACACGGGGACGTGGGCGCCTATCCACGTGTTGGAGGAGTGCACGGACGGGTCCGTCGGCGTGACGTTTTCTCCTGATGGGATGTTCCTCGCGGCTGTGGGAGGCTACGAGGCTAAGCTGCGCCTGTGGAACCCGGTGACGGGAGCCCTTCAGACGACCCTATCGTGCAACTCGGCTGCACTCGTGTTCTCCCCTGATGGGTCGCTGCTTGCGGCAGCATCGCAACGTGATGACGAGATTCGCCTGCGGAGCACGGAGACCTGGGAGCTTGTGCACGCGATGAAGCATACCCCGAACGGATCCTGGAACTCCGTAGCGGTTGCGGTCGCCTTCTCCCCGGGCCCCCCGGCGCCTCCCGGGCAACCGGTGCTCGCGGTTACGCCGGCGAGCCGGAGCGTGGGCGCTGCGGCGGGGACGACNTCGTTCAGCGTGGCCAACACGGGCGAGGACACGATNCCCTGGACNGCGACCGTGACCTCGGGGGGGAGCTGGCTCACGATCACGTCGGGGGNGAGCGGNACGAACGCCGGCACAATCCAAGTCTCCTACGCGGCCAATACGGGCGCGTCCTCGCGNACGGGAACGATCCAGGTGACGGCCGCGGGAGCTATCGGAAGCCCGGTCTCGGTNCATGTGGTCCAGGCAGGAGAAGCTGAACCTGCGCTTCCCTCGCCTGCGCTGGTGTCCCCGGCGGACGGGGCCTACGCGCCCGGTACTTCGGTGACGCTGGAATGGACAGCCGTTCCAGGGGCGACCCACTACCGCGTTCAAGTGTGTGAGCATGGTGGCACGTTTGCCTCACCGCTTGAAGGCGCTGGAGTGGAGACCTTTGCGTTGCTGAGCGGCGCCCCGAACGACGGGAGCGTGCTTTTCTGGCGCGTGCGGGCGGAGACGGACACGACGCACAGCGCGTGGTCGACTACCGGAAGCTTCGTCAGCGGCACCCCACTGGGAGACACCTCAGTGCGCCCGGGGTGGACGCTGTTTGGCCTGCCGGTGGCGCCGGCGCAGAGCGGGTTTGCCGGGTTGGCGATCGAGCCGAGGCCCACGGACACCCACATGTTTTGGTGGGACCCTGACGGAGGGCGGTACCGGGGGAGGCACGAGCTGGAGCTGCGAGGTATGCGGGGCTACTGGCTGTTTGTGACCCACGACCACGCCCAGTACCAGGTGAGTGTGGAAGGAGCGGCGTTGACGGGGGACCAAACGCTTGCCCTTGGTGCAGCCGGCTGGCAGATGATCTCGGTACCCTACCCGGTGGCGTGGGGCCCGGCCGAGGGCGGGGCGGTGCTGGTGAGGCGTGGGGCGGATGTGAAGTCGCTGCCGCAGGCGATCAGTGCCATGTGGGTACACCACACGCTGTACGCGTGGGACCCTGTTGCCGAAGGATGGGCGACGTACGGAGCTACCGCCGGGGTGACGATGCAACCATGGACAGGGTATTTCATGTTCGCCCATCAAAGCGGCTTGGAGCTACTGTACACCGGGCATGCTGTGTACGGCCAGGGAGAGCGTACGGAGAACTGGGAGCGGCAGCTGAGCGCGGAAGCGCTTTCGTTCGACCCCGGAGAGCCGCCACTGCCGCCACTGATGGGGGCTGAGCGCCCGGCCGCCGGACTGGTGGCGGTTGCCTACCCCAATCCGGTGCGGGGAGAAGGCGTGACGTTTGCCCTGGAACGCCCGCTGACAGCTGCGGTGGAAGCTATCCGGGTGCGTGTCCACGACCTGTCAGGACGGTTGGTGTACGAAGACGAGAGCGTAGGTGCGACCCTGAGCTGGGACACGATGGGGTCGACCGGAGCGCCGGTGGCAAGCGGTGTGTACCTGTACACCGCGGAAGCCAAGCTGGACGGCCAGTGGGTGCGTGCTGCAGCGGCCAGGCTCGTCATCCTGCGGTGAGCGGAGGGCGAAAGCGAAGCGGCTACTGAGGGCCCAGGAACTGAGGCGACCGGCGGCCGCGGGAAGTGTGGGAGGTGGCGGATATGGCGAGGGGTGCTCTGTTCAAACTCGTTGTGTTGCTGGCTGCGATTTCTGTAGGGATGTTGGGGGCTCATGCGAAGGGTCCTTACTGCCTTCTGTGGGAAGACTTCGCAGGTGTAGACGAAGACGAGATCCCTAGCGACTGGATGCGAAACACGTTGCGCTGGGGGAGCAAGTACTGGAGCGCGGCTGGCGGGAGCTCTCCGGAGATGGCCTTCTGGTGGCATCCCGGTGAGGAGGGCATCTTCATACTCAGAACCCCCCCAATCGACGCAACGGGCCACGCAGGGCTTGCGCTCAGCTTCAAGCACTACGTCCACGACCATCTGGACCCTCCCGGCGGCTACATCCTGCGGGTGGATACTGCCGCATACAATCACGAGATCATGTGGACGTTGGAACCCTCGGGGCACGTCGGTCCTGAAACGATAACGGTGGACCTGAGTTCGCGCGACGGACAGGTATTCGAGGTGTGGTTTGTCGTTCAGGGCAACACGGAACGCATTAGAACATGGCACATCGACGACGTTCGGGTGCTGGCACGTGCCGTGCGACGATGCCGTGCTGTGGCCTCAGGCTGGACGCTGTTTGGTTTGCCCGTGTCCCCGACGGATCAACACTTTGATGCGCTGGAGTTCGACCCCCCGCCGACGGACGTGCACATGTTCTGGTGGGATCCCGACGAAGCGGCCTACGAAGGGCGAGGAGAGCTGGAGTTGAGAGGCATGTCGGGGTATTGGCTGTTTGTGACCCACGACCAAGCGACGTATCAGGTGTGCATCGAGGGGGATTCGCTGACAGGAACGCGGGCCTTTGAGCTTGGGGCAGCGGGCTGGCAGATGATTTCCGTGCCCTACCCGGTTGCCTGGGGACCGGCGGAAGGCGGGTCGGTCCGTGTGCGGTTGGGGATGGAGGACAAGTCGCTGCAAGAGGCGATCGATGCGATGTGGGTCCACCACACGTTGTTCGCCTGGGACGCGGTGGGCGATGAGTGGCAGACGCACAGGTCTAACAAGAGCGGCATCACCATGGAGCCGTGGACAGGGTACTACTTGTTCGCGCATCAAGACGATTTGGTCCTCCTGTACAGCGAAGAGGAGCAAGGGGAGTCGCTTTGGAATGAAGGACAAGCGTTAAGCACGGCGGCGCTTTCGTTCGATCCCGGGGAGCCTCCGCTCCCGCCGTTGTTGGCGGCCCCAAGCGAGTGGCTCTCGGCCGTGGCCTATCCGAACCCAGCTGGCGATGGCCGGGAGGTGACCTTTGCCGCGCAAGGGCCGCTGGTTTCGGCTGTCGAGGCGCTGCGGGTGACCGTGCACGATCTTTCGGGTCGGCTTGTGTACTCTGGAGAGAGCGAGAGGCCAAGCCTGCTTTGGGACACGGTAGGGCCGACCGGAGCGCCGGTGGCAAGCGGGGTGTACCTGTACACCGTGGAAGCCAAGATGGACGGCCAGTGGGTGCGTGTTGGTGTGGATAGGATGCTTATCCTTCGCTGAAACGGGATCTTCACCACACCAGGCGAGCGGGCTCCAGGAGGCCGAATTGCTCCAGCACGTTCGGGGGGACTTCCAGTACGAACTGGGCGCTTCCCACGGTGGTGTACCGCACAGCTGCCTCCGGGTACATAATCTGCCGCCCCACGAACGAACCGTCCGTGGCGAAATAGATGAGCTCGAGCGCCAGGAAGACGTTCTGCATGTGGAAGCTTCGAGTGTCTTCACGGTCATAGACAAACAGCAGCGCCAACTCGCCGGCCATCTCCGGCGGCAGACCTTGAAGCCCGATGGACCTGGCATGTGCACGATCGAGGACGAGGACCTCCAGCGGAGCGATCGCACCGTCTGCGCCCTCGAGCACGATCTGTCGGCGCGACAGGGTGCCCAGAACCCCGGCAGTGGGGCCGAGGAACTCCCGCTCCATGAGCGGTGCTGGATCCACGCTTCCGTTGCCCAAGTCGACGGGCGGATCGCCGATACCGTCCCCATTGGCATCACGGCCGGTGTAGTCCGAATACCAGTTTCCGCGTCCCAGCGAGGCCCAGTTGTTGTGCCCGTGGTCGTGCCCGGCTCTGGCCACGTCCCAGAACAGGTTTTCGTAGATCCAGTTTTCCCGCGTTCCGGGGCCTAGATACACCCCTGCGGCCGCACGGTAGATGAGGTTGCGGTGGATCCGGTTCCCGGAAGGTCCAGCCTGAACGCTCTGGTCGGGTAACAGGATCGCGGTGTCGGCCCGGGAGATCAGGTTGCCGGTGAACCGCCCGTCCGAGCTCGAGATCGTTAGTCCGGCTCCTACAGCGACGATGGTGCAGTCTTGGACTGTTGTATTGCGCGCGGTCGGCCCCACGGTCACTGCCACTTCCAGGTTCATCATGGCGCAGGCACGCACCATGACGCGGTGGGTGTCCCTTACCTGAACGCCGTACGTCGCTGCGTAGAAGTATCCCTGGTCGATCTCGATATTGCCGGAACCTCCCTCTACCAATACGCTGATCCGGCTGCCTACGTGCACGTTACCACGGGCCACAATGTGCTGGGAGCTGACAACATGGAGTCCCGTTGTGTTGGTGAGGAACGTTGTGTTCTCCACGCGCCCGCCGTGCACGTTCTCCAGCAGGATCGCCGCCCCGGCGGCGGCCACCGCCCCGGATATACGGCAACCTTCGATCACAAACGGGGAGATCGTTCCGCGGATGTAAATCCCGTGCTCACTTCCGGAGGGTACAGCGATCTCCCAGCCGGAGATGAGGTATGGATCGTCTGTTGTGCCTGCCCCGCCCACAACGCCATTGCCCAAGGTGAACTCTTCGTCTGAGAAGATCTCGATTGGCCCCCTGGGTGCTGCCATAGCGAATCCCGCAGCCAGGGCACATAACAACAGGGCAGCATACACAATCCGCAAGCCGTTTCTCCCTCGTTACCAGGTTTCCCCCAGCTTAGTTCCGCGCACACGCTGGGGCAATGCAAGAGGAAACGACAGGCGGGCCCGGTTGCCCATCCTTCGTGATTCGTTCCGGGACAGAGATCCCCTGAGAACTGTAATGGTTGTCACATAACCGGTACTATTCGTGATTAAGGCTATGCGCTGCTAGCCGCGTAGTGCTCGTAGGGAAGAAGAGTTGTGGCGGGGCCATGCGAAATATGTTTGTGGTGCGAAGGGAGGCCTGGGGTGCGGCTCTTGGGTTGGTCAAGGGAAAGTCCGTTGGTGATCGTCATCTGTTGTGTGCTAATCGCTTGCTTGGCGGCCGGGGCCGGCGGCGGAGGTGTTGCGGAGGAAAAACCTGAACGGCTGTCTCGGCCGCTCAGCCCGGTGGAGGCCAAGACGCACTTCCCGGAGGAGCTGGAGTCGGCCTTGGCCCAGTTGGTCGATGCATGGCGCATGGGGCGGCTGGAGTTGTTTGCTGGTACTGCACCACTTCCGTTGCTCGACCAGGAGAAGGTGCGGGTGGTGGTAGAAACGGACGCGCAGAGCGTGCACCAGGTCGAAAAGGTCGCTCTGGACCTGGGAGGGGCTGTGGACCTCGTTCACGGTAAACTGGTCCAGGCTGTCGTCCCGGTGCAGGAACTCGTGAGGCTTGCCCGGGCCGACGGGGTGCGCCTGGTGCGTTTGCCGTTTACCGTGCGGCGGTTGGCGGAGAGCGAGGGGGTTGCCCTCACCAACGCCGATAGATGGGGCGCACACGGATACCAGGGCAGCGATCTCAAGGTTGGCGTGCTGGACAGTAGCTTCCGGGGATACGAAGACCTGTTGGGCACGCATCTTCCGGAGAACGTTATCACCTGGTGGGCCCCGAGCGTCGGGGGGCCAGGATACTCCAGGCATGGCACGGCCTGCGCGGAAATCATTCATGACATGGCGCCGGAGGCGGATTTCTTCTTGGCCAATGTGGGAACCGACGTCGAATGGGCGGTGGCCGTGGACTGGTTTATCGGGCATGAGGTCGATGTCATCTCCTGTTCGCTGGGGTGGCTGCACACTGGACCGGGCGACGGCACGGGTTCGATAAACGACAAGGTCGCCGATGCTCACGCGGCAGGCATCACATGGGCCAGCGCAGCCGGGAACCAAGCTCGGAACCACTGGTCGGGGGAGTGGACGGACCCACAAGGGGACGGCTGGCTTGCCTTCTCCGGCAACGATGATACCAACAGCATTTACGCCTACTCCGGCGAGCGCATCACCATTGGACTGCGGTGGGACGACCCGTGGGGTGCATCGGACAACGACTACGATCTCTACCTCTATGACGACCGCATGAACAGGGTGGCGTGGTCCACCAATCCCCAGACGGGAAAACAACGCCCCCGCGAGTTCATCGACTACGTCGCCCCACGAAGCGGCACCTACCATATCAGGATTCACAAGCACGATGCTGATGGGGAAGCATCCTTGAGCCTGATGACCTTTGACCACGAGCTCCAGTACCAGGTGGCGGCCGGGAGCTTGCTCGAGCCTGCCGATTCTCCCCACGCGATCACGGTGGGCGCGGTCCCTTGGTACAGCCCGGACAGCCTTGCCCCGTACAGCTCGCACGGACCGACCGCCGATGGTCGGGTTAAACCTGACCTGGTGGCCCCGGATGGTGTGAGCACGATGTCCTACGGTGCTCAGAACTTCTACGGCACGTCCGCCGCGGCCCCCCATGTTGCCGGGGCTGCTGCGCTTGTGAAGGGGAGGACTGCGGGACTGTCGCCGGATGAGGTGCTGTCCTACCTGGAGACCCACGCGGTAGGCCTGGGCACCCCGGGCAAGAGCAACCGCTATGGGTCGGGAAGGCTTTGGTTGCCTGATCTAGAGGTGCGCATCTCCGCTTCGGCTGGGGACAACGGAACCATCGAGCCCGCCGGTTCCGTGTCAGTCGATTACGGCGCCAGCCAATCGTTCATCGTCGTGCCCGATGAGGGCTACGCGGTTGAAGACGTGTTTGTCGATGGCGCTTCAGTGCTGGCGGAAGTGGTGATAGAAGACGGTGTGGGCACGTACACATTCGACAGTGTCACGGATGAGCACACGATACACGCTGTGTTCGCGCCTGCTTTTCGACGCACCTTTCAACCAGGGTGGCATCTCCTGGCCGTGCCGGTTGTTCCGGTCGACAATAGCCCGGAGAACGTGTTCCGTTCGGTAGTGGATAGCGGGCAGGGATTGGTGCTGTTTGAGTGGGGGCCGGGGGGCTCCTACCGCGTTCCGGCGGAAATCGACCCTGCCCGTGGCTATTGGCTGTTTCTGTCCGAAGCGGTGACGATCGAGGCCAGCGGTGGGTTACCTGGGGGAGCGTACACCGTAGATCTAACGGAGGCCGGGTGGCACCAAGTGTCGACGCCCAAATGGCCGGTGGCCTGGGCCTCTTTGGAGTTTCAAAATCAGGAGTTGACCTTGGGAATCGGCGAGGCCGTTGCGGCGGGCTGGATTGAGCCGTACGCGTTCTTCTACAGCTACGAACAGGGAGAGTACGTGCCTGTAGAGCTTCCGGAGACCAGCGCGGCGATGGAAGCGTGGAGGGGGTACTGGCTGAAGACGCAGAAGCCTGAGTTGACCATGGTGATCGATCTCGGGGCCGCAGTTCAGCCGATTCAAGCGAGATCAATGGCGCCACGGACCCCACCGGAGTAGGGGCATCACGCTTTCTGATTGCGTCTTGGCTCTAGCGTGATCTTCGCATTACGGCTGCGCGAACCAGCGCAGCGAGAGGGCGCTTTGAGGACTTGTGCGGCACCCCGGCAGCCGTTGGAGAGCTTCGATGGGCTCTTTTTCTCTTGGGGATCGTGGATGCTATAGTGAGGGCAAGCAAAGAAATACTTGCGGGTGTTCGGCCGCTGTTGCGGGCTGGTCGTTGGCGGTGCTGCTTTGGGCTGCTGACCAGTTGAAGTGTGTGCAAGGAGGGGGGCATGGGTAGACGCGGCGTTGTTGGCTTGGGGATTGCGGTCCAACTGGTGCTGATGGCTTTGCTGGCGGTTTCCCAGGTAGGGGCAGCGGACGTTGTCCACTTTCCGGATCTTAATCTGGAGGCTGCAGTGCGGGAAGCGTTAGAGAAGCCCACGGATGACATTACTGCGGCCGATATGGAGACGCTTACCGAGCTCGATGGGGCGGACCGCGGGATAAGCAGCCTTGTGGGCCTTGAGTACGCAGTGAACCTGGAATTGCTCGAGCTTTGGGAGAACGAAATCAGCGATCTAGCGCCGCTATCTGGGCTCACCAAGCTGGAGATCCTGTGGCTTTATCGCAACGAGATCAGCGACTTGTCACCCCTGTCTGGACTCACCCAGCTGAAGAAGCTGAGCCTGTGGCAGAATGAGATCAGCGAACTGGCTCCACTGTCCGGCCTCACCCAACTGGAAACCCTGCGGCTTCAGCACAACCAGATCAGTGACATCACAGCCCTGTCCGGCCTCGCTCAGCTGTGGAGGCTGGAACTTGAGCACAACGAAATCAGCGATATTTCCCCGTTGGCGGACCTCACCCGGCTGGAGAGGCTTGACCTTGCGTTCAACGAACTCACCGACGTTTCTCCCTTGGTGCTAAACAGCGATGCCGGAGGCCTCGGCGCCGGCGACAGGGTGCTCCTCCGCAGCAACTACTTGGATCTCACGCCCGGTTCTGACGCCATGGAGGATATCGAGACGCTCCTTGCCCGCGGAGTGGAAGTGGATTACGAGCCCCAGCGGGAACCACCCCCGCAGTATCAGCTTGACGTCTCCAGTACCGAGGGTGGTCTGGTGACGGAACCCGGGGAGGGGACCTTTATCTACGAGGACGGAGAGGTGGTCGATCTGAGCGCTGAGGCCCAGGAGGCCTACAGCTTTGTAGGCTGGGTGGGGGACATCGAGACGGTTGCCGACCCCGGGAGCGCCGATACCACTGTCGAGATGCTGGATGACTACGTCATCGTGGCCGAATTCGAGCACCTTAGCTATACGATCGCCGCGTCGGCCGGAGAAGGCGGGTCGATCACCCCCGACGGTGCGGTGATCGTCCTGCACGGTGACGATCAGGCGTTCAGCATTGCCCCTGGTCCTGGC
>SL_5KL_010_SEDDRAFT_10002488_pt1 | contig 10146 bp, 8 predicted proteins | sample SodLakKL_010_SED_FD_9118 | JGI IMG/M metagenome (IMG submission 9118)
CCGCCATACTTACTGCCACCTTTCTGACAGTCTTTTGGTTTTATGGGATATTGCACGAGGTGTTTCCGTTTTTTTCAACCGGCACGGCGCATTGGTTGCTGATTCCATTGGTGTTGGTGATATATGGATTGGTTGCCCGCCTAATTTTGCGGACAAGCCATGCCGCCACCCTAAACAAGACATCCACGATTCTTTTGATACCCGTGGCCTTTCTGGTGCTATACAACCTGTTGATCATGTTGCCTGCGGAAGCGGATAAATATCGCACACGGCAGGCTGCCCAACAACCTTCACCCCCGGAAACACCTCAAGAGGTCGCGGATGCCGGGGATTATCCCGACATTTTCATCCTGGTCTTTGATGAACTTGCCAGCTTACCCAGCATGCAGGAGGTCTGGCAGCATGATCACAGCGCATTTGCAGAAAGCCTTCGTGATCACGGTTTTTTTGTGGCCGAACAGAGCAAAAGCCGCTTTACCAATACGATCCGGTCACTGCCTTCCCTGATGAACCTGGATTACCTGGATGAGGATTTGCCGGCAGCAAGTCTCTATCAGAAATATGACAACAACTTTCTGATGAACTTCCTGAACCGGGCTGGATACGAGATCTTTTTTATTGATGGATGGGGTAGCTTTGAATATTCTTTCGGCATCGAAGACATTAATTTTTACTGCATGTATAATACCGACCCGGAAAACCAGGTGGTGATGGACCCCTTTCACTACCTGGTGCTGCGCCGTTCATTGCTGAGTCCCCTGGCCCCGCTTTTCATCGACGACATCTCCAACCTGTATTACCGGGTCAACAAATATTTTCTCGACTTCATCACGCACTTCCCGGATACCTTGCAAACCCGTGAGCATCCCGTGATGTTGTATGCCCACCTGATGACCCCGCATCTTCCCTTTGTCTTCGACCGCGATGGGAACTTCATGGAGAATCCAACCAATCATTGGGAATATGAAACCATCAACAATGAAACGAAACGGGCGCTTTACTTTGAACAGTACCTCTACATCAGCGACAGGATTATCGATATGGTAAACAACATACTGAAGGAGGCTCCCAGGGAACCGGTGATCATGCTGTTTTCGGATCATGGCGTACGGGAGCCAAGCAGTGGCGTGACCGACCCGGAGCACGCGCACCGGGTGCTCAATGCGGTGTACTTCCCCGGTGGCGATTATTCCGGGTTGCATGAAAGCACGGCACCGGTTAACTCCCTGCGCCTCATGATGAACCGTTTTTTTTCGCAGGATTATGAGATGCTGGATGATTTTTGAACCGATGACACGTTGACCAACCAAACTAAATCAGTATGTCTTCACCAGTGATACATCATGGCTCGTTTCGCGACATCAGTGGGTTCCTGTTTTATGAGGATGACCGGTTGCTTCGCCAGGTAAACCAGGAGGGAAAAGATGATTTCGTGCGACTGCACAAATCCGGTTTGTATGACGCACTTACCGCCAAAGGGTGGCTCATTCCGCACAAGGAGATTGAAGGCCACCCGGGTGCTGCTCCTAATGCGCACCAGGTCATCCAGCCAGAAAAAGTGGACTTCATTTCTTATCCTTACGAGTGGTGTTTCAGTCAGTTAAAGGATGCAGCCCTGCTTACACTGCGCATTCAAAAAGCGGCGCTCAGGCATGGGATGTGGCTCAAAGATGCCTCGGCTTATAACGTCCAGTTTCATCGCGGCAAGCCCGTGTTCATCGATACCCTGTCTTTTGCGCGCTACGAAAAAGGCAAGCCCTGGCCGGCTTACCGGCAGTTTGTAGAGCATTTCCTGGCGCCACTTGCCCTGATGAGCTATGCGCATCCCGACATGAACCGCCTGCTTTGCTTGTATCTTGATGGCGTTCCGCTCGACAGGGTCGTGGCTTTGCTTCCTGCCAGGGCCAGGTGGAAGCCCTCCTTATGGATGCATATTTTCCTGCACGCCCGGGCACAAAAAAAGCATGAAGACAACCCATCAAAGACCAGGCAAAGCCGCTTGTCGGAAAAGCGCCTGTTGAACCTGTTGGAAAGCCTGGGGCAAGCGGTTCAGGGTCTGAAGCTAAATACCAGGAAGTCGCAATGGGCAGCATATTATTCGTTTACAAATTACTCAGAAACGGCTTTTGAACAAAAAAAGACGCTGGTCGCTGATTTTTTGAAGCGGTTGCATCCTGGCAAGGTATGGGACCTGGGTGCAAATACTGGTGAGTTTACCCGGCTTGCTGGCGAAATGGACGCTAACTGTATTGCTTTTGATGTGGATCCCCTGGCTGTCGAAGCTTTTTACCAGGAAAACAAGCGACAAAAGACCGGGAATATCCTGCCGCTGATAATGGATCTCACCAATCCGAGTCCGGCCACAGGTTGGGCAAACAGGGAGCGTGATTCCCTCATGGGTCGGGATCTGCCGGATGCGTTGATGGCCCTGGCGCTGATTCACCATCTCGCCATTTCCAATAACCTGCCTTTTGGCAAAATTGCCGCCTTTTTTGCAGCGCTTGCCCCCTCCCTGGTCATTGAATTTGTTCCGAAAACGGACTCCCAGGTGCAGAAACTGCTAGCGCACCGGGCAGATATCTACCCCCATTATGATGCCTTGCATTTTGAGCAGGCTTTTTCGGCTTATTTCGATATCGCGGACAAGCAGTCCATAGCGGGCACGCAAAGAATTCTGTACCTGATGAAGCGCACCAAGCCTGAGTGATTGATGCACTTGCGCATGATTTCAATAAAATATTTCTTGGCTTTGAATCAGTAAATGTAGCATCCGGGCTGCCTGGGGGCCTCCCTGGAAAAGGATATCCAGTTGATTTTCCTGGAAATTATGGAGGCCGGATGGCATAAAAACCATGATGATTCGCTGAAAAACTGCTATCTTTGAAGCATCAACAAACCATTCGTCTCTATTCTCATCAAACAACAAGACTGTTATGGAATTGATTTTGCATCTATGGATGACCCTTATTTCGTATGATCAGCTCACGCTTGGATACATTGACCCAGGCACTGGCAGCATTATCCTTCAGGCGGTGGTTGGCGCCATTGCCGGGATAGCCATTGCAGTCAGGCTTTTTTGGTACAGAATCCTGAAGTTGTTTGGCATCAAAAAGCACCAGGCACTTGATGAGGAAAAGGACAAATGATGCGTTTGGCCGAAGGTGTTCCTCAGCTTTAATGATTCAATGCACATAAAAAAAATGAAACTTCCATGACAGGTTTTTGACACAAAGGGGGATGATTATTGTCGCGGGGGCTTTTGGACGAAATTGGCTTTTGGCTGTTAGCTCTCTTGCCAACAGCCAACAGCCAAAAGCCAATAGCCAATAGCCAATAGCCAACAGCCAATAGCCAACAGCACTTCTATTGAAAACGTAAACTTCAGATAACCAATAATTTGAAAAAATATAAACACATGAATATGAGGAAAAAGATTGTAGCCGGAAACTGGAAAATGAACCTTGGTCTTGAAGAGGCCAGGAAATTGGTGGGTGAACTCAAGGTGAAGATCGACCATCAGAAGGACAGTTTGCCAAATCATGCACAGGGGATGCCGGAAGTGGTGCTGTTTCCGCCCTTCCCTTACCTGACAAGGATGGTAGATGTTTTTACCAACTATGCTGGCGTATCCGTGGGTGCGCAAAACTGTCACCACGAGGAGGAAGGTGCATTTACCGGTGAGGTGGCAGCCCGCATGATCAAATCGGTGGGGGCCAGTCACGTGATCATTGGCCACTCTGAACGGAGAAGCCAATTTGGCGAGGATGATCAGTTGCTTGCGACAAAAACTGGGCAGGCATTGAAGAACGGACTCACCCCGGTTTTTTGTTGCGGAGAACTGCTTCCGGACCGGGAAAACAATCAGCATTTTCAAGTGGTCGCCGATCAGTTGCAGAAAGGCCTGTTTTGGATGGACGACCAGCAGCTGGGGCACGCGGTGATCGCCTATGAGCCCGTATGGGCCATTGGCACCGGCAAAACGGCAAGCCCCGAACAGGCGCAGGAAATGCATGCATACATCCGCAAACTGATTGCAGATACCTACAACCAGGAAGTTGCGGACAACATGAGCATTTTGTACGGAGGCAGCTGCAACGCAAAGAATGCCGCCGACCTCTTCAGCAATCCCGATGTGGATGGCGGATTGATCGGGGGAGCCTCGCTCAAACCTGGCGACTTTTTTGAGATCATTCTTGCCCTGGCCAACAAGGGTTAAAGGCGCATAGGCCATCCCATTCAGGCATGGCTAAGCTTTCAGCGGCAATCTTAAATCCCGAATCGCTTCGCTTCCTGGATTTGTTTGTCGCTCAGCCTCAACCTCAACCTCAACCTCAACCTCAACCTTAACCTTAACCTTAACCTTAACCTTAACCTCAATGGATTACATCGAGCTACACTGCCAGCTGTCTCCCGTAGAACCCTGGGCGGAGATCCTGATCGCCGAGCTTTCCGCATTGGGCTTTGAAAGTTTCAGTGAGGAGGAAGATGGTTTTAAGGCTTACATTGGTGCCTGCAGCTATCGTTCGAAGCCAGTCACAGAGCTGTTTGAGCGATACCGTCAACAGGGACCGGAGAAGCTGTCGGTTGAAGTGAGCCGCATGGGCGGAAAGAACTGGAATGCGGTATGGGAGAGCAATTTCGAGCCAGTCAGGGTAGGCAACCACTGTCTTATCCGGGCGCCTTTCCACGAAAGCGATCCGGATGTAACCCATGAGATCATTATCGAGCCCAAGATGTCTTTTGGCACCGGCCATCATGAAACGACCGTCCTGATGATCCAATTCATGCTCGATATGGAGTTTGAAGGAAAGTCGGTGCTCGACATGGGTTGCGGCACAGGTGTGTTGGCCATTCTGGCTGCACAGCGCGGTGCCGGACGGGTAAAAGCGATCGACAATTACCTGTATGCTTATGAAAACACCCTGGAGAATGCGAAAAGGAATGAGGCGGCACACATTCAGGTGCTTCATGGGGATGCCGCGCTGCTAAGGGAGCAGCAAAATGAGGATTATGCGGTTATCCTGGCCAACATCACCCGCAATGTGCTGCTGGAGGACATGCCAGCTTACCAACAAGTGCTTCGGTCCGGCGGAGAGCTCATCATGAGCGGATTTATGGCGTTTGATCAAGATGTTATCTTTGCAGCCGCCAAAAAACTGGGTTTGGTTTTTTCCGGAGAGCGGCATCGTGGGGATTGGGTGGCGGTGAAATTCAGAAAACCATAATCAAACAATATTGCTGATGGCAGAGATATACCTTTCAATGGCGTTCATGGTGGTTATTGCCTATTTGCTTGGGTCCATACCTACCGCGGTATGGTTGGGGCGATGGATCAAGGGGTTGGATGTGCGTGAGCACGGAAGTGGCAATGCTGGTGCTACAAATGCGATGCGTGTGCTTGGCCCCCGTGTCGGGCTTCTGGTCCTGATCATTGACGCAATGAAAGGGATTGGGGCCGTCAGCCTGGCCCACCTGGCCCAAACCGGTGCCTTGCAGGCAGAATGGTTTGTGGTCTACCAAATGCTTTTGGGAGCATTGGCGATCCTTGGCCATGTGTTTCCGGTTTTCGCTTCTTTTAAGGGAGGTAAAGGGATCGCGACCCTGGTCGGCATCATATTTATTCTTTTCCCGGAGGCTTTTTTGATCTGCCTGGCGGTATTTCTTACCGTTTTTCTTACCACCCGTTATGTCTCACTGGGTTCGTTGACCGCTGCCATCGCACTGCCCATCGTGGTGATTTGGGTAAAGGACATCACCCTGGTACCCAAAGTGCTTTTTGCCATCATGGTAGCCTTGTTTGTACCCATCACGCATCTCAATAACATCAGAAGGCTGATCAGCGGCAAGGAAAACCGCATTTCCTTCAGGCGATAAAGTCTGATCAAATCTCTTATTTGGAAGGCCGGACGTGAACGCCGGCACGACCAATATTTTTGCCGGGCCGATGTGCCGAATTGATGATTTGTTGGTTTTTTTGGTTATTTTTGTTTGTTCCAAAAACGGGGCCTCAAAATAAATCAACCATGAAGCGCAACCTATTGCTGATTGTCTCCATCCTCTTCCTGGCGGCTTGCGCAACTGTTCCGATCAGTGGCAGACGCCAGGTGCGCATGTTGCCCGAGGGAATGCTGACCAATATGGCTACGGCTAACTACCAGTCTTACATGGCTGCAAACGCCGTAGTTCCTTCATCCGATCCAAGGGCCCAAATGGTGCGGGAGACTGGGGATAATATTGCCAATGCCGTGGTAGCATACCTTGAAGAGACCGGTCAGGCACGGCGTGTACAGGAGTTTGACTGGGAGTTTCAGCTTGTGGACAGCGACCAGGTGAACGCCTGGGCCATGCCTGGTGGAAAAGTCGCCATCTATACGGGTATTCTCGATCTTACACAGGATGAAAATGGTCTGGCTGTGGTCATGTCGCACGAAATCGCCCATGCGGTGGCCCGCCACGGAAATGAACGGATGAGTCAGCAGCTTTTGCTCACCATGGGGGCGGTAAGCCTGGATGTTGCCCTGCGGGAGCAGCCAGAGAAAACCCGTGATCTCTTCATGCTGGCCTATGGTGCGGGAGGCACGCTCGGAAGCCTGGCCTACAGTCGTCAGCACGAATACGAAGCCGATGCGCTGGGTATGACATTCATGGCAATGGCCGGTTATCATCCCGAACATGCCATTGATTTTTGGGAGCGTATGTTGCAGTACTCAGGTGGGGGTGGACCTCCTGCATTTTTAAGTACGCATCCCACCAATGAAGACAGAATCAAAGCGGCACGGGAGTATTTGCCCGAAGCCATGCAATATTATAAACCTTAGGGGATGAACGCACGTGTGGATTGACGCACGTGGTTGAACCCTGGCAGGTATTTGTTGTTTGATCATTAAGGTATTGTATCAGATGGTCTGGTTAATCGTTGTAAGCTTGATTTTGGCGGGAATCGTTTTCCTGCTGCTGGAGATCCTGGTCGTGCCCGGGGCCACTGTGGTTGGCCTGCTCGGGGTTGCCCTGGTTGTGGCCGGCAATGTGATCTCCTTTAATAATTACGGGACAGAAACCGGGGTGATCACCATCCTGCTCACACTGGTTGTCAGTATGGTTTCGATCGGGATTGCCCTGCGTTCCCGGACATGGAAGCGGGCCATGCATAGCTCCGCGCTTGAAGGAAGGGTGAACGTGATCGAGGCCGACAAAGTGCTAAAAGGGGATGAAGGCATCTCCATCACACGGCTGAACCCCATGGGCAAGGCACTGATCAAGGAAGACTATTATGAGGTGAGCTCAAAAGACAATCTCATCCCCGAAAATACTCCCATTGAAGTCGTTAAAGTAGAAGGAAATAAAATCATTGTCAAATCTAAAGAAGAATAACACATGGAATCACAAATTGCCGTAATTGTTGCCATAGCCCTGGTCAGTATCGTGGGTCTGTGGATCATTTTTTACTTTATCCCGGTGGCCCTGTGGTTTTCCGCCCTGGTGTCCGGTGTCCGTATCAGCCTGCTTCAGCTTGTGCTGATGCGCTGGCGTAAGATTCCGCCAGCAGTGATCGTCAACAACCTGATCTCTGCCACCAAGGCCGGACTTACCCTGAACAGGAATGACCTGGAAGCACACTACCTGGCAGGAGGACGGGTAAAAGCAGTGGTCAATGCGCTCATCAGCGCGGATAAGGCCAACATTCCCCTCGACTTCAAAACCGCCACGGCCATCGACCTGGCTGGTCGGGATGTGCTGGAGGCGGTACAGATGTCGGTGAAACCCAAGGTGATCAACACCCCACCCGTGGCAGCGGTCGCAAAAGATGGTATCCAGCTCGTGGCCAAGGCGCGCGTGACACTTCGCGCCAACATCAAGCAGCTTGTAGGTGGCGCCGGTGAAGAAACCATCCTGGCCAGGGTAGGCGAGGGGATTGTGACCTCCATCGGTTCTGCACAGCACCACAAACAGGTGTTGGAAAACCCGGACAGCATCTCCAAAGTCGTGCTATCCAAGGGACTCGACTCGGGTACTGCCTACGAAATCTTGTCGATTGACATCGCCGACATCGACGTGGGTAAAAACATCGGTGCGATGCTGCAGATCGACCAGGCCAATGCCGACAAGAACATCGCGCAGGCCAAGGCAGAGGAACGCCGCGCCATGGCAGTTGCTGCCGAGCAGGAGATGAAAGCCAAGGCACAGGAAGCCCGTGCCAAGGTGATCCAGGAAGAGGCCGAGATCCCCAAGGCGATCTCCGAAGCCTTCCGGAGCGGAAATCTCGGAATCATGGATTATTACCGCATGAAGAACATTCAGTCGGATACCTCCATGAGAGAACAGATCAGCAAACCTGGCACATCCAAAGGGAAAACCGACGAAGACCTTTCATCGGACAAATAATTCCCTGATATGATAATAACAGGCCATCTCCCTTGTTTATATAGGTAGATGGCCTGTTTTTTATATATTCGTGCCCGTTTTGACACCCCGGTGCATGCCAGATGCATGTTCAGGGACAAGAAAAATTGCTTATTTTAGAAACTTATGCATTTCAACATATTATTCGACTACCCCGCCTGGCTGATCATGCTCTGCATTTTATGTGGCTTGTTGTACAGCGGCATCCTGTATTACAGGAACAGCGCATCTGACTTCAATCCGTTGTGGAAGCGTCTGCTGGCCATTTTTCGTTTTCTCAGCGTGACGATACTGGCTTTGCTCCTGCTTGCACCACTCGTGGAAAGAAGTACACGGCACGTAGAAGAGCCCCTGCTGCTTTTTTTGCAGGACAACTCTGCTTCCCTGCTTTTTGCAGAAGACTCCCTGTGGTACCAGGAACAATACCTTCCGGCCAAACAAGGTTTTCTTGAAAAAATGGCCGATGCCCACGACGTGCGAAGCTATACCTATGGGGAAGCATTCGCCGAACGAGAGCACATTGACTTTTCGGACCGGGAAACCAATATGGCTGAAGTGTTCAGGGAGATCGATGCACGATACAGCAACAGGAACATTGGTGCAGTCATCATGGCCGGTGACGGCATTTATAACCGGGGAATCAATCCTTTGTATGCTTCGGCACATGTGCCATACCCTGTGTATACCATGGCCCTGGGGGATACAGTACCCCGGCGGGATGTCATCCTGAAAAATGTGAATCACAATGAGATCACCTACCTGGGCAATCGCTTCCCTGTGGAGGTAGAGGTGGAGGCCCTGCAAAGTGAGGGCCTGACCAGCCGGCTGACCATCAGCCGGGAAGGCGAGGAGTTGTTTGCCGAAAACATCAATTTTTCTTCCGATCATCACGTGGAAACCATCAGCCTGGATATGGAGGCCGATGAAGCAGGCATGCAGCAATATGAGGCCAGCCTGTCTCCCGTGGAGGACGAGGTGAGCCTCGATAACAACAGCCAGGATTTTTTCATTGATGTGATCGATGGCCGGCAACAGGTGCTGATCCTGGCCAACAGCCCCCATCCGGATATTGGCACCATCAAGGAATCCCTGGTCAGCAATGACCATTACGAAGCAGAGGTCAGTCTTTTCGATGCATTCGATGATAGCCTGGAGGCTTTTGACCTGGTTGTCCTGCATCAGTTGCCTTCCTCCCAGCATCCTGTCGGGCCATTTTTGCAGCGGGCAGAGGAGGCGGGTACTGCCGTGCTTTTTGTGCTGGGCAGCCAAACAGACCTGCAGGCTTTTAATGAGCTTGGCACCGGACTATCCATCCAGTTGCGTGCCGAAGAAGCCACGGAGGCCTCACCTGAATACAACCAGGCCTTCGTACTCTTCTCCCTGCCCGAAAACACACGCAATGTGTTTGACGCCCTGCCTCCGTTGAAAGCTCCTTTCGGTAACTATGAGGTATCGGGTGGTGCCCACGTGCTACTCAATCAAAAAGTGGGTGCGGTGTCCACCGATGATCCCCTGATCATGTTCCATGAAGCCGGGGAGCGCCGCACCGGCGTGATTGCAGGCGAGGGCATTTGGCTGTGGCGTTTGCACGCCTTCATGCGCCAGGATAGCCACGATGCGTTTGATGAAATGATGTCGCGAATCGTGAATTACTTGTCCATCCGGGAAGACCGTCGCCTGTTCCGTGTGCAGAAAGACAACCTGATCTATGAAAATGAACCGGCCCTGTTTGAAGCTGAACTGTAT
>SL_5KL_010_SEDDRAFT_10002490_pt1 | contig 10140 bp, 9 predicted proteins | sample SodLakKL_010_SED_FD_9118 | JGI IMG/M metagenome (IMG submission 9118)
CAGCCGGTGATCACGCGGGTCTTTGCTGGTACATACCTGGCAATCGCAAGCCACCACAGGCACACCCGTAGACGTACCCGTCCCAAGAAAAGTTACTGACATGCTTGATGGGTTCGCCATGGAACCAGGTTTTATGGGTTAATAAATCAGTTCTTCAACCAGTTCCCTGGCTTCATGCATCAGGGCTTTGTCCATGGCCCCATTGCCAGCGGGGTCACCTTCCACTACGCGCTTGTAGAAATAAAGCGTACCCTTTTGATCCCGCACATCCACATCATCATCAATGAAAAAGCTTTCTACCCTGGGGTGCTTGTCCTGATCATACAGGATGTAGGTCATGGTTTTGTGCCATGCATCGTTCAGCAGCAGGTTGGTGGCATATACCCCAGGTGGCGGTATGAGCTTTTCTTCGGCGGTGATCTCCACACCGGCCACTTCATGGGGACTGATTTCCGGATAAAGCGGCCCCTGATACAGCCTGCCTTTGATGATGTATTGGTGATCCAGGTAGGCATTGGCCCTTTGGATATGTCCCTCCTGCAGTGCCTTGCGAATTTTTGTTGAGCTGACGGTTTCGTTTTCAATCATTTGCAGGGGAATCTCCTCCACACCAAAGTGCATGTCCCTGCTCAATCGGTGCAGGTAGGAATAATCCCCCTTCCGGGCATAGCCAAAGTGGTGGTTGTGTCCGACCACGATGACGCGTGCTTTGAGGTCACCGATCAGCATGTGGACCACAAAATCGTGTGAGGTGGTCCTGGAAAACTCCAGGGAGAAAGGGATGATGATCAGGTTTTGCAAGCCTGCCTTGCGCAGCAATTCAATTTTTTCTTCCTGCGAATTGATCATTTGCAGGCCTTGCTGATCGGGGTAGAGCACCTTCCTTGGGTGGGGATAAAAGGTGATCAGCACCGATTCGCCGCCAATGTCGGAGGCAATTTCATTGAGCCTGTCGATGATCAGTTTGTGTCCCACGTGAACCCCATCAAAAGAACCGGTGGTCACTACTGCATTGTGGATTTGTCCTGCCGCTTCTGCGGTATGGTGAAATACCTTCATTTTACGAGATAAGCTAGTTTTTCAAGTGATGTCACAATATCGTACTCTTCCAGGTGGACCCCATCCGGAACGGTAAGCGGCACCGAGGTATAGTTGAGGATTCCCTTGATGCCGGCCTCGAGCAATTTTTTGGAAACGTCGTATGTTGCTTCGGGAGAGACCGTCAGCACGGCGATGCTGACCTCTTCCTTCGTTACGATTTCTTTGATCTGGTTGATGTGATGGCAGGGAATGCCTGCAACCACGCGATCCGTTTTCTGCAGGTCGTTGTCAAAGGCCGCCACGATGGACAGTTTGTCCCGCTTGCCGGCAAAATAGCTGGTGATGGCCCTGCCGAGGTTACCCATTCCGACAATGATGATCTTCTGCCCTTTGTCGCTGTCGATGATTCTTCCGATCAGTGCCACGAGGTCCTTGACCACGTAACCCTTGCTTTGGCTTCCGGAGTAGCCGATCAGCATCAGGTCCCTGCGCACCTGCACGGGCGTGAGGTTCATCATCTTGGCCAGTTCGTGTGAGTAGATGTTGGTTTTTCCCTCACGGATGCTGTTGTACAATATCCGGCGGTACTGACTGAGCCTTTCAACCGTTTTGCCGGGCAGCTCTTGCGGTTTTTCTTTTCCCATATGCCTGGTCTATGCTTGTATGCTATTTTTCCTTACTGAATTGTTTGTATTGAGCTATTGATTGAACACCACCGTGAAGCAGCTTCCTTCTCCTGGTGTACTGTCTACGGAAATGCTGGCATCATAAAGGTCCAGGATCTTTTTCACAATGGAAAGTCCCAGTCCACTCCCACTGATGCCTTTGGTCTGTTCGCTTTTGATCCGGACAAAGTCCTCAAAGAGTCCTTTGGTGTCTTCTTCTTCCATGCCAATGCCTGTGTCCTGGACACTCAGTATGATTTTGTCCGCTTCCTGGTTCAGGTTGACGTCCACCCTGCCCCCATCGACATTGTACTTGATCGCATTGGATATTAAATTGTTGCAGATGATCTCCAACTCCTGGCGATCGGCTTCCAGGGAGATCTTTTCGCTGCAATTCAGGTACACGTCCACATCTTTTTGTATGGCAAGGGGTTGAAAGGACTCAATGCAATGCTGACTGATCTCGCAGAGATTTTGGGGTTCAATTTTTCGTTGTTTTTTGCCGCTTTCAATGCGGGTGAAATCCAGCATGTCCATGATCAGGTTGCGCATACCCTGTACGCGATGCAATGAGCGGTCAATGATCTCCATGTAATCCGTAATCTGCTCTCCGAATTTCTTTTCCTGCATCATCCGCAAGTAGCCTTCGACGGCATTGAGTGGTGATTTCAGCTCGTGAGAGAGCACGGACAGGAACTGAAAGCGAACCTGCCTGCCTTCGGTATTGAGTTTTTGCGTCATTTTGCGCAAAAACAGTTGTTTGGTAATGGTTTCCACGGATGCCCGAAGCTCTTTCGGCGTAAAGGGCTTTGGCACAAAGTCATATGCCCCTTTCCGGGTGGCTTTCACCGCGAGCTCCAGGGAAGCGTATGAGGTGATCATTACCACCACCACATCGATGTTTTGCTGGTTGATGTATTCGAGGACTTCCACCCCCTGGATGCCTGGCAGCTTATTGTCCAGCAAGACGATGTCCAGGGGCTTGCTTTTGATGATCTCCAGCGCTTCTTCACCGGTCTCCGCTACATCCACATCAAAACCATAATCTTCATCCATAAAGGGGAAGCTGACCGTATGGTTTTCCAGGATGCGCGCCACGCCGCTGCGAATCCCGGGCTCATCATCCACTACCAAAAGCTTAAGTTTTTCCATCGAATTACATTTTTAGCAACTTCTTAATCTCCTTATGCAGCTGATCATTCCGGATGCCTTTGTCCAGGAAGAGGTCGGCCTTGATCCAGTCGCGTTCCTCCTCGGTGGTCACATCGAAAAGCATTCCCGTTTCCGCGGTAACGGCAGAGACAATGATGACCGGCACCTCCGGATACTTGCTTTTGATCTTATGGCTCAGGATGAATCCCGTATCCTGGTTTTCCATCATCAGGTCCAGGATGGCCAGATCCGGCCGGGTGCGTTCGATAATGTCCTCTGCTTCCTTTTGGGTTCCGGCGGTGATTACCTCAAACCCCATGTCCTTGACGCCTTCCCGCATCTGAAACAGATAATCGACATCATCATCGACAATCAATATGGTTTTCTTCTCTTGTTTTAGCATAATGCTGGTGTTTTATGGATTTTAGCCAATGGCCTCGTCTTCGTTTTCCAGTTGATCCACAGGCCCCTTCTCTTTTTCGGCAGATTTGCGCGGCAAACTCAGGATAAATGTGGTGCCTGTCTGGCCTTTTTCCGGATCATCGTTGGATTCAACCTTGATATTTCCCCGGTGCATTTTGATGATGCCATAAATGATGGGCAGTCCCAAACCCGTGCCGTGTCCGGATTCCTTGGTGGTAAAAAAGGGTTCGAACATCCTTTCCTGGTTCTTTTTGGAGATTCCCGTACCGGTGTCCGAGATCTTAATCTCCAGTCCGTCGCCATGGGGTTGTTCGCCAACCACGATGCTGAGTTTACCTCCCTCGGGCATCGCATCCACGGCATTCTTCAGCAGGTTTGAAAACACCTGTACCATCTGATCGTGATCACATTCCAGGTTCGGGTCCCTGGTGTTGACCCGGATGTCGAGATCGACGTTCTTTGGCAGCACGAATGTCTTGAGGCCGCTATTGATGAGCTTTTTGACATCAATCTTGTCGATCTTCACCTTGCTCTTCCTGGCAAAATTGAGCAGTCCGCCTACAATTTTCTTGCACCGGTCTGCCTGCTCGACGATCATCTTCAAATCCCGGTACAAGGGCGAAGTGGGATCCATTTCATCCAGCAGGATATGGCTGTACATGATGACCACGCCGAGCGGGTTGTTTACCTCATGCGCGATACCAGCTGCCAATTGGCCCATCGAAGCCAGTTTTTCACTTTGCTTGAGGGCATCCTGTGTGCTGGCTAGTTTCTGGTTGGATTTATCCAGTTCAGTAATGTATTCATGCAGTTTGTCAATGGTATAGGGCAAGCACATCTCAGATTCAGCAAGGCCCTGGTGGATGGCCACTGCATGTTCATGACAGGTGTCGTAGCCGCAAGCGCCGCAATTCAGTTCATCTTCCGGTTCTTTTTTTCCGAATTTCCTCAGGATTTCCCTGATCTCTTCCTCGTTGGGCGGATCAGGGAATCGCTGATCATCAGCCTGGAAAGTCCTGCTGAGCTCGAGTTTGAGGTAGGTTTCCAGGTCTTGTTGCCACTTTTCCTGGTCGATCAGGTCATTTCTGCGCTTGGCAAAATTGGAAATGTTCTTTCTCTTGTAAAAAAATTGCTGGTTATGGCTCATGCCCGGACCATTGATGCAGCCGTTGCACAAGAGCAAGTCAAACATCTTGGCTTCCAGGTAGCCTTCCTCAAATTCCCGCAGGACCTCAATGATGTCGTGTCGCCCTTCGGCTACGATGATATCTCCCTTCACGAAGTCCTCTTCCAGGTCGACAGTCTGCAACATGCCACCGCTGATCGGAAAAATGGCTCCTTTTCCTGCCACGGGCGTGTCGAATTCGTGGGGTTCGGCATTTGCTTCCGTGATTTTTTTCTCCGCGAACATGCGTCTCAGTTCCAGGAAGGAAATCACTTCATCAATGAGTCCCTGGAATTGATCTTCCTCAGCTTCCACTTTTTTTGCGATGCAGGGACCGATAAAGACAATCCGCAGGTCATCGCCGTGTTTTTCCTTCAACACTTTGGCGGTGGCCACCATGGGAGAAACCACAGGCACGAGGGAGTCAATGATTTGTGGATGGTGTTTTTCCACGTAGCTCACAATGGATGGACAGCTTGTTGAGATGAGCGGTCTGCCCGGTTTGGACTCCAGCAGCTCTTTATATTTGCTGGCGATGAGTTCGGCGCCGAACGCCACTTCGTTCACGTAATCAAAACCCAGGGCTTTGATCATTCCCACAAAGTGCCGGTAGTCTTTGATGTCGGTAAACTCGCCGGCGATGGAAGGTGCTACGATGGCAGCCACTTTTTGATGGCTGTTGAGCAGCGATTTCACCTTATCGATGGAGAAGGCAAACATCTTGGCATCGCGGCTGCAAACCCGGATGCAGTTGCCGCAGGCAATGCACCTGGAAGGAATGATCTCGGCCTGGCCATTGATGATCTTGATGGCTTTTGCCGGACACTCCCTGACGCAGGTATAACATACCTTGCAGCGATCCTTGATCGTATAAATGATTTCCTTGTTATCTTTCTCAGGCATAATTTCTGTTGCGCTTAGCGTGTAAGAGGGAGTCACCCTTCCCACATCTGGTTGTCTGTAAAGGGGATCCGGGCAAACAATTCGGCTGCCAGGGTGTTTTCACCGGCCGATGGCCATGGCGCTGTTTTCTCCATGTCGCCGCACAATTTCTTTCGTGCTTTGGGCTTCTCAAAACCACGGCTGATGGGTTGTCCGCCGCCACCGGCACATCCTCCCAGGCAAGCCATCACCTCGATGTAATGGATGTCTTCCCGCCCCTCTTCAATCAGCTCATTGAGGTAATCCTCTGCTTCGGCAATGCTGCTCACCCAGGCAAAGCCCACTTGTTTTTTCCCGATGCTGATTTGCGTCTCCCTTTTCCCGGCCATGCTCTTGGGCTGCAAAAACCGGAACTTTTCCTTGCTGTTGCCCCCCATCATGCGGAACAATTCCCGTGCCACGGCCTCGGCTTTCCCGCCGGAGTAACCCATTTTATTGGCTGCGGCAGAGGATTGCCGATAGGGGCCATCCGGGGCTTCTTCTTCCATCTGGGCCAGGTTCAGTCCGAAGCTCCGGAGCAAGCGGAAAAGCTCACGAACGGTGAGCACGGCATCGACTTCAGAAACCCCCTGGTGGGTATTCTTCTCCCAGCTTGCTTCATATTTCTTAGCTACGCAGGGTGTGATGCTCACGGTATATATCTCTTCTCCGGCGATGTCGTTTTCACGGGCATAGTCGGTTTTTAGCAAACTCCCGGCAATATGTCCCGGCGACTTCACTGCGGCCAGGTGTTGCCGGGCCTCCGGCCTGAATGCGGACACGTAGCTCACCCAGGAAGGACAACAGGAAGACATCAGTGGTTGTTGTGTCTTATCCCTGGCCTTGAGCATTTCGGCAAGCTGCCGGGCCTCTTCCAGTATGTGGACATCTGCGGCTGTTCCCATGTCGAAGACCTTGCTTGCGCCAAGTCTTTTGAGCGCAGCCGTCAGTCTTTCCAGCACATTGTCCTTGGGCTTGAACCCCATCAGCTCTGTCACGCTGGCGATGGCCGACGGACTGATCACAAACATGACCTGTTTGCGACCATTGCCCAGGGCGGCCTGTACTTTTTCCAGGTGGGAGATGTCGAGCAATGCGGCGGTAGGACATACCTGGATGCATTGACCGCAGTGTATGCAGGATGAAATGTTGAGCCCTTTGTGGAAAGCGCTGTTGACTTTTGTTTCGTTTCCCCTGGAGATAAAGTCAATGGCCGTTACCCGCTGCACTTCTTCGCAAATCCGCACGCATCTGCTGCAAAGCACGCATTTGGCGGGGTCCCTGGCTACGGAAGTACTGGAATAGTCGGGATTGTCCGTCAGTTTGCCGGCAAAGTATTTCCTTTCCTTCACGTTCATTTCGCCGGCGAGCCACTGCAGCTCACAATGGCCATTTCGCTGGCAATAGAGACAATCATCGGGATGATTGGAAAGGAGAAGCTCGACCAGCGATTTCCGGGCCTTAATCACCCGCTGGGAGTTGGTTTTCACTTTCATTCCATCCTCCACGGGATATGAGCAGGAAGTAATCAGGTCTTTCTTGCCTTCAACCTCCACCACACAGAGTCTGCAGGCACCTGTAGGCGAAAAGCGGTTCATGTGGCAAAGGGTGGGAATTTTAAACCCGTGTTCGCGCAAAGCGTCCAGGAGGCTTTCTCCCTCCGTTGCCGGGATCGTCTTATTGTTTACTTCAATTTTACAGTCCATACCTTGCTTTCACTTATTTGATGAGCACCGCATTGAATTTGCACACGTCAAAGCAGGTCCCGCATCCAATGCATTTATCCTGCACAATGAAGTGGGGATAGCGCGGCGAGCCGATGATGGCATCTACCGGGCACTTTTTGAAACAAGCGGTGCAACCGGTACAGGCATCCACGTCAATGAAATAGATCCGCAGGTCTGTACAGATGTTGGCACTGCATTTTCGCTCAAAGATATGTGCATCAAATTCCTGTTTGAAGTGCTTCAGGGTGTTGAGGATGGCGTTGGGTGAAGATTTTCCGAGTGAGCACAGGGACGTTTCACTGATGACGCCTGCCAGGCTTTTCAGTTGCATGACCCCCTTGAACCGCTCCAATGTCTGGAAGGACTTATTGTCGCTTGGTCTCCGGGTCGCATTTTCCATGATTTCCAGCATTCGGGCCGTACCTTCCCGGCAGGGAATGCACTTGCCGCAGCTTTCTTTCTTGAAGAAGGCGGTAAAAAAACGCGCAAGGTCCACCATGCATACGCCGGTATCCAGCACGACAAAGGCTCCGCTGCCCAATGCGCCGCCGATGTTTTTCAGTTCTTCGAAATCGACCCGGGTATCCAGGGTTTCCTGTGTAATGTAGCTGCCACTGTTAATTCCCAGGACAATTGCCTTAAAATCCTTTTTCGTCTTCAGTCCCCCACCGATCCCATAAACGATATCGCGGAAAGAAGTTCCCATGGGCACTTCCACCGTCCCGTAATGATTCAGCCTTCCTGAAAGTGTAAATACTTTTGTGCCCTTGCTTTTCTCCGTTCCGGTGCTGCGAAACCAGTCTGCGCCGTTTCTCATGATCAGGGGCACACTGTACAGGGTTTCGACATTGTTGACGATGGTGGGATGTTGCCACAATCCTTGCTCAGCCGGATAAGGTGGCTTGGAGGTGGGCATCGCCCTTTTGCCTTCAATGCTGTTGTTCAGTGCTGTTTCTTCACCACAGACGAAGGCGCGGGCGCCTTTTTTGATGACCAATTCGATGTTCACCCCCGAATCAAAGATATTCTGGCCGGTAATGCCATAATCGCGTGCTTGTTTGAGGGCCTCTTCCAGCCTGGTGATGGCCAGGGAAAACTCTTCCCGGATAAAGATAAAGGCCCTGCTTGCGCCTATGGCATAGGATGCAATCAGGGCTGCTTCGATCAGTCTATGCGGGTTACTTTCGATGATGGCCCGGTTCATATAGCTTCCGGGATCGCTTTCCACGGCATTGCAAACCATGTATTTGCTGTCGCTCACAGCCTGAAGGGCGGCGCGCCATTTTTTGCCAGCCGGGAAACCGCCACCGCCACGACCTGCCAATCCGCTATCCGTAATGATATCGCAAACCTGGGCAGGGGTATTGCTGGAAATGGTATCCACAAAGGCCCAATAGCCTCCTTTGGCAATATAGCTGTCAATGGAAACGGGATCGATCACTCCACAATGTTCCATCAACAGGCGCTGCTGGCCATTAAAGAAAGGGTGATCCTGAAGCTGGGGAACATCCTCCCACTTCTGCAGGATGGGGTTGTGATATTGCCCAATCGGCGGCTCCGCGTCGGGCAAGTTGTTATTGAGTATATCGTCCAGAAGGGGTTGAACCTTCTCCTGGGTGACTTTCCCAAATGATAAGCGGGCTTTTCCCGGCAGCTGGATATCCACCAGGGGTTCTTCCTTGCAGAGTCCCACACAGCCACCTTCCACCACGGTCGCCTCGATTCCCTGGTCGCCCAGGTATTCGTTGATGGCCTGGAATGTCTTTTCTGCCCCTGCAATCCTCCCGCAAGTGCCCATTCCGACATAAATCAGCGTGTCGTGCACACGTTCCCCGGAGATATAGGACAGCGATTTGCGTATGCTGGCATCCTCATCCCGCCGGGGGTTCAGCAACACCTTGTTGGTCAGAAACTGACGCGTATCCTGCATGGCATCCAAACTCATAAGGTATCATTTTCTTTCTCCCTGATCGTCCGCACGAGCTCCTTCAATGATTCAAGGGTAATGTTCGTATAATATTCCTCGTTCACTTCTACCAGGGGGGCCAGTCCGCAGGCCCCGATACAGCTTACCACCTCCAGGCTGAATAACCCGTGTTTATCGGTTTCACCGGCATTGATCTTCAGTAATTTTTCCAGTTCTTTTTGCAGCGTGGTGGCACCTGCGACGTGGCACGCGGTGCCCTGGCATAAACGAAAATGGTATCTGCCCACCGGTCCAAATCGGAAATTGTCGTAAAAGGTGGCCACGCCATAAATTTTGTTTGTGCTGATGCTTAGGTATTTACCCACTGCATCGATGGTTTCTTCTGAAAGAAACCCGCGTTCATCCTGGATGGCCTGCAGAATGGGAATCAGGTCTTCCCTTTTCCCGTTAGGAAAGTGCGTTAAAATATGTTCCAAATCGGATTCCATTGGCTCGCGAGTGTTGATATTTGGTTCACAATATAAAACAATTTTTTACAATAACCACAAAGGGCTTTATATCAATGTTTTACATTTGTCATGTCTGGTACAACAAAGATAAATAAAAAAACGGCACAGCCATAATTAACCGAAATAAACAGGCGAACATCGCGAATTAATGTTATTTAGATTAAATCTTAAATGCATGATGGCTTTAAAGATGTGAAGGAATTAACTGGTTTTTCGGAAAGCTTTGCGTAATTTTGTATGGCATGATGGGAAAAAGGATTTTATGACACAGGAAAAACCAGAAATTTTGATCTGCATGGGGAGCAGTTGTTTCTCCCGGGGCAACAAGAAGACCCTGGGCATCATCAAGAGCTACCTGGAAACCCATGACCTGAAAGATGAGGTGGTGTTCAGGGGATCGCACTGCTTTGGCGAATGCGAGAAGGGACCAGTGCTGATGTTGGGTTCGCAGAAACACACGCAGGTATCCCCTGAAGAGGTAACCGAATTGTTGGATGCGTATTTTTCACAAGGTTAAGGTTGAGGTTAAGGTTGAGGTTAAGGTTGAGGTTGAGGTTGAGGTTGAGGTTGAGGTTAAGGAGTTAAGGGGTTTGACGTTTGAGGTTTGGGG
>SL_5KL_010_SEDDRAFT_10002491_pt1 | contig 10139 bp, 8 predicted proteins | sample SodLakKL_010_SED_FD_9118 | JGI IMG/M metagenome (IMG submission 9118)
TTTAAACCTCGGGCAATATTTTTCCCTATTTCCGGCAATTTTTTGTGAGAAAAAATAATAAGGGCCAGAATTAAAAGTATAGCCAGTTCTAAAGGGCCGATTTGTCCCATCATTAATGTTCCTCCCGGTAACGAAAAAATGGTTTTAATCTTTCTTCAATCTATTTCTCTCTAACTGCAGTATATTCCTTTTAAGTGAGAAAAATTACTTGGAAATTTCGATTTTCTTTAAGCTTTCTATTGACAAAAAAAAGGTAGTCTTTTATAATCGATTTAACAAATAGTCAAAATAATTTATAATTAGCCAATTAACAAAATAGGTGAAATAATGTGCTAAAAGTTAAATAGGGTTGTTACTAAATTATGAAAGGGGAAAGAAAATGAAAAAAAATCTTTTGGTTCCAGTGGTTTTTTCTATGCTTTTGTTATTTGGTTTGTTTACGGGATCGGCTTTTGCAGGTGCTTTGAGCATCTCCATTGCTGAAGAACCAAATTCTCTTGACCCCCATGAAACAATTATGGGAGGAGCGGTTGTAGTAATGTTTAACATTTATGACCGTTTAACTTATATTGACCAGGATGGGCTCCCACAGGGATGGCTTGCTGAATCCTGGGAAGTAAGCGATGATGGCAAAGAAATATCTTTTAAAATTAGGGAAGGCATTGATTTCCATGATGGAACTCCTTTAAATGCAGAAGCCGTGGCTTTTACTTTTAACCGCCTGATTGACCCTGAACAGGGAGCTCCTGCTCGTGCCCATATTGGACCTTTGAAAAGAGTTGAGGCAATATCAGATTATGAAGTTGTCTTTTATTATGATGCACCCTACGCTCCGGTTTTTTCTCAACTTGGTTCTCCTTATATGGGCATAGTTTCTCCGGCTGCAGTGGAAAAATATGGAGAAAATTATAGCCGAAATCCTGTTGGTTCGGGTCCCCTAAAAATGGGTGAGTGGAGACCGGGTTCGGAAATAATTCTTGAGAGGAATGATGATTACCAGACCTGGAGGTCGGATATCGAAAACCAGGGGCCTCTTAATTTTCCGAGGATGAGGATTAACTTTATCTCGGAGCCTGGCACTCAGATGGCTGCTTTACGGACTGGTGAGGTGCACGTTGTAACTAATGCCCCAATGGAATATATGTCTCGTTTTGAAGACAACCCCTACCTGGAACTTATGACAGATAAAGAGGGGACAAATATTAACCTGCTGGAATTTAATACCCACAAGCCCCCTTTTGATGATGTTAGAATGCGCCAGGTAATAGGATATGCAGTTAACATTGAGGAGATAATTCTTGGGGCATTGTCTGGAAATGCAACTCCAAATCGGAATCCCCTTCCAGTTGGAGTCCCGGGTTATGATCCCAGTATTGGAGAGGAATACGGTTATCACCATAATCCTGAGAGGGCCAGATCTCTCATGGAAGAAATGGGCTATACCAAAACTCCTCAGGGCTATGTTAATCAGGATGGAGAACTTCTGGAAATTATAATGTGGGTTCCCTCAACAAATACTGCGACCCGTTCAGCTGAAATTATCGTTTATCAACTTCAGCAGATAGGGATTAATGTAAAAATGGAAGTTTACGAAACCGGAACATTGATCCCGGGTTTAAGCAGGGGAGAACATAATATGAATATTATTGCCTGGAGTTTTTGGGATGCAAGCCTTATGTCCATGCAGCTTTCAAGTCCTGGCTGGGTACAGATGTATGGAAACCCTGAGATTGATGAGATTTTAGAACAGACTGATGTAACAATTGACCCTGCTGAACGAATGGAAGTTATAGCTAAGGCTCAAAAAGCGCTTCTTGAAGATGCGGCAATTATTCCCCTTTTTACAGCCTGGGGAAGTGTTGCCCACCGGTCAGAGGTTGAAGGTTTAAAAAATGATGTGGTTGGAATTCTTTATAACGACGTTATTATTAACGATTAAAGAAAGCAGGGGAATCAGTCCCGGGCTGGTTCCCCTGTTTACTTTTTTATTCGAGGAGGTGAAGCTGTGCTTGAATATATTGCAAAAAGGGTTTTTCTAATGGTTCCAGTTTTAATTGGGATTTCTATCCTGGTTTTTTCCATGCGGGTTGTGGTTCCGGGAGATCCTGTTGATATTATGCTTTACGGTCAGCCGTCAACTGCTGAAAGCAGGGCTGAACTGAGAAGCTTTCTTGGTCTGGATAAACCCCTCCCCACACAATATTTTTTGTTTGTGGGCAATGCTTTAAGAGGGGATCTGGGAAGGTCTATTCAAACCCGACAACCGGTTGCTCTGGAAATAAAAAACCGCTTTCCCAATACTTTTAAACTAACCATATGTAGTTTGATAATTGCTGCCCTTTTGGGAGTATTTACGGGGGTGCTTTCTGCAGTAAAAAAAGACACCTGGATTGATTTGGCAAGCATGGTGGCCTCTTTAATTGGGGTTTCAATGCCTGCTTTCTGGCTTGGACTGATTTTGATGATGTTTTTTTCAGTTAACCTGGGGTGGTTTCCTGTTATGGGGAGTGATTCCTGGAAGCACCTGGTTCTCCCATCTCTTACTCTGGGGTTGATAGCCGCTGCAATTATATCAAGGATGACCAGATCATGTATGCTGGATGTTCTCCAAAAAGATTACATTAAAACAGCTCGTTCAAAGGGATTATCAGAAAGAAGAGTAATTTACAAGCACGCCTTGAGAAATGCTATGATCCCTGTTATTACAATAATTGGGCTGCAGTTTGGGTACCTTTTAGGGGGAGCAGTTATTGTGGAGATTGTTTTTAATTACCCGGGAATTGGGGAAGCTGCCCTTAATGCAATAACCTGGAGGGATTTCCCGATGATCCAGGGGCTGGTCCTTTTTATTACAGTTATTTTTGTATCCATAAACCTTGCAGTTGACGTTATTTATAGTTTTTTAAATCCACAAATTAGTTATGATTAAGGAGGTGTTAAGGTGACCGCAAAAAAACCAAACGTTGAAAAAAATATAGGCTTATCAGTAGGAAGATTAATGGTTAGACGTCTATGGAGAAAGGGAAGTGCCCGAATTGGGGGAGGGATAATTTTATTATTAATATTAACTGCTATTTTGGCTCCTTTTATTGCTACCCACGATCCTTATGAGATGAATATAATAGGAAGACTTGAAGCTCCAGGGGGGGAGAATTTTTTAGGTACCGACGAAATGGGCAGGGACTTATTCAGCCGAATAGTTTATGGTTCCAGAATTACCCTGCAAATTGGGATCATCTCCGTGGGAATATCCCTTGTTGCGGGAACCTTACTTGGTCTCCTTTCAGGTTACCTGGGGGGAACTTTTGATCTTTTGTTTATGCGCCTTGTGGATATTTTGATGGCCTTTCCTGGTTTTATTCTGGCCCTGGGAATTGTTGCAGTTCTGGGTCCCAGTTTGCAAAATGCGATGATAGCAGTAGGAATTTCTGGCATAGCGGGTTATATCCGAACCGTAAGGGGGTCAACCCTGGAGATAAAACAGGAAGTATATATAGAAGCAATTAAAGCCCAGGGGGCAAAAAACAAGAGGATTCTTTTCAGACACATCCTCCCAAACATTATTTCCCCCGTCCTTGTTATGGCAACCCTACAGTTTCCGGCGGCAATTTTAAGTGCAGCAGGCTTAAGTTTTATTGGATTGGGTGCCCAGCCTCCAACTCCGGAATGGGGGGCCTTACTTGTTCGATCAAGGGTTTATGTTGAGCTTGCTCCCTGGTTGGTTAATTTCCCGGGACTGGCAATTCTTTTTTCCGTTCTGGGGTTCAATCTATTAGGGAATGCCGTTCGAGACGTATTTGATCCAAAATTAAAAAATTAGGCTGCAGGAGGAAATAAAAATGTCTGGGAACAAAGTTAACTTTGAAGATTTTGCGGAAAAAATCCTTAAGGAAACCAAAACACCCGGAGGGGCAGTGATTGTTTCCCGGGGAGACAAGGTGGAATGCTTCTGGGCAAGTGGCTATCGAGATAACAAAGGGCGGGAAATAAATGAAAATACAATTTTTGGAATTGCTTCCCTTACCAAATCTATTACCGGAGTTGCAATTATTCAGTTAGAAGAAAAGGGCTTTCTTTCTTTATCGGAACCTGTAAAAAAATACCTTCCAGGTTTTTCAATCCCTGGTTATGATGATAAAAAGGTCACTATCCACAATCTTCTTAATCATACCTCAGGCCTTCCTCCCCTGCCCTGTTTTAAATATTCTTTTTGGGGTAATACATCTCCAGATAAAGGTGAAGAAGAAAAAAATCCACCTTACCCAATAAATAATTATGAGGAATTAGTTAACTTTATTGCCCGAGGAGATTTTGATTTGCTTGGTTCCCCGGGGGAAAACTCCAGTTATTCCAATGACGGGTATGCTCTTCTTGGTGCTATTATAGAGGAGATCAGTGGCCGAACCTATTCCCAGTATGTTGAAGAAAATATACTTGATCCCCTGGAAATGGAAAGAAGCACCTTTAGCCTTAAAAAGGTTTTAAATGATAATAACAGGACAACTCTGTATTATAAAAAAGGCGAGGAGATTTTTGATTCCCCTAACTGGCAGGAAGCTCCTCCTTTTTATGCAGCAGGCTCTCTAAAATCAACCCCGGGTGATATGATCAAATATACCCAGATGCTTGCCCAGGGAGGGCAATTAAAAGGTAGGAAATTGATTTCCAGGGAAGGGTTAGCAAAAATTACTGCCCCTGGAGTACCTTTCTCCTTAAAGAGTTATTACGGTTATGGATTCCATATTCAACCTTCTTACCACGGGTTCACCCTGGTAGACCATGGAGGGAACCTTAAGGGAGCCTCTTCTTATGCTGGCTTTGTTCCAGAAAAGGGGATTTCAGCAGTTGTTTTAACGAACCTGAGAGAGACCCCTGCGGGTAAAATCTGGTTAGGTGTAATAAATAAAATGCTTGGTTTGCCGGTTGAAACCCCTCGATTTGAATACAATAGAAGAAAGTGGGAAGAGAATCATCAAAAAAGATTTGCAGGGAATTATCACTCTGATGAGGGAGGAACCATTTTAGTTGAAAAAAAAGAAAATGGCCTTGTTTTAAAACTTGATGGCTCCGAGGTTTTTGATAAAGAATACCCTTTACAACCGGTCTCAAATGATACAGCGATTTGTTCTTTTGGAAACCTTGAGCTGGAAATTGGATTTCTCTATGAAAGAAAAGAAGAGGCCAAAGCAGTTAGATTTGGAGGAAGAATTATAAAAAGAAAAAAATAAACATATTGTTTGTAGAAAGGTAAAACAAAAAAGAAAGGGTTGGGCTTATGGAGGGTGAAAGAATTAAGGAGGTAAGGAATAGAAAGGGTTATACCTTGCAAGAGCTTGCGGATAAAACAGGGATAACTGCTAGCTATATTTCCCAGATAGAAAGAGGAATAAGGCACCCTTCCCTGGGATCTTTAAGGAAAATTGCTGAATGCCTGGAGGTGCCTGTTTTAGCCTTTATGATTAACAACGATGATAGTTTTATTATCCGAAAGCAAAACAGAAAAACCACCTACATGCCGGAAATTGAAACTGAATACCAGTTTATTACACCAATTAGTTCTGACGAGAATATAAAACCCAATATGGTAGGGCTTTATGCAAAGCTTGAACCAGGAAAGTGGGTTTCAGAAAAGTTAATTTCCCATTCCGGGCAAGAAAGCATTCTGGTTTTAAAAGGAGAAATAGAAGTTCATTTGTATGATCAGGTAGCAAGGCTAAAAGAGGGAGATAGCTTTTATATTAGAGAAAATATTCCCCATAATATTCTCTGTTCGGGAAAAGAAGAATCTATTTCAATTCACTATTTTTCGCCTCCAATTTATTAGGGGATGATTTGTTTCGGTTTTCCTCTAATTTCTTTTTGGAGGTGGGGTTTTGAGGGAGTCGTTTTCAGAGGGGAAATGCATTTTTTGTGGGAAAAAAGAGAACATCTCAAGAATTATTTTTTTGTGTCAGTATTGCTTGGAAAAAGCTCTAAAAGAGGAAAACAGGGAAAGAAAAAAGAGGAAAAACAAACAATAAGAGGGCCTGGAGCCCTCTTATTTAAGTTTCAATTTTCATTATTCCAAGGCCTGGAGATAAGGGAAGAAGGATTTCGCCTCCCTTAAACTCAACCCCACCTATTACGGGATCTGTCCTCAAGGCATTTTGAGCGTCTAAATCTGCGCCTGTGATATTGGGTACTGCAGCAACAAGGTGGGCAGCGGCACTAAGGGCAACCCTGCTTTCCATCATGCACCCTACAATACAATTTATGCCCGCTGCTTCACCAATAGCAGCAATTTTTTTTGCTTTGAGAAGGCCCCCGCTTTTCATTAATTTAATGTTAAATAAATCGACTGCTTCCATTTGAACAAGGCGCAAAGCATCCTGAGGAGAATAAAGGCTTTCATCCGCCATTATTGGAATGTTTGTTCTTGAACGGATAAAGGCAAGACCGGGAAAATCTTCTTTAGGAACGGGTTGTTCAATAAGTTCAATATCAAACTTATCCAGCTTTTCGATTATTGATAGGGCCTGTTTGGGGTTCCAGCCCTGGTTAGCATCCAGCCTTATTTTAACCCGGGGACCTAAGGAATCACGGAGCCTTTTTATTCCAGCGATCTCTTTTTTTTCATCAAGACCAACTTTGATTTTTAAAATGGAGTACCCCTGATTTATTATTGTTCTGGCTTTTTTTTCAACTTCTTTTGGTTCTCCAATTGATATGGTGCAGTCACTGTTGAAGGAACTCTTTGAGCCTCCAAGGACTTGAAATAATGGGGCATCATAAATCCTGGCAACAAGGTCAAACAACGCAATATCAATTGCAGCTTTTGCGCAACTGTTTCCTTTAATGACCTGGTCCATTTTTGTTACTAAACGCTCAATATTCCGGGGATCCTCTCCAATAAGGAGGTTTTTGAAATATTTTTCAATCAGGGTTATAATCCCTCCGGGAGTTTCATAAGTTACAAAAGGGGTGGGAGCAGCTTCCCCGATTCCTATAAATCCTTCATCAGTTTCAATTTCCACGAGGACATTTTCTACCTTTTCAATGGTTCCCAGGGCAATGGAAAAGGGTTCTACCAATTCCAGGTTATATTTCCTGGTTTTAATATCAGTAATTTTCAAGGCTAATTCCTCCTCAAAGGCATTTAGTTAAATCTGCTTTATTTTTTTGGACAGGAAGTTTTATATGGGAAGGGAATTTTTGGGAATGAAATATTTGCTGTCTGGCAATTAAGCTTTGAACATCTATAGCAGGGTCATGACCGGTGTTTTGATTTGGGAAAATAAGGTTTTTCGCTCCGGAGGTAATCTGGACCCTTAAACGATGCCCTTTTTTAATAGTAATAGCAATTTTGCTCATCCTTATTTTGTATTTTTCGATTTTGCCCGGGGAAAGCAATTCCGGATGGGAAAAGGAATTCCTGTACCGGGCCCGAATTAACCCATCAGATATCCGTATGGAATTACCTTTTTCGTCCACTTCGGTTAACCTAACAACCCAATCAGTGTCCCGGGCAGAACTTGCAGCATATAACTCAGCCCAAATATCTCCAGCAATAACAAGGTTTTCTTTTAACGGGCTGGAGGTATAAAAAAGGATATCATCTCTTTTTTCTACTTCGCGGTAATTTTCGGGAACAGCCATTTCATTTTCCGAAACATCAATAAGGTGCGGGCAGGGGTTTTCGGGATCAAAGTGGAAAGAATCAGATAACTGGTCTCCTGGTTTTTCCGTTTTCAAACCATCCCCGTTTAGATAAAGCTTTTGATATTCAGTTTCTTTAGGAGGCCATTGGGAGTCCGCTTCCCATTTGTTGGCCCCAACCATGAAATACTCGACAGCAGGTTCACTTTCAATATCGCTTGGTTTTTCTTTTAGAAAGCGATCAAACCATTTAAGGTAGAGGAGATCGAGATCATACCTGATTGAATCAGTTCCCAGATCAATATTATGAATTTTCCTGGTGGTGTTAAACATATGAATCCAGGGTCCCAAGATCATTTTTTTGTTATTAACTCCTGCCCGGGTTATGGTTTCCCAGGCTTCGGTGCTCCCCATGCCGTTATCATCATACCAGCCAGAAATAATTAGTGCAGGGGTTTTTATTTTATCCCAATGAAGTGTCCAGTCTGATTTTTTCCAGAACTCATCTTTATCCTGATGATCCATCCAGGTGTTCCAGAAAGGAATTTCTTGGCCCAGTGCTTTTCTGGGTATATCAATTATTGGGCGGTGATTAAGAATTTCATCCCAGTCTTTTCGGTTTTTGGCTTCATAATTAAGGTCTTTCTCAGAAACCATAAAAATCCAGGCTAAAAGGCCAGCCATAAAAGCTCCTCCCTTACGGGGAATATCAACAAAAGGACTTCCAGCAGGAACCTGGCTTACCATGGCTTTGAGATAGGAGTTTCCACTGGCGGCAGCTGCCCATTGGACATATCCGTCATAGGATGCCCCGATCATTCCAATTCTTTGGTTACTCCATTTTTGTCCTGCAATCCAGTTAAGGGTGTCGTTCCCATCTTCTCTTTCGAAAAACATTGGGATCCATTCACCTTCGGATCCTCCCCGGCCCCTTGTTTCCTGGACAATCAGGGCGTACCCTCTTTGGACAAAACGGAGTTCTGATTTGCTGAAGGTATCTATCCCGTAGGGGGTTCGGATAAGAATTGCAGGAAGCTGTTCATTTTCTTGTAAATCTCCTGGAAGCCAGACATTGGTTTTTAAATTAACCCCATCTGAGGTAGGCGTATAGAAAATACCAAGGTTGTTGATTCCCCGATTATTATCCGAAATAATTTCTTCCCCCCATTTTTTTAATGGAGTGAGGTCTTCATAACCTTCTTTAATAAAAAAGGAAGAACCGAACCGATTGGTTTGAATTAATCCGATTATGCTTCCTTCAAGGGTAACAATATCCAGAGGGTTTGTACTATCTTTTTGAGCCCAGATCTGGGAAACTATATTTTTCCCTTTGATATTGGTGGTAATTTTTTGGTGTTTTTGATAGGAAAAATTTGGGTTTTCGATAAGAACCCTTTTTTCATCAAACTTTTCCCCATTATAGGTTTCTATTATTTGGCAGGCATCCTTAATTGTAAAGGGAAAGTCCCATTTTTTAAAAACCAAAGGTTTTTCTGCATCCCACAGGTTTTTGAAAGGATCCTTTTTTTCAATAAACCAGGACTTTTTTTCCAAATAAACATTGGCCAGGTGAATTCCTGACTGATAAAAGCGAAAGTTGGTTTTTTCTGTACATTCAGAAAACAATTTTATCACCTCAAAATTGGTTAACTTATAGCAAAATTTTTGTAATAATTGTTAAATTAATTATAAAGGTTTTGTTTTCCGGTGTCAACCGGAGGGCAGTGGGAAAAAATAAAAAAATGGAGGGGTAAAATGAAGGGAGAAAGGATTAAGAAAATCAGAACAGAGAGAGGGCTGACCTTAAAGGACCTTGCTGAACTTACGGGTTTTACCCCAAGCTATATTTCCCAAATTGAAAGAGAAATAAGGCAGCCTTCCCTGGAAACCTTGAGGAAAATTGCCCGTCAATTAAATGTTCCTCTGCTGGCTTTTATGGTTGATTTTGATGACAGTCAGATTATCCGGGAAAAGGACCGGAAAAAGGTTATTATGCCTCAGGTCCGAACTAAGTATGAGTTCATAACCCCAACTTTATCCGATGAAAACATAAAACCAAATATGGTAGGGGTGTTTGCAGAACTTGATCCCGGAAAAAAGATTTCGGAAAAACTGATTACCCATTCCGGGCAGGAAAGTATTTTTGTTTTAGAAGGAGAAGTTGAGGTTCAACTATATGAGGGGAGCCATACTTTGAAAAAAGGTGACAGCTTTTATCTCCGAGAGAATGTTCCCCATAATATAGAAAATAAAGGATCCAAAAAGGCTATAACAATTCATTATTTTTCTCCACCGATATATTAAAAACAAAAATGTTTTTCTAAAAAGAGGGAGTTGTTTGACACATAAATCGATATATGGTATTTTAGGAATATAAGCCTGGGGGAGGTGAGGTTATGTTAATGGAAAAAGTCCTGCTTGCGACTGACTTTTCCGATTCTGCCCGCAGCTTGCAGTACTGTGTTGAAGAATTTAAGGCCCTTGGCCTTAAAGAAGTTGTGTTA
>SL_5KL_010_SEDDRAFT_10002492_pt1 | contig 10132 bp, 5 predicted proteins | sample SodLakKL_010_SED_FD_9118 | JGI IMG/M metagenome (IMG submission 9118)
TCGAGGAAGCATCCGAAATACATGGTTTCCTGTTTGACGGTGCGCACGTACTTGGTGTTGACCAGCCATCCAACCATCCGGATGCTTTTCCCTTTGTATGCCGCCATGTGGCGGGCATCGGTGTCGCCGCGAAAACGCGTTTGCAACAGGTCGAAAGGGCTTATGCTCAGGGTGAATCCAAGCAGTTCAAGCTCGTCGTAGGCATCGGTAAGGCCGTTGCCTTCGGGCTCAGGCAGCTGAAATTGTTTGGTCCCGGGCTCAAAAAGCATGGGGTGATTGTGTTTCCGGCGACCTGCCAGGAGGTAGGCCTGCCAGAGCAGTTGCGCTTTGGGTGCCCCGGTAAAGCGCAGGGCGTTGATGCGGATGAGGATGACCAGTTGTTCGGTGTCGATGGCCGTGCGGCGCATAAAGTCTTCAAGGCTCTTAAAAGGGCCATGCACCTGGCGTTCGGTCAAAAGCCTTTGGCAGGTGTTGTACTCGAGTTGCCTGACGTGTACCAGTCCGGCAAACAGTGTTTTCCCTTCAAGGTGGTTGAGATATCCGCTCCTGTTTACGCATGGCAGCTCGATCTTTGCCCCGGCCAGGCGGGCTTCGTGAAAGTAGATCTCGCTACGGTAAAAGCCGCCGAAGTTGTTGATCACGGCGGTGATGAATTCGAGGGGGTAGTGGGCTTTCAGGTAGAGGCTCTGGTAGCTTTCCACGGCAAAAGATGCGGAGTGGGCCTTTGAGAAGGAGTAGCCTGCAAAGGACTCGATCTGTCGCCACACTTCGCGGGTGAGGCTTTCGGGATGTCCCCGGGCACGGCAGCTGTTGAAAAAGCGCTGCGTCAGTCGCTGCATCTCTTTTTCTGACCGGTATTTTCCACTCATGGCGCGTCGCAGCACGTCGGCATCGGCCAGCCCGAGGCCGGCAAAGTGGTGGCAAACCTTGATCACATCTTCCTGGTACACCATCACCCCGTAGGTCTCTTTAAGCTGCACTTCCATGGTGGGATGGAGGTATTGGACATCTTCGGGGTGATGGCTGCGGCGGATGTACTCCTGCATCATCCCTGAGCGTGATACACCCGGCCGGATGATGGAGCTGGCTGCTACAAGCCCGCGGTAGTCCGTGCAGTTGAGCTTCTTCAGGAGGCTGCGCATGGCCGGGCTTTCCACGTAAAAGCAACCTATGGTGTCGCCATGCTGCAGGAGCTCCCTGATCGTTTCGTCTTTTTTGATGACATCCATGCGGTGTATATCCACGTCCTTGCCCTGGTTTTCCCTGATCAGCTTTACGCTCTCGTTGATATGGCCGATGCCGCGCTGGCTGAGGATGTCTATCTTCTCAAATCCGAGCTCTTCGGCCGTATACATGTCCCACTGAACGGTAGGCATCCCTTTTGGGGGCATGTCCAGGGCAGAATAGCAGCAGATGGGGTCTTCCGAAACCAGCACACCGCCTGCATGGATGCTGCGCAGGTTGGGAAAGCCGATGAGGCGCCCGGCCCAGTGCAACACCCTTGCAATTAAGGGGTCCCCATCCCCATTGTTGCTGCTGCGGTGCTCGCCTCTTAGCGCACTTCCAGCTGCCAGCGTATCGATCTCGCTTTTTGGCAGTCCGTAGACCTTACCCAGCTCGCGAATGGCCGATCGCCGGTGAAAGGTGGAAAGTGTTCCCAGGAGGGCCGTATGCGCCTGCCCGTATCGCCTGAAGATGTATTCAAGGACCTGGTCCCTGTCTTTCCAGCTGTAGTCGATATCGAAATCGGGAGGCGTAGATCGTTTGGGGTTGATAAAACGTTCGAAATACAGATCCAGCTCGATGGGATCCACGTCGGTGATCTGCAGGCAGTAAGCCACGATGCTGTTGGCTCCGCTTCCCCGGCCTACGTGGTAGAAGCCCCGCGACATCGAGTAACGGATGATGTCCCAGGTGATCAGGAAATAGGATGAAAAGCCCAGCTTGTCGATGATGTCCAGCTCGCTGCTGACGCGGCGCCGGGCTTCCTGGTGTGCTTTGCCGTAGCGGCGTTCCAGTCCGTCCCGGGCAAGTTTTTCCAGCAGGGCTTTGTCATCCGATGGGTGGCCGGTAAAGGTCTTCTTGTTTTTGAGTTTGTTGAAACGGAAGTCTATGCTGCAGGCCTCCAGCAGCTTTTGTGTGTTCCGGATGATGTGCGGGTGGCTGGCATAACGGCGTGCGATCGTTTCCGGGGGCAGCATCACCTCGTCGGGTTGGGCCATATGGTGCGGCTGCAGCTTGCTAAGCACGATATTGTGGTCGATGGCTCGCAGGTGGCGGTGCAGGGCGTGGTCGTCCGGATGCCCCAGGGTGACCGGGCACAGGGCTACGAGTTTTTCCGGGTGTTTTGCCCACGCCGACCGCTGCAGCCGGTGCAGCTCTCCGGGGCGTACGCCGATGTATTCATGGGGGTGTGGAAACGGCTTTTGCCCGGTGCCAGGGATGGCTGTGTCCTGCTGTATCCTGTTAACGGAGGAGTGGCTTCCTGGCGGTTGGGAAACCGAAGATGGGCTGCCTGGCGGAGAAACCCGGGAAATCCGGGAGGTCGGGGACAATCCGTGATTTATCTTTGATGAAAGCTCCGGATTCGCAGGCAGATCTGCTTGTTTGTCGCGCGTATGGTATGCCGCAAAGGGGTAGACGGCAAAGGTGTGTTCGCAAACAGGGAAACGGCAGGGCAGGGGGGAGCCACTCCTGGCATGCTGACTGTAGAAGGCGTTGATGCGCCGGAACCCCTCGGCATCGCGGGCCAGTACGATGTATGCCAGGTGGTCACCCCTGCGGAACTCCATGCCTGCCACCGGTCTGATGCCTTGTTGCCGGCAACGTTGTACGAACTCCGGCACGGCCGTTACATTGTGGATGTCGGTGAGTGCCAGGCTGCCGATACCCAGGCGTTGGGCTGTATCCACAAGCTGCTCCGGCGACAGGGTGCCGTAGCGGAGGCTGTAATATGTGTGGCAGTTCAGGTACATAATAATTGGTTTTGAAGTTAGTAGGGACAGGGCTTGACCTGTCCGCAGTTTGCAGTTTGCAGTTTGAGGTTTGAGGTTGCCTGAGGTGCTAGTGATAATCTTTGGTATTGTGGCGTGTTACTGGGTTAAGGGGTTATGGGGTTAATTGGGTATGATGTTTGGGGTTTACGGGTGCACATTGAGTAGCAAAGACCCATGATGTTTTGATTTAACCTCATTTACATGGCTGAAACACGGTGCGCCCTGAAAGGGCAAATTAATTCAGCCCAGTGGCAACGCCCTGGGGTAACGGCAGTAACAGCCAACAACCTGCGCCCTGAAGGGCGACATGCGATTGCCTGGTGCAAATAATAACCTTCGAACCCAACACGCCTTTAACTCCATAACTCCTTCACTCCTTCACTCCATAACCCTTTGTTTTATGTATTGGATGAAATGGCACGCTGAACGATTTGTGGGCCGTGTTTCCGGCGCATCCGGTCTACGGCCTGGTATAGCCTGGCCATCTCGGGGGTGTCTTCAAACATGTTGAGTTGTTGCATGCCCCTGACCAGGTTGCTGAACTGTATGCCCACCAGCCTGATGCGCATGCGCCGGGTATACAGCCGGTCGAACAGCTCCTTGCATGCCGGGATCAGCACATGGTCAAAAGCAGTGTAGGAAATGCGTTGCCTGAGGGTGTGGGTGTCAAAGTTCGCATACCGTATCTTCACCGTCACACAGCCGGTGAGCTGCCGGTTTTTACGCAACCGGAAGGCAAGCTGTTCACAAAGCCTGGCCAGCACCTGCCGGATGTATGTGGTGGAGATGGTGTCGCTGTCGAAAGTGGTCTCGTTGCTCATGCTTTTCTGTTCGCTCCAGGCGATCACAGGGGTGTTGTCGACGCCGTTTGCCCGTTGCCATATATCCCGTCCGTTTTTGCCCATCATCTGTTCAAACATCTCCGGGGGGATGCTTCGCAGGGTTTTGATGGTGGCGATGCCCATGTTGCGCAGCTGGTGGTAGGTTTTCGGGCCTACCATGGGGATCTTGCGAATGGACAAGGGATCCAGGAAGGGGCGGATGCGAGGGAGTTCCACGTGCCGTTCCCCGTTGGGCTTTGCCTCGCCCGTGGCGATCTTGGCGATGGTCTTGTTGAGCGATAGGCCCATGGATATCGGAAGGCCGGTCTCCTGCATGATATACTGCCGCAATTCAACAGCCCAGCGATGACAACCAAAAAACCGGTCCATCCCGGTAAGATCCACGTAGTGCTCGTCGATGGATGACTTCTCAAAAAGCGGTGCCCGCTCGGCGATGATGTCCGTTACCATCCTGGAATACCGGCTGTAAAGCTCCATGTCGCCGCGAATATGTACGGCATCCCCGCACAGCTGCCGTGCCATCTTCATGGGCATCGCCGAGTGCACGCCATACTGCCGGGCTTCATAGCTGCAACTGGCCACCACGCCCCGGTCACCCATGCCGCCGATGATCACGGGCTTGCCCAGCAAACGGCTGTCACGCAAACGCTCCACGGACACAAAAAAAGTGTCCTGGTCGAGATGCAGAATGCTGCGCCCGCCGGGTCCGGAATCCCCGGAGTGATGCTGTGGTGAATGGTTTATGTTGTTTTGCATGTGGTTGAATAATGTCAAAAAGTCAAAATGTCGAAAGGTCGAAAGCTCGAAAGGTCATAGGGTTAAGGGGTTATGGGGTTAAAGAGGTTTGAAGTTTGAGGTTTGAGGTTACCCGAGGCAACTTCAAACTCCGAACCTTAAACCAGTTGAGCCCGGTTTCAGTGACTTGCCCTCAGTTCTCAACTCCTAGCTCCCAGCTCCCAGTTCCAGTGCTTAGTTCTCATCGCTCAGCTCCCAGTTCCCGTTATCCAGCGCCTAAACCAACAACCTGTCCCGGTTATCCGGTAAAAAAAAACCTTCATTTTTTTTGTGTGGTTACAAAAAAACATGTATCTTTGATTAAAAAATAATCAAAAAACTGATTATAATATAAGCAAAAAACAACAACCAGCTGTCACATCTTGTGACTTTTTGACGTTTCGACTTTTTGACATTGCGACATTGCGTCCCTTTGTCCTTTCGTCCTTTCGTCCTTTCGTCCTTTTGTCTTTTTGTCTTTTTGTCTTTTTGTCTTTTCATCTTTTTGTCTTTTCATCTTTTTGTCTTTTCATCTTTTTGTCTTTTTGTCCTTTGCTATGGAACACTTTGGATCAAACATCAAGCTTTTGCGGAAGCGCCGGGGGCGCACCCAGGATGATGTGGCGCATGCACTCGGCCTGAAGCGGTCGACGTTGAGCGGCTACGAAAACGGTGTGGCACAACCGGGCCTGGAAACCCTGGTCAGTTTTTCGGGGTATTTTAATGTGTCTATTGACACCCTGGTGAAAACAAACCTGGCCACGCTCCAGGAAAGCCAGCTGTCGCAGCTGGAGCGGGGCTATGATGTATACCTCACCGGGGGTGAGTTGCGGGTGCTGGCCACCACGGTCGACCGCGATAATGAAGAGAATATCGAAATGGTGTCGGAAAAGGCCAAAGCCGGATACCGTGCAGGTTTTGCCGATCCTGAGTTTATCAAGGTGTTGCCTGCCTTCCAGATGCCTTTTTTGTCCAAACAAAAAAAGTATCGCAGCTTCCAGATCTCCGGCGACAGCATGCTGCCTATCCCGGAAGGGTCATGGGTGACTTGCGAATTCGTGCAGAACTGGCATTTGATCCGTGACCGCCACGCCTATGTGATCCACACCCTGGATGACGGCGTGGTGTTTAAAGTGGTGGAAAACAAGATCAAAAAGGATGGTACTTTGCGCCTGTACTCACTGAATCCCATTTATGAACCGTATGACGTGCACGTAAATGATGTCAGGGAGGTGTGGAAGTTCGTCAACTACATCAGCAGCGAGATGCCCGGCGAGGAGGCCTCGCAGCAGGAACTGGCCAGGCAGGTGAACAGGTTAAGGAAGGATGTGGATGAACTCCGCGAAGCAAAGAGTAAGAAGTAAGAATTACATCTGCCTGATAAGTTCTTTAAAGACAAGGGTCATCTTAGAAGAGGCGGCAGCGCCTTGCTTTTGTACTTCTTCGTGGCTTGTGGGTCCGTCTACGGGTTCAGCCAGGTTGGTGATCACGGAGATGCCAAAGCATTTCATGCCGGCATGGCGCGCTACGATCACTTCGGGTACGGTGGACATGCCGGTGGAGTCGGCACCGAGGATGCTGAACATCCTGTATTCCGCCGGTGTCTCCAGGGTAGGCCCGGGACTTCCAATATATACGCCGGTCTGGAACTTGATCTTATTGTCTGCAGCGATCTTTTTTGCCTTGGCAATCAGATCGGGGCAGTAGGTTTCACTCATTTCGGGGAAACGGGGGCCCAGCTCATCCAGGTTGGGACCACGCAAAGGATTTTCAGGGAAGTTGTTGATGTGGTCGCGAATGATCATCAAATCGCCCACCTCAAAAGCCTTGTTAAGCCCTCCTGAAGCATTTGACACAAACAGCGTGCGCACGCCCATCAGATACATCACGCGAATGGGAAAAGTCACCTTTTGCAGATCGTATCCTTCATAATAATGAAATCGCCCCTGCATAGCCATGACCTTTTTTCCGCCCAGCGTACCAAATATCAGGTTGCCGGAATGCCCCTCCACAGTGGAGGACATGAAGTTCGGGATATCCTTGTAAGAAATTCGGTGGTCTATGTCAATTTCATCAACCAGCCCGCCAAGACCGCTTCCCAGCACAATACCTGTTTTTGGTGAATATCCTGTTTTGTTTTTTAAAAAATCCGCTGTTTCTCTCAGTTGCTGCATCATATCGTTAGAAGTTTTCGTTTATGATGCTAAAATAATAAAAAGATAGTAAAGGAAACACCGGGCCATTCCAAAATTACTGACAATTAACACAACGATGAATGGACGACCAGCGTCTTATCTTCAGCGTTTATCGCACGGTACTCAGTGCCCGGTGCCCATCGCTGAGTGCTTCTCACCAGACAATTATCACCCGGATTGTCAAAACCTTTTAATGGGCCCTGACTTAGCCGGGTCCGCAAGCTTTTGTTTAACTTGTAAACCCACGTCCTTTGGGCGTGGTTATGTTTTGGCGGGGCTTTGCCCGCAGGCCTGTGCGATAAAACAAATTTGCGGTGCGAAGCAAAAATCGGGGTCAAGTCCACCCACCTTTGGTGGCGGATAGTTCGATTTTGCAAATTTTTTGCTGCCACTAAAATATGTAATTTTGCCCGGTAGATTTGTGCCTGACATGGTTGCACATTTGAGGTATACTTCTTATTGGATTGAACAGATAAATCAAACGATATGACTTCAGCGGGACAACCCATTCATGCAGATATCCTGATACACGATGCCATGGTGCTTACCATGGATGAGGAAAGACGTTTTTTTGAAAACGGCAGCGTTGCTGTCTCAGGGGATGAGATCCTGGAGGTGGGACCCTCTGAAGAGCTGAAAGGAAAGTACCGGGCCAGTCGCACGATCGATGGCCGGAACAAGATCCTGATGCCGGGGCTGGTCAATGTGCACACCCACGCGCCGATGACCATTTACCGGGGTGCTGCCGATGACCTGCCCCTCAAGGAATGGCTTTATGACCATATTTTTCCGCTCGAAGCAGTTTTCACATCGAAAATAGAAAACCTGAAAGCGGGCATGCGTCTGGCCATTGCAGAAATGCTGCTTTCAGGCACCACGATGTTTAAAGACATGTATTATTTTACGGATGAGCTGGCTTCCGTTGTTGCCGAAACAGGCATGCGTGCCACGCTCAGTGAGGGTGTGTTTGACAACCCTACGCCAAGCAATGCCGGTGGCGACAAAACCCTTGACTATATTGATGGAGCCATCCAAAACTGGCAGCACCATCCGCTTGTGAGACAGGGTGTGGCGGCTCATGCTGCGTATACCGTGTCGCCCGGACTTATCGTTAAGGCAAAAGAGCTGGCACGCAGGCACGATACGATGCTCAGCATCCATCTTTCAGAAAATCAGTGGGAAGTGGATACCATACGTGAGATGTACGGCGCTACGCCTGTCAAACACCTTGAAAATCTGGGCGTGCTTGACAGGCAAACGCTTGCCGTGCATTGTGTTATTCTCAGTGATGAAGATATCAACTCCCTGGCCGGTTCAAACACAGGCGTGGCTCATAGTCCGCAATGCAATATGAAACTTGCCAATGGAGCAGCACCCGTGCCGGAACTTCTCAAAAGAGGCGTGCATGTGGGAGTGGGAACGGACGGCGTGGCAAGCAACAACGATCTGGACATGTTTGACGAGATCCGGTCAATGTCGCTGCTTCACAAACTAACCAGCAACAGCACTACAGTAATAAGTGCAAAAGAAGCTGTTGAAATGGCGACCATTACAGGTGCAAAAGCCATCGGTTATGATGACAGGATAGGGTCTCTTGAAGAAGGGAAAAAAGCAGATATGATATTGATCAATCTTGGCAAACCTCATAGCAAACCTCTCTACAACGTTTACTCAAGCCTTGTATACAGCTTGCGGGGTTCAGATGTGGAAATGGTGATCGTCAATGGTGAGGTGCTGGTTGAGCAGCGTCAGTTGCAGAGGATGGACCTTTCCGCTGTCTATGAGGACATTGAAAGGATTGCACACGAGATATCCGCATTTCAGCGCAGGAAACAAGCGCGTTGAGGCATCACCCAAATATTACTTTTGCGAAGCCCGTCATTTCGAACGCGCAGCGGAAAAACCTCTTCACCTTCCCCAAAATCGTCATTTCAAACGCGAAGCTAAAAAAACGGTATCTCAGCAAAAAAATGGGTGCAATCCATCTGGGCAATGATTCCAAAAAACTAATATTCGATTCTTTGTTCCATGCGGATCCACTCCCGGAAAGGCTTTGTCGCGATGTCGGTATTCAGCTTTTCTGATGGAATGCTTCGCTTTTCCCTGGGCAGGTTGATCTCCTCGTATATGAAAGAATCGTCGAAGCCTGCCTCTGCTGCATCGTTGCTCTGGGCGGCAAAGTAGACCTTCGATATCCTTGCCCAGTAAATGGCGCTCAGGCACATGGGGCAAGGCTCGCAACTCGCATAAATCACTGCGCCTTCCAGCCTGAAGTCATTGGTGTTTTTGCACGCATCCCGGATAGCGACTATCTCCGCATGTGCCGTAGGGTCATTGGTTGTTGTTACCTGGTTGGCACCCCTGCCAATCACTTTGCCATCTTTGACGATGACGGCGCCAAAAGGGCCACCGGCAAGTTTTTTTGCGTTTTCCGCTGCCATCTCGATGGCTTTTTCAATATGCTCCTGGTGATTTTTGCACATAAGAATCCTTGTTGAGATCTTTACAAAAGTAACAAATCGTTCGACCCCATGCAGCAATTTCTATGAATAATTTTCCGGTTGTTTGAGGGGTTCAATGGTCCGGCCACCTTCATTGCTTGCCCGGTAATTGACGTTCCTATGGCGGTGATTATCAGAATTTCTCAAAGATGCCAAGGCCAAAAAGGGCGAAATCGTATTTCACCGGGTCGTGCGGATCCATTTTGCGGAGGGAGTTATCCAGCTCCCGGAGGGCTTTCAGGTTGTTCTGGCGCACGGAGATCAATTTCAGCTTCCTGGCCACATTGCCTGAATGCAGGTCAAGCGGGCAAGACAGTTGCGCAGGACTTAACATGTCCCACAGGCCAAAATCGACGCCGCGCTTGTCTTTTCTTACCATCCAGCGCAAAAACATGTTTATCCTCTTGGCCGGAGAGCCTTTGGCAGGATTGGATACATGTTTTCGCGTTCTCATCGGGTGTGAAATGCTGAAGAATGTCTGATGAAAATGGATGATCCCCGGGATGACCGATTCAGCGGTTGCGGCGCTCGCAAAAACTTCTTCCAGGCTCGCATGTCGCTGATATATATCGCGTAGCGCCCGGATGAAATATTTGGCATCGGCAGGCTGAAAAGTACGGTGCATGAACTTGTCCAATTTTCTCAAATCATCCGTCCGGTGGCTCATCACAAAGTCATAGGGACTGTTTCCCATAAGTTGCATCAAACGCCTCGCATTACTGACAATTGTCTCCCTTTTGCCCCAGGAAAGGGTTGCCGCAAAAAAGCCGGCTATCTCAATGTCTTCTTTTTGCGAGTATTGATGAGGGATGGATATGGGGTCA
>SL_5KL_010_SEDDRAFT_10002494_pt1 | contig 10130 bp, 10 predicted proteins | sample SodLakKL_010_SED_FD_9118 | JGI IMG/M metagenome (IMG submission 9118)
GAATATTCAGCACGAGAGATAATATGAAGCTCTCCTTAAGAGGATAGAGATCTTCGGTACCATATCCAGGAGGATACCAACAGAGTGCTGAGCGAAGATTTTTAGACTCATAACAGAACGTCATCCTCGGAGAGTTATACAGAGGCTGAATATTTGTTTCTCTCATTCCTCGTGCATTGGTTAGTATACAGGTGGTGCAGATATAATGCGGTCCTCCCAGCACTCTGCTGTTGTCAACGCCATACAATGCATCGTTTCCACATATCATACACTTTTCAGCAGGGGGGTTATTTCGTGCAAGAACAGATGCCATGCTATTCTGAGGGGCTACTTCAATCTCACCAAGCACCGTCATATGCACGGTATCAGCAGACCACTTCCCATATCCATAGGTGATCTGATCTCCTGGTTGCACCTGATCATGGATCTGATGATACATATCCAGCTGGTTCACATCCGGATGTGTAAAATATGAACTCGTTTTGATCCTGCAGTATGCTTCATCTGATCCGGATTCAAACCAGATATCCCGGATAAGGCTTTCGAGATCGAAGATTTCTGCATTGCATCTGAGAAGAAGCACCATCCAGTATTGTGGGTGTCTTACCGATTGTGCGAGGATAAGGAGAGATGAAGCATCTCTCATCGGCCAGAACGACTCTTCAAGGCAGTGTCTTAGATGGGCCTCTGTCTTGTGTAAGCTGATATCCTTGCGGCAGAGGAGGCATGCTCCCTGTCTTCTCTCAGATGACATACAATATGGCTCTATAAATAAAGCTAGATGCATGTTTCTATCTGTTCACGGTTATCTCAGAACGCGTACTCAGTGATGATCTGGCATTATCTGCACCGATATTCATGGAGAGTGATGCTATCTGCCAGCAATCTTTTCTTTACTTCGCTGAAGTCAGCATCCTGAATCATTACTGGTGAGCGCCGGTTCGCTGATGGTGGTCAGGAGAAAAGAAAAACTCGCCGTGAAATGGTGATGTTGGAAATACCCGCAATCGGTATGCATTCCAGGTATTCATCCCTTGATGATCATTTCTGTCTGAACCGTCCCGGCGCATAGGTGAAGGTGACCTCATGCGCGAGAATTCAATCAGGTGCAGCTTTTCCTCCGTGTGCTCCGGGATATACTTATGCGTCTGCAGATCCGGCAGAGCAGATCAGCGTGTGTTGATTCCTGTCCTTCTCTGCCCACCCGTCGGCCACATCGATTTCACTAAGACACTTTCAGAAATCCTCATCTTGAGGATCTTCCTCATCCTGAATGCATCCGATATGTTCCACTTCAAATGATTCGCCGCATGTTTCGCAGACGATGACGACGGCCACATCCGGCTCCAGAGGATAGCACTCATCCCCACAATGTGGGCAGAGCCAGAAATAGGCAGAAGAATGATCGATTTCGATATTATCATTATCCATATCTATTACCTCCTGATAGATGTGGATCTACTCAAAGAATAAATTATTTTCTCTTAGAAATCGATATTTCAGATGAAGACAGGGTGACTTACGACATTTCGATAATCTAACGTCTGCAGAGAGCCTGCAACGTTCATTGCTATTGCATGCCCCCCTTTAGGCCGGGTAGTTGACATCATCATCAGGTATATCACCAGGTTGAGCATGGCGTTTCTTTGATCCTCTTTGTTCATCTGGGTCACAACAGAGTGTAAGCAACGCTATCAAGGTAAGAAATGGAGGATAGGAAGTGAGAGACGGGATTTGCCAGGCTTATTTTATGCCTGGCTGCATCTGGTGATTAATCGATATAAATCCCTTCAAACCACACCTTTTTTACTTTACAGGACAATGTATATGCTGCGATACAGGTTTTCCCCCGTACCGTTCACCACCTGGGCCTGTAGCTTAGCCGGTTAGAGCGCCCGGCTCATAACCGGGCGGTCATGCGTTCAAATCGCATCAGGCCCATTTCTGTTCTTAAGAGGTTCAGGTGGATCATGAATCATCCTGGTAACAGGTGATTCAGTTTCATCGACCGGAGAATAGGCAGCAGTCTGGTCTGGCTCCCGTGATCGTGATTGTTGACTGGTGCCCGACACGACAGCATGATCGTGTAGGTGCCCGGCTTAAGAGAATCGGATCGACTTATGGTTAAGAGCCGTTCTTGGTGTGTATCGTATTATCTGTTCGATTACGTCTTTATTCTGCACAATCAGTGATCGATACTGACAGCATAACAATCTCTGATGTGCTGGCGTGTGATCAGGCATACGATGATATCGTCCCGCCTGCCGCTAGAGCAGGATGGAACTGATCGTTGCATGGATTTGGCAAAGACTGACTACATCACGTTCCCTCTTTACCTTTACAAGGTGAGTGGCCATTCAGGCTCTTATAAGATCCTCTATGGTCTTGCTCAGCAGCTTCACTTCAGGTACCGATCATATTGCGTTCTACCAATACATCTCCATTGAATCGAACAGGCTATTGGACGTGATATTGCTCTTTTGCAACTTTCTCTTCCATGTTGTGAGGAGTTTAAGATAATGTCCATTCCTCCTGGAACAGGCGCGCATAAGAAATGGTGGTATATCTACTCTATTATGCTCCCTGAATGTTGCAGTACGATAGGAAATCTACCTTTTTCCCGGTATATGCCTCTCTTTAACCCGAAAACAACCGCGCTTTCTGGAGAAGGGATCGCCGATCTTTTATCTTCTGAACCTCCAAGTGGGGTATATGAAGTGCCCGGTCTGTGGTGACGACTGCGTCGCCGATGCCTTTGATCTCATCAATATAATGGAGACAATCTTCGCCCCCTGTCCCCGGTGCAGGGGCAGGTACCTTGATAAAAACGCACCACCACCCGACTACCTCACTCCCTCTCCCTGCAGCTGCGGCAAGCGTTTTATCGATGATGTCTATGCCCTGATGTACCAAATCGGAGTTGATGAAGGGGACATTAACGGGTCAGAGGCCCTTAAGGATATTGGAACACCGCTCATTCACCCCGGGCTTGTTCTCAATGAGGCGCCATATCTCCCCCCTCGCTCATTAGTGCTGTTGACAGACCGATTCAAGAAAATGACAGCAGAACGAATATTTAATGAGGTCCCGGAGGTCAGGGGAGTCGTCTGTGACACCCATATTGTGCCCGGGCTCATCGATCCCGACACCATGGAACCACCAAAGACACACATTCTCCTTGCAGGCTGTGATGTCCGTGCAAATATCTTTGCAACCCAGGTTGGTCCGATTGTCATCTACAAGCAGGTATCAACAATGCATATTGAATTTCCAAAGCCAATCAATCCAAAAATTATCTCTGTGGACCGAATGATCTTCAAAAAACAGCCAAAGATTTTTGTAGATGCCTGTTGCGGCCCCGGAACACTCGGGATCGCGGCTGCACGGCTCGGGGTGCAACACGTGATCTTCAATGATGCCTGGTATGCTGCTGCCTTCTGGACAGCGTTTAACCTTAAAGTGAACCATGCCTATCTTGGAATTGAAGATGTCGATATCAGGGAAAGTTATCAGGCGATGGCACAAACTCCGGTGAGGAGCGACCCCCATCTGGTCGCAACCGTCCGCGGCGTCCTATCGGCAGAGGTATATCAGGGTGATTATCGCCTCCTCTCACCGTACCTCCCGGCAGAAAACCTTCTGACAGTAATTGATCTTTTTGATAAAACCTCCCAGGAGATATCTAAAGAGATCATCTCAGAATGGAAGTCAAAAAACCATGGGGATGTATTTATCCCATAAAAAAGCAGAATGTATACGGGAACTAGCCCGGGTGGTTAGACGTCACCTGTAACCCGAAACCGTCGACATGCGGGGGGCGAAGTCTGAGGAAGGCCGTGGCAGCTTCCGGGAAGCGGGCTCTTCCGACGTAGAAGCCTCGTCCTGTGAGGTCAGCGGACAGGGACCAATCCTCCGGAGGGAGGTGAGGCCTGTTGCCGTGGGTACCGGTTTAGGCCCGGAAGGGAGCAGACCCACCGCGGACGTTTGGCGCCCACGGGGTAGCGGGGTGGAGAAGGGGGACCTGTGGAACGGCGGTATGCGCGGTCGACCGAAGACACGTTCCCAACTATTGATTTCTATGGTAAAAGTGACGATCATCGGAGCAACGGGGCAGGTGGGATCGTATGCAGCCCATTCGATTTCCCAGATACCTCATGTCAAAGAGGTATGTCTCTTTGGCCGGGAAGGAAATCAGGTGTACCTTGAAGGCCTTTCCCGTGACCTGCGTGACTCATTTGCCGCACGTGGAACAAACACCCGGATCAGCTGGAGCTGTGATGAAAAAGATCTCCGTGGATCGGATATCATCATCCTGGCATCAGGTGTTGCACGAAAAGCAGATCAGACCCGTCTCGATCTTGCGGTTTCCAATGCTGAAATTGTTGCATTATATGCTGAAAAGATCAGCAGAACTGCATCTGATACACTCCTTTTCGTTGTCACAAACCCGGTTGATGTTATGACCGGAGTTGCTCTTAAATATTCAAATCTCCCGCCGCACAGGGTCTTTGGACTTGGAACGCATCTGGATTCAATGAGACTGAAATCCTGTATAGCTGAGTTCTTCAACGTTCATGTCTCAGAGGTCCATACCAGGATAATCGGTGAACATGGTGATTCCATGGTTCCTCTCTGGTCTGCAACAACTATTGGTGGCATTCAGATAAGCAATCTGCCTGCATTTTCCCGACTTCCTCAAGAAGAGATGATTGAACGGGTCAAGACGAGTGGGTCGCTCATTATCCGGAGCAAGGGTTCAACCGTCTATGGTCCCGGAGATGCTATCGCAACAATAATCAGGACTCTTGTTGAGGATGAACATAGGATTCTGACAGTATCTGCTTTTATAAAACAGGAAGTCCACGATATCGGCAGTGTCTGTATCGGTGTTCCTGCCCGCATTACCCGGGGTGGAGTATTCCCGGTTCCAATAAAACTTGCAGATGATGAAGTGGAAGCGTTTCGGGCTTCAACTGAACAGATTCGCGAAGTCACCAGGCGTGTTTTTGAGATACTTGAAAAACGAGATGAAAGCTCATAATTGCGAAATATCTCAATATACAGCTCAATTAAAAAGAATAATTAGATCATTCGGCTGAGATCAACGATCTCCGCACGTTCAACTCCAGGAATTTCAAGGAATTTTGATTCAATCTCATCAGTCGCGCCTTCTTCATCCTGGATGACAGATGCGACTTTTATGGCAACCAGACCAAATCCGATTGGTTCTTCAACAATATCAGAAACCCCTGGAATCTTTTCTCGGATGGCTCCTTTTAATGTTTCGATGTCCACTTCGGTAGACTCAGGCATAACTCTCAGAATAACAGCAACTGCTCCCATCTTTACGGCCCCTGGAATCCACATGTTTGGCAGCTGTACTGAATGCTCTGCAATCTGCACCGTGCACACCGGCGTATCAACTCGGCGCACTCAGGACATTTAAATTCCGTAGCTCCCTGCTCAGCAAGTGGAGCGTTGCAGGATGTGCATTTAACAATCGACATATTTGAACTCCCTTATATGGTAGGGATACTTCTGTTATAACTCCTCTGTTCTTCCCATGATGCGTGTCCCTATAGACCAGTCACCTAATAATGCTTTATTCACAGAATCATTCCTTCTTCCGTTTATGACAATGGCTGGAACTTTTTTTTCCAATATGAATGGAAGAAAAGCCGGATCGACCGTATCTGTTGGTACAAAATGATGAATACTATCAAGCACCCTGCCACCTGAGATGATTCCATCGACTGACTTCAAAACGATTAATGGAAGATCCAATGACCAGGCTACCCATGCGGCAATGGAGTCGGATGTAATGTCCCAGGAGTGAGGGAATGGATCTTCCTTTCGTAAAAGGCAGTATGGGAGGAGAACTGAAGGTTTTTTCACTAAAAAAAGACGGGATACAGGGGATAAGCCAGTTGATGCGATCTGATGTCCGAAATGCTCCATTGCGAGGATTGCCATCCAGTGTGCAGTATCGGGGGGAGGGTTTTGTCTTCGGATGGCTTCAGCACCGGACCCACCACCGGGAACGATTAAAATATTCTTCATACTCTTCTGAAGTACCGGGATAAGATCATCCAGGACATCAATGAGGCTACCACCCAGTTTGACGACATAGCCACCGCAATCCATAGAGGAAGATGAAACCGTGATGGCAATAAAGGAATACATCCTTATTCATTCATGTACAGGTTCGCGGTCTCGCTTTTTCTGGCGCTGCTCTTCATTCCTCTGGCTGCAACAGCGGGTATAACCATTACTGCCTTCTGCCCGGATCCCTACCTGCCCTATGATCCAGATGAATTCATCGTCCTTTCCGGCTCGGGGAGCCTTGATGGCTGGACCATCAAAGATAAACGGGGTGTCCTCAGCTTCCCGCCAGGCACCCGGATCGATGGCGATCTCGTTATTGCCAGAAAAGCGGATTCATACAAAATAACTCACGGAACATACCCTGACTTTGAATGGGAGTACTCAACCCCTGATGTGCCTGATATGGATCGCAGCGGACGGTTCAACCTGGCAAATCCGGAAGACGAGATACGGCTCTATTATCATGATGAGCTTCGGTTTGAGATTGCCTGGCCACGGGATGTCAAACCGCGCAGGGGTCAGATTCATAGAATTGTTGATGGTGTATGGAATCCCCGCCCCTTTATGATAGGTCAGAGCGATTTCTCCCCGATCCTGGTTGAAGATGTTTCAGTTACACTCTTTGTCTCTCCTGACTCTGCGTATGAGGTATTTGAACAGGCAATTACGTCAGCTGAGCGTTCCATTGAGATGAGTGTGTATGAATTCACTCACCCGGGTATCGCAGGGCTCTTAGAGGACGCACACAACCGGGGTGTCACCGTGCGGATTCTGGTTGAAGGAATTCCGGTTGGTGGAATATCACCCGATCAGGCACATCTCCTCACCGGACTGAATCAATCCGGCATTCCAGTTGACATGATGGGCAGTTCCGGGAGTGGTGAGCCTACACGTTATCGTTTTCTTCATGCAAAATATCTCATTGTTGATTCAGAGTCTGTTATCATTACCAGCGAGAATATCAAACAGAGTGGCATTCCATATACAGGATATGAAGGCAACAGGGGATGGGGCGTCTGGATCCACGAACCCCGTCTTGCCGATTACTTTTCGATGGTCTATGCCGAAGACTCAAAGGGATGGGATATCTACCCTATCATCCCTGTCAGGGAAATCTCGGTTCCGGGTGACTACCATGCACAATCCCAGGCATCCCGGTATGCTCCGGTTAGAATTGACGGCGCCACGATCACTCCTGTTATATCCCCGGATACTTCCTGCCTCGTCCCGGCACTGATAGCCGGGGCGACTACCTCGCTTGAGATCCAGCAGGCATATATCAGAAACTGGACCCGGAATGATCCAAACCCATGGCTGGATGCGGCTATCGATGCTGCAGGCCGTGGGGTGAATGTACGGATCATCCTTGATGCGACATGGTACAATCTTCAGGGAGACCGTGCAAATGATTGGATAGTTTCATTTATCAATATGCATGCAGAACAGGAAAACCTCCCGATCGAGGCCCGGCTTTTTGATGCCAGGAGGGGCGGGGCAACCCGGATCCATACGAAGGGTGTGATTGTTGACAACCGTGCTGTTCTTGTATCCAGCATCAACTGGAATGAAAATTCACCAATGAATAATAGGGAAGCGGGTGTTATCATCGATCACCCGGATGCCGCTGCATATTATCTCAGGGTTTTTGAAGATGACTGGAGGAATGAGTATACCTCCTCACATGTATCACCCATGTCAGGAGAGAATTGGATTAAGCCTGCCATTGCTGGTGCTATCATTCTCTTCTTTGCAGGGATTATCATCGGAAGGAGAATAAAAAGAGATTGAGAGGATTATTTCCTCTGCTTTTTTGCGCACTGGCAGATATCACAGATGGTGATATTACCTCTTTCTTCGTTCATTACGGCAAAAGCCCATCGGTCAAGCATGGCAGCCATCTCCTCGGAGACTTCGATCTCTCCTGATCCTCTCTTTCTGCTCAGATATTGCGATATGGCTGCACGTGATATCCCGAGCCTGCGTGAAACCTCGCTCTGCCTGACCCCCTGTCCATTCACCAGCCGGTACACAAGCTCCGCACGCATTCGGGGGAGGTAGTTCCGTGCCAGCTCGTCACAGAGCATGATGTCGCAGAGCCGCTTTTTCATGCCGATGCCATCTGGGTTTCATCAACCCTGCATTCATAGATGATCTGCCGTGCATCCCTGAAGTTGAACTTTTCAAGGATCAGACCCTGTTCCTTGAGCCTTTTCAGCGCATACCTCACCGTTCTTGGTGCCAGACTGCTCTCTTTAACAATATCCTTGTGTGTCATTGAACCTCCCTGCTCAAGAAGGGTCAGTACCTTCTTTGAGGAGGGGGGCAGCACTTGTGACTGCATACAATTATGTTAACGCTGTTAACATATGAACCTATCGCTTGATATGTAATCCGGTTGAGATTGTATGATGCTGGATCCCTCACAAAGGAAAGCAATTCTTCTCATCTCCGGCTCCATAGCGGTGATCCTCCTTTTCCATGGTCTGATCTCGCTTGCGGGGCCTGCTTTGTTCTCCACTCCATATGATCCCTCATTATATGATGGAAAACGGGTATCGCATGAAGGCATTGTGGAAGAACTCAGGGATACCCGGACAGGAGGGCATACAATCGCCATGGTCTCTGGTGTAAAAATCTTTATCCCACAGGGTATTGCGGTAACTGATCTGAGAATAGGAGATAGTGTTACAGTCTATGGCCTCCTCCAGACATTTGATGGAGATCGCGAGATCAGGATTCAAAGAGATCAGGATATCATTCCCTGGTGATCAGCGTATCATATCGGTTTATCGTTGTTTTGATTCAAAGATATCAGATTGCTTCTTTTTATCGAATTTCAGGCCACCATAGGTTTGCAGTGATCTTGATTTTTTCTGGTTGAAATCATCATCGAACTCTTGTTCCTCTTTCTTCTGTTGTCTCCCTTCGACGCCAGCTCCAACCCTGGTCTTCTCGTCATCTCTGATGACTATCCGGGTCATGAGAGGATATTGACCTCTCCATACATAAGGATAATGGAGAGATCAGGTGGATACTGCCCATGATGGAATGTCCGGAGTGAATCCAAGAGCCCACATTACAATGGTGAAGAGGAAGAATGTCCAGAATACAACTCCCATCAGGTTCAGCGCCCATCCGGATCGGATCAGTGTACGCATATCGATATACCCTGTTCCAAATGCAACCGCATTTGGCGGAGTGGCCACCGGGAGCATAAAGGCCAGAGATGCACAGACTGCAGCGGTCACCATCAGCATATAGGGGTGAACACCCAATGAAACAGAGGTGACCGCCATGATTGGCATCATCACCGAAGCGATGGCGGTATTTGAAGAGACCTCGGTTAAAAGCGATACAGCAAGTGCGACTATCAACACAAACAACGCGATTGGAAGGACATGAAGCATCGTGAAAGAATCAACGATCAATTTTGCAAGCCCACTCTGGATAAATGCAGCCGATAGGCAGAGACCCCCTCCAAACAGGAGCAATATTCCCCATGGGATCTTCACAGCCCACTCCCAATTCATAGTAAAGATTCCTTCCTTCCAGTTCACCGGGAGTACAAAGAGGAGAAGTGCTCCAAAGATAGCGATCACGGTATCGTTTATGCCTGGGAACACCTGATCCAGGCCAGGAATGGTGACATTACCGATCACCTTGGTGCTTGCATTGATCCAGCAGAATGCTGTCAGGATAAAAACAAAGAGTGTCCACCTCTCTCCTCTGCTCATCGGCCCCAGCTCTTCCATCTCCTGCATGATGACATCTTTTGCCTGGGAGAGTTTCAGTGGAAGGTGTCGGTATGGTACCTTGATCAGCCAGAGCCAAACAATTGGGATAAAAATAGTAGCAAGCGGGATACCAAATTTCATCCATGTAAAGAAGTCGACATCAGGGGCAGCAGGGAAGAGGATCTTCATCTGTGCGATGAAGATGCCGTTTGGAGGCGATCCGATGATGGTTGCTATCCCGCCGATATTTGCGGCATAGGCAACTGCGATGATAAGGCAGCCGGCCAAATC
>SL_5KL_010_SEDDRAFT_10002495_pt1 | contig 10126 bp, 5 predicted proteins | sample SodLakKL_010_SED_FD_9118 | JGI IMG/M metagenome (IMG submission 9118)
CAACTCGACCGCACCCTGCGCGAGCGGGCGGCCGGCGAGGGCTTCGACCTGAACGAGGTCCCGCCCTCGGCCTCCCCGGCCCGTCAGCCACCGCTGGCGCTCGCCATCCTGCCCATCGTGCTGGTCATCGGCCTCAACCTGGTGTTCACCACCCTGGTCATCCCGGCCATGGAGACCAGCTACCTGGCCGAGCCCCGCTTCGGTGCGACCACCATCGACGCCCTGCGCGGCGTCTGGTCGATCACCGCCGCTCTGGTGATCGCCATCCTGGTGCTGATCTTCACCAACCTGCGCCGTCTGCCGGCACTGACCGCCACGGTGGACAGCGGCGCCAATGCGTCCCTACTGCCCATCTTCAACACCGCCAGCCTGGTGGGCTTCGGCACGGTCATCGCCTCACTGGCCGCCTTCGAGACGATCAGCGGCTGGGTGACCGCCATCGGCGGCGACAACCCGCTGATCTCACTGGCCGTCGCCGTCAACGTCCTCGCTGGCATGACCGGCTCCGCCTCCGGCGGCATGAGCATCGCTTTGGCCACACTCGGTGACAGCTATCTGGCCATGGGCCAGGCGGCGGGGATCTCACCGGAGCTGATGCACCGCGTCACCGCAGTGGCCACCGGAGGGCTCGACGCCCTGCCCCACAACGGCGCGGTGATCACGCTGCTCTCCATCTGCGGACTGACCCACCGCCAGGCCTACCTAGACATCGCCGTAGTGGCGATGCTGGTTCCCCTGATCGCGCTGGTCTTCCTCATCACGGTGGGTTCGATTTTTGGCACCTTTTAGACGCCCTGTACGGCACCCCGGCAACGCCGGGCCAAGAGGCGATCAGCGCCGCGCCACCCGTGGTCCCTGATCGCCGCCGCCAGAACCAAGCCGATGCTCGCCGTCGGCCCTTTCCGCCTTGCGCTCCTGCAGCCGCTGGTACCAGAGGGTATCGCGGTGGCTGTCCACCTCGAGCTGCTGTCGCAGCTGCTCGACCAGTTGGCTGGTGTCTTCGGACAGGGTCCCGTAGCGCTCCTGCCACTGCTCCAGGGCCTCCCGAAAACGGCCGTAAGCCTCCAGCGGGTCACTGGGGCGCTCGGCCGTATGCTCATCCACCCGCTCGGCCTGGGCGCGTGCGCTCGCAGTCAGCGCCCCGCCACTCTGCCGATCGGCGTAATCGACCAACAGCGCCGCCTCGCGCCGACGCAGGGGACGCCCCTGCTCGACCACCCGTTCGCGGTAGATGCGACACGGCCGGCTGTGGAGACACGCCTCACGCACCCCGAGCAGATCCTGGGCACGATCAGCCAGCTCGTCACGCTCTGCCTCCAACCGACGCAGCTCCTGCCCTCGACCCAGGGTCCACGCGGCGAAGATCAGCCCACCGGCCAGCACCCCCAGGGCCAATACGCCCCAGGCGAACAGGGGCACACCGGGCGGCGCCAGCCACGCAGCCAGGGTCACGCCCAGCAACAACAGGGGGACCGCGATCAATACCCAGCGAGCCTGGCGCTCCATGGCCTGATGCTCCGGCTCGCGGTCCGAGGCCAGACGGCGGAAGGTATCCAGCAGCGAGCGGTCGCGCACGCCGGCCAGAAAACGGTTCATATCATGGATTTCGGGCGGGGTTGCCCGCTCGATGAGGCCGTCGTGGAAGAGCTGCGGCGATTTGCGAGACACCCGGACCTCCAGAGAACGGCCCGCGTCAGGGTGCGTGGACGGGCCAAGGCGGGTCGGGGACACGCAAGCCGTCCCCGCCCACAGCCGGGCGGCGCGCTGCCGCCCGCCCCGGCCATGGGCTTCGCGCGGCTCGCCTAGCCTGCGGAATGCGGCTCGCCGGCCGCCTCGTCCCGCTGGGCCTCGGCCTGCTCCGCGGCACGCTGCTCCTCCACAGCGCCCTCGTCCTCACGAACCTCGTCCGTTCGCCGATTGACCTCGCGGACGTGATTGCGCTGCGCGTTCACCATGCATCCGAACATCGATCATCTCCCTTTGTTGGCTGCACGTTATAACGGTTAGGTGAGCACAACTAGATCGGTATTTCAAACCCGTTGCGGCGCGCCCGGTATCTCGCTCTCCAACGGGGCCTCACACACCACCTCGGAGCCCGACCGTCTCTGGTATTTGTTCGCGTACATCCGCTGATCCGCCAGCACCAGCAACTCATGCGGGTCCACCGCATCCTCCGGGCAGAACGCCGCACCGATGCTAGCCGAGAAGCGGACGTGATGCCCCTTGACCTCCACCGGATGATCGATCGCTTCAACCACCCGATCACACAGTTGCTGCAGGGATCGTCGATCGGCCAGCCCGTGCAGGAGCAGGATGAACTCGTCGCCACCGAGGCGAACCACCTTATCCTCCGGCCGGAGCACGCGGAGCAACGAGTTGGCCAGCTTGACCAGGGCCTCATCCCCGAACGTGTGGCCATAGCGATCATTGATCGCCTTGAAGCCGTCGACATCGAGGATCACCACCCCAAAGCCGTCGTCACTGCCCTGCGGCCCCTGCGAGTAGCGCTGGGCCATGCGCTCCATGGCGTCGGTGAGCACGCGCCGGTTGGGCAGTCCGGTCAGCGGATCGTGCTGCGCGATGTGCTCCACGTTGCGCTGCGCTCGCAGGTTCGCGGCCATGGCCAGGCCATAGGTCCAGCCCAGCGTCCACGGGATGCTGGCCAGGATGATCAGCGTGCTGGCCGCATTGACCCGGTCCTCCGGCCCGATCCAGCCGGCGGCCGCCAGGCCCCAGCGGCAGCTCAGGGCTCCGGCCATGACCAGAAAAACCACCGACGTNCCGATGTAGATGACACGCTCCAGCCCCTCCCCGTTGCGCCAGACCAGGACGAATCCGGTCAGCAGCAGGAGCCCAATGAGGTTCAGGTCGAGCACCAGGTAGCGCAGCTGGTGGTGCTCCAGCGTAAGATAGAGCAGTCCGGCAAACCCGGCCAGGTAGAGCCCGTACCATGGCAACCTGCGGCGCTCATTGCCCAGTCGCTTGAAGCGCAGGATGCCCTCAAGCAGGAGCAGGCAGGCGACAGCGGCGCCGAGGTTGTTGAGCAGGATCACCGCACCACTGAGATCCTCCTCGAACCAGAACGGGAAGAAGCCGAAGGCAACCAGCAGAGTGACTCCGCTCGCGGCCCACAAGGCCGGCCCCCGTTCCTGTCGATTGATCCGCCAGACCACAGTCATAACCGAGGCTGCGATGATCGTGGTGATCCACAGGATCAACGCCATCGTCGGGGCATGTAAGTCCACGCAGCCCTCCTTGGGGGCGGGAAAATGGATCAAAACAGTTGATCGGGGGGAAGACCCTAAAGATTATCGGGGGTTGGTCATGCGGCGTCAATCGTCCGCAAAGGGCCGACCAGGCCGCTGGGGAAGCCCGAACACCGCAGCGGGTGCCGACTTACAATTTAGCAGCTGAACCAGTGGGACCCTCCGCGCTTTGCGGGGGCAATTGATACCCGCGCGCAGCGGCGGGCACATCCTGCCCGGACATCGGAAAGCCAAAGAGGAAACCCTGCCCCTGTCGGCACCCGGCACCAAGCAGTGCGGATCGCTGAGCCTCGGTCTCGATCCCCTCCGCCAGCACCTCCATACCGAGGCGTTCACCCAGCGTCACGATCGACTCGACAACAGCTGCCTTGCGTCGGCACTCGGCAATGTCGGCGATGAAAGCGCGATCAATCTTGACCCGGTCCACAGGCAGCTGGGTAAGGTAATGCAGCGAAGAGTAGCCGGTGCCGAAGTCGTCCACAGCGACCCGCACCCCGTGTTCACGCAGCAAGGCCAGCTCGTCGACGATCACCGCTGAGGGTTCGACCACGAGGCGCTCGGTGATCTCCAACTCGAGCGCCTCCGGCGCCATCCCGATACGGGCGAGTTGCGCCAGAAGCTCGTCACCCCAGCCGGGCACTTCCATCTGCGGCGCGGCCAGGTTGACCGCCAGCCAACCTGGGGCAACCCCCTGCTCGCTCCAGCAGCGGTATTGCTCACCGGCCCGGTCGAGCACCTGCTCGCCCACACGCCGGATCAGGCCGGCCCACTCAGCCACCGGGATAAAGCGCCCCGGCGAGATCCACCCCTCTTCGGTGTGGTGCCAGCGCACCAGCGCCTCAACACCGAGCCACCTGCGGCTGCTCAGTTCGACCTGCGGCTGAAAATGCACCGTCAGATGCTCTGCATCCAGGGCACGTCGAAGCTCCGTACTCAGATAGACCTGCTCCCGCGCCCGCTTGGTGAACTCATCCCGGAAGAACTCGTAACGCGACCCTGTCCGCTTCGACTCCCGCCGCGCCGAATCGGCCTGAGCCATGAGCTCGTGCGCAGACTCCTGGGTGGAGCGGGTGAGCGTGACACCCGCCCGCAGGCCGACGTGCATCGCCTCACCCAAGACCTCAAGCGGGTCACCGACCTTCCCGACGATGCGCTCGACGAAATCCACCACCGCCTGAGTGCTGCGCAGCTGGGGCAGCAGAATCCCGAACTGATCCCCACCGAGCCGGCCGATCGTGGCCGTCTGGGGCAGCAGCTCGCGCAGCCGGGCACCAAGCCCTGCCAGTACTTCGTCCCCGAAGTCCTGTCCCCGGCTGCCGTTGATCGAAGCGAAGCCTTTGAGATCGCAAACAATCACGGCCAACCAGGGATCATCCTGGCCCTGGAGGATCTGAGCCTGCTCGATTCGATCCTGGAAGAGCATGCGGTTGGGCAATCCGGTAATCGGATCACGATAGAGCAGCCGCTCGATCTCCGACTCGTGTTCGCGCCGCTGGGAGAGATCATGCATCACGGTGGAGTAGCGCACGACCGCGCCCTGCTCATCGCGATGGGCGATCAGCAGCTGCTCCACCGGGAGCTCGACCCCTCGTCCCCGGTGCTTGAGGCGCGTCTGTCCACGCCACATACCGATCTGCTCGGCGGTTGGGATGGCCTCGTTCAGCAGGCACTGCAGGCTCTCGGCATCATGGGCCTCGGACAGCCGGGCGGAGAACGGTCCCGCCTCATCCGCCTGCCCCTGGGCGCACCGAAGGGCGTGGTTGTGATAAAGGAGTCGGCCACTGGCGTCCGCGATCCCTATGTAATCCGGGACCGCCTCAAGGAACTCGAGCAGGAACTGGTGCTCCCATGCGGCGCCGGAAGAATCCGATCGATCCATGATGGCCACAAGCAGCTGCGGCCCCGCCCTGCCCTCACCACCGAGCCTTGCCGCGTGACAGCACAGCGTGCGGGGCTCCTGGTGGGCATCGAGGACGTCGAGAGCCTCTTCAATGGTCGCTTCTGCCGAGCGTGGATCGAGCAACCGTTCCCAAGGCCACCTCGGGGCGGGATCTTCCGCAGTGGCTTGCAACCGAACCCCCAACCGGGACGCCGGAACGGCGACCTGGCCCTGCTTAAGACCGAGAAGTTCCCGCCCTGCCGTGTTCAGCGGCGTGATCTGTTGCTGCTCGTCTACGAGGAGCAGGCCAACCGCGGGGTAGCGCAGCGGACCGTTGCCCCGGGGAAAAAGCCAATTTCCGTTGGCCATCTGCAGCCACCCCGCTGGATGCTCGCTTTTCCTTGCCTGCGACAGGTTTTCACAATCGTTCTCCGGCTGTAAAGACTCTCGTACACCTGGAGTGCCCACACCGGACACCTGGAGTGCCCACACCGGACACCCGGACACGACACGGGTTGGATGGGCCGTTTCTGCTCGGTGCATACCGCAGGCCGCCCCATTTCTTAGATATTTTTTGTGGTAATTGGACCGGACGAGGTAACGTAGCCTTGATACCATCAAAGGGGCGGGGTTAACACGCGGATGCATCCGTTGGGTGAGGCGGTGTCAGAGGCGCAGACCAAACTCAGTTTGCTGCAGGGAGCTTTAGGGGCTGGCTTCTGGCGGCTGGATCTCGAATCGGGTCGAGTGAGGGCAGACGCCGACCTCCTCGCGCTGTATGGGTATCCGGGGACAGATGCATCCTCTGCTCATGCTCCGTGGACCGAGGCGCTCTGGCGCAAGCAGGTCCACCCGGAGGACCGGGAAGGCGTGGAGACTTGCTACCGCCAGGCGCTTGACCGCCATACCCCCTGGGATCTGACCTTCCGTATCCAGCGCCCGGATGGAGACATCCGGCATCTACGCTCCATCGGCCAGGTGGAATGCGATGCCGAGGGCACGCCCATCCACTTGCTCGCCGTTGAGTACGATGTCACCGAGCACGGAAGCCAGCCCCGATCGTCTGAGGAGGAAGAGAACCTTCGGCACTTCGCCGCAACAGAGGCCAAGTTCCGCGGGCTCTTTGAGCTATCGCCAGTTGGCATCGCCATGAATGATTTCCACACCGGCGAGTTCCTCGATTTCAACGATGCCGTCAACGAGCCCGCCGGCTACACCCACGAGGAGTTCCGGGCGCTTAGCTACTGGGATCTGACCCCGGAGGCGTACCAGCCCCAAGAACTCGAGCAGATCGAGTCGCTGCAACGCACTGGACGCTACGGGCCTTATCGGAAGGAGCTCATCCACAAGGACGGCTACCGCTACCCGGTCCTGCTCCACGGCTTCAAGACCACCACCCCGGGGGGCCGCGAGGTCATCTGGTCGATCATCCAGGACGTCTCCAATATCGAGCAGACCCGAGAAGCGCTGGAGAAGGCGAACAGCCAGCTCTCCTCTTTGATGGATAACGTTCAGGGGATCACGTTCCGCTGTCTCTACGACCAAGACTGGACCGTGCTCCTCATCAGTCAGGCGGCCGAGCGGGTAACCGGCTACGCCGCCGATGAGCTGATCCACAACGCGACCGTCTCCTACCCTCAGCTCATTCACCCCGATGACCTGGCCGGGGTCGATGAGGCCATCGCCGAGGCGGTGGGCGAAAACCGTCCCTGGGAGGTGCACTACCGCCTCCGGCACCGAGACGGCTCACTACGCTGGGTTCAGGAGCGGGGGGTTGCCGTGCGCAATGCCCAGGGCGATGTGGCCCATCTGGACGGGTTCGTGCTCGATATCACCGAACAGCGCCGCGCCGAAGAAGCCCTGCAGGCGGCCAAGGAGCGCTTCGCCGGGATCTTCGAGCAAACCGGCAGTGGCGTGGCCGTCTACCGCCCGGTGGATCAGGGACGGGATTTCGAGTTCATCGATCTCAACCCGGCATCCGAGCGCATTGAACAGAGATCCCGAGATGAACTCATCGGCCGGAGGCTCGCCGAATGCTTCCCGGGTGTCGGGGAGATGGGCCTGCTCGCGGCGCTGCAACGGGTGGCTGACACCGGCGTGCCCGAAGAGCTGCCCCTGGCCGCCTACCAAGACGAACGAATCACCGGCTGGCGCGAGAATCGGATCTTCCGGCTCTCTTCCGGCGAGGTGGTTGCGGTCTACGAGGACCGCACGGAGGTCAAGCGGGCTCAACAGGAGTCCGAGTGGGCGCGGGAGCAACTGGCCAACCTCGCCGCGCAGCTGCCTGGATTCATCTATCAATACCGCCTCTGGCCTGCCGGAAGCTCGGCTTTCGTCTACGCCAACGAGGGCCTTGAAAAGATCTACGGCATCACGCCGGAAGAGGCCATGGAGTGCGCCGATCGCCTCTTCGAAGTCGTATGGAAAGCCGATCGGCAAGGCCTTTACCGGAGCATTGAGCACTCGGCCCAGACCCTGACGCCCTGGCGCCACAGCTACCGGATTCAGCACCCCGTGAAAGGACCAGTCTGGCTGGAGGGCCATGCCACGCCGGAGCGCCTGGCTGATGGCAGCACCCTTTGGCACGGGTATGTGCACGATATCACCGACCGAGTCCGAGCCGAGCAGGAACTGACCGAGAGCAAGGCGCTGCTCGAAGAATTCTTCAACCAGTCGATCATCGGCTTTTTCTTCATGATGCTCGATGAGCCGATCGACTGGCACTCCGCTTCAGAGGCGGAGAAAGAATCACTGCTTGACCATGTCCTGGCCCATCAGCGCGTGACCAAGATCAATCAGGCGATGCTCGATCAGTATCGGGCTCATCGTGAGGATTTCATCGGCCTCGCCTGCCAGGACTTTTTCCCCGACGAACAGATCGAGCACAGTCGCACCGTGCTCCGGGAGGTTTTCGACCGCGGCCGGGCCCGCGCGGTCACGCACGAGCAGCGCCGGGATGGCACGCCTGTGATCATCCACGGGGACTATACATGCCTGCACGATGAACACGGCCGCGTCACCGGTCACTTCGGTGTCCAGGACGACATCACCGAGCGCCGGCAGCAGCAGGAGGCCCTGGTGCGAGCCCGCCAAGAAGCCGAGCAAGCGAACCGGGCCAAGAGCGAGTTCCTGGCCAACATGAGCCATGAGATCCGCACGCCGATGAATGCGATCATCGGTCTGAGCCAGCTCCTTGCGCAAAGCGAATTGAGCGCCAAGCAGCGCGATCAGCTGCGGAAGATCGAACACTCATCGAAGATGCTGCTCGGCATCCTCAACGACATCCTCGACTTCTCCAAGATCGAGGCGGGCAAGCTGGAGCTGGAGGCCCGCGAGTTCCAGCTCTTTGATGTGGTTGAGCAGATGGCGACCCTCTTTGGCGAGAAGGCCCACGCCGGCGGCCTGGGACTGCTCTACGACATCCCACCGTCCCTGCCACAGACCCTAGTCGGCGACTCCCTGCGCCTTGCGCAGGTGCTCAGCAATCTGCTCGGCAACGCCGCGAAGTTCACCGAGCGAGGCGGCACCGTGGAGCTTGGCATTCGGAGCCTCGAATCGGCCCCTGCCGGTCACACTGCACTGCGTTTCTACGTGCGTGACACGGGCATCGGCATGAGCGAGGCGCAAATCGCCCGGATCTTCCAGGCCTTCGGCCAGGCCGACACCTCCACCACCCGGCGTTATGGCGGCACCGGCCTTGGACTGGTGATCAGCCGGCGGCTGGTTGAAGCCATGGGCGGTGAACTCACGGTCGACTCCGTCCCCGGGGAAGGCAGCACGTTTGCCTTTACACTCACTCTGCCTCTGGGCGAGGACCGCGAAGCGACTATCGCCTGCCCGAACGCCCGGGGTCACCGCGTGCTGATTGATGCACTCGCCCGCGCGGAGGGGGAAGAAGGCGCGGGAGGCGGTGAGCGAACACCCCGCTACGCGCCGGATCTGCGCGGCCACCGCCTGCTGCTCGTTGAAGACAATGAGATGAACCTGGAGGTGGCCACGGAACTGCTGGAGAAAACCGGGGCTAGCGTGGAGACCGCCGAGAATGGTGCCGTGGCCGTCGAGGCGATCCGCGCCAATCCGCCGGATCTGGTGCTGATGGACCTGCAGATGCCGGTGATGGACGGCTATGAGGCGATGCGGGTGCTGCGCGAAGAGGGCTACGACCGCCCCATCCTCGCCCTCTCAGCGGCGGTAATGGATGAGGATCGTCAACGTGCGGCGCAGGCCGGCGCCGATGACCATCTGGACAAGCCGATCGAAAGCCAGGACCTCTATGCCGCACTGATCAAGCACCTGCGGTCCGAGCGCGTCGCGGCGGCGGTCCCGGACGATTATGTTTCGGCCCGGGAAACTCATACTCTGCCAGCCGGACTGCCCGGGTTCGACCTCGAACGCGGGCGCCGCCACCTCGGTGGCGATGAAGCCCTCTACCTAAGGCAGCTGCGCAGGTTCCGTGGCCAACTGACCACCGACTACGCCACGCTGATCGATCACCTGCGCGCCGGTGACCACGAACGGGCAAGCCGGCTCGCCCACACTCTCAAGGGCGTGGCCGGAACACTCGGGGCCGTGGACCTGCAACAGCGGGCGGAGCAAATCGATCACGCCCTGCAAACCGGCCATGCGGTCACCGCAGAGTGCATCGAGCGCCTTGAGCAGACTTTGCAGGATGCTGGACAGGCTCTCGATGGGCTTGCCCGAGAGCCGGAAACAGCCCGGCAAGGGTCGCCGGAGGCCGTGACGTGCCTGCGGCAAAAACTGGAGGCCAGCGAACTCATCGAGGAGGAAACGTTCCAGGAGGCCCTGGCCTACCTGCGCGGCCGGGGATTCGACTGCGATGCATTGGAGGCCCTCGTAGAACAGTTCGCGCTCGATGAGGCGCTGCAGCGGCTCGACTCGCTGCTGACAGGTAACCAAGAAGGGGCAACATGAGCAGCGATACGCCACACCAGAGCGTTCTGGTGGTCGATGATGAGCCCAC
>SL_5KL_010_SEDDRAFT_10002497_pt1 | contig 10123 bp, 9 predicted proteins | sample SodLakKL_010_SED_FD_9118 | JGI IMG/M metagenome (IMG submission 9118)
CGCTACACTGCGTGAGCTCGTGGGAACGCTCACCCGCTATATCGAAACGGACCTGACGCCGTTCCAGATCGTCAGATATCTGCAGCGTTTCGGTGGATACTCGATCGGTGGCCGCACGGTGCTCGATACCTCCAATGTTCTTTACCATACGTATTCCAACCTGTATTATAGTAACAAGAGCGTCGAGGAAGTTGATGATGACTTCGATTTGGGAGCNTGGATCNTGCTTCCGGAAGACGACGACTGGGCTAANATACGGCGCTATGTCGAGCANGTGGTAAACGGAGAGGAAGCATGAACGAGATTGTCCCGAGCGACAGATTAGTGCGCTATGGCATGTCCGGTATCAGCGGTAGCGCAGTTGGGATCGGTCTGCTGGTGCTCAGCGGCTTCGCCGGTGCCGGGCTCTCGATCCCGGGGTTAATCATCGGAGGAGGTCTGACGGCGTTCGGGCTTTCAGCCTCGTCGAAGGCCAAGAGTTCGGACGATCGCACCGGGGGGCTTGTGACTGCGGGCGCCGGTGCGCTGACCGTCGTGGCGTCGCTGCCGTTGATCGGGGGCCTTGCCGGTGGAATGATGAGCCTTGCCGGTTTCGGACTGCTCGGGTTCGGCGGCTACAGCATCTATAAGTTCGTCAAAGGGCTGCGGTCGCGGCGCTAAGCCGAACGCCAAACTCAAGGAGCGCTTCGGCATGCCATGGAAACTGTTATTCTATCTTATCGTACTCTCGATTGTGGTGCTGTTCGCCGGTGTCAACATCCGCAATGTGTCTGACGTCTCGGTCGGGTTTCACACTTTTGAGGACATCCCTATTTTTGTGAGTCTGTTCGCCGCCTTTTTTCTCGGTGTTCTGGTTACACTGCCGTTCACCTATGTTAAGTACTTGAGGAAGCGGGCGAAGTTTCCGAAACAGAAATTAGAAAAGAAGCCGCGTAAACGGAAACTGTCGAGGAAACAGCTTGCAGAAACCACGCCGCCGCCCGCGGAAGAGTAGCTTCGCGTTCGCCAAACCCATAGCCGTTCTCCTGCTGTTGCTGGTGATCACGCCCGGCGTCGCGGGTTTCCCAACTCATCTCGATTGGCTCGAGCGCAATGTCGGGAGCGAAGGTGACTATGAACGGTTGAAAGCTGCAGTCGAGAAGGCGCCGAACCTGCGCCTGGCTGAGGACGTGCTTGAAAAGTTCGGCGACCGGCTGCGCCTGAAACGCGACCGTGGGCGAGCGCAGCAGTTGCGCGCCGAGATCCTGGAGCTTCGCGGAAAAGTGGAAGATGCCGAAGACCATTATCGATTGGCCTTTGAGCACGATCCGGAGGCGGTCGGTGCCCTGCTCGCGGCCGGGAGGCTGGCGTTTGAACGGGGAGACCGGGAGACTGCGCGTGCCGATGCGCAGAGCGTAATAGAGAAGGCGGAGGCGGCCGGCGACCGAGATATGCATGAGTCGGGCGTGCTGCTGCGCGCCCGTGCGACGGCCGCGAGCGGAGATGCGGAGGCAGCTTTCGCCGGAATCGAGCGGTATGGCGAGGATCATGACCTCGTTAACCCTGAAACGCTGATGTATAAGGCCGAGCTCGCAGCACGGCTCGGCAAGGACGAGCGCCGGAAAGTGTTGCTGGAACGCATTACAGAGCAGTTTCCCGAGTCTCCGGAGCTACGGCTCATTCGTCGATCGGGAGACCGTGGCGATCCGTGGGTGCAGCTGCGCCCCAGCCCTGCCGGGCTGTTCGGCGCACTATCGGGGATTCAAACCGGGTTTAGCCTGCCGGATGCCGAGGACGGGGCTGACCTTACCGCATCGGAGACGCTCGAGGAGCTGTTGCGAGGGGGGGCGAAACGCGCACGGGAGGCCGAGGAGACCAAACAGCGGAACCGCGAAGGGTCGGATGCCTCCCGGGTCGCCGGCGTGCAGACCGGCTCGTTCAGAATCGAGGAAAACGCCGAGTATATGGTGCGCGATCTCCAGGAAGCCGGCTTCAGCGGGGCGAAGGTTCGAGCGCGTACCGTCGGCGAGACAAAATACTATCAGGTGGTTGTTCCGGTCGATCGCGCTCGCTCAAGCCGCAGCGATGCGCAGCTGGTCGTGGTAGAGCTCAAGGAACAGGGGTTCGAGGGGTTTCTGCTGTTTGAGAGCAACGCCGACTGATCGTTCGTAAGTGGTTTTTCAGCCCATTGCCTCGCCACAGCCGGACCGGCGGAGTGCACACTGGCCGCCGCCCGCGCACACTATGCTTCACCGCCCTGATCGTCGTTCTCCTCTGAATCATCGTCATCCTCTACTTGCTCGATCTGCTCAAGCGTTACCGGCTCGGTGTCTTGGACTTCAACGCCGTCGGCGCTCAGCCGAGCGGGGTAGAGGCGGAGCGTTCTGATCAACTGGTCGGCGGTCTTATTGGTTTCTTCCTCAAACTCGTAGGTGCGGTTGCTGATGACCACACCATTGGAGTTCATCTCCTTAAGCTGGAGAATCGGCCGATCGAGCTCAAACATCGCGAAACCACCCGAGACCTCTTGTTCGCCGTCGCGCATCGTGAAGCGCGGATTGGAGAAGAATATCTCAAGGCCGCTATCGTTGCGATAGAGCCCGCTCGGCAGCTCTTCACCCCGTAAGCGCGCCGCTGAACGCCGTTCGTTCAGCAGCCGACGCTGCAGCGAGTCCGTCAACCGGCGGTAGCGGCCGTCCCACTGCTCACTGCCTTCGACGTTGACGATGAGGTCGTCGATGCCCGAGGCGGTCACCGAGACCTGCCGGCGCACCGTGGAGATGGACTCGTTCTCGAGATTCACACGCAACCCGGGTCCGGCGCGATGTAGGGTCTTGTGCGAGTCTTTCCAGCTGAATGATTCCTGCCGATCTCCGCGATAGAAAACAATGCTCGAGCGCACCGGATCGAAGAACACGAGCTCCTGCCGGTCTGAATCGCTCCCGGTGGATCGATACCAGGGCCCGCGCAGAAAGCGTTGGAACACCGCGACGTCACCGTCGTACAATTCCTGCAGCTGCGCCTCTTCCAGCTCGGCACCCGCGATCGTTTCCCGTTGTGCTTCGATGTACTGCTCTTCCTCAGGGTGGTAGTGATAGGCGTAGCGAATCAAGCCGCGTTCGTCTTCGGCATCCTGGTCACGGCGATAGACGTGGATCGGAAAGCTTGACCCGGAGCTGCTCATGGCGTAGTAGGCTTCGCTGCGCTCTTGCTCGGCTATCTCGATGTTTGCGTCGGTAATGACCGAGAGGATGGGTCGGTAATAGAGGCTTACCCCGCCCGGGGGGTTCGTCGCCTCGAAGACGTCGAGCGTTTGCTCTCCGGCGTTGTTGGTGCCGAACGCGATGATCTCCAACTGGTGATTGCCGGTTAGATCAGTGGTGTACAGCGCAAACGTCCGAACGTTGTTCGCAAGGGTCTCTCCTTCCCAGGCAACGCGGTAGGTGTTGCGCACCGAGTCGAATTCGGCCACCTTTATGCGTATGCGGTCTTCAGGATCGTCACGGCGCTTGAACGCGATCAGCTGCTCGTCGTGCTGGTCTCGATTGAGGTTTGTCTCCTCCACCTGCGTCAGGAGGAACTCCCCGGAAAGCGGAATACGAGGTTGCACTTCCTCTTCGCTGTCGCGTAGGGTGATGGTGTGCTGCGAAGCCGATTCGGAAAGCTCGAATCCTTCACCGGCCTCCGGAACGATGAAGCGCGTACCCTCACCGCCGCGGCCGGCGCTCCGCTCCCGCTCCGAATGGTCCGGCCGCAGGAGCACCAGAATCACGACCACAACCGCAATAGCGAGCGATCCTGCGATTATGAGCACTCGACGAAAATCGATCATGCGGCTATTATCTCTCAAACACGTCGTTTTTTCAATGCAGGGTAGCAATGTGGAGCAGCGCAACATCTTCCGGAATATCAGCCCATTGGACCATCGCTATCTGCAGTCCAATCGTGCGCTGTTTGAAGGTCTGTCAGACTACCTCAGCGAAGAGGCCGCTGTGCGGTATTGCGCCCGGGTTGAAGCCGCTCTGGTCAAAACCCACCTCGCTCTGGAAGGGTCGCTGACCGAGACCGACGAGTCCGCGGTGGACGCGGCGGCCGAGAAGGTAGATCCGCATGAAGTGTACGCCGAGGAAGCGCGCACTCAGCACAACGTGCGCGCACTCGTGAACGTCATGCAGCGCGGTCTGCCCGCGGAGTTACAGCCTTTTCTGCACCGGGCGGCAACCTCGGTTGATATTCTCGACACCGCTGCGGCGCTGCGCTATCGCGACGCAGTCAGGAATGTGATTCTTCCCCTGCTGCTGGAGGTAGAGGAGGAGCTGTGTCGGCTGAGCGACGAGGAGGCGGACACGCCGCAGGTGGGCCGGACACACGGTCGCCACGCAGTTCCGATCACGTTCGGCTTTGCAGTCGCTGAGTATGTAGCCCGCTTGGGCCGATCTATCCGGGAGCTCGAGTCGCTCAGTCGTGATCTGCGTGGCAAGCTCTCAGGCGCGGTCGGAGCCTATAACGCGCTCTCGTTGCTCGTGCCGGATCCGTTTGAGTTTGAGCGTGAGCACCTGGGGCGCCTGGGTATCGGTGCGAGCGAGTACGCAACGCAGGTTGTGGAGCCGGAGTACCTATTGCGGCTGCTGCTGGAGCTGTCGACAGCGTTCGGCATTATCGCCAACCTAGCCGACGACCTGCGGCATCTGCAGCGCTCCGAGATCGACGAGGTGCGCGAGCGGTTCGGTGAGGCCCAGGTGGGCTCCTCCACAATGCCTCAGAAGCGCAATCCCTGGAACTGCGAGCACATCAAGAGCCTCTGGAAGGCATTTGCTCCGCGGGTCATGAGCTTTCAGCTCGATCAGATTTCGGAGCATCAGCGCGACCTTTCGAACTCGGCCAGCGGCCGCTTTGTACCGGAGTTCTTTGCCGGGTTCGTAGCCGCCGCAGAACGAATGAGACGCGTACTCACGGGGCTGCAGGTGGACCGCGAACGGATGCTCGCGAACCTGCGGATGACCGGCGACCTGGTGTTGGCCGAGCCGGCCTACATCGTGCTTTCGGCGGCAGGGCACGCAGATGCTCACGAGATCGTGCGCACACTGACGGTAGAGTGCGAATCACAGAGCTCTTCGATGTTCGAGTTGCTGAAACGTGACCCCGAGTTGTGGAACGGCATCGTCCGGGAGTTCAAGAGACGCAGCGGTCTCGATGCCGAGGCGTTCTTCGCATCGCCTGAGCGCTACAACGGGCAGGCAGCCCGGAGGGCGCGCGAGCTCAGTGCGCGTTATCGACACACGATAGCGGAAATCAAGGAGGCATTAGCCGATGAGTTTTGAGGAGACCCTCAGTTACGACGATGTCCTGCTCCTCCCTTCATATTCCGAGGTCCTACCGGACGAGATCGATGTCTCGGTGCAGCTGTTTGACGGGGTGCGGCTGAACGTGCCGGTGATGTCGGCAGCCATGGACACCGTCACCGAACAGCGCATGGCGATTGCGCTTGCCCTGCAGGGAGGGGTCGGCGTGATTCACCGCAATCTGTCGGTTCAGGAACAGGCGCGTCAGGTGGCCTCGGTCAAACGCTATCTGAACTGGATCATCGAGTCGCCGCTCACCGTGGCCGAGGATGCGACGGTCCGTGAAGTCTGGCAACAGATGCAGGATAACGATGTTTCGGGAATGCCGGTGGTCCGCGATGATAAGCTCGTCGGAATAATCACCAGCCGCGACATGCGCTTCTGTACCGACTACTCACTCAAGGTGCGCGACGTCATGACCGCCGATCCCATTGCTGAGGTCGGGCATCCGGACATCAAGAGCGCGCAGGAGAAGTTCAATAGGTACAAGATTGAAAAACTGCCGGTAGTGGATGAGAACGGCAGACTCACCGGGTTGATCACGGTCAAGGATATGGAGAAGCACAGCCAGTTTCCACGCGCCGCGGTCGACCGCCACGGACGGCTGCTGGTAGGGGCGGCGGTTGCGCCCAACGGGCTGGCCGAACGTATGGATGCGCTTGTGGAGCATCGCGCCGATTTCGTGGTTGTCGACGCCGCGCACGGCGACTCGCGCAACGTGGTCGAAGCGGTGCGCTATATCAAAAGCAATTACGCGCTGCCGGTGGTCGGGGGCAATGTCGCTACCGGCGAGGGCGCCCGGCGGTTGGTCGAGGCCGGAGCCGACGCGATCAAGGTCGGTGTGGGCCCGGGCTCGATCTGTACGACGCGAGTGGTAGCCGGAATCGGCGTTGCGCAGTTCTCGGCCGTCTGGAACGCCGCCGCGGCAGCGGCCGACGGCGACCTACCGATTATCGCCGACGGCGGCATTAAGTACTCCGGCGATATCACCAAGGCGATTGCGGCCGGCGCTCACGCGGTGATGATCGGCAATCTCTTCGCCGGTTTGCGTGAATCGCCGGGACGCGAGGTGATCTACGAGGGCCGCATCTTCAAGACCTATCGCGGAATGGGCTCGCTCGGTGCAATTCGGCAAGGCTCCGGCGACCGGTATCAGATGGCTGAAGGCGAGGATCCGGTGCCGGAAGGGGTTGAGGGTCGCGTTCCCTACAAGGGCGAGCTGCAACCGTTCCTGCATCAGCTCGTGGTCGGCCTGAAGAAGGGCATGGGCTACTGCGGATGCGCCGATCTGCCACAGCTGAGGAGCTATCAGAAGTTCGTGCGCATCACGAGTGCGGGGCTCAAGGAGGGCCACGTGCACGATGTAGCGATTACGCAGGAGCCTCCGAACTACTCGCGCTAGATCCGCGGTTACGGTGCTCGGGCTGTTGGCTTGGGACGTGGACCGGAAACACCGCAAAGAAACGAGGACAATATGAACGTAGTAGTGGTTGGCGCCCAGTGGGGCGACGAAGGGAAAGGCAAGATCGTCGACTACCTGGCGGAACAGGCTGAGATCGTCGTGCGCTTTTCGGGGGGAGCAAACGCCGGACACACAATCGTGCACGCCGAACAGACGTACAAGCTACATCTGATTCCGTCCGGGATCATTTACCCTGACAGCGTCGCGGTGTTAGGGGCAGGCATGGTGATCGATCCGAAAGCGCTGTTCAACGAGCTCGAGATGCTCGAGCAACAGGGCGTGAACTGGGAAGGGCGGGTGTTAGTCTCCGACCGCGCCCATCTGGTGGTGCCGCGTTATCGGGAGCTGGACGTCGATCAGGACCGCTCACGGATGCAGCCGATCGGCACTACCGGTCGCGGTATCGGGGTCGCGTACTCCATGAAGGCGGCGCGGGATGGTATCCGGGTGGTGGACCTGTACGACGACGCGCGCTATGCGCGCCTGCGGCCGGAAGATCGTGAGTTTCTCGAACCCTATCGCGAGCGAATCCGGCCCCTGGTGACCGATCTGGCGGTGTATATGCACCATGCGCGCGGGCGCCGCATAGTTCTTGAGGGCGCGCAGGGCATGCTTCTGGATCTCGACCATGGAACCTACCCGTTCGTTTCCTCGGGATACTCGGCGGCGGGCGGCGCCGCGTTGGGAGCTGGGATCGGTCCGCGCGCGCTGGATCATGTACTCGGAGTGTTCAAGGCCTATACCACACGGGTCGGAAACGGGCCGTTTCCGACCGAGTTCATTGCCGAACGCGACGGTGAGCTCGGCGAGCAGATCCGTGAGATCGGACAGGAGTACGGAGTTACTACCGGCCGACCACGCCGATGCGGCTATCTGGACCTTGTCGCCTTGCGCTACGCCTGCCGGGTGTGCTCGATCGACGCGCTGGCGCTGACCCACCTGGATGTGTACGATCAGTTCGACGAGCTCAAACTCTGTGTCGGCTACGAGCTCGAGGATGAAACCCTCGACAGCTTCCCGGCCTCGATCAGCGCACTCGAGCGCGCGACGCCGGTAACCAAGCGTTTCGAAGGTTGGAAGACCTCGTTGCGCGGAATCTCACGCTATGAGGACCTGCCGGCGGAAGCGCGCGCTTACGTGTCGTTTATCGAGGGGTTTGTCGAGACGCCGGTGGAAATCATCTCGGTTGGCTCGGAGCGCGAAAGCACGATTCTGAGAAGAGACCAATGGACACGATAGCGATTCTTGATTTCGGCAGTCAAACCACGCAGCTGATAGCGCGACGTATACGCGAGCTCGGTGTCTATACCGAGATCTTCCCCGGCTCGGTAGCAACCGAGGAGTTGCGATTGTGCGATGGACTGCGGGGTATCGTGCTCTCCGGTTCGCCATGGTCGGTGCATGATGACGATGCGGCGGCGCCCGATCAGGCGCTCTATACGCTCGAGATCCCGATGCTCGGCATCTGCTATGGCTTGCAGCGCATGACGCAGGACCTCGGCGGCACGGTGTCACGCGCGCAAAAACGCGAGTATGGACGTGCGCGCCTGCAGTATGAGCGTACGCATCAGCTCCTCGCGCACATTCCGGAAGGCTTCGTCGCTTGGATGAGTCACGGTGACACCGTTGAGCGGGCTGCGGCGGGGTGGAGCGTCGTGGCGCGCTCCGAGTACGGGGCTCCGGCCTGTGTGAGTGACGAAAGCGGCCGCAGGATGGGGATTCAGTTCCACCCGGAGGTGAGCCATTGCGAGCACGGCATACGCGTGCTTGAGAACTTCGTGTTCGGCGTGTGCGGCTGTGAAGCCCGGTGGCAAGTGGAGGAATACCTGGGCCGCAGCATCAGCGAGATTCAAACTACGGTGGGCAAGGATCCGGTGGTACTTCTAATCTCAGGCGGGGTAGATTCCTCGGTGGTTGCGGCGTTGCTCCTGAAGGCTCTGCCCGCGGATCAGGTCTACTTGATCTATGTTGACACCGGTCTGATGCGGCGCAACGAGACCGCCGAGGTGGATCACGCGCTGCGCGCTTTTGGCGCTCGCCATCTGAGCGTGGTGGACGCATCGGATCAGTTCCTTGGTCAACTCGCCGGCGTTGAGGATCCGGAGGAGAAGCGGCGCGTGATCGGTGACCTGTTCATGACCGTGCAGGAGGAGGTCGTCGCCGAGCGCGTTCCCGGCAGCTACTTTCTTGCGCAGGGAACGCTCTATACCGACATGATTGAGTCCGGGAAGGGCGTGGGGGCGCACGCGAAGGTGATCAAGTCGCACCACAACGTCCGCTCGCCGCTGGTCGAGAGAAAGCGTGCCGAGGGCCGGATCGTCGAGCCGCTCGCCGGCCTGTACAAGGACGAGGTTCGCAAGCTTGGCGTTGCGCTCGGCCTTCCTCAGTCCACTATCGGCCGGCACCCCTTTCCCGGACCCGGTTTGGCGGTGCGGATTCTCGGCGAAGTTACTGCCGAAAAGTGTGAGATTCTGCGTGCCGCCGACGCGATCTACCTCGAGGAACTGGCCATCCGCGGTCTGTACGACCGTATCTGGCAGGCGTTTGCCGTGCTGTTGCCGATTCGTGCGGTGGGGGTCGCCGGGGATGCGCGCGAGTACGGCTACGTGGTGGCATTGCGCGCCGTCCACTCAATCGACGGAATGACCGCAGACGTGTACCCGTTTGAACCGCACGATATTCTCGAGATTTCGGCCCGTATAACCAATGAGGTTCCAGCGGTCGGGCGCGTGGTATATGACGTCTCAAGCAAGCCGCCGGCGACTATCGAATGGGAGTAGACGCGCGGTTGCCGGCACAGCTACGACAGCTGCGGTAGTCGCAACTTGTATCTCATGCTACACTGACCGCTGATCGGAGGAAGCAAGATGCAATTGAGTGTGGGGGAATGGGACGCCGTTCTCCAGACGGCCAAGATTCTCAAGGTGGCGTACGAACCCACCGAGCAGGCAGCACCGAATGGGGATGCGCTCGGGACGGCGACCGGGCACCGGCTTGCGCATGCGGTCGTGATTGCGGCGCGCCTTATGATGCACGAGATTGAAGCTGCGCTCGACCGAGCTCGGGCGGAACAGGGCGACCGTGTGTCCTCCGACACCGCGCTTGAGATCGAAGGTCTGCACACCGACGATTTGACCGGCCTCATGACGCTCTTTTTGGAAAACTCCGAGGACATTCGCAGGCGGGTTTCAACCGAAGACGTGCTCGGCTCCGACGCGGGCGGCGAATACCGTGCCGCCCATCTGCGCAATGAGATCGTCTCGCGCAGCCTAGACCACCTGCAGGAACGGCTCGACAAGATCCTGAAGCGCCTGGGGGCGGCTCGGGGCTGAGTTCCCCG
>SL_5KL_010_SEDDRAFT_10002498_pt1 | contig 10123 bp, 14 predicted proteins | sample SodLakKL_010_SED_FD_9118 | JGI IMG/M metagenome (IMG submission 9118)
ACCCTTGTTGTCCCATAGTTCCGTCGAGGTCATGTTCTCTACTGCACCATGATCTCATATTGAGACAGCCTTTGTGGATTTTTCGAGGTGCCCCTTAGAGAGCCAATACCCATTACGGTTGCAAGCTTGCCCTGGCTAATTTCGTACTTTTCTAGGACTGTCTTTAGTACTTTTCCTGCTCTTCCCATGCTTCTAATCATCTCAGAAAAAAACACTGCCGGATTTGGAAGGGAAAAGGTAGTGCTTATCAAAGATTAGGTGAGGAGCCACCTTATGTGTCGGCATTAAGTCAACGAAAATAGAGCTAAGCGTCCTCGTCGTCAAGCACATTGCCTAAGTACAATTGTACGAACTCTTCAGCAGCTTGTTTGTTTAGCACTTTAAGGGCTTTTACGATATCTAACAGGGTTTCTGCCGTGGGGTCTCTCATCTCATGCACCCAGCGATAGACACTAGTACGCTCTACCCCTAGCGACTTCGCAAGGCTGTATTGGCTAACGTCGTATTTCTCCAGAACGTGCTTAAGCACCTGACCCGCTTTACCCATAAGTCTAATGGTGTCAGAGGTTCAGCGCCTAGTAAACGTATACCTAGTAGTTGACGAATACCTAATGGACAACTATATTCATGAGTATACCTATTGGTTCACGCTCTAAGGACTATAGTCATGCCTCAAGCCTTTTTGACTGCACCCCTGCCCAATGACAGTACCCAGGCGACCATGGCTACTGAACCCACTGTCGAACCGGGAAGGGAAAAAGTGGTGCTTACGGTCAGAGGATCGGTTCACGCTACGGAGCGGGTGATCCATGAAGCCTATCGGGTTGGCTTTGCAGAGGTGCGGGAATGGAGCAAGCCTGTGCCGACAGGTAAGGTTAACGAGGTGATCAGGGTGTTAACCCGATATGTGGTTGTGGAGTGATTATGCTTGTCAGGAGGTACAAGCAAGAATTGCAAACCATTGAAAGATTATGGTTGGAGCGTTGTTTACAGTTGTTCTCGCAGCGCAATTGGGGTCATGATGCTAGCGTCAGTTGTCCAATCTTTTTCAGAATTTGCAGCACTGTGGTCAAATCGCCGTCATTCATAGGTGGGCTGGCGCACGTCTGGGTTGGTCAACATATAGGCCAGCGCCTGGGGAATGCCAAGGGAAAGGGAAAAGGTCGTGGGTTTGGCTTCTAGTACCCAGATCCAGATCTGGTTTTGCACCACCAGGGTATCAATGCGGCCCTTAAGATAGGACGTTGGTTGCCAGAGCCGCAAAATTTCAGCTAGCAAGGTTTAGAACGTTTGGGAGCGTCCTGATTTTTGTGTAAATCCCAGTTCTGGGAATGAGAAATCAAGGGTTCTAGCCTGATTGAGCACGACGTTCTGAACACTCCCGCTCTGAACACTCCCAACGTTTCGCGAAAGGCTCTATGCTCACTCTCATTCGGACCAACCGATCATCAAGCTGCCCTTGGGTCCGAGCCTGACTACTGGCCATCTCTGCCAGGATCGCCTCAATACGATCTAAACAGTCATTTCAAGGTGACCTAACAGCAACAAGCATTTGCAGCTTTTCCTAAGATTTAGGGCTCAAGAGATGACGTTTGGGGTGCTGACCCAACAGGCCAACCACTTCTTCCTGTGCAATGCACCGCTTACGATACCGGGCCTCTCGCTTCACCCAAACGGTGCGTTCCAGCCAGGGCAGAAGGTTTTGCGCCATCACCATATTGACCTGAGGCCGGGAACACACCCTACGCATAATCAAGCTTTCAGCGCTTCAACGAAGCAAAATTCAATCCTTTCAAACCACCTTGGCAGGGCTGGCAATACCCACCCTACGAAAGCTACTGCCAATCATCAGTGGAGATGACCGCACATTGACGTAATCTTGCAGCCATTTAGCTGACCTGGTTAATCGACTCGTCTGCTGGTTCAGCCTGGGGGTGAAAGTACTCATAGATTTGTCGAGCCAGTTGAGGTCCAATCCCTGGTACTTGGGCGAGTTGTTCGGTACTGGCTTCGCGAATATAGTCGATGGAGCGAAAGGCAGCTAACAGCTCTTTTTGGCGGTGTTGCCCCAGCCCTGGAATGTCAGAAAGGCGCGATCGCCGCATCCGGTCTGTGCGCTTTTTACGGTGAAAGCTAATGGCAAAGCGGTGAGCCTCGTCCCGCAGACGCCGCAGCAGTTGCACACCGGGTTGATCGGCCTCAGTATTGAGAGGATGAGATTCGCCGGGCAAGAAGATTTCTTCTCGCTTTTTGGCCAGACTGACCACCCTCAGCTCTTGCAGTAGATTGAGGTCTTTTAGCACCTCAACGACCGCCGACAGTTGTCCCTTGCCCCCATCGATCATCACCAGATCGGGCCAATCGGGGTTACCGACTCTGGGTTGGTCAGGGTTAGCGGCATAGCGGCGAAAGCGGCGGCGAATCACCTCAGCCATGCTGGCAAAGTCGTCGGAGTGCCCCGCCTTAACCTCAGGATTTTTGATTTTGTAGTGGCGGTAGTGTTGCTTGGCGGGCATGCCATCCACAAACACTACCTGGGAGGCCACAGCATCTGAGCCTTGAATGTGAGAAATGTCATAGCCTTCGATGCGCTTGGGTAGGTCCGGTAGATCAAGGGCGATCGCCAGATCCTGTAGCGCCTGGGTATTGCGATCGGCCACCGCTTGAGTGCGCACTAATTCGTACTGGGCATTGCGCTCGACCATGTCGATTAGATCGGCCTTAGTCTGGCGTTGGGGAATTTCCACTGACACTTTGCGTCCCCGCCGTTGGCTCAGGTATTCCGCCAGGATGTCCCCGTCTGGCAGAGAGTGCTGTGCCAAAATTACCGAAGGAATTTCCACTGCGTCAACGGTTTGATAGTGGTCTTCCAAAACTCGCTGTAAAATTGCCCCCGGTGAGCCCGACTCAGCATCGGCCACAAAGCCCAGGCGACCCACCAACCGGCCTGCCCGCACCTGAAAGATTTGTACGCAGGCATGTTTGGCGTCCGCAGCCAGGGCGATCGCGTCTCGCGAGACCGTATCATCGGGCAAGGCTACCTTCTGGTCAGCGCAGAGGCGTTCTAACCCCCGAATCTGGTCTCGCAGGCGGGCCGCCTGTTCAAACTTCATCTCTGCTGCCGCCTTTTCCATGTGCTGGGTCAAAATATCGACCAACTCAGTGGTGCGGCCCTGAAACACCATCACCACCCGTTGCAGGGTCTTGTGGTAGTCCTCCGGGGAAATCAACTGTTGACATACCCCTGGGCAACGGCCAATGTCGTAGTTCAGACAGGGACGGTCTTTATGGACCGGCTGAGGCCGTTGCCGCAGAGGGAAAATTCGTTTAACCAGGCTCAGAGTACTGCGTAATAACCCGACATCAACGTAGGGACCGTAGTAGCGGTCTTTGAGGCTTTTGCGTCGCTTTCGAGTAATAAAAATGCGGGGATAATCTTCGGACCAGGTGACGCAGAGATAAGGATACTTTTTGTCGTCTTTGAGTAGGACATTAAAGTGCGGCTGGTACTGCTTAATCAGATTGGCCTCTAGGGCCAGCGCCTCCGCTTCGGTATCGGTGACAATAAACTCAATATCCACCACCTGCATCACCATCATAGCAATGCGAGGCATGTGACCATGAAAGTCCCGGAAGTAGGAGCGCACCCGGGTACGCAGGCACTTTGATTTACCAATATATAGGGTTTGATCCCGGACATCCTTCATAAAGTAGACCCCAGGCTCCTTGGGGATCTCCTTGAGACGAGCATCTAGACGCTCAGAATCGTTCACTAAGGTGGACTGAACCGTAGAACTCACTAGGCAATGACAACCGTTAAACCACTGTACTTACTAGGATACTGGGAAACCCCCTGACCGTGATCGTGAGGATGTGTTCTCCTGGCGCTCAATTCTGGCTCCTGGCCTAGTCAGGATTTCCCGGCTTAAATATCACGCCCCTAGAGCGATACCCTGCTGCCCTTGGCTAATCGGTACTTACACGGACTCGATCCCACCGCTAACGACTCAATGACAAAATGGATTCAGCCATAACGACTAACTTTTGCCAGAAAATCTAGACTTTTAGCCCTATTCCAGGCAAACGTCTTCAGTTAAAGTGTAGTAATTGTCACATCGTTCCTGAATATTCGTTACAGGGGATTTATTGTTATGGATTGGCAAGAGTTTGAGATGAGCTACCGAGAACAAACACGGGATATTTTGAACCGTTTGCAGTCAACCATGTTGGTGTCTTCCCAGTTGGAAGCCGCCCTAGCGGAGATTCACGAGTCGGTACAAAGCTTAACCCGTGAGGTGGAAACGCTTTTAGCCGAGCAACGACCAGATTCTAACTCGGAGACTGGTGCATAGGGAGGAGCCCTGCACTCAGCGTTTCGCAGTTGGGCAGAACCACCCCTACAGGAATTGAGCCAGCTTTTGAATGGCAGCTTCTAGACTCTCAGGGGGATGCACTAGGGCAATGCGCACGTAGCCCTCACCAGTTTTGCCAAAGCCAATCCCAGGGGCTAGGGCCACCCCAGTTGCTTTCACCAGTTGGGTGCAAAACGCCATGGAGTTCTGAGCCCAGGACTCTGGGAGTTTTGCCCAGATGTACATCGTGGCCTGGGGTTGGTCCACCGTCCAACCAATCTGGTTAAGCGCCCGTACAGCCACGTCCCGCCGTTGGCGGAAGGTGTGAATCATCTGCTGTACGGTGTCTTGGGGACCGGTCAAAGCGGCGATCGCCCCTTTCTGAATACCGGGGTATTGGTTAAAATCCACATTGGCTTTAACTTGGCGTAGGGCGGCAATCAACTGGGCGTTGCCAATGGCATAGCCGATGCGAAACCCGCCCATGTTGTAAGACTTAGACATGGAGAAAAATTCAATTGAGCAGGTTTTTTGGCCGTCAGCCTGCAGCACCGACACGGCCGGTTGGCCAGTAAAGGTCAGGTCGGCGTAGGGAAAGTCGTGAGCCAACACCAGGTTATGGTGCTGACAAAAGGCCACCGCCTCCTGCCAGAAGCCCAGGGGGGCCATGGCAGCAGTGGGATTATGGGGATAGCTCAGGACCATCAAGCGCGCCTGCTCTAAAACGGTCAGGGGAATATCCTCAAAGTTGGGTAAAAATCCATGTTCAGCCCTGAGGGCCATGGGATAAATTTGGCCATTAGCCAGGTAAACGCCACCGGCATGGGACGGGTAGCCTGGGTCCATCAGCAGGGCAAAGTCACCGGGGTTGAGCACCGCTAAGGGAAAGTGGGCTGTACCTTCCTGGGAGCCAATCAGCAACAGCACCTCGGTTTCGGCATCCACCGGCACACCGAATTTACGGGTATACCAGGCAGCGGCCGCTTGGCGAAAAGCCTGGGTGCCCGAAAATAGACAGTAGCCGTGGGTACTGGGATCAGGCAGGGCGGCGGCGATCGCCTCCAGCACATGGGGCGGTGTCGGTAAGTCTGAAGAGCCTAGAGACAAATCGACAATAGTCTGTCCTGCGGCCCGGGCGGTGGCCTTAGCCCGATCCATCTCGGCAAAGACGTTACCCTGTAGCGGATGCAGTCGTTGGGCAAGTTGCATAGTGTTTTAGCTTAATCCAACTGATCAATTTGGGCCCTGAGTTCTTCTAATTCAGCATCCACGTCGGCCTCTTTGGGGGATGACTGAGCAGTTTCGCTGCCGGGCAGCTGCCCTTGATCGACGCTGCCCCCGGCCAGCTGGGCCTTCATAGCCGCTAATTCTAAGTCCACATCGCCGCCGGCTTCGAGGGCGGTAAACTGGCTTTCCAGGTCAGATCCAGCCAACTCTGCGGCCGCTTGGGAGGTGGCCTCCATTTGCATCACTTTTTCTTCCATGCGCTCAAACGCAGCCATCGCACTGCCGGTATTCATGCGACTGGTAGTGCTTTGTAGCTGCTCGTTCGCCTTGGCGGCGCTGGCCCGGGCTTTGAGCATATCTTTCTTGGTCTTAGCTTCCGAGAGCTTGCTTTCAAGGCCAATTAAGTTGCGCTTAAGCTGCTCCACCGTAACACTCTGGGTGTCAAGCTGAGCTTTTAGGGCGACGGCCGTTTCCGCTTGAGTTTTTTTGCGGCTCAGGGCCTGACGGGCTAGGTCTTCATCGCCCTTTTGCAAGGCTAACTGAGCTCGCTGCTGCCAGGTGTTAGCATCATTGTGAGCCTTATCATATTGCTGCTGAACCCGCTTCTGGCTGGCGATCGCGCCTGCAACAGCCTGACGCATTTGCACCAGATCCTCTTGCATATCGATGATGGCCTGGTCCAGGATTTTTTCTGGATTCTCCGCCGAACTCACCGCGGCATTTAGGTTAGAGCGAATCACTCGGCTGACGCGATCAAATAACCCCATAATTATGCTGCTTCCTTAATCTGGTGTGGCCATGGTCTTTTCCTAGTTTACAAAAACTCTGGTCGATCGACCGATCAGAACAGCCCAACTCAAGTTCATTTCCTGGTTTTAGGACGGCACAAGGCCAGTTGGGTAGAGGCCGTCGCTAACATAGGGTAAGATGCAGCAATTAACCACCGCGCCCAGTTTGTCTGGATCTTAGCCCAAGGAGAAGCACCTCAGGCCACAGCCGATCAGGTCCTCAATAGCCTAGAGTGCCAGTAGATAAGTAGGTGGACAAAAATAAAGGGTTCAACGTTGCTGGTTTCGACTCCGCTCAACCAGCGACCAGACCTGAACGGAGTCGAAGGCCGTATCAAGGATCAGTCAGTCATTGTGTCCATACTTATCGGCCTCGGGGTAGGGGTGCTGATTAGTCGCACCATGGGGAGAGGTAGATTAGGGGCAAGCCGCCACACTAATCGTATAGACGTTGCCGTTAACGCCTCCTACCCGGACGTTGACCATCGATGGCTGTCGTCCAGTAGGGGACTGAAACGGAATTGAGAAGGTGACCCCGGCTTGCACATCTGCACGGGTGCTAAAGGCTGGTTCTGAGGCCCCTGTGGGCAACCGCAAATGAACCGACATTTCGTAGGTGGCGGTATTTTCGGGGGTAATGATGGCCACGAAATACCGAAAGGGTTGGTTGCTAGGCACTAGGAAATCCGTATTCCAGTTGTTGTGGCCCAACACCCGATTTTCAATCCGTTTACGGACCTCAGTGTCCCCAGTGGTGATTTCCTGCAGCGCTACACAGGCAGATTCTGCGGTAGCTTGCGCCACTGTAGAAGGGGATGGGGAAGGCTTGGAGGCCGCGATGACCAACCCTGGCGACAGGGAGAAGCCAAGGCCAAGGCTGATGCCTAAAGCCCCAATCTTGAGCAAATTCATGATAGCGGTCCTTAAACTAAGGCAAACGAAAGATTCAATCTAAAAGTTGGTGAGGGGCATGACAGCTAGGGGCATGACTCATACCTGAATGTCTCCCAATGGACGGCGAACACTCAGGCATGGTTTTGACCATGGTTAGGCCCACGGCGATCGCCGTGGGCCTAACCATGCCGCCCAATTGGACCGATGGGCTGAAGCGCTCAGGCGCAACGTCAGAAATCAGGCCACTAACCGTTATTTCAGCGTTCTAGATTTCAGCGCCAAAGTCTTCCCGCAGTTTGGCTTCTTGCTCAGTGGAGAGGTTGGATTGAATCAACTCACCTTTTTCTGCATCAGAAAAGGCTGCGCTAACTTTATCCACCGTGACCTGGCCGGTCAGCAGAAACAGAGCCGAGGTGCCTTCGGTGACTTTATCCCGCAGTTCTTTGATGAAGTCGTCGTTAATACCATAATCAGTAAATTTGCCGGATAAGGCCCCCGCTGTGGCACCGACAATCATGCCGAATAGCGGTACCAAGAAAATCAAGCCAAACAGCATCCCCCAAAAGGCACCCCCTAAGGCCCCAACGCCCACTGTGCTCACCGCTTGATAGGTTTTAGGTTTTTTCCGCCCTGCGGGCCAAGTGACAACGGCGGCGTCTAGCACCTGAATCAACTCTTGCTTAGTCAGACCTTGCAACTTTTCCAGGGCATGTTCAGCCCCATCGGCGGTATCAAATTTCCAAACAGTTAATGTCGACATACGGTTCTCCGAAAAGGTAGCCAAGCAATGGCAAAACTAGCATAGGGCAAGGATGTAAGAAAGTCATAGGACCATGGGCTCATACCGATGAATAATGTCTCTCCAGGCCGCCACATCTGGTGAATTTAGCCTATCATCAGGACCAATAACCGCTACCCCTAGGCCTATGCCCTCTGACTATCAACCCTCTTTGTTATCTGATGCTGATCAACGGGCGGCCGATGTGTCGTGGGCCTATAACCGCTCATCGGCCTCGGCTCTTCCCATCTCGGAGTTGACTACCTGGAAACAGCGGGTGGCCCAGTATCAGCACCAGGTGCGATCAACCCCTCAGGCCCAACAAGGGGCGTTGTTTGCTATGGCCTCAGATCCAGCCCCCGTGGAAACCATCGATCCATTTACCTTGACCCCGCAAAATGCGGCGTTTTGGCGAGGGCAGTTCGACGAAGCGGGGGGGCCAGCTCTCTATTTTGTGGTTGATTACGACGCGGCTGTACTGCTGTACGTGGGAGAAACGATTAAGGCGAATCAGCGGTGGAAAGGGGTGCATGACTGTAAGCGCTACATTCTCAGCTATATTGAGGCCCATCGTAGTCACCAACTGCCGGTGGCCGTGAATATTGGGTTTTGGCCCCATGCCGCCGCCGATCGTCAGGCCAGGCAACGGCTAGAACTAGCCCTGATTCGACACTGGCGATCGCCCTTTAATAAGGAAAATTGGACCCTGTGGAATACCCCGTTTGTGCAAGCGAAGTAGAGATGGGTGGCTTGTTTATGACTTTTTAAGTTTTCTCATTTTACCCGGTGTCCTTAGTTAGGCTAGAAAATGATCCCCCTTCGGGCAGGTGCTGCCGTGAGCATTACGAACGATCTGTTTCACCGGGCCAATGACCTGTGTCGTCGCCGTGCCTACGAACAATGGCACCGTGGTCAGAGTAAGCAGCAAATTCTGCGATCGCAAGTTGGCTTTAAAGATCCCACCTCAAGTCGCCCTAAACCTTGCCAGGGGTGTGATAACTACCACGGCATCGCCTATGGCCAGAGCAAAGCCAAACGGCAAATTTTAGTATGTGCCATCCACCCTTACGGCTGGGCAGACTCCGTCCCTTGCCCTGACTGGACGGATCATCAACCCTAGAGCAAGACTTAAGACTTGTTAAGCAGAATCCAGTGGCTTTTTGCCGTTGGGAACCTTGGGTAAGGTGACTTCTGGAAAACTTGCTACCGAATGGTGGGCATTGCTCACCCTACAAAAGCTACGATCGCTGGCTTAACGTGGGGATCTGCTTGCTCGGAAAGTCGCCTAAGCAGTGGTAAGTACTGCATTGATAGAGTTGCCCCTAGGCCAATTGCACCCAAGGAAAGACGCCATGAACAATACATTAATGGACGCGATTAAAGCAGCCGATGGACGTTATCTAAACGATATTGAATTGCACCCCTTTGATGAGTTAGCTGCAGCCTTTCAGACTCGGGTAGCAACCTACACTTCTGTCAAAGAGCAGAACAAAACCCTAGTACTCAATGCCCTCCGTCGCCTGATTCAAACCCCCCACCGCCAAGTTGTACAGGAGCATGGCCCCCAATGTCAGCGGGATATGACGTTTACCCTGGAATATATTGCCAAAGGGGTGCTGCTTAACGATCAAGATGGATTTATGGAAGAGTATTTAGTTTGGATGCAGAACATCCTCCGGGCCTTTCACCGTCAAGAAGCTTGTGTCGTGGCCTATCGAATGTTGAAAGAGGAAGTGCGTAGCGCCATCCCTGGGGATCAGGCGAATTTGGTGGGCCTTTATTTAGATAAGTTAATCGAGGCTTTGGATACCGGCATCTAACCCCTTCCCACTTAGCATTCTTCAAAGGTGAAACTGATCTGAAACAGTACTCAATTAAGCTTGGCGGGCGACTTCTTTCACCCTTAATAGGGTGACGTTCTGTAACTCTCTGTCAAAAACTTAATCTAAAAAACACTTTAGACCTAGCTCATTTTGATGGGCTAGGTCTAAAGTGTAGAAGTGGCAGGGCCATTTCATTCTCAAGGGAGCCTAAAGATGCTAGATTTCAGGCTAGTTTCAATGGTTCTAGCGTTTATGCGTCTA
>SL_5KL_010_SEDDRAFT_10002500_pt1 | contig 10119 bp, 8 predicted proteins | sample SodLakKL_010_SED_FD_9118 | JGI IMG/M metagenome (IMG submission 9118)
CGATCTGATAATCGTTGAGCATTATGAGAACGTTAGTAAAAAGAGTGAGATCGATACCGGAAATTTGTCTACAGTCATCAAGGGAAAGAAGGCTAAGGCGATCTGTGACACGATCGTCAGGGAGGAACTCGTTTCTCGACTGGATCATTCAGCCTATCTGGGAAGAGAACTACAAAAGGCTGAGATCGCTTTGGAAAATGGATCGGAATACTCCCAGTGTGAACCGTTGGATTTGGATATGTAAAAGGGATCGGTCGGAAAACGATTTATACCTAGAGCAAAATGTTGTCTAAAAGGTGTCTTGGATTGGAGATACATACTAAAGAAAAACCGTGGGATCTGCTCATCGTCGTTATATCCACATTAGCGCTGCTGCTGATCGTAGCGACTGCACAGGGCACTATATTCCAGACGATATTTGGACTGCCCTTCTTACTGTTCTTCCCGGGTTACGCTCTGATCTCCGCTCTCTTTCCTGAGGACGAGGGGCTAGACCATATAGAAAGGATCGCCCTGTCATTCGGTCTGAGCATCGCTCTGACACCACTTGTAGGATTACTGCTGAACTATGTATGGAGTATAACACTGACCGCCATACTCGTATCACTCTCAACTCTGATATTGGCTCTGTGCGCCCTCGCTTATCTTAGGAGGATAGATATACCCATCGAAGAGCGTTTTGACGTGAACATCAAGATCGATCCTCCGAACTGGAGCGAGTACGATACCATCGACCGCCTGCTCGTCTTGGGTACCGTGATCCTGCTCATATCATCTGCTGTTTTAGCCGCCTACATAGTAGTAACTCCCAGGACCGGTGAAAGGTTCACCGAGTACTACATCCTTGGACCAGGAGGGGTGGCTGACGATTACCCCACCACACTATCGGTCAATCGATCGGGACATGTGATCCTTGGAACGGTCAACAGAGAGCACAGAGATATGGATTATCTGATGGCTGTAAGGGCTGGTTTAGCTGATCATGACACCGATGAGGATGAGGTAGTAGGGGATGAAGAAGATATCGAGGTCTTTTTTGATCTCCAAAACATGTCTGTCGAACCTATGCCTGAGGACTACAACTTAACATTGTCCCCCTCTACAACCTATGTGATGGAGTTCAGCCTCGGTCATGAAGAAGAATTCATCCGTCACTTGAATTTTTCTATGGAAGAAAGGGGACTATATATGGTTCAGTTCTTGCTTTTTAAGTCGGAGGAATTTACACCCGAAAACCAAGATCCTTATAGAGATCTTCATCTATGGGTTACGATCACAGAGGAGGAGTGAGATGTCGTCCGTGCAGCTCAGCGACAGAGGAAAAATATTGTTGCTCGTCCCCATATACCTTATCATCGGAGCTTTTTTGTTGGAAGAGCCCTTGATGATGTTTTCTTCGATCGGATTCTTGACCCTCTTTATCTACTCACAAGTTTATTTGAACGGATCCCTTTCTGGTGTAGAGGTCAAAGCGAGTCTAGACAGTGGATCTCTATATGCTGGTGAACCCTTCACCGTTAAACAGACGATCACAACGAAATATCCCCTTAAGATGGAATTGAGACCTGATCCTGATGAAGATTTCGATATCATAAAGAATGATACTTTCCGAGGTATGATCGAAGAGAAAAAAGACTTTCATTACAAATTGAGTCCCACGCGTAGGGGATACGCCTCGATCGGTAAGATAAGTGGAAAGGTCACAGATCCGATGGGACTTTTTGAAACAGAGTTCGAGCAAGAGGGAACAATAGGATCACAGATATACGCCTCTAGAGATGCTATCAAACGTGCGCATGCCTACGCAAAGCGTGTGAATATAGAAGAGATGATAGAAGACCTACAGAGATTCACCACCAGGTCGGGTGAGCTGGAAGAGATAAGGGAGTACCAGCCGGGTGATAGGTTGAGAGACATACACTGGCCCTCAGTATCCCGTTTTCAAAGATTCAAGACCAAAGAGTACGAAAAATTGGCATATCTGGACTGTAGAATACTTCTTGATATGTCCCCTTCGATGAGGAGGGGAAGAGAAAAACTGGAACAGGTGATATTCCTCACATTGGAGATCTTGAAAGAATTCGAGATCTCGGGATATGATATAGGCATCTCAGTTTTTGATCATAAAAAAGTTCTTTTTCACAAGAGACCGGAACACAGGAGGGGAACGTACCAAAATATTTACGAGGAGATCTCCAAATTACCTTCTCCTTTACGATCAAAAGGATACTCAAAAAGGAGGTACAAGGAAGATGTTACTTTATTCAATTTGCAGGAGGCTGAGCAAAAATTTGTCCAAAAGGTGAGCACTTTCATACCCGGATCCCCCTCCGGTGGTATCGGGGGATTGATATCGGCGGTCCGAGAGATAAATAGGTCCGGACATAAACGATCCTTGGTCATCATCATAACCGATATGGAGACCCAGCCGGGTGTCGTCATCAAATCCGCAGAAAAACTCAGATCCATGGGTCACGTGGTATGGGTCATCGCACCCTTTTCCCCTTTGTACGAGGCGGAGGATGTTTCTCCCGAGATATTGGAGAGAGCTTACAGTGATCATAACACGTTCGAGAGCATACTGAGAAAGTTGGTCAGGACTGGTACATCGGTTTACGAGCTATATCCTAAAAAAGAGGGGCTAAGGATACTGGAGGAGGCAAGATGAGAGTAAAAAGAGAGGTCCCGATACACGCTTTCGGTGGGCTGCTTTTAGTTATTTCATCCCTGAGCTGGGGCGTGAATATCATACCTGTGCTCGTGGGGATATCAGTTCTTTTTGTTTCCCTAGGGGTTCGCTGGAAAAATGACTATCCCGTTTTAGCTGGCCTGCTGCTGGTCTCGTTCGCCTATCCTTACATCCCAGGTACTTTGAATATAGGACAGATTTTCCATGTATCGAGAGCACTTTTCATCACAGTTTTCCCACTGATCATCTACTGGGTACTGGTTCTAGATAAAACACTATATCCAAACAAGAAGGCCATAGCGATATCCTCATCATTCTTTGCGGCATCATTGATGTCCTTTTACATCCTTATATTATCACTAGGTCTTCAAGAGTACCTTCTTTCACCGGAAAACATAGGTCCACAGATACTTTTCCTATCCGCCTGTACTCTCTCTGTGTTCCTTCCCTTCCATATAATGATCAAACACTACCAGTAGGTGTGGTGAAGGAGCCTTTAGGTGCTTCGACCTCATCCTCTAAAATGTTCTCCAAGACTTCAAATTTATTTATGTTCTCTAACTCAGAATCTATGGTAAGGATCAAACGATGTGGTATGACCTTACGGGCCATGGTCTTCACGTCATCTGGGATGACATAACTTCTCCCTTGAATTACAGCGTAGGCCTTCGACGCGTACAGGAGCTGTTCTGCCGCCCGTGGACTGGCTCCGAGTGCGAGCTCTTTGGCCTTCCTGGTTTCGATGGCTAGATCACGTATATATTCTAAAATTACTGGTGCTGCGGATACCCTTCTGTGTAGACCGTGTATCTTCGCCCCAAAATCGCCGCCGAGGGTCCTGACCTCGCTTACTCCATCGTTATCCTTCATCTTCAACATGTTGAGTTCTTCCTCATCAGATAGATAACCCATTTCCGACTTGATCATGAATCTGTCCAGTTGAGCTTCGGGAAGAGGATAAACTCCCTCGGTCTCGATGGGGTTCCTGGTTGCCACTACAAGGAAGGGATCGTCTAAAGGTATGGTACTCCCTTCGATAGTGACCTGGTTCTCCTGCATCACCTCTATCAGAGCGGACTGGGTCTTGGGTGAAGACCTGTTGATCTCGTCAGCCATGAGTATGTTGGTGAATACTGGCCCCTTCCTGAGTTCGAAGCTTTCCTTTTTTTTGTTGAAGTAAAAATAACCGGTGATATCTGCCGGAAGCATGTCCTGGGTAAATTGTATCCTGCGATAGTCGAGCCCGATGACCTTGGTGAAGACTTTGATCAACGTGGTCTTCGCTATACCTGGCACACCTTCTAAAAGAAGATGGCCTCCCGTCATCAGACAAACCAGAAAGTCATCGACCGTGTCTTCGTAACCCACTACTGCTTTAGCGACTTCCGACTTCACTGCCCTAAACTTTTTTTCATAACTTTCTTCCAATTTATCATCTCTCTTTCGTTAAGAAAACCTTTCATATATCATCTTGAGCTTGTTTTCATCCCAATCAGGGTTTTCATTTAATACTTTTTCTAAAGGATCTTCATCTAATTCACTTCTACCAAATATCCTGAACAATCTTTTAGCCTGTGCCTTGAAGGATTTTGGAAATACGACCATGACAGAAAGTAGGAACGTTAATCCTATAAGAACCATAACACTGTGCCTAGATGGGGGTCTTATAGTGTAAACAAGGGCATAAGCTGCACTGATATCACGATGACTCTCATCGAATATCACTCTGTTTCTATCTTGGGAGATATAGTCCAGTAAGTTCTCAGCAAATCTATCGTTGTCCATCCTCTCGATCATGGAGTTGATGAGAACACTAGGGTCTGAGAGGAGTACCAGCTCTCCATCTCCATAGGATTCTATACTAAGGATGGGAAAGCCTCCTCTTGGGTCTTCTGGGCCAGGGATACCGTCATCATCCAGATCCAACCAGGAAGCGGAAGACGAATTTATTAAAACTTGGGAATCACTTCCAGGCCGGAGAGTTGAGGGATGGTTAAGCATCAAAAAGTCGACCCCTTCAGTGAGGTTGTGAGTGGATATATCATAGGCCACAACGAACTGTGGTTTTTTCTCGAATGATAAGTCCAAAAGAGGTTCTCCGCTGAAACGGGAATCAGTTTCCAACTCACCGAGAAGTGAGTTCCCACTTCCAAAATCATCAGCAAGTATCAACTTCCCTCCATCCATCAAAAAGTTATGGATGTGATCAGCAACACCAGGGGAGAATTCACGCCTCGGTCCGATGATCACGATAGATGTATCCGAAGGGAGAACATCATAACTGGTTAATTCCCTTTGAGCGACGTCGGTCTCTCCTCCATCTAGAACCAGATTAGGCACGAAGCTTCCTGCTTCATATGTCCGTACAGCTAAAGAACTGCATCCATTCCAGCCATTGTTATAGATGCTGAAATCGGAGTTAGATGTGATGATCGGAGCTGCCATCGAAAGGAAGAAAAGAAGAGAAACCACTGCTCCTATGATGAGATACTTTAAAAAGGATCTCATGTTCATGTTAAACACACCTCCCACACCTTTTTCAGAGAATGGAGATAAGACTGAAGGTCTTCATTGGACAATCTTGTTTCAGCGAATACCTTCTTCTCTAAAGTATCCGTTATTTCTTTGAAATGGTCAGATATACCGAAATTGTCAACCAAGCGTTCCTGTATCTCCCTATGAGTTATACCCGGTTTAAAAGATATGATGTCTCTGATAACCAATTCATTCAAGAACTGACCGTAGGAAGGCACGACATCCTTTTCAGATACAAACTCAGGAGGGCCTACTTTTTTTTCGAGCAGGGTGGGTTCAACTTTTTTCTCAACAGTTTGCGATCCGACCTCCGTCTCTTTTTTAAATAAGAATACAGCTACCACCACTACTAAAACAAGTACTAGTATCAATCCGCCCCACCCCTCTTGTGGATCGACCCAGCCAAATATTTCATCTTCCCCGTCCTCTTCAGGTATGGGTTCGGGATCTATTATGATCCGATCCTCCGTTATCCGCATGTGATATATATCCGACCTGGAGGACCGATATCGATCCGTGCCTTCAAACTTAGTCTGTAAGGTGTAACTTCCCGTTTCCAATCCACTCACGTCCAACTCGAACTCGTAAAAGCCCTCTTGATCAGTGGAAGTACCAGCACGATGCTCATCGTCTAAATATAATCTAACATCTCCCTCTATCCCCTCCTCGGAGCTAGTATTGATCAATCGCCCTTCAAGTGTGATGGGATTGGAAACCTCGCCCATATCTGAGGTTTCTAATAGAAGAAGGGTGGGTATACTTACATCGAAGACCACGTATTCCGTCGCTGGCTTTAAAGTAGAATTACCTAGATATTCGAACTTTAACTCAGTAACACCCCACCCGAAATCACTGGAATGATATTCTCTGGTCATATTTCCATATCTATTTAGACGAATTGGTTCATCATCGTTGACATGTACCTTTACAAGGGATAGATCAACGGGTGCTTCGGTCAAAAATCTGCCTTCGATCGATATCTGCTCATCGAAGTAAGCTCTTTTATCAGCCGATATGAGCATCTCGGTAGGGTACCTTTCCACCGTAACAATTGAATGAGCTTCCAGGTCGAACTCGTTGAAAGCTGAAGCGGTTATCTCCATCTCACCTGTTACATCCCACGGGACTTCCAGCTCTAACGAGTATTGTCCATCCTCATCAGTAAAAACTTGGTGGGATAGGTCGTCAAATTCAACCGTCACTTCCTTTTGCTCGATCAATTCTCCTTCACCTACTATGAACCCGTACACCGTGAACTCCTGACCGGGATGAACTACATCGGGTGAAAAAACACTCAGATGATGAGGGACTTCATCATATAATCCCAGCAATATGTCGATCGTCTCTCTATAAGATTGCAACAGTTCATCCATTGCGTCAAGATACGATACTATATCGTCTCTCTCGGCAACGGTTTCGTTCATTTTCTCCACCTGTGTCCTCATCAGCTCCGTTTCCGAATCTATCCGTCCTATGTTATCCAACGCCTTGTGTATCGACTGCATCCCTTCTAACAGTCTTGCATGGTCGATCTCCTCTGCTTCCACTAAGTTATAGATCTCAACAGCAGAACCGATGTTCTGCAATATCCCTTTATGATCTTCGGAAACTGAGTATCCTGAAGATGCCATCTCGTAGTACGGTAGATAAAGATCGTAAAGATAGGTGTAGCTCCACACCTCTCCCTCTATCTCCTCCATAACCCTCCGAGCTGGTTCGGTATAATCCAGTGCCGATCCCATGTACTCGTACGAACTGTTGAGTTCTCTTTGAGAATAATGAAAAACCAGTTCTTCCTCAACTGAAAGATTATGATATACCTGTAAGGTCTTGTTCATACCCATGACTATATTTTCGTGCACGATACCCAGTGTATAGATCATAGGAGTGATGTCATCCTCGGCCTGATCAAAATCCTCGTGTCTAGCAGGAGCAACAGAGGACGAAATGATCAAAAGCACGAGGAACAGTAAACTTGCAAAAGCCTTTACCTTGGACATCGTGTTCCAATGAAGCCTAGTTGATAAAAAACTTTGCGATATATTTATAATCGAGGGAAAAGTAAGGATTCAGATATGGTGCGCCGGAGAACGCTCGACATTTCTCACTGGATCGCAGGTGGTATTTTCGTCGGCATAGGTTTATATCTATTGATATTCACAAATTACAATACTCCCGGTTTTGGCTCCCTCTTCCTAGGCATATTCATATCACTGGTTATGAAAGGGGGATTGGTCGAAGAAGAGGTTTCCAAATCATCTTTGGAGAGTGGAGTGGAATCCTTGGATCTTTTACTGGATGATCTAGGATTGAGTGGAAATGGTGTCTTTGTACCAGAAGGTGACACGCTCTCTTCACCCCGTACCTACGTACCTGCAGGGTCCTTTCAGAGATTGCCTGAACTCTATGACGAGATGATGGTTGTCTCCAGCGAAGGAGGGCGTGTGGGTATATCATTGATCCCAACGGGGAAACCTCTTTTCGATGAGGCATCATCGAGACTGGAAAATACATCAGAGGGGATAGAAGGTGCTCGAGAGATCATGGGGATGCTTTCTCATGGCATGGGGCTCACCAAATCCTGCAGTATTAGGGAAGATGAAGAAGTTATCAGTATAAGGTTGACACATGGTGTCTACGGCGACTACTGCTCAAAGCTCAGAGAGAATAGACCAGATATCTGTGTGAGAACAGGATGTCCTATCTGCAGTGCATTTCTCACCGCCGCCTGCAGTGCACTTTCGGAACCCCTGCTCATAAAAGACTTCGAGGTCAGGCAGCCACACATAATATACAGGATGGAGAGGGTAAAATGACCTTGGCACAGAAACTTGCTGGGGCTATGGCTCTTTGGACCATCGGGATATTGATGTTGATCGGTACGGCAGATCTTGAATTATATGGGATATTCCTACTGATAGGTTTGCTCATCGCTCGGGAACTCACCACGTCACTATCGAAGCAAAAGATAAGAGAACGTATGGACGTTATGATATACGTTGGAGTACTCTTGTTTATAGTTGTGGTCAGTCGTAGGATACTAGATATCCTTGGTGTAATATAGGCATTTATTTAAGGAAAAAGAGCAGGTAATCTCTTATATGGGATGCGTACCTAATTCACATATACTACAAATCTAGGAGGCAATAAGCGGATGAATTTTAAACCTTTTATGAGAGGTTTGTTGGTTCTCATGCTGGTCATAAGCACCGTATCCTCTGGGATGGCGGTTTCCGACCATCCATCCTTTAGCAATTCAGAGGATGTATGGCCATCCTTCAGGGGTGATCCTCAAAACACAGGATTCTCGAACAGAGATCTCAGTGATTATGATGGAAATATCCTTTGGAACCTCGACATCGGCTGGAGTTACGATGAACCCATCGTCGATATCGATTCGTCCCCCGTGATCGGAGAAAACGGTACTATCTATGTCGGGAGCAGGGACGGGAACATCTATGCGGTCGCAGATAACGGCACTATATCATGGAGCTTTGAAACAGGTGCAAATATAACCTCCACCCCCGCTATAGCCGATGATGGAACGATATATGTAGGGTCCATGGACGGGTATCTTTACGCCCTCTCTCCCGAAGGAGAAGAAAGATGGAGAAAAGAAATAGGTCCAACACATTCTTCTCCCGTCATCGGAGACGATGGGACCATTTACATCGGATCCTTAGAACTAGGGTTCTTTGCCTTAGAGTCAGATGGTTCCGAAAGATGGAGTTTCGAAAGTGAAAGCAGCATAGCATCCTCCCCTGCCCTTTACCAGGACACAGTGTATTTTGGATGTGATGCTGGCAGACTGTATGCACTGAACACCGACAACGGAGAAGAATCATGGAACGTATCTACAGAGAGTATGGTCCGTTCTTCTCCGGCGGTTGTAGATGGTATAGTGTACATCGGTTCGGACGATGGAAATCTCTATGCAGTAGAGGGAGGAGAGATAAAGTGGGAATATGAAACCGGAGCCCCTGTTAGATCTTCACCTGCCGTGGATGATGACGGAAATATTTACTTCGGTTCATGGAGTTTTAACGTCTACTCATTAAATGAAGAGGGAGAAGAAAGATGGATATTCACTACAGAAGGAAGAGTGGATTCCTCTCCCGTCGTTACTGGAGACGGGAGCGTTATCATAGGCTCGGACGATGAGCGCCTTTACTTCATCGGTCCGGACGGGAAAGAAAGATGGAGTTACGATGCTATACTCTGGATAACTTCCTCACCCGCAGTTGGAAGAGATGAAGTGATTTATTTTACATCCTGGTACAACCTTTACGCCTTGAGCGGATTCCCCACACATCCTGAAAATGTTGATACATATGCCGGAGATGGTTATATAAATATAACTTGGGATCCACCAGCGGAGGATGGAGGACTCCCTGTAACTCATTATAACGTGTACAGGGATGACCTGTTGATAGCACAAACAGAAAAAACATGGTACAACGATACTGACTTGGTCAACTTCGTGACTTATGAATACTACGTCACCGCTGTGAACGAGAGAGGAGAGGGAAGAAGATCCAGTTTAGAAAGGGATGTTGCTGGAAATCCTCCTGGACCTGTGAGGAGCTTTAGAGCATCGCCAGGAACAGGATATGTCCAGCTGAACTGGCGGCTCCCGGACGATGAAAATGCAACCTTTAATAACACCGATTTTTATGTTTATAGGGACGGGTATGAAATAGCCAGAGTGGGTTCGGGGTCTTATAACGACACCGGTGTTCAGAACAGAGTGACCTATCATTACCAGGTTTCTGCATTCAATAGAGCAGGAGAAGGAGTGCTTTCGGAGAAAGTAAGAGCCACCCCAGGTTACAGACCCACAGAGGTGAGAGAACTGGTGGCCCAGGCAGGAGACGCTCGTGTTGATCTAAGTTGGC
>SL_5KL_010_SEDDRAFT_10002501_pt1 | contig 10119 bp, 11 predicted proteins | sample SodLakKL_010_SED_FD_9118 | JGI IMG/M metagenome (IMG submission 9118)
AAAAAAAGACCAGACCAGCCGTGAAGCCTACGCCCGGGGAGCAATAACTATGTCCCGGGAAACCCTGGACCGGGTTATGGCGGGCAGTATGGCCAAAGGCGACGTCCTTGGCGTGGCCCAGGTGGCGGCCGTAATGGCAGTCAAGGAAACCGGACGGCTGATCCCGATGGCGCACCCCCTTGGAATATCCGGCGTAGAGGTCGATTTTAACCCGGTGGAGGGAGAACCGGCTAAAATTGAGATCGGGGTCAGGGTTAAGCTGGCCGGTCAAACCGGTGTAGAAATGGAAGCCCTGACCGGGGTCAGCGTAGCCGCCCTCACCATCTACGACATGTGTAAAGCAGTCGACAAAAACATGACTATTGAAAATATCCGCCTTATAGAGAAGAAAGGAGGGCGCTCCGGACATTACCGCCGCGAGCAAAGCTAATGCCAGAAATTGTTGCTGTATCTACCAGCCCGGACAAGGGCCAGCGCAAAACAAATGTTGGTAAAAGTTTTTTCATTAAAGGCATGGGGCTCGAAAACGATGCCCACGCCGGCTTCGCCCACCGCCAGGTCAGCCTGCTGGCCGAAGAAAGTATAGCAAAAATAACCGCTAAAGGCCTGGATATAGGGCCGGGTGATTTTGCCGAAAACCTGACCACGCGGGGCATCGACCTGGTCAACCTGCCCTTAGGAACCAGGCTGCAGGCCGGACCTGAAACAATCCTGCGGGTAACTCAAATCGGCAAAGAATGCCACGACCGCTGCGCAATCTATTACCAGGCCGGTGATTGTGTAATGCCCCGGGAAGGTATTTTCGCCGAAGTGCTGCGAGAAGGAAATGTCAGGGCAGGCGACAGCCTGGAAATAAAACCTTCGTACCGGTTTGGAGTAATTACCGCCAGCGACAAAGGCGCCCTGGGAGATCGTATAGATACCAGCGGTCCGGCGGTCGGCAGTTTTCTGCTCCCCTGGGGTGATGTTATTGAGAGCGCTATTGTGCCGGACGTTAAGGCCAGCCTGGCGACAAAACTGCGAGAGATGGTTGCAGGCGGGGCCGATGCCGTTTTCACAACCGGCGGGACCGGCCTGAGCCCCCGTGATGTTACTCCCGAAGCCACCCTGGAAGTAATTGATAGGGAAGTACCCGGCATAGCTGAAGCTATTCGCCGGGAAACCGCTGCAGCAACTCCCAAAGCGATGCTGTCCAGGGGGGTGGCAGGCATCAGCGGTTCAACCCTGATCGTGAACCTGCCCGGCAGCCCCAAAGCTGTGATTGAGTGCCTGGAGGTGCTTGCCCCTGCTCTCGAACACGCCCTGGAAACAGTAACCGGCAGGGGTGGGGAGTGTGCCCGGTAAACTGGAATTGAAAGCTGAACTATTAATCTCAGAAAGCCGCAGGGGTTAAAATGATAATTTCACAAAAAACCCGGCCTGAGACCGGGTATTAATGCTTTCATAAAAATTGTGCTTAGCCGTCCATTTTATTCTTTAAGGGCACTCAATATAGAGCGCAGTCTTTCCCGGTAACCTGCGGTTTCAATAACAGTCCCGGTTACTACAATATCTGCTCCAGCCTGGCGGACCCGGCGGGCATCGATGGCAGTACGGATTCCGCCTCCTACGATCAGCGGAACGTTTAATTCTCTTTTAACCGCCCTGATCATCCCGGCAGGTACCGGCTGTGCAGCCCCGTTTCCGGCTTCAAGAAAAACATAGCCCATGCCCATGTACTGAGCAGTAAGAGCATAACCGATGGCCTGCCAGAAGTTGTCGCGGGCAACCAGGTCAGCTTCCCCAATTTCACCAAGCTTCATCCCGGGCTCAACCATAATATATCCTATTGAAAGCACCTCGATATCCAGGCGCTTCAGCACAGAAGATATTTTTGACTGGGTTCCGCTAATGAACTTGGAATTACGCGAGTTCAGAAGGCTGAGCATTAGAAATGCATCCAGGTTAAGGCAGATCGACTCTGTACCGGTGGGAAAGAATAATACCGGTATAGAAGTCCTCTTCTTGACCACTTCCGCAGTTTCAGTCAGGGCTCGCTGGGTGACTCCGGAAGAGCCACCTACAAAAATCAAGTCACTTCCCACTTCCTGGGCAGTTTCGGCCAGACGGCCAGCCGCCTCAGGAACCTGGCGGGATGGATCGATCAGAGTAATGTGTACTGCGCCCTGATCGAGTTTTTGTTCAATATATTTTTGGACTTTCATCGCTATTCCCTTCTTCTTATAAAACATCAATTTAAAAGCCTTGCATTTATTTAATCCCCTGACAACTCGACCTATAATGATAGGGTTTTACTATCCTAAGCTTATTATAATTTAGATCGCCCGATTTGACAACTGATCAAGAAATCCGGAAAAACCAGTTCCGGGCGGCTTTTGCGCTTCCTGCTTCTTTTTAGTAGCAATTCCTCTTTTAATTTAAATCTTCAATTCATACTTATATCGCCAATTTGCAGGCAGAAACCGGCTGTTACCGGTATTTCTTGATTAAAGGTAGTGGTTAATTACTCAGGCCTGGCTCGCCAAGCAGCAGGTGACGGTTTCACCGTCTCTCCTTCAATCTTAAAGCTATACTTTAAGGGACGTTCGAACCCTCCCCGTGGCGCCGCTAATAATTCAATAATGATAACAGACTATAGTACAGATAGTGTAGTATTAACCAGTTCATTTGTCCATACAGGTTAGCAAAGAAATGATTTCTTTAGCTTACTTCTGAACCGGTTCTTATGATAACATGTAAGTACATTCTGCTTATATTTGCAGTTTCATTTTGGCGCCGGCACTCGTTGAACCAGCAAAAAAAGGCGGCAACAAAAAGTAAACGGGCCACATCTCCAAACTAGAAGCCGCCTTGCTGGCTGAACAAGCAGCTAAAATGGGTCATAAAAAAATAATGCTGACCCGCCCTCTTTCACCGATGCTCGGTTATTCTATAAAAGAAATCAAAGAGTTAATAGATAAAGGAGTCAATTTTGTAGAGCTAAATATCCTTGATACTACAAAAGTAGTCAATAATCCCATATCCATAAAAACTATCGTCCAGGCAGTAAAGTCAGTCGGCCCCCAAAGTGCTGTAATGGCTACCGACGGGGGGCAAACAAGCAATCCCAGTCCGGTGAAAATGTTAAGGCAATATATTAAGATGATGCTGGATCATGGAATACATGAACAAAGCATAAAGACTATGGTTCGAGACAATCCGGCTCAATTTATTGATTTGTGGTAAATTATAATAATTTGTTCATATTACTTTGATTATTTGACGAACGGAGGTGTCTTATTTTGAACCTGGTTGAATACAACGGGAAAAAACCACTGCTTGGCAAGAGGGTTTACGTGGATCCCACCGCAACCCTGATCGGGGATATTGTCATTGGTGAAGGGGTCGGCATCTGGCCGGGTGTGGTAATCAGGGCTGATGAAGGAAAGGTAATTCTCGAAGAAGGGGTAATGGTGCTGGAAAATGCAATCATTGAAGCGGGAAAAGGTGGTGTGCTAACCATTAAAAACGGCACCATTATCAGCCACGGAGCTATCGTCCACGGCGCTTCTATAGGCAGAAAATGCGTTATCGGGATCGGGGCTAAGGTCCTTGATAATGCCGTTATCAATGATCACAGCCTGATCGGATCCGGTGCCCTCGTAGCTCCGAATAAAGAGATTCCACCCAAAAAGTTGGTCCTGGGCCTTCCCGGCAAAATTATAAAAGACCTGGATGATGCAGAGCTGGCAAAAAGCAGAAAAGAATGGGATATGCTGAATAATAAGCTTGACTATTACATTAAAACAAGGGGTGTCAGGTCCTAAATTCCAAAGCAGGCAGCCAAGCCCAAACCAGCTGGTGCCATAAAAGCTGGATATCAAAATAACACCTTACAAACTCAATGTAGATCGGCGTTTCCGTGAGCGCCTAAAAAAGCATTGCCAAATTTGCGCAGAATTCTATAATTAAAGGCCTGACCCTCTAATAGCACCCATAATATTTCCCGGGTAATAGATTTCGCCCGATTTATTCCACGGACTTACACCGCCAGGCTAACACCCATGCCGGGCGCACCATAACAAAACCCGGTGCAGCACACCGGGCTATATTTTTAACTATTGGTTTCAAGTAATGCTTACCGCTTGGAGAATTGTGGAGCGCGGCGGGCTTTTTTCAAGCCGTACTTTTTGCGTTCTTTCATGCGCGGGTCACGGGTTAAAAAGCCGCTTTTCTTTAAAACCGGCCTGTGGTTTTCGTCAGCCTGGAGCAAAGCCCTGGCGATGCCATGCCTTATTGCCCCGGCCTGGCCGGAGAATCCTCCGCCTTCAACCTTGGTAATAACATCAAAAGTGCCTTCATTTTCTGTAGCTACCAGCGGCTGCCTGACGATTAATTTTAAAGTTTCCAACCCGAAATAATCGTCCATTTCTTTACCATTAATAACTATCCTGCCGCTGCCTGGAATTAAGCGGACTCTCGCGACTGATTCTTTACGGCGTCCCGTCCCTATATACTGCACTTCGCTCAAGAGTTAGGGCCCCCTTCCTTCTTATCATCCGGCCCTTCTCCCAGGGTCTGCGGCTGCTGAGCCTGGTGAGGGTGCTGGTCGTCTCTGTAAACTCGTAATTTTTTCAACATGGCTCGCCCCAGGCGATTGTGGGGAAGCATGCCCCGGACAGCCAGGTATACTGCTTTGTCCGGTTTTTTATCCAACAAGGTAGCATAGTCGACTTTTTTGATGCCGCCCGGATATCCGGAATGCCGGTAGTAGAATTTTTGTTGGGCTTTGCGCCCCGTCAAAACTACTTTTTCAGCATTTAAAACAATTACATGATCTCCGGCATCCAGGTGAGGGGTATATTCCGGTTTATGCTTGCCTTTCAGCAGGCTTGCCGCTTCTGTAGCAACCCTGCCAAGGGGGCGTCCGGCGGCATCGATAATGTACCAGTTACGTTTTATTTCGCTTGGTTTAGCCATATATGTAGTGCGCATATCCACTCTCTCCTTTTCCCTCTTCCAGTAAAGCCACAACCTACATTCTAATATACCGGCCCCGCCCTGTCAAGCTGTAAAGGCCTGTTAAAAGCGATTCCTGGGAAATATTTTTTGGTTTTGACCCTCCCGGTTTATTGATTAAGATCATAATAGATTTTTTCCAGGCACAACCCGGCAGCAGGTGATGTAGGTCCCGCGGCAGAAGTATTTTCCCCTTTCAAGGACGCTCTTATTTCTTCCAGGTTAAGCCTGCCCAATCCGGCCCGGACCAGGGAACCGGTGATCAAACGAACCATGCGGTAGAGAAAACCGCTGCCTTCGAAGCTTATGACCAGAAGCTGCTCATGGGGACGGTTATCCAGCTCTACTCGAAACAAGGTCCGCGCTGTATCTAAAACTCCGCTACCTGAAACCTGGAAGGCTTTGAAGTCGTGAGTGCCTTCAAAAAGTGAAGCAGCTTTTTGCATCAGGTCCAGGTCTAACCGGTCGGGCAGATGCCAGCTGTACAGGCGTTTCAAAACCTGGGGGAAAGCGGCCCTGTCGATTGTATAGCTGTATATTTTGCGTTTGGCATCATAACGGGCATGAAACTCACCCGATACCCTTTCAGCTCCGGTAATCACTATGTCAGGCGGGAGAAGGGCGTTGACGGCGCTGGGGAGCTTATCTTCCGGTATGGAAAATGGTGCTTTGAAGTTTGCCCTCTGGCCGCGGGCATGAACTCCAGCATCGGTGCGGCCGGCGCCGGTAATGCGTACCGTTTGCTTATAAATTATGCCCAGCGCTTTCTCCACAGCTTCCTGGATAGTAGGAGCATTCTCCTGGATCTGAAAGCCGCTGTAATATGTGCCATCATAAGTTATATCCAGCATAGTGTTCTCCAAGTAAACAGTGCTCCTTTAATATTGTAATAAGCCGCGGAGACAACTCCATGATCTTCTCTTCAGCCTGGCTTCGATTCGGGACACTCGATCCGGCCCCGGGGGTTTCTTAACTCTTAATCTTTCGCTGTAGTACCAGCCTGCTTTAGAAATCTGAAACGAGTAAAAATGGCAGGCATGGAAAGGCCGGGGTAGTGCAGCCTGGAGCTGGTTGGCAGGCAGGAAGCCTACCACCAGGCAAGAGCTCTGGATGAGCTCATAAAAAAGGCAACCCGGACGAAAGGCTAAAGCTAAGCCGTTACAGTTCCAGCCAAAACAATCGGCAGGTGCAGTTTTTTTAAGCAGGCAGCCTTTACCTTAGATATTAATATTTAAAGCTAATACTATCAAGGCCAGGACAAAAAACAGGACCGCCCAGTCCCTGAACAATATCACATCCTGATGCATTCGCGTTCTCTTTGCACCAATTCTGAACCCCCGTGCCTCCATGGCCAGGGCCAGTTCGTCAGCCCTGCGAAAAGCGCTGACAAACAAGGGGACAATTAATGGAACCATACTGCGCGCTCTTCGAAAAATTGATCCTGTTTCAAAGTCCGCTCCCCTGGCCAGCTGGGCCCGCATCAACCTCTGGCTTTCTTCCATGAGGGTAGGAATAAAGCGCAGGGCCACGGTCATGATCATAGCTACCTCTTCCGTCGGCAGGCCAACATAGCGCAGCGGTTTCATGAAAAAACCGATCCCATGAGTAAGCGACAGCGGGGTCGTAGTCAGGGTTACAAGCAGTGAAAACAGGACCAGGGCCACCAGGCGGGCGACAATAAACAAACCCTGCTCGACTCCTTCAGACTCAACCGTAAGAAAGCCAATCCGGAACAGGACTACCCCACCCGATGTGAAAAAAAAATAAATTATCAAGGCAAACAGGGCAATGTAAAAAATCGGGCGCAATCCCCGCAGCAAATAACTAAAAGGAATTCCAGCCAGAACAAATAGAGCCACGGCCAGGGCCAGGGCAAAGATTAGACCGCTATATGTTTCCAGCAGGAATAACAAAACCAGCACCAGGACCAGAATAACTATTTTTAAGCGTGGATTGAGGTGGTGGATTACGCTTTCACCGGGTATATACTGTCCCAGGGTAATACTGCGGGTCATGGTTTATCCCGCCTTATAAGTTTATTAATCTCCCGCCGCGCCTCCTTTAGCGTATATACCGAAGTATTCACAGAAAATCCTTTTTCGAAGATCCCGTGCATTATTTCATTTACCGGTGGCAAAGCCAGGCCGAGGTTATAAAGCTGATCACGTTCACTAAAGATGTCTTCCGCCGGCCCGGACATAACCAACTCACCCTGCTTCAGTACCAGGACGCTGCTGGCCAGGGCGGCCGCCTCATCAAGGTGGTGGGTCGAAATAATAACCGTTAAGCCTTCTTCCCGGTTTAACTCAGTTAAAAGATCAAACAGGTTATCCCTGCCGGTATTATCTAAAGCGACAGTAGGTTCATCCAGGATAAGCACTTCTGGGTTTACAGATAAAACCGCAGCAACAGCTACCAGCCTCTTTTGCCCTGCACTTAACTGGAAGGGATGGCGGCCTTTTAAATCCAAGCCCTTCAACCCGGTTTTTTCAAGAGCTTCATCAACTCTTATTTTTACCTCATTTTCCGCAAAGCCCTGGTTGCGCGGCGCAAAAGCAATTTCATCAAAAACGGTTTCAGAAAAGAATTGCTCCTCAGGCATCTGAAAAACCAGCCCAATCCTTCTCCTGAGATGGAGCAGATCACGTTTATCTCTGCCAATGTTTTTTCCTTCAAAAATCACCCTGCCGGAAGTTGGTCTGAGCAGTCCATTTAAATGCTGAATAAGGGTTGACTTGCCTGATCCGGAAGGCCCTATAATTAAGGCAAACTCGCCTTTTTGAAAACTAAACGAAATATCCCGCAGCGCTTTAGTGGAAAAAGGGGTGCCAGGCATATAAACATGAGTCAGCTGTTCTGTTCCAACGAACATAGGCTGTCCACCAGCTCCCGGTCGTGCAAAATTTTAGGCGGCAGAGGATAGCCATCTTGCCTGAGCATAGATGCCAGTTCTACTGCAGTTGTCCCCCGCAAACCCAGATCATGCAATAAGGGAAGACCGGTCATCACATCCTCAGGGCTGCCATCAACAACCAGCCTGCCCTCGCTCAAAACAGCAACTCTATCTGCACCAGCGGCCTCTTCGGGGAAATGAGTAACATGAACTACCGCAATGCCCCGCTCCCGGTGCAGTTGCTGCACTGCTTCCAGTACAGCATGACGCCCGGCCGGATCAAGCATGGCGGTTGGTTCATCCATTAAAATACAATCCGGTTTCATTACCAGTACACCGGCAATGGCCACCCTTTGCTTTTCTCCCCCGGAAAGTAAGTGAGGAGGGTGTTTAAGTAATTTCTCCAGGCCCAGTGTGGCTGCCGCTTCCAAAACCCTTTTTTTTATTTCTTCCGACGGCAAAGCCAGGTTTTCCAGGCCGAAAGCAATATCTTCTTCCACGGTAGTGGCAACAAGTTGATTGTCCGGATTTTGAAAGATCATCCCGCAGGACCGCCGGATTTCGGGCAACATGCCTTCATTTACTGTAGAAATGCCCTTTACCAGAACCTCTCCAGCAGAAGGGATCAAAAGGGCATTAAAAAGTTTCAATAAAGTAGTTTTTCCGGAACCATTGGGGCCAACCAGGGCTACATACTCTCCCTGCCTGACAGTAAAACTGATCCCGGATACTGCAGGCGTAACGGTTTCCCATTCGCCCGAATAAAGAAAATCTACATTCTTAGCTTCAATAATTATAGAAGATTGACCGGACATGAAGATTAGTCAGACAGGAGCTCCATGATTACCATCCGGGCTCCGTCTCCCCGCCTCGGGCCTTTTTGAATTATCCGGGTATAGCCGCCATCGCGGCCTTCCATTTTCGGTCCAATTTTCTCAAAAAGGGTAGTAACTACATTTTCATCAAGCAAAAAGGCCAGGGCCTGGCGGCGGGCATGCATGTCCCCTCTCTTAGCCAGTGTAATCATTTTTTCAGCCAGCGGCCTCACTGCAGCCGCCCTGGCGGCGGTTGTTTCCATGGTGCCTGTTTTTAAAAATGAGGTCACCAGGCTGCGTAATAGAGCTCTTCTGGGGCCGCTTTTTCGACTCAGCTTCTGGTATGCCATTCTCTATTTCCTCCTTGAAGACTTGCTCAAACAATTATTCTCCGCTTTTCTGGAAGCCCAAGCCAAGCTCCTCCAGCTTTTGCTCTACCTCTTCCAGCGATTTTTTACCCAGGTTGCGAACTTTCATCATCTCTTCTTCCGGCTTGCGAACCAGTTCACCAACGGTGTTGATACCGGCACGCTTCAGGCAGTTGTATGAACGTACCGAAAGGTCTAGTTCTTCTATAGTCATCTCCAGGATTCTTTCCAGATCTTCTTCCTTCCGGTCGGATGTGATTTCTACTTCATCAACCTCTTCGGTAAGGTTAACGAATAACGAAATATGGGTATTAAGAATTTTTGCAGCCAGGCTGACTGCTTCATCCGGCCTGATACTTCCATCTGTCCATATTTCCAGAGTTAACTTGTCATAGTCGGTAACCTGTCCGACCCTGGTATCTTCTACCTTATAATTAACCTTCCGGATCGGGGAAAAAAGCGAATCTACAGGAATTACTCCGATGGGCTGCTGGGGAAGCTTGTTCCGTTCAGCAGGAACATAGCCCCTGCCATTAACGGCAGTCATCTCCATGTAGAGCCTTGCGTTTTCTTCCAGGGTACAAATGTGCTGTCCTTCATTCAGTATCTCCACATCGGACGGGACATTGATATCTTTTGCCTTCACTGCACCCGCCTGATCGGTGTCAATGGTTAAAGTCTGCGGCTCATCCGAATGGATCTTCAATGAAACAGCTTTCAGGTTAAGGATGATCTCGATTGTATCTTCTAAGACACCGGGAAGAGTGGAGAAATCATGCAGCGCTCCATCAAACTTGACATTGGTAATTGCCGCTCCAGGCAGTGAAGATAAAAGTATCCTCCGCAAAGCGTTGCCCAGGGTGGTCCCATAGCCCCTTTCAAGAGGCTCCACCACAAAGCGGCCATAATTACTTTGATCATCTTTCTCTACATAGTCAATTTTAGGCTTTTCAATTTCAATCATAGTCGTTCCTATTTACCCTCCTCGTTTAATATATTGAGGGTGCATAATCAATTACCGGGAGTAAAGCTCCACAATAAGGTG
>SL_5KL_010_SEDDRAFT_10002503_pt1 | contig 10114 bp, 10 predicted proteins | sample SodLakKL_010_SED_FD_9118 | JGI IMG/M metagenome (IMG submission 9118)
CATCGGCGTGTCGGGTCGCAAACGTAAGTTCCCAACCCAGCGCATTGCGGTGCGGGCGTGGGAAGCCCACGGCTTCAGTCGTGGGAGGATGTCCGCTACGGCGATATCTGCCTCACGGGAGGCCGGAACGGGCCCCGATACGGTTTCGATGGCTCCGAGCGCCGGATCATCCGTGTTCGAGCGACCGATGACGGAGCATGTTGACGAGCACGAAAAGGATCATGGTCGCCGGCACCGCAACGGAGACGCCGAGCGCGACCGCCGTCCCGGGCACGAGCGCGGTCTCGACGAGGAAGAAGGTTGTCGCGCTCGCGGTGGCGACGACGAGGACGAGCACCCAGAGCGACTGCCGGGTGAGGATGTCCGTCGGTTTCCGTTCGAAGAGGAGTCTATCGGCGATGACCGCGATAAGCGCGACCCCGGTGATGACGGCCCCGAGCCCGAACGAGAGCGTCGGCAGCCCGGACGTCTCCGGGAGGGCCTCGACGAACAGAAAGAGGAGATACAGGCCCACCGAGACCCCGAGGTAGAGGCCGAACCAGAGGAGCGCGGCGATTCGCAGCGAGCCCGTGTCATCGTCGTCGGTCATGGTTCGTGGTGTATTCGGCGGGTGGGGTGGTTAGGTGTTGCTGGTCTCCGGCGGGTCAGCGGGCGGCCTCGTACGCCTCGGCCATGACATCGACCGCGGTCCGGAGGTCCTCCTCGGCGGTCGCGTATGAGATCCGTGCCGAGCCCCTCCCGCGCGCGCCGAACGCCTCGCCGGGGACGACGACGACGCCGCGGTCGATACACTCGCTCACGAACCCCTCAGGAACCTTCGGCATCGCGTAGAAGGCCCCCCGCGGCGTGGGACATTCGATCCCGGCGTCGGCCAGTCCCGAGAGCAACAGGTCACGCCGCCGCTCGAAGGAATCGGTCATCTCGGCGACGATCCCCCGATCCCCGCTCAACGCGGCCTCGGCGGCGTACTGTGCGGGTGCCGACGCACAGGCCTGTGCGTACTGGTGGACCCGAACCATCCGATCGACGCGGTCGGCGGGGCCGTACGCCCAGCCGAGCCGCCAGCCGGTCATCGAGAAGAGCTTCGAGACGGCGTTGATGACGACGACGTTGTCGCCGTCGGTGAACTCCATCGGCGAGTAGTGCTCGCCGTCGAAGACCGTGTACTCGTACACCTCATCGGAGATGCACAGCACGTCGTGTTCGTCGGCGATCCGCGCGAACTCCCGGACGTCGTCCTCCGAGGAGACGGCCCCCGTGGGGTTCCCCGGCGAGTTGACGATGAACGCCGCGGTATCCTCGGTTATCGCCTCCTCGATCGCCGCCGGGTCGATCGTCAGGTCCGAACGGAGTCCGACCGGAACCGGTTCGCCCCCGGCGAGTTTCGTCAACGCGTCGTACGAGACGAATCCCGGGTCCGGAATGATCACCTCCTCGCCGGCGCTCACGTGCGCCTCGATGGCGATGTGGAGCGCCTCGCTCGCGCCCGCGGTCGCGACGATGTTCGCCGGGTCGAGGTCGATCCCCTGATCGACGCGGTGTTTCTCGGCTATCGCCTCCCGCAGGCTCTCGATCCCCTTGTTCGCGGTGTAGGCGTCCGTCTTGCCGGCGCGGATCGCCTCGACCGCGGCCTCGCGGGCGTGGTCCGGCGTCGGGAAGTCCGGCTGTCCGAGCCCGAGGTTGATCGCGTCCGCGCCGGCGGCCTCGAAGACCTCGCGTATCCCGCTGATCTCGATCCGCTCGACCCGNTCGGAGAACGTCGACATACNTTTCAGAGGAACCCGACCNGAGTTAGTTCTTGTTACGTCAGTCGCCCNCGCCATTGCCCCCCGAAAGCCGGCGGNACCACGCGAAGACGGCGGGAGAACGGACGAAGGTGCGTGNACTCGCCGGTAGTTCCATTGTGGATCGACGAGAGGGCCCTGCATGGACACACTCATCACCGACACCCTGCTCGTCACGATGGATCCGGGCGCGACGGGCGGGAGCGGCGAGTTGGGGATCGTCGACCGNGGGGCGGTCGGNTGGACCGACGGCGAGCTCACCTACGTNGGCCCCGCNGACGCNGTCGNCCCCGAGGACGCCGCCCGGACGATCGACGGGNNCGGCTGTCTCACGCTACCGGGGTTCGTGAACGCCCACGTCCACGGCCGTTACTCGGTCATCCGGGGGGCCGCCCAGGATGTCCCCGAGATCGAGTGGATGGACCGCGCGCTCGACCCGATCAGCCGACACGTCTCGGCCGAGGATGGGGTGATCGGCGCGAAACTCACGGCGTTGGAGGCNATCGCNGCGGGCACGACGACGCTGGGCGAGTACGCGNGCGACGTCGCCACGCTCGTCGAGCGCGCGTACCGTCCCCTCGGGCTCCGCGTCGTCGCCACCGAGACGATAAACGAGGTCCCGGGCGACCGCGAGGAGCTCGACCCGGACGAACCGTTTCCGTTCGACCGCGACGCGGGACGGGAGGCGCTCTCGCGTGCGGAGGCGCTATTCGAGCGGTACGGCACCGACCCGCTCGTCGTTCCGGCCTACGGACCGCAGGCGCTCGATATGGTGTCGATGGAGACGTTATCGACTGTCTTCGAACGGGCCAGANAGCACGACCGGACTGTCCACGTCCACGTCGCACAGGGCGACCGGGAGCGCCGGGCGGTCGCCGCCCGCTACGGCGAGAACGCGACCACCGTCGAGGTGCTCGACCGCGAGGGCTTCCTCGGCGAGCACCTGCTCGCAGCCCACCTCCACGGCGCTACCGAAGAGGAGCGCGAGCGGCTGGCCGCCGCCGGTGTTCGAATGGTCGGCTGTCCGTCTTCCATCGCCGCGATCGACGGGATCGTTCCGCCGATCGTCGAGTACCGCGAACACGGCGGGATCGTCGGGATCGGCACCGATCAGGCCCCGGGGACGGGGGGACACAACACGTTGCGCGAACTCCGCACCGCGGCGTTACTCGCGAAAGTCGACCGGCGTGACCCGACCGCCATCGACGCCTCGGAGGCGCTGCAGATCGCCACGATCGGCGGGGCGCGGGCGCTCGGCATCGACGACGCCGTGGGGTCGCTCGCGCCGGGCAAGCGGGCGGACATCGTCGTCTGCGACCTCGACGCGGTCGGCGTCACCCCCACGGTCTCCGAGCCGTTCCATACGGCGATCCCAAACCTCGTCTACGGGACCGCGGGTGCGGAGGTCCGCGACGTCTTCGTCGATGGGGTACAGCTGGTCTCCGCCGGGGGGATCGTCGGCGTCGACGTCGACGACGTGGTCGCCGAGGCCAACGACCGGGCCGAGCGGATCTTCGCCGAGGCCGAGGAGGCGTGGCGCGCGGCCGACTCGAAGCTCGTTCGCGACGTCGATTCCGGGCGATTGTGAGGGGGGTATACGGACCGTTTTCGCACCTTACCGCCGACGTTTCCGCTCCCACACCGGCCGATCGGCGTCCCGTCGCCGACGCTTCGCGCCGAGGTATCGGTCGGTCGCGTCGGGGCCGTCGAACGCGTCCCTGTCGACCCCGTCGAGCCGGTCCCGAAGGTACGTGAGGAGGCGCTCGGGTGGAAGCGTCAGGAGCCCCTCATCGATCGCCCGAAGCCGGTAGTTCGGGTGGCCGACGCCCATGGGCACTTTCACCTCCTCGATGAGCCCGTGGGCGACGAGCATTCGACGGTCGACGGTGAACGTCTGTCTCGGGGCGATCCCGACCGACTCGGCCCACGTTCGAACGTCCTGAAAGAGATGGTCATGTCGCGCGCCGAGCGCGAGCAGTAGGGTCCGATCCGTCACCGTTCGTGTCCGGTCGAGCGCACCCGGTTCGAGTCCGTCGAGGGCGGCTTCGAGGTCCGCGGCGACCCACCGACAGAGCGACTCCCGGGCCGAACGATACAACCGGTCGCGGCCGGGCATCGCCACCCCCGTCGACGCACACTCATCGAGCCGAGTTCGTGCCGGCTCCCGCAGTTCACGGACGACGGGAGCCTCCGCGCTTTCGACGAGCGTCCGGTCGTCATCGGTGCCGGCCACCGCGTACACCGTCNCGTCCGTAATGAAGAGGGTTCGCTCGACGAGTTCGCCCTCCGTGGACGCTGTCGATGTGGCGAGACGGATCGTTCCCGACTCCGTGTACGTCGCGAGCGCGGTGCCGAGGACGAACGAGCGGCCGAGATCCTCGACGATCGGCATGGGAACACAGAGCTGCCACGCCACCTCGTTTTGGTCAGCCGCGGTCTCGGAGGGGTCACCCGTCGCCCCGGGTCGCTCGGCGACTTCCTCGATCGTCCGTTCATGCGCACGCAGGACGGCGGGGAGGAGCCGGCGATCGACGCCGGTGGCGACGAGGGTGTTCGAACCGGCGAGCGCGTCGACGAGCACCTCATCGAGGGGCATCGTTCGGTAAAGAGGGCGCGCCCCGATGAACGTTCCGCCGGTGCCGGCTCTCCCTCGTTCAGGGAGCCCTGGCGAACACCAGATAGCCGGTGTGACCGACACCCGCGGTCGAGGGGCGTGACCCGCGCGAGGAGAAATCCATCTCGCGCTGGATCGTCTCGAACGTCTCGACCTCGACGAGGCCGGCCTCACGTGCGGCCTCGACGGCGGCGCGTGTCCCCTCGACGAACGGCGAATAGACGGCGACATAGCCGCCGGGGACGAGCAGGTCGGGGGCGTGGGCGACGACGGCCGGCGCGTCACCCGTGTCGAGCGTGAGAACGTCGAAGGGGTCGGCCTCCACGACGAGGGACTCGACCTCCTCTGCAAGGTCGCCGGTCCGGACATCGACGTGGTCGGTTACGCCCGCGATCGCCATGTTCTCGCGGGCGACCTCGGCGAACTCGGCGTCGCGCTCGTAGGTCGTCACGGACGCGCCGAGCCGACCGAGATACGCCGAGAGGATCCCCGTCCCGGTACCGGCATCGAGCACGCGGTCGCCACCCCCGATGCCGGTGTGGCCGATGACGAGCCCGATGTCCCGGGGCATCATCGGCGCGCCCGTCCGTTCGAGGTGGTCGAAGAGGTCGGGGCCGCGGAGCCGACGCACCTCGAAGACGGTCCCGAGATGGGTCTCGACGGTGTCACCGTGTGCGGCGTCCTCGGGCACCTCGATGACGCCGAGGTCGGTCCCGAACTCCTCGCCCGGTCGGAGCAGGTACTCGCGGTCCTCGTGAACGAGCAGGTAGGCGGCGTCGCTCACTCCAGGTTCGCGATCGCGGCCGCGAGGTCGCCGTCGGTCGCCTCCAGCGCCGCCCGCGCCTCGGACTCCGGAACGCCGGCCCGCTCGGCGACGATCGCGATGTCGCTGTCGGGGATGGCGTCGACGTCAGCGTCGGCGTCGCCGGCGTCGTCTCCCCCGGCACCCGCGTCCGCGACCTCGTCGGGCTCGCCGACGATCTGGTAGGTCTGTTGGCCCTGCGCGTCCATACGCGTGACCTGCGGTGCCGAGAAGACGAGGTCGCCGTCACCGGTCTCGATCACGACGCGCTCGGCGTCGATCTCGTCGACGTCGATCCCCATCTGTTTCATCATCTGTTTCATCTTCCGCGGGTTCATCCCGCCTCCTCCAAACATACCCGAAGGTTCGCTCGCGCGGCACAAAAAGGGTGCCGAAGGCCATCGACGGGGATGTCACGGGACATGCTCGGGTCGGAAGCGATCGATGCCTGCCGGGACGGCTGGTTTCATGCGGGCGGCAGCCCTATCGATAGCCATGTACGTCGCAGATCATACCTGGCCGGAACTCGGCGAGTACGTCGCGAGCGAGTCGGTTGCGGTCGTTCCGCTCGGCTCCACCGAACAGCACGGTCCGCACCTGCCGCTCGCGACTGACCACCTCATCGCGGAGGCGCTCGCCCGCGAGGCGGCCGAACGAACCGGCTACCTCTGCACACCCACGGTGAACATCGGCGTCAGCCCGCACCACCGACAGTTCCACGGGACGATGTGGGTCGACGCGCCCGCTTTCCGCGACTACGTCGAGAGCTTCACGCGGAACCTCACCTACCACGGGATCGACCGCGTCGTCTACGTGAACGCCCACGGCGGCAACGTCTCGCACCTCCGGGAGGTCGGCCGGCGGCTGCACGAGGACGGGGCGGTCTACGCCATCGAGTGGATGTGGGACGAGTCGATCCCGGAACTCGTCGACGACCTGTTCGAGCACAACGGTCCGCATGCGGGGCCGAAAGAGACTGCGATGATCACCCACATCGCGCCCGAACTCGTCGATGGGGAGGAACTCGAAGCCGCCCGAGACGGCGGCCTCGTCGACGTCGCGTCCTCGGACGCGTACGTTTACGGCGCACGGACGTTCTACGATGCGATCGACAACTCCCCGAACGGGGCCTTCGGCGACCCGACAGACGTGACCCCCGAGAAGGCCGAGCGGCTCTTCGAGGCCGCCGTCGACCAGCTCATCGAGCTGTTAGAGTGGCTCGACGCGCAGCCGCTCACGGACCTCATGCCGGTCGCACACGTCGACCCACAGCCGGGAAGTGAACGGTAGCGCGCGCGGAGTGGTCGGTCGTTTTTAAACAGACACCGCCGATGGATCCGCAGCGTAGCGTTCCTTCGGCGGCGGAGCTTTATCTGATCGGACGCTGTTCGCCACGTATGGTGTCAGCGGAGAATACAGTCATCGCCGCCGGGTTTCTCGGCGTGATCCTCGGATTCATCCTGCTCGCCATCGTCGAGACGTTCGTCGGGTTGCCGGGCCAGTGGGGATTCGTGGTCGCGTTCGTGCTGTTAGCCCTGCTTGGTGTCGTCATCCCGCAGGTGTACCTCTCGCGCATCGATCGATCCGTTTCCAGAACGGCACGGATGGGTGTTATCACCGTCGTCTTGCTCGTCCTCGCTGCTGGCTTTTCGGGGGAGGTCACCGGGATGGAGGCGCGAGCCATCTGGATACTGGTCGGACTCTCGTTTACGCTGATCGTCGCCATCGAGATACGGGACGGCTATCGCCAATCGGTTCAGGACCGGACGAGCGAGCGCTGAATGGGTCCCGCTCGTTGCGCGCCACGGCGATCTAAGGGAGTTCACCGTTCTACTCCGATGTACAGGCTGTGAAGCGGCTCATCCACCGATCTTCTGTTCCCACATCCGGGTGAGTGTTATATTTCGTCTATCTCCCAACCTAACCGCCCTCATCGCTAACGGATCAGGACGGCTCCGGTTACGGAGAATCGAGGAGGAAGCCTCGCGCTTCGGCGCGGGGAGGATGTCAAATCCTCAGCAAGTGATCTATTCTGACCCGGTTCCGGTCAATACAGGGGGTTCAGCGAGTGATCCCGCACTCGATCGGTCGCTTATAATTCCCACCAACTGGGTGGCGAGAGGACTTATAAACGAACTGTGGTGGTTGGCGCGCTCCGGTGAGCGCCCGAAGGGCGCGACACCGAGCGCGAGGGAGCCCACGGCTGGCGGCTCCGCCAGCCGTGGCGAGGCTGGGGAGGCGTGAGGCTGCGGCGTCGGGCGGTATGGGTGCGGTCGATGTGAGACGAGTGCGGCGGCGGTGCAGCCAATGTGGGTGCGGACGGTGTGGTGTGAGTGCGGCGGCGGTGGTGGTCGATCCTCGACCTGCTCCCGTCACTCCACGGAACGACCTGGATCAGCGTCGCTTCTTATAACTAGTCACACAACTGCTCACCACCGATTACAAGAAACCCGACCAAACAACCGCACAGTTCGCACCCTTCAGCAACCGGCTGTTTCAGGGGATTATCTGCCTGAAGAATAGGGTTTCAACGGAGCCACCACGAGATAACTGGTGGGCAGGCCCGCGAGTGTTTATATATCCCGCGCGGGAGCCACGGATATGAGCGGGATGCGAAAGCCGGGCGGCAGTGACACGGGCGACGAGGGCAACGAAGGCGACGACGGCGACGACGGCGACGACGGCGACGAGGGCAGAAACGCCGGGCCCGATTTAAAAGGGAGCAGCGACCTTGCCCAACGAGGGATAAAAACCGACGGCGGCCGCAGCCAGCAGGACATCCAACCAGCCGACCGATCAACCCTCGACCGCGACGGCGACGGCCCCGCCGTCGCGGTCGTCGGTGGCGGCGCGGTCGGGATCACGACCGCGGTCGACCTGGCGGCCCGCGGCGCACGCGTGACGCTCTTCGAGCGCGATGAGCTCGCCGCCGGGAGTTCGGGGCGTGCGGCGGGCGTGCTGTATGACGCCTACGCCGAGGACGTCGACGCCGCGCTCGCCACGCGGGCGATGGAGCGGTTCCGATCCCTCTCGGACTCGCTTCCCGGCTTCTCGTTCACGCGCTGCCCGTACGTCATCGCCGTCCGCGAGGGCGACCCGGACGCCGATGCGGTCCCCGAGATGGTCGAGCGAATGCGCTCGCACGACCTCGACGTCTCGGTCGTCAACCCCGCGGCGCTCGGCGAGCGCTTCCCGGTCGAGACCGACGACCTCGCGGTCGCCGCCGTCGCCGAAGGGGGCGGCTGGACCGACCCCGGGAGCTACGTGGAGGCGATGGGCGAGCGCGCACGGGGCGACGGCGTCTCGATCGAGACCGGCGTCGAGGTGGCGCTCCCCGATGCGGAGCCGACGCTCCACGTCGACGGCGAGGAGCGCACCTTCGACGCGGTCGTCGTCGCCGTCGGCGCACACACCGCGCGCTTCCTCGCCGACGCCGGGATCGCGGTTCCGGTGAAGCCCTATCGGGTGCAGGCGCTCGTGAGCGGCCGGCCGTATGCCGGCCCAATGGTGTACGACGCCACCGCGGGGGTCTACCTTCGCGCACATCCCGAGGGCCTGCTCGCCGGCGATGGCACCGTCCCGCGGGAGGCCGACCCGGACGACTACGAGCCGGGAGGCGACGACTGGTTCCGCGAGGAGACCGCGGCGGTCCTCCGGGAGCGAGTCGATCACGACCCGGAGATCGACCGCGCGTGGGCCGGCCTCTGTACCGCGACGCCTGACGGCGACCCGCTCGTCGGGCCCCTCGCGGAGGGGCTCTTCGTCGCCGCCGGCTGGCAGGGTCACGGGTTCATGCGCGCGCCGGCGATGGGCGAACACGTCGCGGAGGGCGTGCTCGCGACGCTGGAGGCTGGGGGAGATGGTGGGAATCGCGACTCCCCGTGGATCGACGCCTTCGATCCAACCCGGTTCGACGGCGACGAGGAGTTCGAGATCCGCGAGGGGATGACGGTGCGGAGCAGGCGCGGGGAGAAGCCCTGAGAACCGGGTCCCGACGGTTACCCTGGCCCGTAGTCGGTGAGCCCGTCCGCATAGACGCTCACGTCTTCGAACCGTCCCTCGTAGGCGACGTTCGAGGGGCGGGTCGGTTCGTCCCCCGAGAGGAAGATCCGGTCGGCCTTCTGCCACGTGTTCTCGTACGCGAGGTGGGCGTACTCCATGAGCCCGCGAACCCGATGGGAGAGCCCGCCCCGGTGAACGACCGTCCGCGGTCGACCCTCCCGGAACGCGTCGACGATCTCGCCGACGGAGGTGAGCGGCTCATCGAAGGCGGTCCACGCCTCGCCGACGCTCCCTTTTAAATGGGCGTAGGAGGTCCCGAACCCCGGCAGGTCGAGGTCGCGGGCGATCCGTAGCGCGCGCTTGTTCTGGTGTGGCAGGAGCTTCGTGTTGTACGTCTCGATCGCGTGCAGGCTGTCCGCGTGTGCTTCGATCTCCGGCCGGGTGAGCGAGACGGTCGCGAAGTCCGGATGGGGGACGAGCACGGCCGCGTCCTGTCGGGCGAACTCCGCCATCGCCCCCTCGAAGGTGATGAAATCGGGCACGGGGTCGGACAGCCCGAGCGCGAGCAGATGTCGTCGACCCCCCCATTTGCCGGTGAACACCTCGCGGGCGGGCACGACGGTCAACTCGTCGTCGGAGAAACGCTCGGCGCGGTCGCGGATCGTCGGGAGCCGCGTGAAGTGGGGCGCGTACACGAGCGCGTCGATCCCACGCTCCTTCGCGAGCGCGACGACGTCAGCGTCGAGGACCTTCACGTGTGCATCGACGTGGGTTCGGGATCGGGTCACGCGTGTACGTCATCGCGGTCGGGCAAAGACGTATCGTCTTCGTCACGTCCCGTTGGGGCAGTCTCCGCTACGTCCCGTTGGGGCAGTCTCCGCTACGTCCCGTTGAGGGCAGTCTCCGCTACGT
>SL_5KL_010_SEDDRAFT_10002504_pt1 | contig 10113 bp, 12 predicted proteins | sample SodLakKL_010_SED_FD_9118 | JGI IMG/M metagenome (IMG submission 9118)
ACCGCGCTCTGTTCCTGGGCGGCGGCGGTGCGAACGGTAAAAGTGCGTTCCTAACCGTAATTGAGGAGTTGCTCGACGGCGAGGACCACACCGACAACACGGCAAACATCTCGCCGTACGACTTCGGTGACAAGCCGTCGATGGCCGAACTACACGGGACGCTTGCGAACATCTCGGCGGACCTCTCGGGCGGATCGCTCTAGGGCAAGAATCTCAGGAAATTCAAGAAGCTCACCGGTGGCGACACCGTGACCGCCAAGACGCTATATAAAGACCCGTTTAATTTCACCTACGACGGCGGGATGCTATCTGCCGCGAAGTGTAATCCTGCACCTCACAGCGCAGCGATGAGTCTGTCAGCATCGTAGCGGTCAATGAAGTACTCGACATCGTCGTCAACTTCCTGGAGTGAAAGTGCGTGCAGGACCGTCGGCGTGATGGCGATGGGGACGTACTGCTCGATGATGATCGGATCTGCTGTCAACCGTTGCGGACGGTTCGAGTCATCTCGATCGAAGAGACCGAGGACTATCAGCCGGTCGACGTACTCGTAGGTCGTCGATTCTGATAGCTCGAGCTAGACGGCTGCCTGTGACGAGCTCTCATATGCGATCTTTCACGGGTGGTTCAAACCGGAGTTCGTTACACCCTTCCGAGAGATTCTCGATGACGCCATCGAGAACTTTGACATCGGCCAAACCGAGCTTACCGGACGTCTCGAACGATTTCGAGACGTCCTCATCGTTGACGCGACGATCATCTCGCTTTATCAAGACGCCAAAGATGTCTACGCACTCGATGACGACTGGTCCACATATGTCTTGACTCATCCCCCAAGGCTCGTTCAGCCGTGTTTTGCTAGAGTATCGACCGTCACTGATCGAGAGGGTCAGCTATTTCGCTGACCACTCGCCAGCTCGCGGCCTTGGGCATGGATCTAATGAGCAACAGCATTCGCGTCGAACAGCGTAGCTTAATCTTCTTAGCCAGACTTCCTCACACGAGAATTCTACTCCGTCCTTCGATCAACTACCACACCAATGTTGGTCCAGTTGCTCGTGACTCAATACAACCACCCCAAAGCAATGACCAGGAAGCACCGAGCATATTGAATTCTATACATTAATTCTAATGGGAAATTATTGGGCTAGAACTACGTTTTCCGAATGTATTTGAACACGTATGTACGGCCCTCGTGACGATGACCCACTGAGAGATGACCCTTATGCGATGGATCCTTGCACAAACATCCTCACGACTCGTAGATCGGCATGGAGTCAGTAAAGAAAAAAGAGGAGGAGATCCTTGAGTACCGGTTTCGCAGGTATGAGCAGGCAATTAGACCTCGACACGTGCGTCCGCACGCTCGGAATATACTTGAGAGTGTGGAACCCGGTTACCAACGATACCGATACGCAGCAGCGCTAGTTGCCCACGTTTTCAATCATGTGTCCTACAGGGAGAGTAACGATCTATGGCGTGCTGACTACATACTTGATCAATCTCTCCAGGGTGATTGTGAGGATCAAACACTATGTGCGGCGAGCCTGCTTCGGGCACGAAGCTTCGACGTTCGCCTGCTCGCGTTAAATACCGACGGGAAAACGACGGGACACCTCGTCGGTCAGGTCCGGTTTCCGGCGGAGTCGAATTTAGAAGACCTTGTTAAGGAAGCGCAACGACACTATAATGATTCCTCGGGCGGATTAGTGTGGGACTTCGACGATGGTTTCTGGCTGCTGTTCGATACAACAAGTTCTCCAGTTCTCGGCTGCAGCACTTCGTACGCGGATTTCGAACCGGATGGTGAGATCCGTTGGAAGGAAGAAACTCAAGTACGGATGATCCATGTCGGGGACTAGTCGAAAATCGCCCCGCGAATCGCCGTTCCTGCTCGCACTCTGTGTCCTCCAACCCGGCCCTGGGGACTCGAGGCTCGGTGGTGGGGTGGCTGCCGATCACCACGCCGAAGTGCCGTCTTTTGCCGACGTAATCGACGACGATTGAAACCGTTTTCAGATCACGGTGGCAGTGGGTTCAGGTTATAGAGGTAAGGCCCCTCCCCGGCCCATGTCAGCTCGCTCGTTATCTCATAATCACGTCCGATAGCCGTGAGGACCTCAGTGCGACTGGTTGCCTTTACTGTCAACGGCCACGTTGACCTATTATTATCGACCACCGCGAACTCTCGAGCCTCGAGTTCGTCAACAGCCGCTCTGGGAGAGTAATGGCCTGCCATGCGGTGCTGTTTACCAGATCCTCCTTGCCGCAGTCGCTTTCGCAACCAAGTCAGAGGGTTTATCAGAAGCGAACATATCAACTAACACAGTTTGTCGCGAACCACCCATTGATGACAGCAACTGGTGACCCTGTCGATGACGACAGCGTGACTGGAGAGGGCCCCAACCCACGGTTCATTAGTCTCCTTGTGGTTGCAAATCTGGTGCCTCTCGGAGGCGTGTTAACGGCCGGCTGGGGTCTCCTTGAACTGCTGGTCATCTACTGGATCGAGTGGATCGGCCTCCTCATCTCAGGGATTATCAAAACCTGCGCCGCCGAGTGCGTTCCCCTTCCACTACCGGACAGTCGACGACAGTTGACGTTCAGGAACAAGCGCGGAGCGGTCTCTCTCGGACGGGTTCACTGTCAGCTTCGGACCGTCCCGACACTGGGGATCCTCTGTGGTGCCACCGGTGTGTGGGCCATGACCGGGATACTGGCCCTGTTCCGATCGGCGTCACCGTTTTCTCACTCCATCGGGACGGCACCGCTCGTGTTTGTCGTTGGTGGTGGACTTGCAGCGATGTGGCTGGGTACGGTTCAGCCGTATTTTGAGGCCGGACGCTACCGACGGCGATCACCACGGGAGACGGCCAGAGCCTCGATAGCGTATACACTTGGCTTCGTTTCGTTCGTACTTGTTCTGACAATCCTAACTGCAGAGACCGCGACCGATCCCGACACGTGGCCGATCGCCGTCCCGATGGCTGTCGTAGTTGGAAAGTCACTGATCGAGCTTTTGCTCCGTCGTACCCCTGCCCCATTCGAGTTCGTCGAGGACCCGTTTACACACCGCCAATCACGGGCTACGCTTCGTTCAAGTCGGTGGCAGATTGCTCAACTGCCGGCTGTCGAACAACCGACGACGCCTCCCCGTACCGTCGTTCAGCCTAGCCGCTGGCGGTTGCTCGTGACCAGTCCAATCGTCGGTGCTGTTACGCCACTGGGTGGACGATTTCTCGGCCTCTTTCTAGGGCTCGGCGTTGCTGTCTTCGCGTTTGGCGGCTCTGAGCGGATATCGCTCCTGCTGTGTGCTATCGGCGTCACTAGCGCTGTACTGTTTGGACTGCCCGCAGTCATGATAAATCAGGTTCCGATCGAGTACCAATTCTACGATGACCAGCTGGTCTGTTACGACCAGTGGCTCGGGGCGGCGCAATGGCGGCTCCGGTATGCGAACGTCGAGCAGGTTCGCGTCGTCCAGACAGTCACCGACCGACTCGGTTCCACCGCGACGCTCATCATCGAGACAACTGACGACCATCCTGCACGGATTCGCTCCGTTCGGCAATACGAAGCAGTCGGTGAATTGCTCGATCCGGAGACACGCCCCGTCGATAGCGATCGACTCGCCGACGCACTCGTCTCTCGGCTGGAGACGTGACTGGTAGTTGTACGCGGGGCTAGCATCCAACCAAACGCAGACCGGTCCAAGGAGCGATACGACCGGAGTGTTCGACTTCCAGCAAGTGACGCTTCAATAGCAAGGTCGATTTCCACGAGTGCCGATCGATCGACTCGCTAAGCGTGTCACAGAATCGATCACAGGGTTTTGAACTTCGTTCGTAGTCGTTGACTGTGACGATCACTTGGAGATACAGTGTACGGAACACAATTCAGGACGTGGAGACACACCTGAGAAATTGATTTTGGAAGTTGAAACTGGTCGTCTCAATGCATATGGCATTCTGGCGAAGTTCATAAATAGTATGAAGACGTAGTCTGGGATAGAACGATGGCTCGAATCACCGGCTCCTATCCAGACGATCTCGACCTACTCATCGAGGGTGCTGTCGAGGCTGGTGTGTTCGGGGGCAAGAGCGATGCGTTGCGCGAGTTCGTGCGTGAATACTTCGAGGACCACGAGAACGAACGTATTGCAGCTGCCGTCGCCCTCTACGAACGCGAGCGGATCACACTCGGTGATGCCGCGAGACTCGCTGATGTCGACCGCTGGACGATGCGTGACATCCTCCGTGAGCACGGTGTTGAACTTCGCCTCGGGCTCGTTGACGAAGACGACGCAGCCTACGAGGCAGAGGCAGCACGTGAACTCGAATTCGATGATGAGGGCTCGCCTGATGAGGAGTCACGTGTTAAATGACAGGTGACGATCTCCCAGCGCACCCGAGCGTCTTGAACACGACTGTACTCTCCAATTTTGCGTACATCGATCAGCTGTGGGTAGTTGCTGGCCTCTCTGGAATCTGTACGGTACCAGTCGTGCGTGAGGAGCTCGAACACGGCATCGATAATCACTCATATCTCCAGAAAGCACTCGATACGCTTGATGACGAAATCCCAGTCGCGACGATTTCGGATACTGTCGCAAACAGAGAAGTCGTTGTTGGTGGGTTCCTCGACCCCGGGGAAGCCCAAGCGTTCGCCCTTGCCGACGCACACGACGGTCGCTTACTGACAGACGACGGAGATGCCCGATCGTTTGCGAAAGATCAGGGCGTGACCGTTATCGGGTCGGTTGGCGTTCTGTTGGCTGCAATCGATGTTGGGAAGATCGATGAAGCGACTGCTGACGAGTGGCTGTCGACGTGGATCGACGAGATCGGCTACTACGTCCCGTATCGAACGATCTCCGAGTATCGGTGACTGATTTAGAGTTCGAAACACCTGATTAGTGTGCTCGTGAACACGTCTATTACCGATGAGTGAAGCCGACAGACGGCTGTCCGAGGAGAGCGAGCAACGATTTCTAGACCTGTACGCCCATCTGTTGGTGTATGTCAACGACCGATTCGAGGTCATCGAAGAGATCGAAACGGTCGCTGATCTTGAACAGCACTATACTGACGAGCTCCTCCCGCTCCGAAACACGCTGTACAACGAGTCGACGACGGACCTGATAGAAGACTTCGTTGAAGAGAATCCTCCCAACCTGCCGCAGGCTGATCTCGAACAGATCGCAGCGTGGACTGACTTCGTCGCCGGAGAGTTCGTTGTCGTCCGCTTTCGAGAGGACGACGCGATCTTCCTCGATTGGACAGAACCACCGAAAGCATACGCAGTCCGTCCGGCTCGGCTTCCGTTCGCCGAACTGTGGGATGAATCCGCACTTCCAGTCCCGGTTTCGAGTGTCGTCCTGTTGCCATTCGAGGATCAGATCGTCTACGATGGGTGGATCGGGGTCAAGAACATCATCTTCGGGGGCTCGCTCAGCACTGACATCGACGACGAGTACGAAGAGGCCAAACATCGCTTCGGCATCATCGACTCGCTTCCAGTGCCCGAGGAAGCCGAAAAGACGGACGCCGAGGAGTTGCGCTTCTACATGAAGAACAAGCGCAACCGAGAGCGATACGCGTCGGAGATCGAGCAGTTGCGGGAGAAAACCGACGAACTGGAGCAGATTTACCATCAGGAGATGGGGAAGGCTCGAGCTCGCAGCTTGGGTCGCGAACTGCGTGAGTTGGGACTCAACGAAGCCTATGTAGCAATCTACGACGATCGAATCATCACCAGTGCTCCCTCCGAATCCGAGGTTCGCGAGCTACTCGAAGAAATTATGCCCGCTGGGAAGGCTGACCACCCCTACATCTACCACTTCAATCCCTGAACGAGAGTCCACAGCCTACGACTGGAGTTGCGTGACAGTCGACGCGATTTCGCTTTTGGTCGATACGCCGGAGAACTCGAACACGCTGTCTCCGACACCGAAGGCGTACCTCTGGTAGGAGACGTCGGCGTGAATCCAGCATTCGACATCGCTGTCCGTTGCCTCACACTCGGCTTCACCTGTATTCTTTCCGTGCTTCAGCACGTCGAGCAGGTACTCTTCGATACGTGGTGCATTCGCGATCCGCAAGAGATGGTCGGCAGCGACGTTGTCTAACACGTCTGCTGGGGTTCCGTATCCGTCGCCGACGAGATAGAACTCGCCGTCGTATTCGTGTGACTCGACCTGGACACGGAGTGCGTACGTCTCAGCCATATCGGTCGTTCTGAAGAGCCACGTATTAGACTGTCTGTTGAAGAGACGACCCACCAGTGCCCGCGTCGTGAACAAGATTTAGTCGGAATGGCTCGCAACCACTGTATATGTCTTTCACCGCCAGTTGGCACACGCTTCTCGACGAACTCGATGACCTTCCCGAAAGGGCGACTCTCATCACACCGCTCTCCCATCAGCGATTCCGGATTACTGACGTGCAGGACGCTCGCGTCATCATTCAGTTCGAAGATAGAGACGAGACACGACCACTCCAGCGCGACCAGTTCGAAACGCTCTATCGACGAATCGAGGATTCTCCCGACGGGTTTGATCTTGACCGTCTCCCGCCGGATGCCGATCCGTATCCTGCGGTGTGGAGTGTCCATCCACGGTTCGAGGTCGATGAGGATGCTGGTGTCATCACTCAGTCAGAGGTCGCGACGGCAACGCAGGTGATGGGTACCGAGCAGGAATCAACGGACGAGGACCGAACTGAACCCGACGGACTGGACATCTACTCGGACGCGCTCCTCCTCATCGATGCCCTCGAACGCCACGATGTGACTACTCTCTCTGAACTGGAGACGAACGCGTTGGTGAACCTCTATACGCTGCTCTCGGATGTCCAGCGAGATGCGAACGACTTTCGGCAGGAAGTCGCGGATGTTCTTCTTGCTCGACTCCATCACGACCGTCCCGTCTCCGGGCAGTACGGCTCTGTCCAGCGGACGAGTCGCCGCAATCGCTCGCTCAAAGACGACAAGGAGGTGCTGGAACGTCTCGAGAACGCTGGCATCGACCGCGAACGTGTCCTGAGCGTCGACCGCTCGAAAGTCGATGAAGCACTCGAAGTGACCACTCTCTCTGAATCGGATGTCTACGACATCGAGGAAAGCGAGTACGTCCGGAAAGCAGAGGTCGATGAAGACGTGAAAGAATCGCGGCTCCAGGGGTTGAAAGACCGTCTCGCCGCCAGTGACGACGACGAAGCTGAACAACTTCGAGACGAGATCAAAGACCTAGAGCAGCGTATCGACGACCTCACGAGTTTCCGCACGGGTACGGAGATGCAAAGATGACTGCCTACCGATTTCGCGTCAAGTTCGACCCCGATCCGACATCTCTGTGGCGGGATATCCTCGTTGGTGCGGACAGAACGATCTCCGAATTTCAGTCGGCGATCAACCCTGCGGTCGGACTCGATCAGGGCCACCTCTGGTTCGTCGGGGAGGATGAAGACTATTGGGACAGCGCCGTCAAATACCAGTGCCCGCAGGAGTACGAGGAGTCGCTTGGTGGTGATCCGGTATTGCGTACGGAACGGATTGAGAACGCTGACGAGGTGACGATCGGCGAGATTACTCGCCAGCTCGGCCTCGAACAGTATGACCGTATCTGCTACCTCTATGACTACGGCGACGAATGGCGGTTCTACGCAATCTTGAAAGAAATTCTCAGCGATGAGCCGAGCGACAAACCACCCGAGGGTGTGAAAGAGAAAGGCGAGGCCATCGACGACCAGTACGACGCACCAGGAGCCGCTGAAAGCGATTCGCCTCTCCCTGACCCACTCTATTCGGTGCTCCCTGAAACTGCTGTCCCCGTTGCGGATCTGCGTGAGTTGGAGAAGCGAGATGGTATCGTCCACGTCATACCACTGCTCAGTCTCGAAACCGGATTCGGGGCGGTCTGCGAGCGGTTCGCGATTCAGTTCGAAGAGAGGGGATACGTCCTCGAAAACTTTCAGCCGGGGTGGCAGGTCGTCGAAGAAGTCGACGGGATAGACAAGACGGAGGAAGAACTTCTCTCGGCCCTTGCGGACGCAGTACGTGAATGGCACGCTGAAATCGCGGAGATCTCGGGAGCGATGACGGGACAGCATTTCGACGAAGAGACTGTCGAAGCGATGCACGTCGAACTGGAAGCAGAACTCGAACGCATAGGATACGGCCACCTGTAGTCTGCTCTCTTGACGGTCTATCGAAGAGAACGAGTTCTTTGTCGTGACGTATCCAGCGTCTCACAGTGGCACCAACCTGTGCGTCTCGCCGGAATGTCTTTCGTTGGATCGCCCGAAAACCGCACGTCGAATGGCCGGCGTACGACTCAACGCCGTTGTATGACCGAGGTTCGCTAGCCGGACTGGAGTCGGACGTTCGTACTGTTTCGGAAGCGTGGTTCGATCACGACGCCCATACCTCTGTTGAGCTGTTCGTCTGTACGGTTCCGCTGACCTACTTTCGATTTGGTCCTCACGATCGCTACGCGAACTCGACACGCTATGAGATGGCCACGCTCTTTCGCCTGTTCGTGCTGAAAGAACTCCACGGGTGGGACCACGAGACAGCACTCGTTGAGTACCTCAAACGTCAATCTGACATCTGTGAGCAACTGGGTATCGGGTCGATTCCCGATCAGTCGACGCTGTGGCGAAGCTGGCACACACGCTTCACAGAAGATCTCCGCGAGACTGTCGAAACGGTTGCTCGAACGATCCTCATCACCGCTCAGAACGCGGGTATCACGGTCCCGCGTGAACCGGACCGGACGCGCCGGCACCGCGATACTGAATCTGGTCAGCCCAACCCAGACAATAGGACTGTTCTCGAACAGGCGAGCGAGATCACCGACCACGTCAGCCGCATCATCTTCCCCGCGTTCTCGCTTAATCGTGGTGAGGGCTGTGAGATCCACGAGAATGCGTTTTGGGACTTGCAAACGTATCTGGGGTTGCGAGAGAATCTCGCCGCGAACGAAGGAGCTCGAAGTTTACGAGTCGACTCGTGACCGGACTCCGATGGGACACGCGCATCGTGACCATCTTCGTGATCTCTCGATCAAACAGATTCGAGAGATGTATCGGCAAGCGGTGGGTCGTCTCTTAGAAGAGGTCGCAGCGACGGAGGCGTTCTATCGTGCCGGAATCGTCGCGATCGATATCACTGAAGACGATCCCTTCACAGGCGACCGCACCGGCCACGAAGACGAGATCATCGGGACGAAGGAGAAGAACGACGAGTACGCCTACCAGTGGGCGACAGTTCAGTTGGTCGGCAATGCCGTCCCAATGGTGCTGGACGCGCGTCCGGTCCAAAAGGGTGAGACACGATTAGAAATCGTCGAGGATCTGCTCGACTCTGCCGAGGACCTCGTTCACGTCGATAACGTGCTGATGGACCGGGAGTTCGACAGCCAGCACGTCTTGGAGATGATCAGCCAGCGCGGGTTCTCCTACGTCGTGCCCAAGCGGATGCAGACGAGTGAGAGAGCTCAGGCCAAGCGGTTGCTTCGACATGATCAAGATCGGTATGAGACCGACCGCAAACTCCATCTCGGCGACAACGAATGGCACTCGACAACGATGATCTATCGGCGGAAGGAGAACTCCGAACACGACGATCATCGACAATACTCGGTGTTCATGACGAATACAGGAAGCGGACATCTCACCGAGTACGGGTACAGGTGGGAGATCGAGAGCGGATACAAGTCGATCAAGCGATTCATGGCGGCGACGACGTCGAAGAATTTCGGGCTTCGATTCTTCTACTTCGCGTTCGCGCGTCTGCTCTATTCGATCTGGCGAGCTGTCGATTTGCTCGTGCAGGTTGAGTTAACCGGCGAGTATGAGCACTCACCGGTGATTACAGCGGACAACACGCTGACGCTGCTGAAGAAGGAGACAGGAATCGGGCAATGGGGTGCTCTATTCGGGTTAGCGAGTCGTCTGAGTGGCTACGCTGCTGGAAGTCTCGAAAATTCACTCATATAGTTAGTAGTATGATAAGAATGGCCGCTTGGAGGGCCATCTGGATCAGTTTCCGCTGACCGAATCGGTCGAATTCACGCATTCTAGCCCTGCTAAACCCGCTGTAGTCTCAACATCC
>SL_5KL_010_SEDDRAFT_10002506_pt1 | contig 10109 bp, 9 predicted proteins | sample SodLakKL_010_SED_FD_9118 | JGI IMG/M metagenome (IMG submission 9118)
TGTTGATGATGACGGCTACGTAGTTGTTGTAGAAGGCGATGACTATGTAGGCAACTACTTCAACATTGACCAGTTTGCCCGTACCTCACAGGGTACAACCAAGCGTTACATCAGTGTCAGCAGCCCCTGGTCCGGTGCATACCTGTATGAGGACATGGAAGTTGTAGGCATGGCTGAAATCGAAGAATCCTTCGCCATGGGCAACCTTGCTCCTGGTGAAGAAGCAGTTCCCGACTGGTGGGACCTGTTCTAAATCAGTTTTAATTAAGTGTTAGTTTTTCACCTCGCTAATACTTAGAAACAGGGGAGATTAAGTTCTCCCCTGTTTTTTAATTCTTTTGCACACCTCTAGCCCTATCCCGGAAAAGCCGGTGCTATAAATGTTGGCTTTCAAAATGACTCCTTACAAGTTCAATATAGATCATCATTTCCAGAATCGATTAAAAAAAGTCTTGCCACTCTTGCACAGGATTTAAGAATTAAGGAACTATGCCATACTCTACACCGTTTATTAACCGGGCTTTTTCCTGAAACCGCTTTATGCAAGCATTGCCGACGCCTGCTGGTTTGACAGAAACGTGCATATATGCTAAGGTTATTAAGAAATATTTAAGAAACCTCAGTGCATGGTGTAAACTTTAACCAGGTTGATCGCAGTTTAGTTGCAGAAAGGATGTGTTTAACGAGTGCAAAAGTGGCCTTCTCTTCCTTTATTATTTACCTTCATTTTTCTCCTGGCCCTTGCTATCCCGGCCTTAGCTGAAGGAGGAACCCGCTTCAGCCACAAGGCTGACTACCTAATTGACGGCATGATAGAAATCGATAAACAAATCGGTGATCCCTGCACAACAGGCGCAGCAAAGTACCAGACCGTAAGGGGTTACGGTAGAATGACCAAGTCCGAAAGCCTTGATATAGCTCCTCATATTATGGCAGTGGAAGATACCATGGATTGGACCACCGCCGAAGACGCGATTCGGAACCTGGAAGTTACCAACACTATTGACCTGTGTGCCCGCCCTAAGTCTGTAGCTGCCGAAGCTTACCAGGATGAGGACTACGATATTGAACAAGGTGACGTGATCAGCCCTTACCACCCGCTTGTAGTTGAAGGGTTGTTAAGTGTAAACTCTTTGACGAGGCAGACCTGGGGTAATTCAGCAGCTCCAAACCCCGGCCATGAAGGTAGTTATGCAGCTGATTTTATAGCCGCATACGGGCCCGGTCCGCGCGAAGAAGACGGCATAATTGGGGAGTTTGGCGAAAGGATCTTCTTCGATGAAGATTACATGTGGTGGTTTGACAATGATGAAGAAGATGGCATAGATCGTGGAGACCGCTATGTTGGGAACTACTTTGATATAGATCAGTATCTGTATACTTCTGATGGCGAAACAAGACGTTTCATCAGCATAAGCAGTCCTTTCTCTACCGGATTGCTAACAGAGGAAATGGAAGTCATCGGTATGACCGAGGTAACGGAGACCTTTTCCATGGACAACATAGAACCGGGGCCGGATGCTATAACCCTGGCCTGGTACGAGTTGTTCTAAAGAAACATGGGTTCTTTTAATAACGATTGCCTAGACAATGCACTATATATAAAGGGCTGAATTGAAGGCAAACATTTAGCAGGTCAAGAATAAACCAGAACAGAAAACCAAAGAAGAGTAAAATATTTAGTAAAGTCCCCGGCATAACCGGGGACTTTTTGTGAGCCATATTTTCCTTTGCATGGAAACTGCTTTAACCACCTTCTACAAAGTCAATCAAGTTAAGCTCTACTATTAAGCGCATAATTGTGCTAACACAAGCACCTAGTCGTATGTGTAAAAGCCGCGGCCTGATTTACGGCCCAAATGCCCTGCCCGGACCATCTTCCGGATCAGGGGGCAGGCCCTGTATTTCGAATCGCCCGTTTCCTTGTAAAGGGTATCCTGCACCAGCAGGAGCACATCGATACCGACCAGGTCGGCCAGGGCCAGGGGCCCGATGGGGTGGTTGGCACCAAGTTTCATGCCCTTGTCGATGTCTTCAGCGCTGGCTACCCCCTCCATGAGCACGTAAGCCGCTTCGTTTAGCATGGGGACCAGGATCCGGTTGACCACAAACAGCGGCGCTTCATTGACGGCAATCGGATCTTTACCCATCTTACGGGATAGATCCATGATCAGCTGGAAAGTTTCCTTGGATGTATCGGCCCCGCCGGTAACTTCAACCAGCTTCATTACCGGCGCCGGGTTGAAGAAGTGCATGCCGATTACTTTATCCGGGCGATTCGTGACAGAGGCCATCTCGCTGATGCTCAGGCCGGAAGTATTTGATGCAAGGACTGCATGTGGTGAGCAAATCCGGTCCAGTTCCTTGTAGATTTCCTTCTTTAGCTCCATTTCTTCGATAACAGCTTCAATAACCAGGTCTACCGCTTCCATGTCTGCCAGGTTGGTCGTGCCGCGAATGCGACCGACTATCTCTTCCGCTTCTTCCTTGCTCCTCTTTCCCTTGTCTACAGCCCGGCCCAGGTTTTTATTAATCGCACTCATTCCGCGGTGCACAAAATTGTCTTCAATATCGCGCATGATCACATCAAAGCCGGCTTCTGCCGCCACCTGGGCAATACCGCTGCCCATGGTTCCGGCTCCTAAAATACCAATAGTTTTAATATCCATAGCTACCAAGCTACCTCCTTGAGTATCACTCACCGGTCCCTGGTGCTTGATTGCAACTCCTGTTACAAAGCTGACAAAAGGTCTCTTGCCCCTGGTTGCTGCTCTAACATGGTTCAACCTGCATTTACACCTGCAGGGCCGGCGGGCTCAAATCATATAACCTGTCACTTAAGGTTAAGTTCCAGGTATTATTTCTGAAAAGCTAATCCTTAACTCTTAATCCTACTTCCCTTTGAACTGAGGGGCTCTTTTCTCCAGGAACGCCTGCGCTCCTTCTTTCTGATCTTCGGTATCGCACAGGTCTCCAAAATAGGAAGCTTCGGCCCTCTGGCCTTCTGCCAGGGTCTGGTCCAACCCCTTGTTGACTGCTTCCTTGGCCATGCGGACGCCGATAGGGCCGGCCTTGAGGATGGCCCCGGCTATTCCCCTGGCCTTGTTTAAAGCCTCACCGGCCGGGGTTTTATGGTCAGCAATGCCGATCCGGTAGGCTTCTTCGGCATCGATCATGGCTCCGGTGAAGATCAGTTCTTTCGCCTTGCCGGCAGGAATCAAGCGGGGCAGGCGCTGGGTGCCGCCGTAACCTGGAAAAATTCCCAGGGTTACTTCAGGCAGGCCTACTTTGGCATTGTCGGCTACAACCCGGATATCGCAGGCGAGTGCCAGTTCCAGGCCGCCGCCCAGGGCAAACCCGTTGACTGCAGCTATTACTGGAGCGGGAAAGTCGGCTATCTTTTGAAATACCTCCTGCCCCCGGCGGCTTAGCTTTTCACCGTTTTCACTGTTCAGCTTGGGAAATTCGCCGATATCAGCCCCGGCGACAAAGGCTTTTTCGCCTCCACCGGTTAGGATTACCGCACCTACCGATTTATCCTCTGAAAGCTCATCGAAAGCCTTCTCCAGTTCATCGAGCACCTCCTGGTTGAGGGCATTCACGGGGGGTCGGTTAATGGTAACTATAGCAAGTCGGTCTTCACGATCTACTTGAATCAAATCCGGCATAATTTTTTCCTCCTTTTAGTCGCGTTCTAGGATTATAGCCATGCCCATGCCGCCGCCAACACATAATGTAGCCAGGCCATTTTTTAAGCTGCGCCTGCCCATTTCATGGAGTAGTGTGACCACGATGCGGGCCCCTGTACAGCCCACCGGATGGCCCAGACCGATACCGCTCCCATTGACATTGACTAGATCCCGCTTCAGGCCGAGCAGCTTCTCGCAGGCCAAATACTGGGCGGCAAAGGCTTCGTTCAGCTCGATCAGTTCTACCTGTTCCAGGTCCATTCCTGCCTTCTGCAGGACCTTCTTTGTGGCCGGAACGGGCCCGTAACCCATCAGGTCCGGTTCCACACCGGCCCAGGCGTAAGAGACAACCCGGGCCAGCGGCGTTAACCCGAGTTCAGCTGCCTTTTCTTCACTCATGACCACAACCGCTGCAGCGCCGTCATTTAGGCCTGAAGAATTGGCGGCAGTTACAGTACCGTCTTTCCGGAACACGGGCTTAAGAGCGCCCATTTTCTCCATAGTAACATCGCGCCGCGGATGCTCATCCGTATCTACTACCGTTTCCCCTTTCCTGCTGCGTACCGTTACCGGGACAATCTCTTCCCTGAAGCGCCCGCTGTCGATAGCCTCAATAGCATTAAGGTTGCTCCTGACGGCTATTTCATCCTGCTCTTCGCGGCTGATCTCGTATTTTTCAGCCAGGCGTTCGGCAGTTTCACCCATCATGATCTTGTGGACCGGATCGGTTAGCATCTCCCACAGGGCATCGGTCATCTCACCGTGCTGGAGGCGCTTGCCCCAGCGGGCATCTTTCAGAACGTAGGGAGCAGAACTCATTGATTCCACCCCTCCGGCCACGACTATATCAGCATCGCCGAGGGCTACTTCCTGGCAGGCAGAAACTATGGCCTGCATGCTAGAGCTGCACTGGCGCTGGATGGTAAAGCCGGTGGTCTGCACCGGAAAGCCCGCTTCTAGGGCAATACAGCGGGCGATGTTAGGCTCATCGCTGCGCTGGCTGCAGTTGCCGAAAATTATTTCTTCTACCTGTTCCTTTTTAAGCCCCTCTGCCCGGCGGACAACTTCTTCCACCACAGTGGCGCCAAGCTGCAGGGCTGAAACATTTTTAAAGGCGCCGCCGAAATCTCCAATGGGGGTCCTGGCCGTGCTGACCAGAACAGCATTCTTCTGTACTGTCATTTACTCACCTCTCATTGTTTGGACTTTATCATCAACAACAACCTGGCCTGCAATAAAAACTTATGCGAACATCAAGTGAAGGTATAAAATTACCGGCAAAGCAAGGCCTGAAGCGGGCTGGCCGCCATGATAGCAGTCACCGTGCGCGAGCTCAGGACGAGCTCATCGCACGGGGAATCCCAGGCGAAAAGCCGAAGCTGAGCCGCTGTAATTATTGCCTGAACGATCTGTGAGCATAGTTCTCATTTCAGGCAATTGAATAAAAAGCCTGCAGCCTGGCTGAGCAGGTTTTTTTGCAAAAAGACAGGCCGGTGGAGGCCTGTCTTTTTTATCAGTTGCTATAGTTATGGAGAAGATCCGTTCCTGCCATGTTTATACTTTCGGGCGCGGGTACAGCCCTGAGCGCTCGACAATTTCAGGAACGATTTCCTCCCAGGCGATGGCCATAATATGCACTCCGGCCACTCCTTCAATTTCCTGGAGCCTCTGGATAGTTTCGATACATATATTCAGGCCTTCTACTTTTTTCTTTTCAGCTCCCTTGAGGCGGTCAATCAACTCATCGGGGATGGTGATGCCCGAAACGTTGTTTTTCATGTACCTGGCCGCACCCAGGGATTTTATAGGCGTTACACCACCCATGATGGCCGCTTTCTTGTGCAGGCCCCTTTCCCGGACCAGTTCCATCCACTTCTCAAAGCGATCCAGGTCGAAAATGCACTGGGTCTGGATAAAGCTGGCCCCGGCATTGATCTTCTTTTCGAGGCGGTCAACGCGGTACTCGAAAGGATCGGCAAAGGGGTTTTCCACTGCGCCAAGGTAATAACTGATCGGCGCTTCCAGTTCGTCCCCGCCCATAAAGCGGTTTTCATCACGCATATCCTTGAGGCCCTTTAAAAGCTGCATGGAGTCGATATCATAAACTCCCTTGGAGCCCGGTTCATTGCCGAAGCTCTGGTGGTCTCCGGCCAGGCAGAGGATGTTTTTCATCCCCAGGGCATGTGCCCCCAGGACATCGCTCTGGATGCAGATCCGGTTGCGGTCGCGCACGGTTATCTGGATGATCGGTTCCAGCCCCATCTGGATCAGGGTGGAGCCGCAGGCAATACTGGATGTGCGCACGATAGCCGTCTGGTTGTCGGTGATGTTGTAGGCATCAACATGATTTTTCATTTCTTCGGCGTGGTGCTTCAGCTGGGTAATTTCTGAACTCTTGGGAGGTCCCAGCTCGCCGGTAACGACAAAGTTTCCACTATTAATTACTTTTTCCAGGTTACTCCCCGCGATCAATTCTAACATCCTCCCTTACTGTGGTTCTTGGGCCCCCATGATGCGATGTCGACCAGTCTTTGGGAGGCTGTATCTCGGTCAGGTCACTCAAACGGCTAAAGCTGGAAAGGCGGTCGTGAATCAGTTGCCAGGCGCAGTCGATGTCATCCCCCAGTTCACATTTGCCTTCAGCAGAACCTCCGCAGGGTCCGTTCAAGATGCTCTTGGCACAGCGGGTAATGGGGCAAATGCCCATGGTCATATGCAGGACGCAGTCTCCGCATCCGAGGCAGCGTTCAGCCCAGACGCCCTGCTCGGTTGGATAGCCCATGGAAGTGGTATTCAGGCCGGGAACAACCCGCAGGTTCGGAACATGTTCAATCATGGTCTGAACTCCCACACCGCAGGCCAGGGAAACGATCAGGTCATAACCTTGCAGTCTTTCCAGGACCTCATCAATAAATTCAAACTCGCACTGCCTTTCGATTGAAAAAACATCCACTTCGCCTTCCTGGTTCTCCTTGTTGCGGTGGATGCGCAGGAGTGATGCAGTTTCTGCAGCCTCCTTCTCGCCGCCGGCCATACAGATGCCCACACAGGTATTGCACCCGAGCACGCAGATTTTTTTATAAGGGGCGGCCATAGCCGCTATTTCTTCCAGCGGCTTGCGTTCTGCGATTATCATATACTCACCTTCCCTTCAGCAATCATGATCTGCTAAATTTATAAGCTTAACGGTTGCGCTGCTTAAACACATCGACAAAGGAGTCGCAGTAAATATCCATGTCGAGGATAATCCGCGCTGTCGCTACTGCTGCCATCAGTTCATCATCGCAGGCATCGGCAATAGCCGAGTCAAGGCCGTTGGCCATGGCCATGACTGCGAAAGTACGGTTGATCAGCTCCCGGTTCTTGGTGCCCTGGGAGATATTGCTCAGGCCCACGGTGGTTTTCGGGGCCGGGTCAGAAATCATCTTGATTTCCCGCAGGGTGCGCAGTACTTCCGGGCCGTGGTCCTGGGCCACGTTGCAGGGCAGAGCCAGGGGGTCAATATAGAGCATATCGGGCGCGATGCCGAAAGCATCGGCGGTAGCTACCAGCTCGGCAGCCAGGCCTACCCTCATGTCGGCATCCTTGGGGATCCCTTCTTCGTTCATGGCCAGGCCGATTACTTCAGCATTGTATTCTGCCGCCATGGCAAAAACGCGTTCCATCTTGGCCATTTCCGCCGGGACCGAGTTGATCATAGCCGGCTGTTTGCAGAGCTTGAGCCCCGCTTCAATAGCGTCGTACTTGGTGGAGTCGAGAGCGAGAGGCAGGTCGCTGGCCTCCTGGGTTACCTCAACCAGCCATTTCATGGCTTCAACCGGTTCGGTGGAACTGGGCCCGACATTGATGTCAAGGTAATGGGCTCCGTTGTATTCCTGTTTCTTGGCCCACTCCTGGACCGGCCCGGGATCGCGATCATTTATCGCCCTGGCGATATCCTTAAACATACCGTTAATGCGTTCGCCGATAATAATCATCAGCTTGCCTCCTTCACATTTTAATAGCTGTTGTCTTTCATCAGGTCATCGATATTGCCCTTAACCACTTTCACTGCTTCCGGATGGCGCATAACCAGGATGTCAATGCCAGACTGCAGGTAAGCCATTGCAGTAGTCGCTTCCCAGAGAATGCCCCTTTCTTCCTGCTCGCCCCAGCCGGGCTGTTCTTCATCTGAGATGTTGGCTTCTTTTTGCCGCCACGATTCAAAACCAGCATTGCCATACATGGGCATGGCCAGCATCTTGTCGCCCTGGAGGGCGCCGTTGCGGGCTCTTTCCATGATCGAGTAAGAGTACTCGATGCCGTAACCGAGGGCGGCCACGGTGGGGTCGATAATGATGCGGCTGCTCATAGCCGGGCTCATTTCAGAAATAAGAATATTAAGCTGCTTGCAGATGTTGATATCGATCGGTGACTGTGCAATGACCACGTGATTATTGGCCATGCAGGCGCTGGTCACAGCCTTGTAGTTTTCCAGTTCGGCCACGCCCATGACCAGGTTCTCACCCGCCGCCGCTTCGGCGATGGGGTTGTAGATGGTGTTATCTTTATCCGCTTTGCCGCAGCCGATAACCATTACCGGTACGCTNACCGCTTCCAGGACCTTTTTAACGGTCGCNGCGCAGTCTTCAGGAGAATGGTCATTTAAGTCGGGATCGGCGCCTTTCAGGCGGACCTGGATCAGGTCGGCTCCGTACTCATCAACACACTTCTTGGCCCAGGCTCCCGGATCATCGTATACATCACCAAAAATATTATCAAAACAGGGGTTCCATTCAGGGTTGATATCCCATACTTCCATGGCCACTACCGGGCGGTTGGGGATTTCTCCTTCGAAATGCAAAAAAGGCAGGGCCGATTCGCCGCCCACCGTAATGGTATGACTGCGGGTACCCCCGTCCTCCTTGGTAGCGCCGAGGACAACTTCGCCTACTTTACTTCTATATTTTTCTTTAAAAATGTCTACAGCCATTTAAATACTCCTTTCATTAAATGGTTCACTAAACTCTAAGTTTAAAGCCGGATGTTACTTGACTCCGCCGGTAAAATTATCTTTGGCATACTTGGTAATGCCGGAGGCTTCGCGCGGGCCAACCAGGACTTCCCAGCCCGATTCTTCTTCCAGGGTGCCTTTAAGCACGGCCACGTGACCGGGCAGGACCAGCTTTTTATGCTTGACTTTGTCTTCCAGGCCGCATTTTTTGATCGCCTCGGTGATCGTTTCGGCCGAGAACTTGTTGTCAGCATAAGCAGTCAGCACTGATACACCGCCGGTATCGACGGATAAAATCCGGCTCGGGATCCGCGAGCTTTCCACTTCCCCTTCCACGATGAAGTAGGTCAGGGAGAAGTTGGTGGTCACGTATACCGGAGCCTCATCACCGGGCTCGCCGACATCATAAAGTCCGGCTTCGACGGCAATCGGCTTCTGCGGGTCGGTGTAGAGGTTCTGACGCCAGGATAACAGTGGTAGGAGCTGCTGCTTTTCGCAGGCTTTTAAGGCTACCACATCGGCATATTTACTGACATAAACGCCGGCCTGGACGATTTCTTCCCTGGGATCGTCTTTGCTGGTGATGGCAAAAGCCGGGTAGCCGAAGGGACGAAACTTCTTGCGCACCGCCAGGCGGCGGAACTGGGTCAGGTCTGCCAGTACCTGGCTGGTTTCCCGGGCCCCGCTGTCGAGGACCAGTTCTTTGTGGCCCAGGCCGACAACTTTTTCAACCAGTTCGGCCAGGTCATTAATGTCCTTGCCTTTTACCACCATGGGACACTCTTTGCCCATGGCCAGTTCGGTCATTTTTTCAAAATTGTCGCCCGTGGCGGCGCAAACCAGGGGCTTGCGGTCAGCCACAGCCTCTAAGGCCCCTTCCATAACGGCCGGGTCCTCAGTCATCAGGATCATCGCTTTTTGCGTTTTTCCGGCGACGGTTTCAACGGCTTCCTTGAACTTGCCGGCATCACCGGAGTCGCACTTGACTGCTACCATGTCGGTGACATAGTGCATGCCGACCCGGTCAAATTCCAGGTCGTCAAACTTTTCCACTTTGGCGGCAACATCTTCGGTGTCGCTGATTATCACAGCAACTCCTGTGGGGTGGAAAAAGCGCTTGTCGTGGCGGAAAATTTCAGTTTCCTCGCCAAGCTCCACCACGTGATCTCCCGTTCCGACCTTGACCAGCTTGATTGGAGGGGCGGCAGCCGAATCCAGGGCCTCCTTGGCCTCGTCACTCACGTACGGGCAGTCTTCCAGGGAAGCCTTGCCGCTGGCAAGAGCCATGGCAAACGCCAGGCAGGTTGGTGAACCGCATTCTTTACAGTTTGTCTTTGGCAGGTGTTTATAAATTTCTAAGCCGGTTAAACCCATTAATACTCTACTCCTTTCTTATCTTCAATAAAAGCTAAGCGGACACTTAAGGC
>SL_5KL_010_SEDDRAFT_10002507_pt1 | contig 10108 bp, 7 predicted proteins | sample SodLakKL_010_SED_FD_9118 | JGI IMG/M metagenome (IMG submission 9118)
GTGGAATTTTGTGGCCCGATCCAGAGTCGCTGGTCGCGGACAGCGCCTGCACGAACGCAGCCGGTTCCGGCGGGTGAACGGGGAGTGGTTCTACGTGGATGGCAACTTACCGGGAAAACAGCCGGCGTGAGGGTGTTTCGGTCGAGAGGGACCGGGTCAGGAGACGGTGCCAGGTCTCCAAATCCAACTCCAGTTGGTACCCTGTGTTGGAATGTTGAACCAGACCCCGTACATATTGTTCCTGCCAACGTACTAGCCGACCTCAACGCCGAAACGTCGGTCTGGAAACAGGCCAAGAAGCGCATTGCCCGCCACACGGTGCGCAAGGTTCTGAAGCGGGTTGCATTGTCCGTATTGCGCTCTCCGCAGTAGATGCCCGAGAAGATCCGCGGCTTTTCCCGGACCCTGGCTGTTGTTAATCTGCTGCACAAGTTTAAGTGGCTTCAGCAAAAGCCGCCTTAGTACAGGAGAGCCCCGGCCCAAACTCGCGCGGGGTTCACGGTGAGAAGCAGGAGGGGTTCATTGCACGAAGACATGATTGCCTATGCTCTCAGCGAGCGTCAGGCAGAACGGCTGAAGGATCGGTTCCGAAAGGAGCTCCGTGCCGCGCGGTCGGCTGATCAGGCACGTGACGAGATCCGTGGGCTGATTGGGGATCTCCTGGGTGTAGAGGCAGAGGTTGCTTCCCGACTCGCCGCTGCAATCGAGCAGATGGTCCTCGAGCAGATGGCCGTGATCCGGGAAAGGGACTTACCGGCCATTGACGCTCGGGGACGAAGCCGATGGTACACCGGTCCCGAACCGACCGACGTCTTCTGGCCAAGCCTAGAACGTCACCTTCTCGAGGATAAGCACTGGAGCGTGGATTCCGTCCAGTCGATTGATGAAAATTCTTCTTCCATCGTCGCGCGGCTCGCACCACCCCAGTCACCAGAAAAATTTTCGGCCCGCGGGCTTGTCGTTGGATACGTGCAATCCGGCAAGACTGCCAACATGACTGCGGTGATTGCCAAAGCCCTGGATGCGGGATACCGACTGGTGATTATTCTGGCCGGACTTACGGATGCCTTGCGCACACAGACCCAGGAGCGCATGGAAGAGGATCTGGTTGCCGCCCACCCGGAACTGTGGGATCACCTGACTACCCGGGAGCAGGATTTCGATGCCGGGACGCGCCAGAACCTGGTGGAACCCCGGAAAGGCGGCATCCTTGCCGTCGTCAAGAAGAACACCCACGTTCTTGCGAGGTTGAGGGATTTTCTCGAGCAAACCGCGATCTCGACACGCATGAAGCTGCCGGCCCTGGTGATCGACGACGAGACCGACCAGGCGAGCCCTGATGTCGCCAAGAAGACAGACGAAGACCCCACCACCATCAACAAGCGCATTCGGGAGATCCTAAGGCGTCTGCCCAAGTGCTCCTATGTCGGGTATACCGCGACGCCTTTTGCGAACGTCCTGATCAACCCGGGGGCGGAGGGGAACGAAAAATACGACCGCGACCTGTACCCGCGTGATTTTATTGTGTCGATTCCCGCGCCCGCGGATTACTTCGGTGCGGAGCGACTGTTCGGGCGTGACCTGCTTTCGGCCGATGATCCCGGGCCTTCCGGTGACGGTGTTGACGTCATCAGGACGATCCGCGAAGAAGACATCGAGACCATCCAGGGACTCGAAAAGGGCGAGGAGGGTCGTGACCAGGGGTTGCCCCAGTCGTTGCAGGAAGCGCTCCTGTGGTTCGTGCTGGCGACGGCGGCGAGAACGGCGCGTGGTGATGAGGTGCATTCGACGATGCTGCTTCACACCAGTCGCCTTACCGAAGCTCACCAGAACCTCGAGTTGACGGTCCGGAGCTTCCTTGCCCAGTTTCGCGATACTCCGGCAGTGGCCCGGCACAAAATGCTCCAGGACATCTGGGAGCGCGAATATCCGCTCCAGCCGGCAACTGCCTTCGGCAGGAAACCGCTGGCCACCGCTACCGTCCTGGAGCACACGGACAAGGTCCTGGCGCGCACGCTGGTGGCTCAGGACAACTACGTGAGCGAAACGCGTCTTGAGTTTCCCAGGGACGGCGAACCTGTCTGGGCGGTCATCATCGGGGGTGACCGGCTGGCCCGGGGAGTGACCCTTCCGGGTCTGGTCGTCAGTTATTTCGGGCGCAATGCACGACAGTACGACACCCTGATGCAGATGGGGCGCTGGTTCGGTTATCGACAAGGCTACGAGGAGTTGCCGCGGATCTGGATGACCGCCGCAACGATGTCGAGTTTCCGTGAGCTGGCGACGATCGAGGCCGAATTGAGGGAGGAGATTTCCTATTATCGGGATGGCTCCATACGCCCGATAGACTGGGGTGTCCGCATTCGGAAAGTTCCCGGGATGCTGGTTACCCGGCGGCCCGCAATGCAGCATGCGAAGGAAGCTGCATTGTCGTATTCCGGTGAGCACCTGCAGACTATCCGCTTCTACCACAGGGACACGGCCTGGCTGCAGCGGAACTGGCAGGCTGGTGGCCGCCTTCTGACACGGGCGGTGGATGATCCGAGTGTGCAAACCGAGCATCGGCAGAATGCGTTCCTAGTGCGGAACGTACCGGTAGACGCGATTCTCGAGTTCCTGCGTAACTACCAGACCTGTCGGGAACAGGTTCGCACCAACACGAAGGCACTGCGGGAGTACATCGAGAAGTACGAGTCCGCCGAACTGAGACGCTGGAATGTGGCGGTAATGATGCCCGCCAGCGCGAAACCGGGAAGCCTGGCCCTTGGGCCGGTTGATCCGCCAAGGCTCGTCAACCGTGCCGCGCTCCAGAAGTCCCTCGAGCATTGCACCGACATCAAGGCCTTGATGTCTCGCATGGACATCCTAGTGGATACGGCCGGGCCCGTTCCCGAGAGGCGGGATTGGCCAGCGCTCAAGGATCATCGAGCGAAGGAGTACGGCGGGGAGGCGCCTCCTCTGCTGTTGCTGTATCCCATCGACAAGGATTCCGAACCGCGGGACACGCAGTCGACCACGCGCCAGTCGCTGGGTGCGGCGCACGACGTTCTCGGAATGGGGGTTGTGTTCCCGGAAGACCCAAGAGGTTTCAGCGGGCACTACATCACAGTCTCCCTGGACGAGGTTGTGGCCGACGAGGAGGATGATCCGGATGGAGCGTGAGACGGACGAACAGCTCGCGCCGCCCGAGATCCTCTGGTTCTGGGAAAGCCTCGCCCGGCGTGTCGGAGAAAGCGACGATGGCTGGCTCGAGCCGAAGGGGTGTGGCCTGGGCGATCGTTTCATGCTGGCCCTTGGCGAGGCGGGGGCGCCGGCGGTGATGGTGGCCATCGAGCCTGACCAAAAGGGCTCCGATGGTCTCTCGGGAAGGAACGTGGAGATTGTCACGCGCACGGTGTCGACTGGTGGCCGGCGTCAGCGTGTCATCCGTCTGACCTGCCGGGAACCACGGCTGCGGCAGGTGTTCGCGGAACTGGTCGCCAGTATTCATCGGCGGATGTGCCAGGGGCGTTCCGGACAATCTGCCGTGCGGGACGCGGTAATGGATTTCCGGCGCCTGCTGGACGGTGGCGCTGGCGAGGCCATCAGCCGCGAAATCGCCGCCGGGCTGGCGGGCGAACTGATGCTCTTGCGGGACCTGGTGAAGCTGGACCCGGGGGGCTGGAGCGCATGGGAGGGCCCCCTTGGGGGTGAACACGACTTCCATCGCAATGGGCGCTCGTTCGAAGTGAAGACCTCCACGCGGCGCGCGGCAACCACGGTAGAGATCCACGGCATCCGTCAGCTCGACCCCCCGCCCAATGGGCTTCACCTCGTTCATCAGACGCTTGTACCCGATCCCGGGGGCGAGATCTCCGTTCTGGCCCTTGTCGAGGCGCTGCATCAGGAAGTTTCGGATCCGGCTTCACTTTCGGAACGCCTGCTGGCGGTCGACTACTCGAATCTGTCGGCCAGCCGCTGGGAGGCTCATCGCTTCAGTGCCGGCCCGCGGCGATTCTTCGAAGTCGATTCCGACTTTCCCCGACTGACACCCGATCGCCTTGCCCGCGGCGCACTCGATCCAGGTATTGATTCCATCACGTTCTCCCTTCGACTCGATGCAGTGGTGAAGTGGGAGGTTCCGCGCGACGAAAGCGACAAGATTCTCCGGGGATTCGTGCATGCATAACCTTCGTGTCGTCCGCTCCAGCGAGCCTTACAGCGATTACGGCAACTTGTCGGGCGAGGGGGCCAGGCGGCTGCTGGGAACCCCGGCCACCGAGCCGCTTCTGACCGCGATCCGCGAAAGCGTGCAGAACAGCTGGGATGCCCGCCTTCCGAATACGAGACCGACCTACCTCCTCAGACTTCGCACTCTGTCACCCGAGGAGTACCGGTTTCTGCGGAAGGTGGTGTTCCGGGACCTGTCACCGGACCCCGGCTCGCCTCTTCGGGAGTTGTTCCGAAGAGATGAGATGCGCGTCGCCGAGATTTGCGATTTCGGCACTCACGGGTTGACTGGCAAGACCCGTCCTTCGGAAGTAACCGAGCAGGAGGACTCCAGATTTGTTCGTTTTCTGAGGAACATCGGTGCGCCGAGAAGGGAAGGTAGTCACTCGGGCGGGACTTATGGCTACGGGAAATCCTCGATGTTTTCTCTCGGCTCGCGCCAGACGGTCGTGGTCGACAGCCTGACGCAGGAGCAGGACGGCGCGAGCGAGAGGCGCTTCATGGCCAGTCGGATGGGCGAAGAGTTCTATGACCCGGCGACCGGACGCAGCTTTACGGGCCGACACTGGTGGGGGGTGGATGCACCCGCCGGCGGCGCGGTGGACCCGGTCAGGGGCGAGGGTGCCGCCCGTCTGGCAGAAGGGCTGGGAATGCCCGAACGTCAGGCACGCAGTGGTACATCGGTGATGATCCTCGACCCGGCGCTGGAGGTGGAATGGGGCGATCAGCAGGGACTTGCCGAGCATGTGCAGAAGGCATTCCTGTGGTTCTTCTGGCCGAAGATGGTGCCGTGGCCCGGCCAGCCCCTGAGCCCGATGGAGTTTGCCCTTGAGGTGGAGGGTCAGCCGCGCGAGATTCCTTCGATCGACTCGACACCACCCTTTCACCTTTTTGCTGAGGCCCTGCAGCAGGTACGTTCGGCCCCGAACGACGAGGCCCGGGAAGTCCGAAGCTTGCGACCGAAAGCGCACCTGGGCTGGATGGGGTATCAGCGGGGGCTTCACGAGGAACGAACCTTCGGTGGCGACCGGGATGTGGGGATTTCCATACCGGATGTCAGCCGTCATGTGGCCTTGATGCGCCCAGCCGAACTCGTTGTGAAATATCTGGAAGGCCCACCGCTGCCCAATAACCGGCTCGAATGGTCTGGGGTGTTTGTATCCAGCATGGAGAAGGAGGTCGAGCGGGCCTTCGCTGCCTCGGAGCCGCCTACCCACGATGACTGGAATCCCAAGTCACTGCCCAGCAGGTCCCCGAAACGGACTTACGTCAATGTCGCGTTGACACGTATCAAGGGTCTGATGGACGAGCTGAACCCCGAACAGCGTGACCCTTCCGGTGGTGCCTCGGAAGGGTTGGCCCCGGCCGCCGACATGCTAGGAAGCGCCCTTCTGTCGGGTGAGGGAGACCGCGCGGTGCCTCGCCATCGCCCGAAGACCGCGCGGCAGAGCAAGCCCCGGGCATTGAAGCTTTCCGGCTTGGAGTTGAAGCAGTTGGCGGTTGAGGGACAGAAGACGGTCGCCACCTTCCGGTTTATGGTAGTGGGGCGTGCGGGAACCGACGTTGTCCTCTCTGCGGATCCGGCCATCGTTACAGAAGGCAGCGGCGAGTTGCTGGATTTTGCCCCCGATGGTGAAAAGCCGGAAATCAAAGGGTGGAATCTGGCAGGCGAAAACCATCCGCCAGCAGAGTCCCTTGAAATTCGCCTCCCGGAAGATTCGAGCGAGGGAGAATTGCGTGTGACTGTTCCGGTTGGCGTAGCTGTGCGGCCCCGTCTTGCGGTGAGGGGAGCAGCAGATGAGTGAAGTTCTCGCCTTTCCGTTCCTGCGGCCAGATCGAGCCCGTATTGAAGCCGGGCCGTGGATGGGGCCGGGTGCCGATGGTGCATATGCGCTTCCCGAACTGCTTCCGGACTGGGACTATTCGGTCAGTCTCGGCCTGCAGCGCACTCTTGAGCTTGACCTTGAGGGCCTGAGCAGCGATACCGGACTCGGGCCGGCTTCGAGTCTGCTTCTCCATGTGTATGTTGCGACCGGGGAGCTCAAGTTGCGCAAGTGCGTTTTCGATCAGGTGCTCCGGGGTTGTTCCGGCAGCGTGCAGGTGCAGATTGGCCCTATGGAACTTGAGGGGGCCGATTTGCAAGGATACATCGACCTTGCGACCGTTCTGTCGGTGGAACGTGCGGAGCGTATCGAGCGCCTTGCCCCGATGGCGCCCGGCAGCCGCTTGTGGGAAGACCATTTCAGGTGCCGCCTCGAAGGAGGAGGCGGAAGGCTGCCGATGGAAACCAGAGACTTTTTCGAGGTCTCGGCGCGGTACGCACTGGCGCCCTGGTACTTCCGGCTCGAAGAAAGCCGCCTCGACGACCGGTTCGAAGCCGCGTTTCAGGTCATCCTCAATACCAGGCGGCAGGATGTTCTCGAGGCGGTGTCGCGCAAGGACACACTCACGATGTCTACGCTGCAGGGGGACCTTGTTCGCCACATTGTGTCCCGGCTGCTTCGCAGCGAGGAATTCACCCTGCGTGCCGATGATTACCCGGATGGAAGCATTGGTGCCGTGGCAGCCGCCTGGCTCGATGCGGCATTCCCCGACCAGGAACCAGGGCAAATCCGGGACATGCTCGAGCAGCGTCCTGCAGATTTCGAGGCGATCGTGTTTTCGGTGTTCGGGGGGGCAGCGTGACGGTGGAGTTGTTTCCCAGACTTGACGGCTTTGCCACCGATGCGGTTTGGAACGAGGTTGCCCGGTTCCCAGGTCCCGCCGAGTTCGTGGATGTGCGTCATCCGGCCGCAACGTTTACAGCCACCGGTGGGACTAGGTGCGACTTCGAGAAGCTGCGCCGTATCCGGAACGATCTTGTCCGGCTAGCCCGTGAACATGGGTTTCCCGATGCCCGAGGCGACGAGGAACTTCGGCAGTTCGATTTTCGCACCGCGCGCTATCTCGCCGAGGAGTCCGGTATCCCCGCCTGCGAGGCGTGTCGCAAGGGTGTCTGGGCCTACTTCACTCTGATCCTCGTGCCGGACCTGACCGACTGGCGGTTTCCGGGGCGAAAGCCCGAACGTTGGGCGGGCGGCATACGCAACACCTTCGGAGTGTTGTGGCGGCGGGGCTATCTGATCGGGGTCGACCACAATGATGGCCGCGGCGTTGGCTGGAGCTGCCTCCAGCCGCTCACGCAGGATGCCATGGTGCAAATTATTGAGCGTCCGGACCTTTCGGCCAGTCCGAGAACTGCACGGACGATTGCATCGGTCTGGAACCGGGTCAGGCAGGAGAATCCCGGAGTTCCAATGGAGGCGCTGACCCGGGATGCCATCCGCAGCCTGACCGCGTACCGCGTAACACAGGATCTCGATGGACTCGGCGAGGACGATCTGATTGGCCGGGTTAATGCGGTCTTCCGTGCCGCTCTAACCAACCTCTCGCGGCGTGTCTGACACGCGGTGCGGCTAAGGCTCAGGCAGTAGCCTCCGCTGTTTGTGCAGGGTCCTCCGCGACGACGGAGGATTTTTGCTGTTCATGGGCGACCAGCAAGTCCTTCACCAGCACGGCGATCTGCCGGGCGAGAAACGGCGGCACCGCATTGCCGACCTGATGGTACTGTTCCGTCCGGCTTCCCTCGAAGAAGTAGTTGTCCGGAAAGGTCTGGATGCGCGCGGCCTCGCGGACGGTCAGGGCACGGCACTGCCCCGGGTCATGATGGATGTAGTAGTGGCCATCCTTTGATATGTGACTGGTGATCGTCTTTGCCGGCTCGTTGCGCAACTGGACGCGGAAGCGGTCGGCGAACTTTCCGGTCGTCCAGTTTGCATGGTTGGGCGCCAGGCTGGGGAGTCCGAAGTCAGCGGCGCCGGAGGGTGAGCGGCCGTAGAGGTCGGCAAACACGGAGGCATACAGATAGCGCCCGAGGTCGCTCGGCATGTGCGAGCGCGCTTCGTGATTCAACACCATCTGGAGTTCCGGATCGTTCCACCATTCTGCTAGCTCGGAGTGTTCCGGAAGCTCTGGCCCCCGGGGTTTGGGGCAGCGCAGGCCGCCACGGCCAAGGCTCTTCCCTTTGCGTATTCTGGTGCCGACGTACTGAAGGCGTTCGGCCATTTCGCCCCTGCCTTGCCGCCTGGCTTCGCCGCAGAGCGTTTCAATTCGCTTGTGGATGTTATCGCGCCAGGCGGCCTCACTGTCCTTCCGAGACAGTGCGCTGCGCAGCGGGGGGAGGTCCGCAAGGGCCTCGCCTGCGGTCACGGGCGGCCGCATCTTCAAGATTCCGGGTTCGGCCTTGATGTCCTCGCGCACGCCGATAAGGAAGATACGGTGACGGGTCTGCGGAATGCCGTAATCTTCCGAGTGTAAGAGGAACGCGTGTCCGGAGATGGCTTCGGGGTCATCACAGGCTCTGAAGACCGCTTTCGGGTCAGCCAGCGAGTGAATGCGGTACCCGGGACCATTCGAATCCCGATCGAGTGCGGTGTCCGGTTCCACCAGGTCTTTCAGGATCTGGTGGAAGATTCGTTTCCCGCCAACGCGCGACGTTAGGATGCCCTTCACGTTCTCCATCACGAAGACCGCCGGGCGGTAGTGCTGGATCAGCTTCAGGTATTCGCGGTAAAGGAAGTGGCGGTCATCTTTCTCCGGCACGTAGCCGGCGATTCCCCGGTTCCGGGAACGCCCGACGAGCGAGTACGCCTGGCATGGTGGCCCCCCTATCAGCACACCGTTCGCAGCCCCGAAATTTCTGGCGTCCAGAGCATCGGAGAAACGCTTGTCATCATCCGGGTTGCCAAGGGTGATACACATGGCTTCCTGTTCTGCTTTTTCCCAGGCGTCGCGGGTTGCAGATGAAAATGGCGAGTGCGTCCGACCCTGAATGTATTGGTAGTAATCCTCCAGTCCACCCCCTCCGTTTTCCTCCAGGGCCCGCTTGAAGGCCCTGAGTCGCAGCGTCTTGTGTGCGGAGGGGCTGCATTCGGCCGAAAGTTCGATGCGGAAAAAATCTGCCAGCGAGGCGAAGCCCTCGCCAAGGCCTCCCGGGCCGGCGAACAGGTCGGCTACGGGAACCCGCTCGCTCATCGCAATGCTCCGGCTACGGAACGTTGCGTGCACGGTGTATGCCGTTGGACCATATCCCGATGGATATTGTTGACCGTGCCACTCGCTCCCGGATGATGTCCGCCATCCGGTCGAAAAACACCAATCCCGAAGTGCGACTGCGGCGCTTTCTTCACTCGCATGGCTTTCGTTTTCGACTGCATGTGGTTGGGTTGCCCGGTAGGCCGGACTTGGTCATGAAAAAACATAATCTTGCAGTCTTTGTTCATGGCTGTTTCTGGCACAGACACCGGGGCTGTCCTCTCGCTACCACACCCGCCACCAACCCCAAGCGCTGGCGCGATAAATTCGCTGCCAATGTTGAACGTGACCACCGCACCCGGGAAGCGCTGCTGGATGCCGGCTGGCGGATCCTGGTGCTCTGGGAGTGCGGGCTCAGGGGCCGGACAGTCGAGCATGATCTTCACTGGTTGCCGGCCTGGATACGAGCTTCCGAGCACTATCGGGAATGGCCAGTCCCCAAGCAAGACGCCGGAGAACGTTCTCCCTAGCCATCCGACCCAGCTCCCTGGTGGGCATGGTACCAGGTTCTGAGCCATCGGCAGAGTGATTCCGGGTTGTTTCGGATGGCAGGGAAGCCCGGACGGCTTCTGGGCGCGCGAAAGACCTCCGGGCGCCGAGAGCCCGAAGGCCGATCAACGAGAAGGGCTGGGTCAGATTTTACGAGAGGGACGAGGTCACAAGGTATGGGTAGAGTAGAGGACAGGTTACCACCGCCGTAGCTCCGGCCTATCTGTTGCCGCCCCTTTCGTCTGGCGGTGCCTCAATAGCCGGGACGTAGCCCTGT
>SL_5KL_010_SEDDRAFT_10002509_pt1 | contig 10103 bp, 13 predicted proteins | sample SodLakKL_010_SED_FD_9118 | JGI IMG/M metagenome (IMG submission 9118)
GAACGTCCGCGGAGCTTTTGTCCTTCTTCGATGCGTTTATCGGTTATGCGTTTTGCGATTTCGTACGCAATGGACTGATAACGCGCTTCTTTGCTGTTCATCAGATCACCTCCCTGACAATACAACCTGTATATTACCATAGGGTTGTCAGATTGTCAAATTTTTAGACCGTGCGTGAAAAGTTTGTCGATTGCCTATTGTTGAATCGTGTTTGAATTCCAAGAAACATAGTTCCAAAATCTATACGGCTAGTTATGGAAAAAACGCATGAAAAAAGCCATAAGTCCAATAAAGGGTGGAGTTATGGCATTTAAAGCTGGATTGTCAACGAGTATTCCGTGCAAAATTATGCATCAATCGAGAATGTCTTTGCTCAGGTATCGTTCGGCGCGGTCTGGAAAGATGACGACGATGTTGCCTTGATCCATCTGTTGTGCGGCACGCAGCGCGCCGACCATGGCGGCGCCAGATGAAGACCCCACAAGCAAGCCTTCCTGTTTGGCAAGTGTCTTGACCATTAAATAGGCTTCCTCATCGTTTACTTTTTCGATATGGTCGACAAGGCTCATATCCATTGTTTCGGGCATGAAATCGTTGCCGATTCCTTCGATTTTGTAGCTGGAGGCACTCCCACCGCCCATGGTCGAACCTTCAGGGTCGACCAAAAGGCTTTGCACGTTTGCGTTTTTTTCTTTCAAGTAGCGCATCACGCCGCTCAAGGTTCCTCCCGTTCCCGCACCTGAAACAAGGAGGTCGATCTTTCCGTCCATTTGTTCATGAATTTCTTTGCCTGTGGTCATATAATGGATTTCAGGGTTGGCATGGTTGGAAAACTGATTGGGAATGAAATGGTTGGGGTATTTTTCTTTAAGGCGTTCTACTTCTTCAAATGCGCCTTTGAGCCCTTTGGATTCTTCGGTGTTGATTAGTGTTGCCCCTAGTGCGCGCATGATTTTTTGCTTTTCAATGGAAAACTTGTCCGGAACGACGAGAATGAGTTCGTAGTCTTTGTGTAACGAAGCTAAAGCAAGTGCGATGCCAGTGTTTCCCGCGGTCGCTTCAAGAATTGTCATGCCAGGTTTGAGCGTGCCGTTGCTTTCCGCTTTTTCAATGATCCACTGCCCCATACGGTCTTTGACAGACCCTCCGGGATTTTCGGATTCGAGCTTTGCGAATATTTTGACGTTTTTGGGAACGTCGAAGTTGCGCAGTTTAATTATTGGCGTATGACCAATCATGGCATGGACATCGTCATATATGTTCATGGCTTTCTTGATACGTCCAGTTCACCAATGAGGTCGTCGGTATCCTCGATGCCCACCGAAAGTCGAATCAAGGTGTCCGTGATGCCGAGAGCAACCCTTTTTTCCTTAGGGATTGAGGCGTGCGTCATTTTCGCCGGAACCGATATCAAGCTTTCGATGCCGCCGAGACTTTCGGCAAGCGTAATCAGTTTCAAATCGGAGAGTACTTTTTCCAAGACGCTTTCATTGGTGACCTCGAAGGAAATCATGCCGCCCGGCGCTTTCATTTGAGTATGCGCGGGGTTGCCCGCCGCATCGGCGGGGTAGTGAACTTGCTTGACCCATGATTGGTTTTTTAGCCATTGGACAATTTTGATGGCGCTTTTGCAGTGCTGTTCCATGCGGACGCCAAGCGTTTTGATGCCTCGGATCAGCAAAAAGCTGTCAAATGGGCCAAGCACGGCGCCGGTTGAGTTTTGGGTGAAATGCAGACGTTCGCCGAGTGCTTCAGAATCGACCACAGCAAGCCCTGCGACAAGGTCGCTGTGACCGCCTAAATATTTGGTGGCGCTATGAAGGACAATGTTGGCGCCCTCTTTGATGGGTTGTTGCAAATAGGGGGTCATGAAGGTATTGTCGACAATAAGCAGGAGGCCATGGTTTTGGGTCATCTTGGAGATTTCACGGATATCGGTCACTTTCATGAGCGGATTGGTCGGTGTTTCGACGAACACGGCCTTCGTGTTTTCCTTGATATGGCTTTTGACCTCATCAACGTCGCTTGTGTTCACAAAGTCATACTCGAAGCCGAGTTGCTTGAGCACGTTGTCAACGACGCGGAACGTTCCGCCGTAGACATCGTCGCTGAGGATAATGTGATCCCCGCTGTCGAAGAGCATGAACACCGTTGTGATGGCCGCCATTCCCGAAGCGAAGGCAAAGCCTCGTGCGCCGCCTTCGAGATCGCGGATTAATTTTTCGAGCGCTGCGCGCGTCGGATTGCCGGAGCGTGAATATTCATAGCCTTTGTGCACACCGACGTCCGATTGGGCGTATGTGGAGGTTTGATAGATTGGCACGTTGACCGACCCAGTGTGCCGGTCTCCGAAAACGCCACCATGAATCAACAGCGACTTCATTTTCATCCGTTCGCCACATCCGCATATTTTTTCTTGAGCTTGTCCAAAACATCTTTGGCGAACTCCTGCGCGCCAAAGAGGGAGAGGTCCCTGTAGTTGCCGCACTGGACCGGGCTTTTTGCCGGAATGTCGTCGGCTTTTAGGACTTTTTCCAGTGCGCGCATCCAGCCTTCGGCCACTTCGTGTTCTTCTCGCACTCCAAGGAGAATCAGATAAAATCCCGTACGGCAGCCCATTGGCGAGATGTCGACGACGTCGTCAAGTTCTTCGCGCATGAACCCGGCCAGCAGGTGTTCAAGTCCGTGCACCGACGCTGTGGGCATGATTTCTTGGTTGGGCTGGGTGAATCTGAGGTCGAACTTGGTGATGGTGTCGCCTTTGGGCGTTGTCATGGTGCCGGCCTTTCTGGCGAACGGCGCCTCGACGGCAGTGTGATCCATGGTAAAGCTTTCAACGACTACTTCTTCTTTTTTCATTGGTCATTTCCCCTTTTTGCGGTTAGAATCCAAACATATTTGTTCATTTTCAGTTTCTTGACATGAAATCCGGCTTGTTCAAACATGTTGACCATGTCCTCAAGATATTCGTAATATTCGTGGTTGAGGTCATCGAGCAGGGTTTGGGCACTCTCTTCTTCCACATGTTTCAACAAGGCTTCCTTGTAGGCTTTGCTTTCAAACATCGTATCGGCCGTGACAATGCGGCCCGATGGGTTCAAATGCGTTTTCAGGTAAGCGATGGCCTCCTGTTTTTCCTTGTAGGTCAGATGATGGAAAGCGTAGGAAGACACCACGGCGTCAAACGTTCTTTCATACGGTATGTTCAGGAAATTCCCATCGACAATCTCGACATCGGGAACTTTTGTCGAAGCCGCCTTGCGCATTTCCAATGATGGTTCGACACAGAACACGTCAAAGTTGCTCTCGTGGAGCTTTTTGGCCAGATTTCCCGTGCCGCAGCCTATTTCAAGCACGTTACGACATGGAGCGATTTCCTCTTTGATGGCATGTAAAATTTGTTCATACCCTTCAAACACTTCCCGGTATTCTCCGCCTTCTTCGTAGACGGTTTTGTCGTACACAGGCGCCCAGCGGTCAAATAGATGATCGAAATCGCGCATTGGAACCTCCTTAAGGTACGTCTTTTACGCCCACACTATATAATATGTCTCTTTATTAAGCAAACGATAAGATAATCTCTCTAAATAGCCCCTCGGTCCTTACAAACAAACTAAAAAAGCCCTCAACAAGGGCTTTTCACAGTTCCGCGTCCAAAAGGTTTTCCAAGGCGAAGCGGCGTCCGTCTAGAAACAAACAAGCGTTGACCGGGTCGATATTTGTCACTTTGCCACAGTATTCGTGGCGTCGTCCGTGTTCAAAATAACGGATTCGCAAAGGTTTGTTGCGGAGGTAGGCCTCTTCTACCGCATATTGCATGGCGGCGCACTGGTCTTCGCTCAAAAGGGGGCGTTCTTCTTTTCCATAAGCGTCGTAGAGTTCATCGAACATTTCCCCTTGCGCCTCCAAGGCTTCAAAAGGCAGCCATTTCAGCATCTTGCGGTCGTTGTAGGTTTCACTCACGGTGACCACCGATTAAGCCTGAGCGGTCTTTGGCGGTGCCGGCTTCCAAATAAGAACTCAGTCGCATGACGCTGGCTTTTCCATAACGCCGACGAAGGGCGTCTATCGCATCGCCGAGATTGCGTCGGCGTTTTTTCTGGGCGCTTTCGCCGAAAAAAGAGAGTTGTTCGAACGGCCGCCTGGGGACGAGGTTGGTCGCCCGCAAGGAGATTCGCCGAATCGGGAGGTCTTCGTAGTGTTGCCGGAAAAGGCGCAACGCCGCGTCGAAGAGTTCCTCTTCGCTGTCGGTCGGCTCTAGGAAGGACATTTGGCGCGAAAACCCGCCGCCGTAGGCTTTGCTGTAACCGATGGAAAGATGGATTGTTTTGGCTTCGTGGCGCAGAAAACGAAGCTTCTCACCGACTTCGTCGACCATCTCGAGCATGACCGTGAAGATGCCTTCGGCGTCGTAGTCGCGAAACAGCGTTTGGCCGAGTCCGACGCTTTTGGGAACCGGTCCGGCGCGCAGGCCTTCGGCGATGATCGATTGGTCGATGCCGTGGGCGTGGTAGAAAAGCTCTTCGCCGATGATTCCGAAACGTTTTTTAAGCTTTCTTACGTCGAAACGGGCAAGATCGCCCACCTTCCAAATATTTAACGCGTTCAAACGTTTCTCCATGCGTGCGCCGATGCCCCACATTTCACTTAGCGGCGTCACCGGCCACAAATCGCGCTCGACGTCTTCGTAACGGATTGAAGCGATGCCACCCGGCGTTTTTTTGCTTTTGAGGTCTAACGCGAGCTTGCTCAAAAGCAGATTGTCGCCGATGCCGCAGGCGGCGGGAATCGCCGTTTTTTCTTGAATCGTGTCGAGTATCTCGCGCGCGAGCGCGCGAGCGCTCATATTGTAATAGTTCAAATAGGGGGTCACGTCCAAAAACGCTTCATCGACGCTATAGATGTGCAAATCTTCCGGCGCGACATAGGAGAGGTACACCCCGACAATGTCCCGGGAGACTTCCAGATATTTGCGCATCCGCGGCCGCGCGACAATCAGGCCCTTGATGTTTGGCACCTCGTGCAAACGGCAGCGGCTCGGCATTCCCTTTGCCTTCAAAAAAGGGGAAACGGCCAGTACGATGCTGCCTTGTCCGCGGGACTTGTCCGCAACGATCAGCGGCGTCTTGAAAGGGTCTAAACCCCGCTCTGCGCACTCGACGGAGGCGTAGAAGCTTTTGAGGTCGACGCAAAGAATGTCGCGGTAAATTTTGTATTCGTCCATTTTTCCCCTCCTTCGTTTTGATGGTTTCATTATACAAGAGATTCGCCGGAAAATAAGAGTTGACATTTTCCGGTTTTTTTGAAAGAAAAGAGCCGTCTCGCAAGACGGCTCTTTACAATTTTTCTAACGGCTTTTTTCTTCAAATCTCTGAATCTTATCTCGGAAAAACTTTGGCAAACGGCTTTCTAACGCGATTTCTTCCCCGGTCTTCGGATGGTTGAAGACGAGCTTGTAGGCGTGAAGATATTGTCCGTGGGTGGTGTCGGTCTTCTTGTATCCGTAGGTGGCGTCGCCGACGACGGGATGCTTTATGTAGCGCATGTGCACCCGGATTTGGTGGGTGCGCCCCGTTTCGAGTTCGCACTCGAGGAGGCTGTGCGCTTCAAAGCGGCGAAGGACGCGAAAGCGGGTGACGCTTTCTTTGCCTTTTGAGGAAACGCCCATTTTGTGGCGCGCCTTTTCGTTGCGCCCGATGGGGGCGTCGATTTTTCCGCGGTTGTGGGAAACAACCCCTTCTACCAAGACCATGTAGCGCCGCTTGATTTTCCGGTCTTTGAGATCTTTTTGCAGCGCCGCCAGAGCCGAGGGAGTCTTGGCCACCAACAATAATCCGCTTGTGTCTTTGTCCAGGCGATGGACGATTCCCAAACGCATGGGGTCCTCAAACGCGGTTTTGTCTTTGAAGAGGGGATATAAAGCGTGGACAAGCGTCGTTTCGTCGGTGGTTTTTGAGGGGTGGACGATGAGGCCGACGGGCTTGTTGACGACGAGAAGCTCTTCGTCTTCGTAAAGGATTTCCAAAGGCATCGCTCGATGCTTGAGTTCTTCAGAAGCGGTTTTGCGAGAGATGGCGACCACTTCGCCGCCAAAGGCCGTGTCGCTCGCTTTGCGCGGACGGCCGTCGATCAGGATGCTTCCTTCTTCCATCATTTTCTTGATGCGGCTGCGAGAGAGGTCGGCTTCGAGTTCGGCGAGAATTTTGTCCAACCGTTCGCCGGCGAACCGTTTCGGTATCGTCTTGTTATTCTCCGACATCTTCGGTCTGCCTCGCTTTTTCAAAGAAGAGAATGTCGACCAAAAACAGTGTCATGCCGATGGTGAGGCATATATCGGCGACGTTGAAGATGGGAAAGTCGTAGCGGAGAAGCGGAATGACGAAATCGATGAAATCCAAAACCGCCGCAAAGGCGATGCGGTCGATGAAATTGCCGATTGTCCCGGCAATCAACAACGTGATGCCGATGGAATAGACGCGTTTCTTTTGGAAATCGGCGTCCCAAAACAAATATCCGAACACGCCCAAAGCGATGAGCGTGACGACGATGAAGAAACTAGTCGCGCCCGGAAGCATGCCCCATGCGGCGCCTTCGTTCCAGTGGTGGTTGATTTGCAAAAAAGAAGGAATCAGCACGATGGCGTTTTCGTCGCCCTCTCCGACGAACGTTCGAATCAGCGCTTTGCTGATTTGATCCAAAGCGACGAGGGCCGAGACGGCCGAGAGGCCGATCAAAAGTGTTTTTCGTTTCATAAAGCATTCTCCTTACAATGCGGGAAGTAAGCGAAGGGCGACGACGATGCCGACGGTGAAAATGATGAACGCGAGAATCAGACCGTCTTGCCACATCATTCTAGAGAGTGGCGTTTTTGTGGAATTGTTGTAGGTCGACAGGGTCTTGTAGAAAAAGACGATGGTCAAAAACCCCCACAGCGCCAGCAAAAAGACGAACACCACCGCGAAAAGCGTCAAAAGATGCACAAACAAGAACCCCAAATTGATGACGACGAGAAAAAACGGCAAGACGATCAACGTGGAAAAAAGGAATCCCGAAGCGAGCGATTTGGCGCTCATGCACCAAGTGAAATCTTCTTTGAAGCGTTGACGGTCTTCTTTACTCATCGTCTTTACCCCCTTGAAGGGACAGAAGGTGGTTGACGGCGTCGGTCAATGTCTCGACGCCGACGATGTCCATCGCAAAGCCGAACTCTTCTTTCGTCGCCACGGCGGTGTTATAGTTGTGCGGACGAGCCTCCGAGTGGGGCACGAAGAAAATGTCGACTCCTCTGCGGTTGGCGGTGATGACCTTTTCACGGACGCCGCCGACCGTGCCAACCTGGCCGGTTCGGTCGATGGTGCCGGTCCCGGCGATGGTGTAACCGGCGCTCAAATCCGTTTCCGTGATGGCGTTGTAGACGTAAAGAGCTTGCATAAGGCCGCCGCTCGGTCCGCCGATAAGGCTTTCTTTGACAGTGTAGGGAATTTCGATGTCGGTGATGACCTCTTCTTCCCGCAGAACGAACCCGAACGTGCACGCATCGTCACGCTCGAGTTTTCGTGCGGTGTAGGTGCGCAATTCATCGTCGCGCAAAATTTCGAACTCGCTTTCGGCGCCGCAAGGGGCGTCTTGTGCGGCGTCAAAGACGTTTTCATCACCGTTTATGCGTTTTACGTGGTCGCCGATGCGCAAGCCGTCGTGCTCGGCGTAGTCGTAGATCAAATAAAGGACGGTGCGGACTTCGTAGTCGACTTCGTAGCCTTCGCGCTGAAGCGATGCGATTAGGGACGAAGAAAGCGAACTGCGCCTGGCGACCTGGCCGGATTCGAAATTGGCGCGGTCGCTGATGTGCTCGCGCGAAGGTGGCAATTCGCCCACGCTAAGCGAAGGGAAGACTCTGCCCAGCAAGTATTGAAACGTTGTGGGGCGGTCGACGCTCATGACGTAGACGGAATAAAAGGGGTTTTCCTGAGGGAAGGTTTGCTCGCCTTCAAGTTCGAAAAAATCGGCAATCGGCGACAAATCGCCCGGGGTGCTGATGCGGTAGTCGATGCGGTATGTCAGGGCGAAAAGCACGACCGCGTAGGGAATCGCCAGGACGAGGAAAACCTTTTTGTAACGCTTGAGCATATCAAGCATGGTCGATCTTTACCGTGACCGGCGGGATTTGGCGCAAGGAGACGCCGGCGTCTTCGAGCATCCGCATACTCGCTTTCACGCTTTCTTCTTCTTGGTATTTGTTTTCGACGAAGACAATCTCCCGGACGCCGCTTTGGATGATGAGTTTCGCGCATTCGTGGCAGGGGAAAAGCGTCACGTAAAGAGTGGTGTCGTCTAGGGCGACGGTGCTGTTCAAAATGGCGTTGGGCTCGGCGTGGACGACGTAGGGGTATTTGGTGTTCAAAAACTCCCCTTCGCTCTCCCAAGGGTAGATTTCATCGTCGATGCCCACGGGGAACCCGTTGTAGCCGATGCCGACGATGCGGTTTTTGCGGTTGACGATGCACGCGCCGACTTGGGTGTTCGGGTCTTTGCTGCGCATGGCGCTCAGCTGTGCGACCCCCATGAAATATTGGTCCCACGAAATGTAATCCTTGCGTTTCACGGTCTCACTCCTTCACGTTCTTGACGCTTTGCAGGTTCACGTGGCAATAGCCCGAAGGGTTTTTGTCCAGGTAGTCTTGATGATACGCTTCGGCCTCGTAAAAGGGCAGGCCGCTTTTGAGCTCGATTTGGAGCGGCTTGTCGTAAAGCCGTTTTTTGTCCTGCAAAAAACGGTCGATGACGTGGCGGTCGGTTTGGGTGTAGTTGTAGATGCCGCTGCGGTATTGAATGCCGATGTCGGGGCCTTGGCGGTTGGTGAGCGTGGGGTCGATAATGTTGAAAAGGTGCTCAAGCAGGGTCCCAAGCGAAACCTTCTCTTCGTCGTAGGTGATTTCGACGGCTTCGGCATGGCCGCTTCCTTCACATACTTCTTCATAGGTGGGGTGTTCTTTGTGGCCGTTGATGTAGCCGACCCTTGTGTCGACGACACCGCGGACTTGCTTGAAATAGGCTTCTACGCCCCAAAAGCATCCGCCGGCGAATACGATGGTTTTCATCTTCATCACTCCTCCGTGAGCGTTTTGACGATATGTGCGGCCGCGCGTATGCCTGCGGCCGGGGGAACGAACGCGCTCGAATAGGGCGGTCCGCTTCCTTTCTTCAAGGGTTTTTCGGTGGAAAAGACGACTTGAAGCGATGCAATGTTTTCTTTGCGAAGCGCTTTGCGCAGTTTTTTGGCCAAGGGGTCGCCCTCCGTTTCAAACAATTCGGCGAGGACGATGTGTTCGGGGTTCATTCGATTGCCCATCCCGCAAGAAGTCAGGACGGGGATGCCGGATTTGACGCAAGAAACAATCAAGTCGAGCTTGTCCTGAAACGAGTCGATGGCGTCGAAGACATAATCGACGCTGCCCGAAAGCAAGCGCTCACGATTCGCTTGGGTGTAAGCGAAGGGGAAGGCGCGGACGTCGCACGCGGGGTTGATGTCTTCAATCCGCGCTTTCATGACGTCCGCTTTCTTTTTGTCGAGGGTGGAATGCAACGCGACGATTTGACGGTTCATGTTCGATGGACGAACCACGTCGCCGTCGACAAGGTCGATGCGGCCGACGCCGCTTCTTGCGAGGGCTTCGGCGCACGCTCCGCCGACGCCGCCTAGTCCGACGACGACCACGCGGGCCTTTTGCAGGCGCTCAAAGCCTCTTTCGCTTAAAAGCGGGGTGAGCCTTGAGAAAATCTCATTCCCCATCGGGGGTTTTGCCTCTTTTCAAGCCAAGTTCGCTCAACTGCTCATCGTCGATGTCGCTTGGCGCGTCCGTAAGCAGACAATGCGCGCTGGCGGTTTTGGGGAAGGCGATGACGTCGCGGATGTTGTCGGTCCCGCCCAAGATCATGACGATGCGGTCGAGGCCGAAGGCAATGCCGCCGTGCGGGGGCGTTCCGTAGCCGAGCGCGTCCAGCAGGAATCCGAAACGTTCGCGCTGTTTCTTGGCGTCGATGCCCAAAACGTCGAAGACCGCTTCTTGCATGCTGCTTTCGTGGATGCGCATCGACCCGCCGCC
>SL_5KL_010_SEDDRAFT_10002511_pt1 | contig 10101 bp, 8 predicted proteins | sample SodLakKL_010_SED_FD_9118 | JGI IMG/M metagenome (IMG submission 9118)
CAAAGCTGACTTCATTAGGAGCTAAGTGTTCGCGCAATAGCGGCAGGGCCATTTTGTAAAAGTCTGCTCCGGGAACGAGTGGTTCGCCGCCGTGAAAGGTGATTTCAAGTTTGGTTCCATCAGAAATTGAGCGCTGCCAGTGAATAATAGCTTCCAGGGTTTCTCGCGACATCACTGAACCATTTTTATGGGGGCCGAAACAGTAGTGGCAGCCTGCCGGACATGAAAATGAGGGAATAAGCATCAAGTTTATACTCATTTTCTAACTCCCCATTTTAAAAGGTTTTGAACTATTTACATGCAGAAAGTTAAGGTTTATTCATGAGGTCAATTACTATATAAAAAATAGGAGCTTGAGATAGGACAAAAACTGCAAGTTTTTTTGATATTATTTTTAGCAATTATAGCAACTTTCTGTTATCGGCGTCAACCTGGAGATCATAGAGTGTGTGGTGTATCATAAAAAAAGTATGTGGCCCAGTAGAGCTTCGTATAATCCAAGTCATGCTTCCTAGAGTTCCTCAAGCAAAGGGGGGCTTGCCCTGCTGGTGCCACTGGTGAAGGAGATAAATGATTTATTATCATAAAGGAAAGTCCACACCGATGCCTGAGTCTTTATGTGTAACAGGACAGCCATCGATACGTTTGTCGGTATGAGGGCTAGTGATCACTTTGCGCTGTGCAAGTATTAACTTGCTTAATTCTTCATCCAATGTGCCCTCTTTGTAGATCCTTATTAATGCTATAGCAGCGCTTTTGCGTTTTTCCCAACTTGCCGCTTCGCTAACTAGGATGTTTACTAACGGTCTTACGGCACGGGAACCACCAATCTTACACAGTGCATCAAGAGCATAATAGCTCACATAGTAATCATTATCATCTAAAGTGGCGATGAGAGACTCAATGGCACACGAATCACAAATGATGCCAAGCGTCTTGGCGGCAGCCATTCGCAATAATGATGGCTCTTTATGGTTTTTTAAGATGGAAGCCAATAATGGTGCTGCTTTAGAGCCTTCAGCTTGACCAAATGCTTCTAACGCAGCAATTCTCACCTTCGAATAGCTATATTCTTCCCCGTCAGGATATCTCTTAGTGTGATCTAGGTTCCGATTGCTTATGACTGCCTTAAGTATTTCCATGTCCTGAGGATTGCCAATCTCACCTAGCGCCTTAGCAGCCGAACAACGCGCTTCAGGGCTGACCTCTTTTTCCAAAATGGCAATGTTCTGGTTGCGCGCATAACTAAGAGGCTTAATCGCCGGAGGGCCAATAGCCTTTGCCATATGCCAATTCTGTTTTGTAACCCAGAACCACGCGCCAGCTACTCCTTGGTCTGGTTCCCAGTCCAGTAGGTCCAGTGCTTCTGAGGCGAACGCAGGATCACCCCAGTCTTCGTCTTCTAAAGCATCGACGAGGGGCTCAACTGCACGTGAATCCCCAATATTCCCCAGTGCCAAAGCTGCAGTCTCGCGTACGGGCCTATCCTTATCTTTTAGAGCGCCGATAAGCGGGTCTATTGCCCTACGGTCACGGATTATGCAAAACGCCTTGGCAGCTCGAACACGTACCCATACGGATTCATCATCCTTAAGGGCTGTAATAAGCGGCTCAACGGCCCTGGAATCGTGGTACTTCCCAAGAGCCTTAGCAGCAGCAACACGTACATTCCAATCTTTTTTGTAATCCAAAGCTTTGATCAATCCTTTGAGATTTCTGTTATCTTTCATTTTTTGCACATTAGGCGGTCCGAAAAGTCCCATTTTATCATACTCCTTAGATATGATTTTAAAAAAACTGACTTATTTTCCCAGCCACCACAGGTCTGATCTTTGCTAGTTTTCTTTGTTTTTTTAAGAACTTCAAGCGCGATGGCAAATAGTAGTATCGTTCTCTAATAGGAGTTAAAGCGGTCGACCGGTAAAATCTGAATTTACCCGGCTAGCCTGTACGGGCTACCATAAAAAAAAGATTAAGATCCCGGCTATTACCAGGACCACCAGCAGGATCAATTTTCGGTTCAGGTTGTCACCGCTTTGTTCCTGGGCCGCAGGATCTTTCATTTTTCCCTTTATCCATGTTCCATCTTCGACAGTTCCGTCTGGAAGGGTCATTTTCCCTTCCCCGTGGGGGAGATCATTTTTCCATTCGCCTTCGTATTTTTTGCCGTCGGGGAAAAACATTTTACCGTAGCCGTGCCTTTTGCCGTTGGTGTAATCACCAACAAATTTGCGGCCGTCCGGAAAAGTCAGGACCATATCTTTTCCATGCGGTTTTCCTTTTACAAATGTGCCTTTTAACTCACGGCCGTCGGCAAAATACATGGTTCCATTACCTTCAGCCATACCGTTTTTTAGTTCACCTATATACTTTGAACCGCTGGTAAATTCGAGGGTGGCTTTACCGCTGCTGTCTTCACTGACAATTTTGCCCCCCTGTTTTTTTCCAAGAGCCATATTTACCCTCCCTACAAGCAGGTTTTTATAATCATATCTCTTTTTTACATGTTAAGGCAAGGGGTGGCTGTAACCAATTTCGTCATAAATGGCAATTGTTGTGGTTAGTGAATCTGGTGATCACCAGGGATTGGTTAAATAGCATATTAGAAGGGCAACTGGTGATGGCTTGCTTAAAGTTCAAAGCAGGTTACCTAAATAATGATCGATCAAAGTAAACCCAGGGTATACTGCATCATTAAAGTGGCATCTAAAATATCAATTATTCCATCGCCGTTTACATCTGCATTTATTTGGGTTTCTGCCTCCAGTTTATTGATTTCAAGGATGTGCTGTAAAACAATAACTACATCTAAAATATTGACTTCTCCGTCACTGTTTAGATCCCCCCGCCCGGACTGGAAAGCTGCTTTAATAGCCCCCAATTCATTCTGGCTTATTTTGGGCGCTGCAGCTTCCACTGTTACCGTACATTTAGCTTTTGGATTGCCGCTTTCAGCGTTTACGGTTATTACGGTTTCGCCTTTTTCCAGTGCCGTAATGATTCCGTCGGCTGTAACTTCAGCTACATCAGGGTTGGAGCTGGTCCAGGTTAGTTCAATATCAGAGATATGTTCAGGGGCTGTTATAGCTACCAGTGACTCCTGCTCGCCTTCTTTCATAACCAGGGTGTTTCTATTAAGGCTGATGGAAGTAAGGTTTGTTTTTATAAAGTCCGAACTCTTATTAAACCATAGTTCGATTACAGGCTGGTTTTTATCGTTAAAGTGAGGCCCTCCGCTAAAATAACCGGGAGAGGCAAAAGCATGGATGGCTACTACCCGGTAGGTATCTGCCTGGGGCCTGTAAGCGAGAACCGGGCTGCCGCTGTTGCCTCCACTGGTGTAAGCTTTGTAATAAAGGCAGTAAGCGTTGTAATCGATCACCTCACCTTGAGATTCCCAGAGGCCGCTGGTTGTGATGCCGCGGACATATCCCGGATATCCTAGAACCTGGACCTTTTCCGGGATATGGTTAAACTCTATGGGCATGAAAGTGGAGATTTCGCTGTACGGTTCTTCGAAGAATAGGGCGGCATAATCGTATTGCACGGCCCTATCTCTGTCTCCCTCATTTTCATAAAAATAGAACTTGTCATTTGTTTCTACATGCACCGGTCTGCGGGTAGAATAAGGTCTTTTTGTAACCAGTGTTTCTGTTTCATACTGGGCTGCAGAGAAATTGATCTTTTCATACCATCCCCCAAGCTCTGGCGAGTAAAGGTTATGGGTGGTGGTAAGGGCCAGGTTTGGCCCGACTAAAAATGCGGTGCTGCGCATAAAAGACCTGGGAAAGTTAACATTCAAGAACCCGATATTGTTGTAAGGATAGTTTAGAGCTTTTTTTGTAGCAATTGGAAAGCGGTTGTCTTCCATTGTGACCTGTTCCAATGTAACCTGTTCCAAAACCAGGGACGGTTCATTTTCAGATTCTTTAGTTTGGCCGTGATTAGAATTAACAACCGGACTGTCCAAGGGCTGCATTAATTTGGACCGGGATGTTTTGGAAAGCTCTGTTGAAGATGTGGGAAGAGCCTGCAGTTCCCATGTTCTGGATAAATCAAGCAGTGCCATCGCCTCATCGGTTTTCAGGTTTTTTCTTGAAGGTTCTATCAGGTAGAGGTACTTGGCCCGGTTTGTAGGCTCGACATATTCATTCCAGATATGAAGCTCATTGTTAATAACCTGCATAACCTGCCGGGTGGGGGCATGATCTATGGCATCGCCGGGACAGTCAACAATGCAAAAAGAACATGGTAAGGCGGACTCGGATTCTACCGATGCCGAATCTCCGGCCCCAGAAGTAATGCTGGAGATAGTGAGGATAATGGCCGGAAGGAGGATTATGACCAGTCTGCGGTAATATAACAATGACTTCAACTGGAAAACCACCCTATTAAATTTTGCAGTTATTTATTAATTACAAGAATCATAACAATATTTACTATTCCAGTCAAGCCATGGATGCTGCCGGAGTATAAATCAAGGCCTGCCTGTGTTATAATACCCGGTAAAATCGGAAAAAAAAGGAGTTGAAGCAATGGGTGACAGCCCGCTTGAGGTTAACCCGGAAGAAACTCTGGCTAAAGAAAGATCCCTGGAAAAAAGGCTCATGGCCTTTAGTTCTGCCGTGATTGCTTTTTCAGGCGGAGTGGACAGCACTTACCTGCTCCATAAGGCGGTAGAAGTGATCGGGCGCGACCGGGTGCTGGCTGTAACCGTTGACTCTGAGCTAACCGCCCCGGAAGAAAAAATAAAAGCCGGGGAGGCTGCTGCCAGTATCAATGCCAAGCACCGTCTTATTGAACTGAATTTACTAGAGAACCTTGAGCTGAGGAAAAACAGTCCCGAGCGCTGTTATATCTGCAAAAAGGATATATACGGCGCACTCCTGCAGCTGGCCGGGCAAAGAAATTATCAAGCGGTGCTCGATGGTTCCAATGCCGATGATACAGGGGAATATCGTCCCGGCCTGCAGGCCTTGAGGGAGTTGAAAATTTCTAGCCCTCTGCTGGAAGAAGGCCTGGGTAAAGAAGAAATAAGGTTTTTATCGAGGCAGGCCGGGCTTGCCACCTGGAACAGGCCATCTGCCGCCTGCCTGGCTTCACGCTTGCCTTATGGAGAAGAGTTGGTTCCGGAACGGCTGCAAAAGATAGCTGCCGCAGAAGAATTTCTGCGGCAGATTGGGATTGCTAATAATTTGCGGGTCCGCTGGCATGGAAACCTGGCCCGGATTGAGGTGAACAGTGAAGATTTTCAGTTAGTGCTGGGCCGGAGAAAAGAAATTATCCAGAAACTTCGCAGTCTTGGTTTTATCTATTCCACCCTCGACCTGGACGGTTTCCAGTCGGGCAGTATGGACCGGACCCTTGATTAATCGCTTTTCCACCAGTCATCACCGTTTGAGTCTTCTTCTTTCCACCATTCTTCACCATCGCCTTCTCTTATTTCACCGTCGGTTTTAATGTCGACTTCATGTTCAAAGGTGGAATCTGATCCTACCCCATTACCGGTGTCTTGATCAGCTTTGTCTTTTTCCTTATCTTCTTCTTCTTCTTCCTCTTCATCTTTTATAGTTTCCTGATCGTTTTCTTCAAGGGCTTCTATTTCTTCTTCCGGTTCGGTTTCTTCCACTTCTTCTTCGGCCTGGGGCGCGCAACTGATCATGGCCAGGCTTAAAATCACAACAACCATTAAAATTAAAAACTTATTTTTCCCGGTCAAGTCTGTCATCCTCCTTGAATCAATGGATAACTATCAACTTTACTGCCTCCATTATAACATAATTGAAACAACCGGGAAGATTAAATACGAGAAGACAGGCGCGGGGCAGGGGTTTTGCAGGTTGTTAAGTTTGTCATGATGCCGCCAAAAAGGATTCCCGGCTTTCAATCCCGAAATATATAGGCGACTATAATAAGGGGTGTGAATGATTTTAATGACAGAGACGATTATTGAACAGATAGGGCCTGACTTGTTTCGGACTGAAATACCCCTCCCCAAAAATCCTCTAAAAGCTACCAACTCATACCTGATCATCGGAAAAGAAAGAAACTTAATCATTGACACGGGCATGAACCGAGAAGAATGCCGGACTGCAATGATGGATTACCTGGCAAGACTTGATGTAGACCTGGAGAAAACAGATTTTTTTGTTACCCACCTGCATACAGATCATATTGGACTGGTCGATGTTTTGCTAAAGGAAAATGCCGAGGCTTACTTTAACGAACCGGATGCCGAGATATTGAGGCAGGAAAACCTGTGGGAGCTGGTCTGCCAGCTTTCCGCCCAGCATGGTTTTCCCGTGGAAGAAGTAGACAGCGCTATTGATGCTCACCCGGGTCAGCGTTACAGCCCTGAAAATGATGTTAATTATAAAATGGTTGAGGATGGAGATGTGCTCAACTACGGGCGCTTTGAGTTGCATTGCGTTAAGACTCCCGGGCATACCCGAGGCCATACCTGTCTTTACGATCCCAACCTGAAATGGTTTTTTTCCGGAGACCATATCCTTGGCGATATAACTCCCAATATCTCCACCTGGTTAATTGAGTCTAATCCACTGGGTGAATATTTTCAGAGCCTGGACCGGGTTGCCGGTATGGAAATTGAACTGGTCTTGCCCGGCCACCGCAGCTTGATCAGGGATCACAACAAGAGAATCCAGGAATTGAAAGAACATCATCGCCGGCGTCTTGATGAAGTTTTTTCCATAGTAATCAAGCACGGTCCCTGTAATGCCTTTCAAACTGCTTCATATATGACCTGGGATCTTGTAGCCGCAGGCTGGGAAGATTATCCCCTGATGCAGAAGTGGTTTGCTACGGGCGAGGCCCTGGCTCACCTGCGCTTTCTNGAAGTGGAAGGCAAGCTTAAAAGGGAAATTTCAGAAGAAGTGATGTATTTTTACGCTCAATAAGTTATTATGAAAACAGTTTTGTTTGGTTAAGATGGGAGGCGAGGGAAATCGGGAAATATATTTTGTCTATCGATCAGGGGACTACAGGGACTACGGCTTTACTCTGGGACAAAGACGGCGCTTCAGTGGCCCAGGTTAACCTCGAGCACAAGCAGTATTATCCCCGGGCGGGCTGGGTTGAACATGATGCCGAAGAAATATGGCATAATGTGGTAGAGGCATCCGGCCGGGTTCTCAAAGAAGCAGGGGCAGGGCCTGAAGAGCTTGCGGCTATCGGTATAGCAAACCAGAGAGAGACGATTGTATTCTGGGATCGGGTGAGCGGCAAACCGATTGAAAGGGCGATCGTCTGGCAATGCCGCCGCACCTCAGATATGTGCCGCCGTCTCAGGGAAAGCGGTTATGAAGAAATGATTCGCAGTAAAACCGGGCTGCTGCTGGACCCCTATTTTTCCGGGACCAAAATACGCTGGGCCCTGGAGAACTGGCCGGAGGTGGCCGAAGCTGCCAGGAGCGGACACCTGGCCTGCGGGACGATCGACAGCTACCTCCTGTACCGCTTAACCGGGGGAAAAGTTTTTGCCACTGACTATTCCAACGCCTCCCGGACCCTTCTTTTCAATATCCACAGCCTGGAGTGGGATCAGGAGTTGCTGGAGCTGTTCAAGATTCCGGAAGGAGTTTTGCCGGAAGCGCTGCCCAGCAGTTATCTTTACGGGCACACTGAACCGGAGGTTTTTTTGAACTGCAGCGCTCCGGTAAGCGGGATGGCCGGCGACCAGCAGGCGGCTTTGTTTGGCCAGGCCTGTTACAGTCCCGGGATGAGTAAAAACACCTACGGGACCGGTTCTTTCCTGCTCATGAATATCGGCGAGTCGCCTGTCTTGTCGGAACAGGGCCTTTTGACCACCATTGCCTGGGGAATAAATAACCGGGTCGAGTATGCTCTGGAAGGGAGCATATTTATTACCGGTGCAGCAGTTCAGTGGCTGCGTGATGGCCTGGGTTTAATCGGCAGCTCTTCAGAGCTGGAAGATTTGGCTTCCAGGGTTGAAGACAACGGGGGAGTCTACTTTGTGCCCGCTTTTGTGGGCCTTGGCGCCCCCTACTGGGATCCCTATGCCCGTGGTCTCATGATCGGGGTTACCGGCGGAACTACCGGCGCTCACCTGGCCAGGGCCGTGATCGAGGCCATGGCTTACCAGACCAGGGATGTTCTCGAGATCATGTACCGGGAAGCGGGGCTGCCGCTCCAGGAGTTGCGGGTGGACGGCGGAGCAAGCGTTATGGACCTGCTGCTCCAGTTCCAGGCTGATTTAACGGGCACCACAGTGCGCCGGGCGGACACCTTTGATACTACAGCCCTGGGCGCAGCATACCTGGCCGGACTGGCCACAGGATTTTGGAAGGGCCAGGAGGAACTGGCCGCTAGCTGGCGGCAGAGCGCTGTATTCGAGCCAGGCATGGATCAGAAAGAGCGGGATGCCCTCTACCGGAACTGGCAGAAGGCGGTCCAACGCTCCCTGGCCTGGGCCGAAGAAGATTTTGACGAGGGCTCTCAAGATTGAAAGGTGTTCTTGATAACGCATGTTGAAAACGCTCCATGGAAGGAGAAAGTATATGGCTGGCTTTTTAAGCAGGCTGATCTTTAAAAGTGGATGGCCGATTATTTTAACGGGCTTGTTAGTGTTATTTGTTACAGCTTGCCAGCAGGGGACCGGGAGCGATAATTCTTTAGAAGAAAACGGCGAAAAGCCGGTCCTGGAGCAGGTTATATTAAACGGCCACGCAGTTATGATGGAACTGGCCTTAACCCCTGATCAAAGAGCCAGGGGCTTGATGGGACGGGAAGCCCTGGCTGATGATGAAGGGATGCTCTTTGTTTATCCCGATCGGGATCCTTACCCGGCCGAAGTCAGTTTCTGGATGAAAGATTGCCTGATCCCTATTGATGTAATCTTTATCAGCCGGGAAGGAAAGATCGTTTCGATTCATGAGATGGAGCCTCCGGCGCCCGGCACACCTGATGAAGACCTGCCGGCTTATCCGAGCGGCGGTCCGGTGCAGTTCGCCATCGAACTACGCGGTGGTTTAGCCGGGGAACTGGGTTTGGAAACAGGTCGGTTGATCGACCTGCGAGCGGACTACCTGATCCAGATGGCGGAGTGATCATATAAATGTTTGAACAGCGGGGAAGGGTGATAAAATGATTCGCGGCGCTGTAGCTCTGGTCGGATCCGGAGAATTGTCGGGAACCATGGTGGAAACCCATAAATGGCTTTTAGAAAGATTAAAACCGGAGGAGAAAGCTCTTTTCCTTGATACTCCGGCCGGTTTCCAGGAAAATGTTGATCTGCTTTCCCGCCGGGCGGTTGATTTCTTCGAAAAGCAGGTCCTGCACCCCATGGAGGTTGCTTCCTTTAAGGCGGCGGAGGCCGCCGCTGAAGAAAATGCCGAACGGACCTACCATCTTCTGGGAGAGGCGGGGTATGTGCTGCTTGGGCCCGGCAGCCCTACTTATGCCGTGCGCCAGTTGAAACAGACGCCCATTCCGGCCTTGCTGAGCGCTATGGTTACCAGGGGAGGCTGCCTGACAGTGGCCAGCGCCGCTGCTCTGACGGCCGGCACCCATACTCTGCCGGTTTATGAAATATATAAAGTGGGGGAGACCCTGCACTGGGTAGAGGGCTTAAATATCCTGGGTAACCTGGGACTGGATCTGGTAGTGATTCCCCACTGGAACAATGCTGAAGGGGGTAACCATGATACGCGCTTCTGCTATATGGGAGAAAAGCGTTTTCGCGCCCTTGAAGAACAGCTGCCTGCCGGGACCACGATCTTAGGTATCGACGAGCATACGGCCTGTGTCCTTGATTTTCATTCCCGCCTGGCATACATTACGGGAATTGGTCGGGTGACCGTCCGGCGCAGTGGTTCGGAACAGGTTTACAACAGGGGCGAGCAGATCGGGTTTGAACAGATCCTGCAAGGCCCAGGAGCAGTCGAAGAAAAGGGCGGATCGAAAACTGACTCCGGCTCATTTTTAGACCGTTCTTCAGGGCGGGATTCATCTTTTTGGGACCGCATGCATGCCATAGAAGCTGCTTTTCACCGGGCCCTGGATCAAAAAGACCCGGCCGCCATGGTTACCCGGCTCCTGGAAGCAGACGGTATGCTGTGGCAG
>SL_5KL_010_SEDDRAFT_10002514_pt1 | contig 10097 bp, 9 predicted proteins | sample SodLakKL_010_SED_FD_9118 | JGI IMG/M metagenome (IMG submission 9118)
CCAAGGGAGCAATCTATGCCGGGTTGAAGATCCTGTTGAAGGAAGCAGAGGTTAAAGAAGAGGACCTGGATGAAGTCCTCCTGGCAGGCGCTTTCGGTAACTACGTGCGCAAAGAAAGCGCCCTGACCATAGGGCTATTACCCCATCTTCCACCAGAAAAAATAACAGCTGTAGGAAATGCGGCCGGTGACGGATCCAGGATGGCCCTGGCCTCAAAAACAATTCGGGAAAGGGCTTTTGCGCTGCCTGACAAGGTTGAACACTTAGAGCTTTCAACCCGCCAGGATTTCCAGGAAATTTTTGTCGATGCCCTTAAATTCGGCCAGTAGCGGTTGCAGGAAAGTGAAAGAGTATATAGAATTAGAAGCATTTACAATATAATAATCTGGAGGTATAAAATGCAAAAAGCCAGGGATATAATGAGTTCGCCGCCGATCAGTATTCAAGAAGACAAAACCCTGAGGGAGACCATAGAACTTTTAGCTAAGCATCGTTTTAGCGGCCTCCCCGTTATAGACAACGAGGGAAAGCTGGTGGGAATCATTTCAGATACGGATATAATCCGCTATTCTGAACAGATCAAGGTCATGCCCAACACCAACCTGTCCGGATGGATATCACCTTATGTCGATGTTTCAACGCTGGCCACCATGCGCAAAGGAATGGATACCCTGCACCAGACCATGGTAAGCGAAGTTATGACCAAAAAAGTCTTCACTGTCAATGAGGAAGCTGAAGCTTCTGATATAGCCAGATTGATGAACCGCCGCAATATCAATCGGATCCCGGTTGTAGACGGTGAAGGCAAACTGGTCGGTATCGTCACCAGGGCCGACATGGTCCAGTGTATGGCAAAACTCTAAAGAGTGAGCTGTTAAGGGCTTGGAAGCAGAGAACAACCAACTGCTAAACAAATATGTTAAAGCTGCTGAAGGGAGGTCAGCCGGGCTGAGGCTTATAGGCGCCATTTGGATTGGAAAAATCCTTATTTTCCTGACCAGGAGGTTGGGACGGGGTGGCACAACCCTGCCTGGCAGAACAGCCCTATTAATTGCCCCCACGTTGAGCTTCCAGCTGGCTGGACGGTTAAAACAAGGCTCTATTGTAGTTACCGGCACCAACGGAAAAACAACAACAGCTTCCTTGATCAAGGGCATCTTAGATAAAGCAGGCTTAAAATGCATTCATAATCAATCCGGCTCTAACATGGCCTGGGGTGTTGCTTCAACTTTGATAGAAAATTGTTCCTGGAACGGCAAAATGGACAGCGATATTGCAGTAATGGAAGTCGACGAAGGAGCTTTCCCTGGTGTAACAGCCAGTTTGCAACCGTGTGGTATAGTAGTAACCAATATTTTCCGGGATCAGCTTGATCGTTTTGGTGAGATTGACTCCATCCAGGCCCTGATCAAAAAAGGACTTGATGCCTCACCTGCAGGCAATTTTCAGATCATCAATGCCGATGACCCTTCCCTGGCTTCCTTAAAAAGCAGCAAAAAGACAAATAGATGGACTTACGGCCTCGAACTGGATCTGCCACCTGATGATTTTCAAAATACCGGCCGGGATATCAAAACCTGCCCCACCTGCGCACACAAGCTAGAATATGCAAAGATTTATTTTGCCCATATTGGCCATTACCACTGCCCCAATTGTAGTTACAGCCGACCTGAACCGGATGTGAAGCTTACAGACCGCAGAGTAACAGGCAAGGGTACTAATCAAATTGAGGTGACTTTGCCTGATCAAAAGATGGATCTGGAAGTACCTCTGCTTGGAATATATAACCTTTACAATGTTCTGGCTGCAATAGCATGCGCCCGGGCTTTCAAGATATCCACCCGGATCATCTGTGAAGCTTTAAATAACGCTGCCCCATCTTTTGGCAGGATGGAGCGTTTTGAAAAAGACCGCAAGGAAATGATCATGGCCTTAATTAAAAACCCGGTTGGGGCCAATGAAATACTGCGCACAATCCTGAACCATCCTGGCAAAATCACCCTTGTTGTAGCTATTAACGACCGGATAGCCGACGGCACAGACGTTTCGTGGCTCTGGGATGTGGACTTTGAACAGCTTGCAGCTATAAAAGATCGCTTTTCCTCGGTTATTGCTACAGGCCTGCGGGCCTGGGATATGGCCGTTCGCTTCAAGTATGCCGGCTTTGAAGCAGAACAGCTGCAGGTGGAAGATGATTTCGCAAGAGCTGTTGAACTGGGCCTGGAACAAACTGCGCCGGAGAACAAATTATTCATTCTTCCCACTTATACGGCTATGCTGGATATAAGGCGCCACCTGAACAACATGGGCCTGGGAATCCCTTTTTGGGAGGAGCATTGATGAGCAAAATAAACATATACCACCTTTATCCCAATCACTTAAACCTGTACGGCGATCGGGGCAATATGCTGGCTCTCTGCCGCCGGGCCAAATGGCGCGGCATCGGTGTCGATATCATTCCCGTAAACCCGGGTGATGATATTGATTTTGCTACCTGTGACCTGCTGTTTATGGGCGGCGGGCAGGACAGCGATCAAAAAATGGTAGCAGAAGATTTAAAAGGGCGCAGCGGTGAAATACGCAAAGCAGTTGAGAATAATATGGTAATTTTTGCTGTCTGCGGTTCCTATCAGCTGCTGGGCAGTTATTACATCACCGCGCACGACGAAAAGATCGAAGGCCTGAATATAATGGACCTTTACACAGAAAAAGGCAAGGGCAGGTTAATCGGTAATGCCGCCATCAACTGCACCCTCTGGGAACCGCCGCGGACCCTGGTCGGCTTTGAAAATCATGGTGGCAGAACCTACCTCGGCCCAAACCTGCAGCCACTGGGCACAATCATACACGGTCACGGTAATAACGGCACCGACAAAACAGAAGGCGCCGTTTACAAAAACGTAATCGGCACCTACCTGCATGGTTCACTTCTTCCCAAAAACCCTTTACTGACTGATTTTTTACTTACAAAAGCTTTGGCCTACCGCAACCAGGACACCTTTCTCCGGGAACTCAACGATTCCCTGGAAAATAAGGCCCACCAGGCAGCACTCAAACTGGCCGGTTCATGACCTGGGGGAAAAACCTGCCTCTTAAAGCAAGTAATCGATATCAGCCTGCTCATAGAGCTCTGGCAGCAGTTCATTAAGAACTATGGAAACCTGCTCATCAGCCAGGGCTTCCATAACCTGCTCACTAACATCTTCGTAACTGACTTCTTCTTTTTCCCTGCGATCTAGGACCTCGATGATATGATAACCAAAATCTGTTTCGACTGGATCGCTATACTCTCCCAATTCAAGGGAAAAAGCAACTTCTTCAAAAGGCTCGACCATCCTCCCCCGGCTGAAAAAACCTAGATAACCACCATCTTCCTTGTTGGACTGGTCCGTTGAATATTCTTCAGCCAGTTTGGCAAAATCTTCACCTTCATCGAGCAAACGGGCTACCTCTTCCGCCTCTGCTTCAGTTTCAACCAGGATATGCCTGGCTTCAACCTCTTCCTGCTGTTCATAAAGATGGCGATTCTCTTCAAAAAAGGCTCTGCCTTCTTCTTCAGTAGGATCGAATTTTTCCATGGCAATCTCGCGAGCGAGCAAATTTAAGCGGGCATCTTCGCGAAAAGTTTCCATGGTAACTCCGTACTGCTCCAGGATCATCAAGAAATCATCTTCAGAACCCATGAAGCTTTCTTCAACAATTTTGTCTATTTCAGCGTCCACATCGTCTTCGCCAACAGTTATCCCCACCTTGCCAGCTTCCTGGATAATCAGCTGCCTGGTGATTAACTGATCGAGCACTTCACTGCCCCCCTGGGCGTACATCAGGTCAAAAAGCTCATCCGCCATAATCGGATCTCCGTTCACCACAGCTGCAACCCGGTCTTCTCCAGCATCCTGCTGCAGCATCGCAGCTCCTAATACGATAACTGCAACCAGGAGTACAGCTATAACTACCCAGAGCAGCTGTGGTTTGCGGGCTGCTTCTTTTAAACTGGTGCCGGCACCCGGCTGAGTTCCTTTTTCCATTTTTAACCCCTCTTTTCATTCTCCGTTATGGAATTATTTTATTCATGGGAAATTCCAGGATGCCTTCGGCTCCGGCTTCCTGCAGTTCACAGATCAAACTCCTGACTTTCTTTTCATCAACCACACTTTCGACAGCCACCCATTCATCGGCAATCAGGTTAGATATAGTTGGTTTCCTTAATGCCGGGAGCAGTTTTATAACCCGCTCCAGGTTGCTGCTGTGGACGTTCATCTTAAGCATCACTTTCTGTTCTGCCAGTAAGGCCCCTTTAAGCAGCGTTACCATCCGATCCACCTTTTTCCTTTTCCAGGAATCATCATGGCTGGTATGGTTCATGATTATGCGGGGTGTTGAAACCAGGATAGTTTCAATGATCCGCAGCTGGTTGGCCTTGAGAGAACGTCCGGTTTCGGTTAATTCGGCAATTGCATCCGCCAGCAGGGGCGGCTTGACCTCAGTGGCTCCCCAGGAAAAAGAGACCGAAGCATTTACCCCTTTTTCTTCCAGGTAGCGCCTGGTAGATCCAACCAGTTCAGTGGCTATTCGCTTACCTTCCAAATCTTCCACACAATTAATCTCTGAGTCATTGGGCACGGCCAACACCAGCCTGACCGGGCGAAGCCCCCGCTTGGAATAACTCAGGTCGGCTATTTCTTTCACATCTGCAGCAGTCTCGTTGATCCAGTCTTTTCCGGTCAACCCAACGTCAAGGACCTGGTCTTCGACATATTTAGGGATTTCCTGGGCCCGCATCAGCACGCATTCAATCTCATCATCATCGATGTAGGGATAATAGGAGCGGTCCCCGATCTGTATGTTGAAACCTGCTTTTTTAAATATTTCCAGGGTGGTGTTCTGCAGGCTTCCCGCCGGCAGGCCCAGTTTAAGTTTATTCATTACCATCACCTCTTTCGCATATAAGTAGTATAAAGGTAGCACGTGCATGATCAACTGTCAACGAATTGACGCTTATTATCCGGCATTTTTAAGCCCGGCTTGCATACCTTTGCCATTATAGATTAAATTATTGAATAGGGCAATTAAACTGTTGAATTTAGGTCAGTAATAATCGGCGGCAGGATTAATAAGACAGGCCAGAGAATTTATTAATACAGCAGCTGAGCCGCTGCCATTACCCGCGATAAGCCGTCACCTATACAAAATACGGCACGACTGAGCAGATACATGAATCGACCCGGATTTATCGGCAAATCAACCCTCAAGCAGGAGGTTTTACGAAATGACCCAGAGTGAGATGAGCCGCGCCAAACGCCACCTGGAAACCACAAAAAAGATGAAAGAGATGCTGCCGCGTTTTTTCATGCGCATGATGGAACGGAAATTCAGTAATGAACCGGTAGCCTGGTGTATGGTTGGTGTTCCGCCGGAACTGCTGAAAGCTTTTGACCTGCTTTTTGAATGGCCGGAAAATTTCGGGACTATGTGCGCCAGCAGGCAGGTCGCACCCCTGTTTATCCAGGAAGCTGAAAATGACGGCTACTCACCGGAATTATGCTCTTATGTTACCAATACCATGGGATACTGCAAGCTGCATATGGAAAGGGGAGAAGCTCCCGAAGAATCACCGCTTCCTGGTGGAATGGGCACTCCGGCAATGCTGCTGGGTTCAGGATTTGTATGCGAACCGCGCTGGAAGTGGTTCCAATCGGTGGCTACCCGTTTTTTTGGAGCCCCGGTTTACAGCACCGATCCCCTTGCTCCCCCATGGGATATTGATCCCCATGATCCCCGTATAGCAGAACATTACCTGAGCCTGCTGCGTGAAGATCTGGCCGGCCAGATCGAATTCCTGGAGAAGCAAACCGGAAAAAAACTGGACATAGACAACCTGCGAGAAATTATGAAGAGATCCCATCAAGCCCTTACCTACTGGAGGGATACTTTAGCCCTGCGAAAAGCCATTCCTTCACCAATGGGCTCAACCGACTATTTTCATGCTATTATCCCGCAGATGTACCTGGTTGGAGATGAAGATGCTGTAGTTTTTTACCGGGAAATGTACGAAGAAGTTAAAGACCGCGTTGAACGCGGGGTTGGCGTGACAGAAAATGAGAAATACCGCCTGATCTGGTTTGGGCTTCCACCCTGGTTTAACATGGGCATTTTTAACTATCTCGAATCACTCGGCGCTGTTGTCGTCTATGAATCAACCTATAACGTGGGAGATTATTTTGAAGTCGACCTCTCAGATCCCCTGGAGGCAATTGTGCAGCGCACCTGGCAAAGGGCATTAAAAATGCACGAATACGGCGCTGAAACTATGCCCGAATTATGCAACCCCGCCGTTTTTGGCGGTTTTTCAGGCAGTAATTTACTGGAAGAACTGGTTGAACAGTACAGCCTCAACGGCTCCTTAATGCACCTGACCCGCTCCTGCCGGGCAGTCTCTTTTGGCGAAGTCCACACCAGGAACAGGCTGGCCAAGATGAATGTCCCCTCCCTGATTTTTGAAAGCGATATGGCCGATCCCCGCTTCTGGTCGGATGCCCAGATCAAAACCAGGCTTCACGCTTTCCTGGAAACCATGGCTAAGGCCAAGCAAGGAGGAAAGATTAATGGGTTTTAATCGCTTTTTTTTCGGCGAAACAAAATTTTCGACAACAGAAAATGAAAAAATAATCCGGGATCTTAAAAAGGAAACGGGAAAACCGGTGATCGGTTACCTGTGCTGTTTTGCTCCGCCGGAAATTATTGCCGCTGCCGGCGCCATCCCCTACCGGATTACCGGAGTGCCCGGTAAAGATACTTCCCCTGCAGATGCTTATGTTGAACCTTACGGATGCACCTATGTCCGCAACATCCTGGCCAGGGCTGCAGAAGATCAGTTTGACTTCCTGGACGGGCTGGTAATTTCACACAGCTGCGACATGGTCCAGAGATTATACGGAATCTGGACCTATTACCACCCCCTTGATTTTTCTTACCTGTATAACGTGCCCCACCAGCTCACTCCCTGGGCAAAAGATTTTTTTAAGCGGGAACTGGGCTTCTTCCAGGAGAAAGTCGAACAGTTTACCGGTCAAAAAGCAAGCCCCGGGCACATAAGTGAAATGGTTGATCTATATAACCAAAACCGGGCCCTGGTCCGCAAGATTTACAATTTGCGAAAAGATGAACTTCCTCTCGTAGAAGGCAGCGAAGTATTTGACATTTTAATGGCCGGAGGAGTCCTGCCGGCTGAAGAGTACAAAGATTACCTGGTATCAGCCCTGGAAAAGTTTCAGCAGCGAAAACCTGCTCAAGGGAAATATCCCCGGGTTATGCTCTGGGGCAGTATCATGGACAGTCCCGTCCTCTTTAAAACTATAGAGGAGGCCGGTGGGAAAATCGTCTGTGATGACACCTGCATCGGCTTCAGGACCTGGGAACAGGATGTGCCTGATTCAGGTGATCCTTACGAAGGGCTGACCGAGCATTATTTTGTCAACTTCCAGTGCCCCCGGACCGACCGCGGTCCCGGCGTGGAGCGGTTTGACTATATCCTGGACAGGATTCGTGAATACAGGGTTGACGGAGTGGTCGGCTACATCATTTCTTTCTGTGACCCCCATAAATTCGACTATCCCGACCTGCGGGACTACCTGAAGAAAGAAGGAATACCGCTGGTTTTGATCGACGATAATTACAGCTTCGAACCAATCGAAGCCATAAAAACACGCCTGGAAGCTTTCCTGGAAATACTCTAAACAGGCTTTTTCAGCAATAATTCAAACCGATAAGCAGCAAAAAGGCAAAAATAATCTTGTGCCGCAGGACCAAATATGAGAGAATAATAACATTCATTCAAAAAGCAGTTTTCTTCGCAGCAAAGGTGTGTGATCATATTGGCCTTGATTGTCAGAAAGTACGGGGGCAGTTCAGTAGCCTCGTTGGACCATATCCGCCGGGTAGCGTGGGCAGTGGCTTCGGCAAAAGAAAAAGGAGATCAGTTAGTGGTTGTTGTTTCAGCAATGGCAGGTGAAACCGACCGCCTGCTCAAGCTGTCGGAAGATATTACCCCCATGCCCGCTGCAAGAGAGCAAGACACCCTTTTAGCCACCGGCGAGCAAGCCTGCTCGGCCCTGCTGGCCATCACCCTGGAAAGCCTGGGCCACCGGGCCCAATCATTTACGGGCATGCAGCTGCCCCTGGTAACTGACAATACCCATAACAAAGCCCGGATCGTTGATTTGAAAACGGATCTCCTTAAGCATTCACTTGCTGAAGGTATAATCCCAATCATAGCCGGATTCCAGGGGGTTTCCGAAAATGGAAACATCACCACCCTGGGACGCGGCGGGTCAGATACTACCGCGGTTGCCCTGGCCGCATCGTTAAAGGCCGATTGTTGTGAAATATATACCGATGTCGACGGGGTTTACACGGCCGATCCAAATATTTGCCCGCGGGCCCGGCACATCGAAAAGATATCATATTCAGAAATGCTCGAGCTGGCCGGCCTTGGCGCCAAGGTAATGCATGTCCGCTCCATCGAGCTTGCTCAAAAATACCAGGTCCCCCTGGTTGTCAAATCATCATTCAATGGAGTAAGAGAAACCTGGATTGTTAACGAGGAGGACATTATGGAAAATTCTATCATCAAAGGTGTCACCCTGGAGAAAAATGTATCCAAGATATCATTAATCCGGATTCCCGACCGCCCGGGTATTGCTTACCAGATCCTGGAGCCCCTCGCTGATGCAGCTATTAACGTAGACATGATTATCCAGAACGTAAGTATCGACGGTTACACCGACCTGACTTTCACCATACCCACTACTGACCTGGGCAGGGCCAGCGACCTGGTCAATGAGGTGGCCCGGCGGATCGAGGCCCTGGAAGTCAGGGCTGATAACAATATTGTCAAAGTTTCGGCTGTTGGGATCGGGATCAAAACCAACCCGGGCGTGGCAGCGAGGATGTTTAAAGCCTTATCTGAGGAAAACATCAATATCGAGATGATCAGCACTTCCGAATATCGGATCTCCTGCGTGATAGAAGAAAAATACGGCGAACTCGGGGTCAGGGCAGTTCACCACGCTTTCGACCTTGATGACACAAGAAACACTGAAACCAGTTCATAAGCCAAAGGAGAGCAGCCATGCTAAATTGCGACTCAAAACGCCTCTGGGAAGGATTCTGGCAAATAGCCGATCCAAAAATATGGATTGCCTCCACTATACCAATGGCGGTAGGAGCTACTATCGCTTACGTGCACCAGGGCAGTTTCAGCTGGTACTGGTTCTTAGTCGGAGTAGGGGCTATTTACCTGCTGGAAATCGGGAAAAACGCCATTAACGAATACATAGATTACCTGAGCGGTGTCGACAGGTTTGTTACTCCCGATAAAAGAACCCCTTTCAGCGGAGGTAAGAAAACGATCATAGACGGCAAACTGACCTTACGGGAGAACCTGTTTATCGGGGCCGTTACAATCCTGGCCGGGTCCCTGCTCGGACTTTATGTCGTTTTTTCCAGGGAGTTTGCAGTGCTCTGGATCGGATTGGCGGGCGTTTTTTTCGCCCTTTTCTACAGCCTGCCCCCCTTTAAATTTGCCTACCGCGGATTGGGAGAAGCGGTTGTAGGCTTTACCTTTGGCCCCTTGATCACCACCGGCACTTACCTGGTCCAAACCCATACCATCAGCATAGAAGTTGTCATCGCTTCACTACCGCTCGGTTTTATTATCGCCAATGTGCTCTGGATTAACCAGTACCCTGATTATGAAGCGGATCTCAAGGGCGGAAAAATGAATGGAGTGGTCCGGTTAGGCCCGGAAAAAGGAGTTTTTGTATACGCAGCCCTCTTCGGATTTGCCTACCTGGTTTTATTACCCCTGATCATGATAAGCGGTAATTTATTGTGGCTTTTACCATTAACCAGTATTCCCCTGGCTGTAAGGGCAGTAAAGGTAGCCCACCGGCACTTCGATGATATTCCCCGGTTAATAGAAGCAAACGCCAAAACAATCCAAATATATCAGCTTACCGGCCTGACCATGATCGCCGCTGCTTTATTGCCACTGCTGATTGGACAGTGATCCAACCGCGTTAGAACAAGTTTATTTT
>SL_5KL_010_SEDDRAFT_10002515_pt1 | contig 10096 bp, 7 predicted proteins | sample SodLakKL_010_SED_FD_9118 | JGI IMG/M metagenome (IMG submission 9118)
TGCCTGCCGAAGGAAGCCCGAATCCCCGCCTAGAAGGCCAGGGGGATCTGGGGTCGGTCTGCCTGCTGCTCCACCATCCGGAAGTAGGCGGCCCGGTTGTCGCGGATCCGGGTTACCTCGCGGAGCCCGTCAATCCACCGGTCGAGCCGCTCCTGACGGATCTGAGCAGTGCGCTGGGCCCGCTGGAAGGGCTTCTGGATCTCCCACAGTTCCCGGTCTGCCTCGATGCGATCCTCGACCCGGATCACGAAGACCTGGGAGCCCACCCGGACCGGACCGGCAATCTCACCAGGCTGCCGGCTGAACGCGGCGCCGATGGCGCCATTCCGGTTCCCCAGGCCCGGCACGAAGTCCATACGGGTGAAGGGCTCGGTGGAATTCACCTCCAGCCCCAGCCGCTCGGCCACTGCCTCTAGCGTGGCGCCTCCCTGGATCTCATCCCGGAGGCCGCGAGCCTCCTCCAGGGTCCGCTCCACCTTACGCTCCAGCCGAATCCGGGACTCGATCTCCCCGGCGACATCATCCAGGGAGAGGAACCCGGCCGGCGACTGCCCGGTGACCTCAAGCATGTAGAAGGCGTCGCGGGTTTCGAAGACGGGGCTGACCTCACCTGGCGCCCCCTCCTGTTCCTCGAAGATCCAGCTCTGGGCCTCGTCGGCGTTCCCGATCCCCGGCAGGATTGCGAAGTCCTCGGTGATCTCTCCCTCCTGCACGGAGAGCCCCATCCGCGAGGCGGCCTCATCCAGCGTCATGTTCCGACCCAGCGTCTCCAGTGAGTCGGCGCGGGTCAGGAGACGGATCTCCGAATCGGTGGTCCGGTCCAGGCTGATGAAGATGTGGCGGGCCTCTACCTGATCCTCGTCCCGGGAGAGAACCTCCACGATGTGCCAGCCCGTGGGAGTGCGGAGGGGCTCGCTCACCTCGCCGACGGGGAGGCTGAAGACCGCATCCACGAAGTTCTCCGGCCACTCGCTGTCACGGGTGATGGGGGGAAGGGCGCCTCCCTCCGCTGCGCTCTGCCGGTCGTCGCTCTCAAGATCCACCAGATCGTCGAATGACTCGCCCTCGTCGAGACGCTCGGAGACGCGCTGAGCCCGCTCCTCCGCCGCAACGGTGTCGGCGGCGGTGGGCGCCTTGGTCATGGAGACGTACCGGATCCGGGCTGCGGCCGGGATGGCGAAGTCGTCCCGGTTCTCCCGATAGTAGCGTTCCACCTCGTCCCTGCTCACGGGCACATCGGCGTCAGCCACCCGGTCTGCGGCGGAGAGGGCGATGAAGCTCACCTCCACCTCTTCATTCTGCTCCCGGAACTCCTGCCAGAGCCGCTCATCGGAGATGAACACACCGGAGGTGAGCTGGCTCACCAGCTTGCTCCGGGGGATCACGTCCCGGTAGTACTGCTCAAGCTGCTGCAGGAAGAAGGGGTCCTGGGCAGCGCTGGCCAGGAACTCCTGCCAGCGCTGGGGATCGAACTGACCGTCGGTCTGGAACGCAGGATCATCCCGGAGACCCTCGGGTGGGGAGGTGCGCACCGCCGCCCGGATCTCATCGTCGGAGACCCGGATGCCCCGCCGCTCCAGCTCCTGCTGGATGAGGATCTGGTTCACGATCTCATTCCACGCCAGATCCTCGATTTCCCGGTTCTGGGCCGTGGAGATGGGCTCATCCTGAGCACGGGAGATCTGGTCGTACAGGTTGCGATAGACGTTCTGGTAGTCGATCACGGAGACGTTCGTGCTCCCTACGCGACCTACATCGCCTGCCCCACCACTCTGGCCGCTGGCGTCCATTCCCCACTCGAACACCATGAGGGCCACAAATGCGGCCGCCGTGATGAGCATGATCCACTTCGTGTTTTCCCGCATCTGCCGCATCATGGGCAAGCCACTCCTGTGTCCGGGCACCACTTAGTTGTCTGGGACCCCGGACCGGGCTCGTGCCCGGATCCAGGCGTCCATCCAAACCGGGCTGCGTGGCCCGGGTAAACCTATCCTTATACAGCCCTGCGCCGGGATGGTTCGTCCGCGAGTTCCTTCACTCCCGAGGCGGCGCGGTCGATACCCTTCCAAGCGGTCCCGGCGACGCTCGTACCCGAAGGCGACGATCGTACCCGAAATCGGTCCGGCTGCCCACTCACGTCACGCCAGCTGCCGCCGCCTGCGCGCGGCCACGTCGTCCCCTCGCTCGCACGCTGTTACTCGCACGCTGTTACCGGTCGGGCACGTCGGCTCCAGGCGGGCAGATTGCCTCCCGTTGGGCAGGCACGGTGGGAGGCATGGAGCGTTGAGGCAACCCCATCCGGACCGGGGACCAACAGGACCGACCATACTAATGGAAGCCCAGGGGGCTCTCAACCACGCCTGAGGATGCGCTTCTGCGTTGACACCTCGGGACGCGCTCCGGTAACTTGCGCGAATCGTGGCCTAGGAATGCCTTGACGGGCCCCTTGACGGCGCAAAACCGGCCCGAGTCGGAGACCGCAGACTGTCCGCCGCCACCCATCCCATCCTCGGAGGAGATCCGGTGTCCCAGGCCGTTGACCAGGAGATCCGTGAGCTTCGAGCCCGTTTCTGGTCCCATCGGGACCCGGAAGGAAGGGCATTCGCACCCCTGGCCGACGCCTATCGGCGGAAGGGCGATCTGGACGAAGCGCTGTCCCTCGTGGAGGACGGTCTGGCCCGTCTCCCCGACTTCACCTCCGGGCAGTTGGTGGCGGCCCGGGTCTTCCGGGCGGTGAATGATGCGGAATCGGCTCGCCGGGCCCTGGATCGGCTTCTGGAGCTGGATCCCCGTAATACCTTGGGTTTGCTGGAACGGGCCGAGGTGGCCGGGGGCATGGGTGACCGAGGAGCGGCGCTCCTCGATCTCCAGACGCTCCTCGCCCTCGAGCCCGGCCACATGGGGGGAAGAAGTCTTCTGGAACGGCTTCAGGAGGCCCCCGAGACCGAACCTCCCGCTCCCACCGTGGACTCCGACGACGTCCACGCCCCTGGTGACCCCGAGTCTCGAGTCGGTGACGGAGGGCAGGTGGTGGAGGAAGGCCCTCAAGGGGATGGGGAGCCTGCGGCGCACGATGAGTCTGCCGTGGATGCTGAGCCCACGGTTGATGCAGAGCCCACGGTTGATGCTGAGCCCACGGGTGATGAGGGGCCGCGTATCGATCTGGAGAGCGGCTGGGAGGAATTCGCCCGCGATCTGCAAATGGCGGAGCCGCAGACCGAGTACTCCGCGCCTCAGGAGGAGCCTGGCGCCACGCCCTCCTTCGAGGCTCGGGAGGAAGGCTCGGTAGACGCCGGGGANGACCTTCTGGACATGGGTGATTTTGATCTGGAGTCGTTTCCGGCCGCCCGCGACGAAGAGCCCGGNGACACCCCCCCCTTCGAGTCCGGCCTCTGGGAAGAGCCACCTTCTTCCACGGACCCTCCCGCGAAAGAGGAGGACGCGTTCGACCTGGATTCCTTCGCCTCCGACATCCAGCCCGGCGGTTGGGACGCCTTTGATGGACCCAAGGTGNAGGGAGTCCCCGAGGGGGATNTGGATCCGGCGGAGGTCCCTGAAGAGGAGCCCGATGACCTTCCTTACCTGGACCTCCCGTATCTGGAGGGTACCGAGGTGGCGGCGGAGGATGACGCCGGGATCGCTGCGGAGGCCGAAGCTCGGGACGAGGTAGAAGTTGAGGCCTGGGAGGTGGCGACACCGGCGGACGCCCTGGAAGACGCTGTGGAGGAGGAGGTTCGGGACGGGAGCGCCCCGACGCTGGAGCTGGGGGAAGCGGAAGTTCTGGAGCTGGCCGAGGGTGAGCCGGCGCAGGCGGAGGAGGTACCGGAGGCCGAGGTGATCGAGCTGGAGGTGGAAGAGGAGGCGCTGGATGGCCCGGAGGCCAGATCTTCGGTGGAGCCCCGGCAGGACGCCGTCCAGGAGGGGCCACAGCTCATGACCCGGACCATGGCGGAGATCTACGTCCAGCAGGGCCTCACGGGCCGAGCCATCGGCATCTACGAGGCGCTGGTGGAGCGAAACCCGTCCGATGATGGACTCCGGTATCGCCTTGAACAGTTGCGGACCCAGGCGGCGGAGGAGGAGGCGGCGGAACCCTCCGTGGACACCTCCGCTCCCCAGTGGGTCTCACTGCCCGAGGAGGAGCACGAGACCGCCTCACCCTTCGCATGGGGGCTGGAAGACGACCCAGACGAGGAGCTGCCGTCGGCTTCGGAATCCGCCGTGCCGGACGCGGCGTCTCTGGTGGAGGAGGCGTCTCTGGTAGAAGAAGCTGCTTCCATCGAGGAAGCGGTTTCCAGCGAGGAAGAGACCCCGGTCGAGGAAAAGACCCCGGTCGAGGAAGAGACCCTGGTCGAGGAAGAGACCCTGGTCGAGGAAGAGACCCTGGTCGCGGACGCCACTTCCCTAGAGGAAGCGGTTTCCGTTGGCGGGGAGCTACCGGTGGAGGAAGCGCCGCCGGGGGTAGAAGAGCCATCTGTTGAAGGAGCGTCTCCGGTTGAGGCTGCGGGGAGGCCTATCGTCCAGCTCTTCGACGACCTCCTCTCCTGGACGCCGGGGGCCGTCCCCGTCGGAAACCTGGCGCCCGACGCGCCGCCGGAGTTGGCGCCGGAGGGGTCGGCCATGGCGCGGGCCGTGGCCAGGGGGGCACCTCTTCCCGGCCATGAGCCGCCTGTTCAGGAGCCGACGGCTCCTGGACCTGAGCCCACCCCGATAGGGGGTTCGGAGGAGGTTTCCTCCCGGGAGGCGCCCTCCCCGCAGGAATCCGACTCCGGTGAGGAACTGGACGACCTGGACGACTTCCGCTCCTGGCTCAAGAGTCTCGAGCCGTGAGGATCGCCGTGATTCACGGCCCCAACCTCCGACTCCTGGGCACCCGGGAGCCGGAGGTCTACGGGGGGCTGACGTTGGCCGACGTGGACGACCGGCTCCGTGATCTCGCCGCCGACCTGGGGGTGGAGCTTGAGGTGTTCCAATCCAATCACGAAGGAGAGCTCCTGGACTACGTGGAGAAGGCGGCGGCGCGAGTCGACGGTTTCGTAGTGAATGCCGGCGGATACACCCACACCTCGGTGGCGCTCAGAGACGCTCTTGTGGGCGTGGCCCGGCCCTTCGTCGAGGTGCACATCTCCAACACGGCAGCCCGGGAGCCCTTCCGCCATCACTCCTACCTCTCGCCGGTGGCGCTGGGGGTGGTTTTTGGATTCGGGGTGCGAAGCTATCTTCTGGGTCTGCGCGGGCTGGTCGCTGAGCTGTCCCTGGACTGAGCCCACACTGAACCCCAACCCCGATCCCCATGGCATCGACGGCAGATTTCAGGAACGGAATGGTCCTGGATATAAATGGCGCTCTCTGGACCATCACCTACTTTCAGCATGTGAAGCCAGGCAAGGGCGGAGCCTTCGTCCGCACCAAGCTGAAGAACGTTCTGACGGGCCAGGTGGTGGACAAGACGTTCCGTGCCGGGGAGAAGGTGACGGACGTCCGTCTGGAGCGCCGACCGGTGAACTACAGCTACACCGACGGCCAACTCTACTACTTCATGGATGCCCAGACCTTCGAGATGATCCCCCTTTCCGGCGACCTCATCGGCGAAGATCAGCTCAAGTACCTCAAAGAGAACATGGAGTGCGAGGGACTGGTCCACGATGGGAAGGTGATCATGGTGGATCTTCCCTCCTTCGTTGAACTGGAGGTGGCCAGGACCGATCCCGGCGTTCGAGGCGATACGGCCCAGGGGGGCTCGAAGCCTGCGACGCTGGAGACTGGAGCCGAGATCCAGGTTCCGCTCTTCATCGAGCAGGGTGATGTTCTGCGTGTCGATCGTCGTGAGGACAAGTATCTGGAGCGGGTGAACCGATGATGGATCTCGAATTCATTCAGGCCCTCATCCGCTCCGTGGACGAGAGTTCCCTGGACAACGTTGAGATTGAGCGGGGCGGCACCCGCATTCGCCTCTCCAAGACGCCGGAGAGCGGGGCGGTCACCCAGATGATGGCCCCCGCGGCGCCCGCCCCGTCCGTTGCCCCGGTTGGACCCGGGGCGGCTGCCCCCACTCCGGTGGCCCCCGCGCCGTCGCCGTCGTCGGCGCCGGCATCGACGGAGGCGGAGCCGGCCGGCGAGGGAGACGGGGGAGTGCCGTCTCACTGGGTTGAGGTGAAGTCGCCCATGGTGGGGACCTTCTATCGGGCCCCGTCTCCCGGCGCCGACCCGTTCACCGAGGTGGGTGCGCGAGTCGCTCCCGGGGAGGCCCTTTGCATCATCGAGGCCATGAAGCTCATGAATGAGCTGGAGGCCGAGATCACCGGAACCGTTCGGGAGATCCTGGTGGAGAACGGTGAGCCGGTGGAGTACGGCCAGGTTCTCTTCCGCGTGGAGCCGGCCTGACGCCTCTCCGGACCCATCCCACTCCGCCGCCGCCGGAGCACTGATCACCGCCTCTCACCGGCTCGGATCTTCCGGGCCGGTGGGTTGGGCGTCGGGATTCCTTCCGGCGCCCGGGTCCCACCGTTCCCACTCCACAGGGGAGTTCACGTGTTCAAGAAGGTGCTCATCGCCAATCGGGGCGAGATCGCCCTCCGGATCATCCGCGCCTGCCAGGAGCTGGGGATCCGCACTGTCGCCGTCTACTCGGAAGCGGACCGGGAATCCCTCCACGTCCGATTTGCTGACGAGGACGTCTGCATCGGTCCGGCCTCATCCACCGAGTCCTATCTGAATATTCCCCGGCTCATCGCCGCTGCCGAGATTACAGGTGCCGAGGCCATCCATCCGGGGTACGGCTTCTTGGCGGAGAATGCCGAGTTCGCCGAGATCTGCCAGAAATCGGGCATCACCTTCATCGGGCCCACCCCTGCCCAGATCCGCTCCATGGGCGACAAGGCGGTAGCCCGGGAGACCATGGTGAGGGCGGGGGTGCCCACAGTCCCGGGAAGTGGGGGGATCGTGGATGATCCGGAGGAGGCGCTGGCCCTGGCCAGGGAGATCGGCTTCCCGGTCATGATCAAGGCCTCCGCCGGCGGAGGAGGGAAGGGGATGCGTATCGCACCGGGAGCAGAGGTGTTCGGGAAGCTCTTCCAGGGCGCCCGCAACGAGGCGCGGGCCGCCTTCGGCGACCCATCGGTGTACCTCGAGAAGTGCATTGCCCGGCCCCGACATGTGGAGTTCCAGGTCTTCGGCGATCAGCACGGCCGGGTGGTCCACCTAGGTGAGCGGGACTGCTCCATCCAGCGCAGGCACCAGAAGCTGGTGGAGGAAGCACCGTCGCCGGCCCTCACCGACGAACTCCGGCACCGCATGGGGACTGACGCCGTGCGCGCCGCCGAGGCCATCGACTACGTAGGTGCCGGAACGGTTGAGTTCCTGCTGGATGAGGATGGGTCCTACTACTTCATCGAGATGAACACCCGGATCCAGGTGGAGCACCCGGTGACGGAGGTGACTTCCGGCTTCGATCTGGTGAAGGAGCAGGTAAAGGTGGCGGCCGGCCATCCCCTTTCCTTCCCCGATGAAGAGGTGGTTCTCCGCGGGCACGCCATTGAGTTCCGTATCAATGCCGAGGATCCGGATCACAACTTCCGCCCGGCCCCGGGGGTCATCACCACCTTCCACCCCCCGGGTGGCCCCGGGGTTCGACTGGATACTCACGTCTACGCCGGCTACCGGGTGCCGCCCTACTACGACTCCCTGATCGCCAAGCTCATCGTGAGCGGGAAGGACCGGGAGGAGGTGTTGGAGCGGTCGCGATACGCCCTGAACAGCTTCGTCATCGAGGGGATTCCCACCACGATCCCCTTCCTTTCGGAACTCATCGAGGACCCTGCCTTCCGGCGGGGTGATGTGGATACCCGGTTCGTGGAGGGCTTCATGGGCCGGAAGCTGGCGGCGAAGGGGGACAAGGCATGAGGGTACGTACCTTCTTCTCGGCCGCAGAGGCGCAGGGGCAGGAGATGGCCGGTGCCACGGCGGTGGTCATCGATGTGATCCGGGCCACCTCCACCATGGTTGAGGCGCTGGCCAACGGGGCCAAGGCCATCTACCCCACCGTCTCCACCGAGGAGGCGATCCGTCTCGCCAATACGCTGGGCCGGGAAGACACGCTCCTGTGTGGGGAACGCAAGGGTCTGAAGATCGAGGGCTTCGATCTGGGGAACTCGCCCCGTGAGTACGAGTCCGGGATCGTGGAGGGGAAGCGGCTGGTCATGAGCACCACCAACGGGACCCGGGCCTTCCTGGCGGCACAGTCGGCGGAGCACGCCCTGGCCGGGTCGTTCCTGAACCTGAGGGCGGTGGTGGACCGGCTCCTGCGCGGCGAGGTGGACGAGACGGTCCTTGTCTGCGCCGGGAAGGAGGACCGCTTCGCTCTGGACGACGCGCTCTGCGCAGGCCTGATCCTGGACGGACTTCTCCAGAGCGGGACCCATGAGGCGGCACTGGATGATGCCTCTCGGGTGGCGCTGGCGCTAGCGAGGCAGTTCGAACTCACCTCCGAGTTCCTTGAGGGAACGGCGGCAGGGGGGGCGCTGGTGGACGTGGGGCTCGAGGCAGACCTTCCGGTCTGCGCCCACCGGGACCGGCATCCTTTGGTGCCCGAGATGAACGAGCGGATGATCCACCTCCCCAGGAGCGGCCCCTGACGGGCGTCCGCGGTTGGGTGGGGGCTTCCGCAGGCCAAGCGAGGGACCGGTGACGGCGGACTATCGGCGAGAACTGGCGGGGTTCGGGCTTCTGGCTCTGGGATTTCTAGGTCTTCTCGTCCTGATCCCCCCTGGTTTCCTGGCGTTGGCCCCGTCAGGTTGGTTTCCCTCGGGAAACCTCCTGGGTCCGGTGGGACGCACGGTCCGAGACCTTCTGGTGGCGCTGGCCGGGGCCGGTGCCCTGGCGGCGCCCCTTCTCCTGGCGGTAGCCGGCCTCTGGGTCGGTCGCTGGCTGGAGGCGGATCGGGCGCTCCGGAACGCTATTCTGGGGGCAGGTCTCCTCCTGCTCCTCCCTCCTCTCCTGGCAGTGCTCCCCATCGCTCCCGTGTGGGGTGGATGGTGGGGTGATCTGGTGGCAGCCCCACTGGTCCGGGGATTCGGGGCATTCGGCGCCGGTCTGGTTCTCCTCCTGATCCTCCTCCTCCTCCTGGTCTCCACCGTGGGGCTCCGGTCCGTCGCCGGGCCCGTGGGGGGTGGGATTCGCTGGGGCTGGGGGCTTGCGGGGAGGGGCGCGCGGGGTCTCGGCGACTGGCTGGGGGGGCGCCGAAGCGCGGCCAGTGAGGCGACACACCCGGAGGAGGAGCCCTCGGTGCGACCGGATCAGGCGCCGGAGCCTGTGAGCCCGCATCCGGAGCCCGCGGCGGAGGAGATGACCCTGCCTTCGGCGGACTCTGGGGTGCCCGCTCGCGCCCTTCCTCCGGCACCAACGCCCGACGGCCTTCTCCCGGACCCCCGGGATCCGCGGGAGCTGGCGGGAAATGAACTTCCCACCCTGGAGCTTCTGACGCCGCCCCGGCACCGGAACCGGGGCGAGATGGACCGGGAGCTGGATGGGCTGGGCAGGGTCCTGGTGGAGAAGCTCCGCACCTTCAATGTGGAGAGCGATCTGGCCGGCCGGACCACCGGGCCGGTGGTGACCCAGTTCGAGGTGGTGCCGGCGCCTGGGGTGAAGGTGAACCGGATCGCGAATCTGGAGGCGGATCTGGCCCTGGCCATGCGGGCCCGAACCATCCGGATCGTGGCCCCCATCCCGGGGAAGGGCGCAGTGGGCGTGGAGATCCCCAATCCCACCCCCCGAATCGTGCAGCTCCGGGAGGTGCTGGAGAGCCCGGCCTTCGTACGAGCCCGGGGCGAGCTCCCCCTGGCGCTCGGGATGGATCTTCAGGGAGATCCCTACGTGGCGGAGCTCTCCAAGATGCCCCACGTCCTCATCGCCGGCGCCACCGGATCGGGGAAGTCCGTGTGCCTGAACACGGTCATCACCTCCCTGGTGTACCGGCATACTCCGGAGACCCTCCGCCTCCTAATGATCGACCCCAAGATGGTGGAGCTCTCCACCTACGGCGATCTGCCCCATCTCCGACATCCGGTGGTCACTGATCCCAAGGAGGCGGCGGGCGTGC
>SL_5KL_010_SEDDRAFT_10002516_pt1 | contig 10096 bp, 1 predicted proteins | sample SodLakKL_010_SED_FD_9118 | JGI IMG/M metagenome (IMG submission 9118)
CGCTGGATGCACTCTGAATCCCGCATACGGCACGGGGGAGATCCACCAGCGGTAGGTGTCCGCAGCGGGCCGCTCAGCCTTGACATAGAAACGCGGGATTTCTACCATCACCCTGCCATTGCTGCCATCGAGAGCAAACCCCAACTCGCCTTGCCGCGCCACGACAGTCCCCGACTCATCCATGTTGACGCGCTTCATCCCGCCCCAGATCGGGTGCGCATCAAAATCATCGGGCTGAGTAAGCGCCAGCGTGTTCCCATGCGCGTCCAGTCTGCGCCAGGAATCCGTGCCCTGATCCCACTCTACGCCATAGATCAAACTAGCGTACAGCTCTATGGCATCGATATATTCAAGAGCGCTCTCATCTTCCTTCACCGCTACGACCTTTCTCCCACTCCCCGTCTTGTTCGCCGGGGTGTCGGTGAGCGTATCGAACGCAGGTGCCCCCCCGTCCTTGATCGCATCCCCGCCGGAGCCATCCCACACGGCCAGGTTGCCGTCTACAGATGAGGCGGGGCCGGTGATATCGCCGTCCGGGGGCGTATCCCAAGTCCCATCATGGGCCAGGAACTGTCCAGAAGTCCCCGTAGAAGGCACATGGGCTTCGTTGCCAGTTGTACCCTCGTGAGTAGTTAGCTCCTCGCTTGTAGCCAGATCATCAATGCTGCTTCCACTATCCTTAATGGAATTTCCATCTGTGCCATCCCACACGACAATATTTTCATTTATGGAGCTTTCTGGTCCTGTGACATCCCCATCTTCCCCCTTTGGGCCTCTAGCTCCACCTATCACGCAAACGATTGTCCCACTGGAGGTTTCTTCCATATTTATTGTGCATTGGTTTGTAGTATTATGTGTGACTTTTGCTTCTAATTCGATTCCATTATCGTCAATAACTTGAACAACTGGATATTCTCCTAAATTGTGATCTATAATCACCTCTGTTTCAGAAGTAAACTGTTCTACATGATATCCAGCAACTTCCTCAATAAACTCCAGTCCTGATTCATCAGTAGCAACTACAACTCTTTTACCGCCATGATCCGTATAATTGCTGGGAGTATCTAAGAGATCTGTAAACTCTCCTACGACAGACACCTCGCTTGGTTCCCAACGATTTTCTTCTGCATTCCAAACAAGGGCATCTCCTGAAGAAGGCAAAGAATCGTGTATTTTCCGTCCCTGTAACTTTTCCGCATCATGCTCTAGATCTGTGATATCTTCTTCTACATGCCCATGATCACCAGGAGCAACTTGGGTCGATTCATCTCCAAAATCAGCACTGAACTCGCCTTCCGACAGATTTAATCCATTTCCAGCAGTATAGGTAGTATCAGGTGGTGTATCCCAGGTTCCATCATGAGCTAAGAACTGTCCTGCGGAACCTGCTTCTGGAACGTGTGCTTCATTTCCTGTTTCTCCTTGATGTTCACTAAGAGCTGTTTCAGTAGCGAAGTCGGGATCGTGCCAGTCGTTATCATGAATTTCCATTCCTGGCCCAACGCCACCTACAACTACCCAATCCGTCCCGTTGTAGCAAAGCTCGACCCAAGTATCTGTAGATAGTTCTACATCGTCTCCACCAAGAAGCAAGTTTCCTGTGCCATCTTTCAGTGTAACAGTTCGATCTGGATGCTCAGCAATTAAACGGACAGATAATCCTTCCGTTCCCCCATTTATAGTTACTAAATCATCTTCAGCCGCTTCAGCTTCTGTATCTACAGTATGCAGTGCCTGAGAGACAGTAATTTCACCGCCGGAAATTTCTAGCTTCGTGCTTTCTGTATAAGTTATATCTCTAACCGAGGCTAATCCATGCCCTCCAAGAGACTGATCATCCTCAAAATCTACTGACCCATCAGAGTGAATCAACTTGCTTAAATCAGTATATCTATCAATATCTAATACTATAGAGCCTTCACTTGAATGCGATCTTATTACAGTTCCGATTTTTACGGGGAAGGATTCAGAGGGTTCATTTGTCCATTCTCCAGCAGTGGTATCAGAAAGGAAAAGCTCACCTCCTTCTGAATAAGCATCCGTATCAATGCCACGAATTCTGCCGTATATTGCTACTCGTCCTGCAGCATTGTTTGCAATAGATTCATCCATAACAGCACCAACGGCCTGTGACGTTCCAAAGTCATCTGCTTTTGCTAATCTTACTTCTGGATTGTCACCTGTCGAACCAGAAATATAGACAATATCTCCGCGATATATTGTAGATCCTTGCTTGTTTTGGACTTTTAACGTTACATCGCGTCCAACTTCTATTAAATTGCCTTTAGAATCAAAGAAAGCAAACAAATCATGCTCGTCTGAATAAAAGATTCTGCCTGTAGCAACCGACGGGGTTTCAATCTCCCTAAAGTCAATATAGTCGCTCAAGGAAATAGTTTTAACATCTTCTACATTTCCATCATCGTCAATCGTTACTGAAGAATCTTTTAGCGCGTCGCCGCCAGTCCCGTCCCATAAAGCAATTCCGCTATCTGTACTAGATTCAGGACCAGAAACCTCTTCGCCCGCTTTAGCTACAAGATCCCAATAATCTTCCCAATCTACGCCCTCACCCGGTTCTCGGTCTGCATTCGAAGTGTGATCTTGAATACATATGTATGAAGAGCCGTTATTTTCGACTACATCACTTTGTTCATATTCTGTAGCATCTTGCCATTCGCCTTGCCACACCATGCGGATAAAAGGTATGGGATCTGACCAATCGCCAGTAGCGTCGCTCATTTTGAAATAAACATTCCCTGTATCAGTAGCTAAGAATGTGAATCCTTCCGATTCGTCATCATAATCGCTTCGATCTTCTAAAAGGCCAATAGTATTGATTGTAAATGGATCTCCTGTGTCGCCTTTCGCAGCTAAAAGATCCCAATAACTTTCCCAATCAACTCCCGATCCTGGTCTTTTATAGGAATCAGACGTATGATTCTGTATACAGTAATAAGCAGTTCCATCAAGCTCGACACCATCAGTTTCTTTATAGGAAGTGGCATCTTGCCACTCGCCTTGCCAATCTAAGCCGATATCGCCCGTGTCTCCTTTGTCACCTTTGGCAGCTAATAGTTCCCAGTAAGTTTCATTAGGCGGTTCTTGATTTTCATGGCTCAGAATACAAACATAAGCACTGCCTTCATGCTCAACCACGTCGTTGATAGAGTATTCAGTTCCACTGCCCCACTCTCCTTCCCAGATGAGGCCAGGATCACCAGTATCGCCTTTATCACCCTTTTCTCCTTTAGTTGCTAGTAAGTCCCAATCATCATGAGGGGGCTCATTAGAGGTATCTGTATTTGCCACGTAGGATGATCCTGTATCTGAATGGTAGACTGCTTCTCCCTCTTTATATGACCCCGCACTCCACTCTCCTTCCCATTGAGGCGTTCCCGGAATTCCCTGATCACCCTTTTCTCCTTTAGCTGCCAGAAGTTCCCAATATGTGGGATTGGGTGGCTCCTCATTGCTATGTGCCGCGATACAAACATAACTTGCTCCCCCGTGAGATACTGCATCATCTATTTGGTAGCTTGTTTCACTGTCCCATTCACCTTCCCACACAAGCCCCGGATCTCCTTTGACTCCCTGCTCCCCCTGATCTCCTTTCTCGACAACTAATTCCCAATATGTTTCATTTGGAGGCTCTTGATTTGAATGTTCCTCAATACATATATATGAACTTCCTTCATGCTCAACTACCTCATCAACTTTATAAGCAGTACTACTATCCCACTCACCCTTCCAAACCATGCCGGGAACACCTTGGTCTCCTTTGTCTCCCTTAGAAGCTAGGAGATCCCATTCAGCAGCTACCCCAGGTTCATTTCCAGTGTTTTCATCTGCGTTAGAGATCCAGGCTGAACCTTCGTGTTCTACTGCGTCATCTTTATCATATTCGGTTCCACTTTCCCATTCTCCTTGCCACGTTAGGCCGCGTTCTCCTTGTATTCCCTGCTCTCCTTGCTGTCCTTCTGGTCCTTCTAGATCTACATAATCGCCCCATGATTCATCTGGATTCTGAAAGCGCAATTGGGTGTCGTCCCATTCATGCGCAGGCGGATCTCCTTTTTCTCCTTCAGGGCCTTCAGGCCCTCTAAACGGAACAGGGTCTGACCAATCTCCAGAAGTGCCAGATTTTTTTATAAAGAGATTTCCTGTATCTGTAGCTAAATATGTAAATCCTTTAGGCTCGTCATCAAAATCACTAAGATCAGCCTCATCTCCCATCTCGTCTACTTGGAAAGGATCACCCTTTGGTCCGGTTGAGCCGGGGAGAGAAATTCCATCAAGATCTTCATTGATTTGATCAAAATCTATGCCATCTTTCTCAAAGTAAATACGGAAAGAAGGATAGGCTTCAACATCAATAAAAAACGAAAAACGTCCTGCAGCATTGGTCAGAATTGGCTGTTCTATTGGTTCTTCTCCGGCCTCATCAGAAAAGATTGGGACTTCATTAGTCGTTCCCGCTTCATACGCAAAAACTTTTGCATGGGGGATAATTCTTCCATCTGCTCTTACTGTGCCGGTTGCTTTTCTGTATGTAGCCATCTGTGCTCCTAATTTAACATGCTATCTACTAGCCAGTCAAGTGAATCTAGCGACCACTTGGAATCCTCGATTCTTGCACGGCAATATATCTTCCCTCTTCAAAACCGCTTACTCTATGATAAGGCCCTTTATCAATATGATTCTCATCCCATTCTTGTTTCATCTTAAGGATTATGTATGGATCGTTAATCGCAGGAATCACATTAAATTCGCTTTCAATGTAAATGCGATCTGGGGCATCTGTCGTTTTTACTCTTTTTAGTTCGTTGGTCTCGGGGAAAAATAACCAATGGCGTCCTGGCCCCGAGAATCTTTTATCTGGCCAGTTTTTAGTGTCGTCTTCTATCCAGTCTAATCCTGCTCCCGAAACCGTATCTGAGAACAAAACATCAAAAGGAACTAAACGAACTATTCTTCCATTAACCCACCACTCCACGCGGTCGAACGTTAAGTCTAATACCGGAATCGGATCTCCTGCCGGACCCATATACCAAGATCTGCCAACCTCTACTTTCTCGGGTTTTCCAGGTATAGTCTTTGCAAGCTCGTCCAGCCTCTCGCGGATATCGACTCCCTCTCTCTTGATGTCGTGATTGAGCCACTGTTTACTTCCGATAACACGCCAGGCCGATCCTCTAAATGTTGTTGTTCCATAGGGATTATTCCAGTCCCAGCTCCACGTGATATCCATTACGCCCATATCAACTATCGGCATTTCTTCATAACCAATGGTCCTTATTAAGTCCCAAGGTTCAATTCTTGGGTCCAAATAGGTAAGGTCTACTTCACAATCTGGGGTGGGCCTTTCTAAGTCGTGAAGCATCACAGTAGCAAGCTCTACGGCCTCAGATCTTGTCTGAATCAGTGACCTTTGCCGTGTCTTGTATACCATCTTCCGGTGAACCCTTCCGCCTTTCCCATCAGGAACTCCATACCTGTCAATAACATCTTGGTCTGCTTCTGCATAAACGTACTTTTCCTCTCCTGTGGGCCACTCTTTATAAACCACAGCAACATATGTTCTTACGTCAGACTCGTTTCCGGAGAGATTTCTTCTGTTGAAACACCCCCACAAAGGAATTGGTTCAGGAAACTGTGGCCACTCCCATTCGTAATCTTCTGGAGCGGGATCTACCCAAACTCTTGCTATTTGGGCCTCATCTGATGGCCCATCTGAAACTAGGTGTATCCTAATGTAGTGATTTCCAACCAAATCTGTAACATCCAGTGCATTTTGCGTGGTTCGTTCATCATATGTATCGTGGCTTGAATCTTTTTCAGTAGATGCAACCAAATATGTTCTCATCCCTTCTGGCAGCGAAGTATTCCAATACGCCACACCCACATAAGAGACCTCGGTTAAATCTACTGGATCATCCGTTACCCATGTTACCTCTCCCTCTCCTCCACAGAGGTTCATCCAAAGGGTTCTTTCTCTTTTCTCTTGCGATGCATTCCCATGTTCGTATCCTGGCTCCCACATATCTTGATGCCGCTCAAACCAGAGTATATATCCATTCCCATCTGGCCATGCGTGTTCTAGCCCTTCCTGAGACGAGCCCCCTCCGATCTGAACAGCTCCTCTTTCTCTCAAGGGATCGATAACAGTAGGAACAAACTTTCCCAGCTCTTCATTCCACAATTCTGTCAAACGAAAACCGGTCTCCATCAACGCATTTTCCAGTGCTTCCCACACACTAACATCAGAAACAATGTATTCTATGAGTGTATATTGCGGGTTGTCCCTGTAGGCAACATCAAAGTCCATGTTTTGGTCCAATATGATTCTGCGCAGAAGACATATCTCTGCATCAGCGTCAATTGAGGCTTCGGAATACTCAAGCGCCAAACGTCCCTCGATCATAGCATCTTTTAGGGGATGTGTGCTTCCCGCAAAAATAACCTCTAAAACATCAGCTCTTCCCCATTCTGCTCCACCAGATATGTCTGACGGGCCACAGTATCCTTGAAAGAATGTGGTCCATTCGCTTTCTCCCTTTTTCCTGATCTTCAAGGTCACGGGGTTGTATTGGCCGAGCAGAGGTCCATTTTCGTTGTATTCTGAGTCTACATCCCATGGCTCTAACCCGAGCCAACTTTCTCTAAGCTCTTCATGGTTGGCGAATTCTACAATAAGCTCAAAAGCTCCTGCACTGTGAGAAAAGGACACCTCCCACGACTTAACTCTGTGGGAAAGGTCAACGCCATTCACTGCAAGCTCTAGCTCAACTGGTACTTTCTCGGTTGCTGAGGCAACGCTTCTCATCGTTTCCCTCTCCTGGTTTGCTCTCTTATATTAACACGTGCCACAGACCTTGCTACCTCTCGTCCGTCGATGTTTACAGGAACCTCCACAACAAGCAACCCCTCTGGCCCCGGTTCATGCATAAACTCATCAAGACGGTTGAGGGGAATAATGGCTTCGGGGCCAACATCTCCTACCAGCCCCAAAACTTCATCCATCACAATTCCGCCCTCAGCAAAACTAATGGTAGGCGGAGTAATAGGTGTAATTGTCGGAATATTGATTCCGGGAATAATGTTTATTAGGCTAATTAGAGCATTTAGGGCCATTATTATGAAGTTTGGAATTGCTACAAGAAAGTTCACTATTAATTGAAGTCCCATAGCTAGCCATTGCCCCGCATCTTGGATCATCTTAAACGCCATTATTACTGCACCAACAACGGCCACAACAGGGGCGAGAACATTTAGAATTCCGCTGATACCCCCAGCCAGGGCTGAAACTATTCCTGCTATAGCTTCCCAAACACCGGGAACAAACGCACTAATAGCGGCAATGGCTCCGACGACTACAACAGCAAATTGTCCGACTGGCCCAATTCCCTCCCACAGCGCATTTGCAATCAAGTAAACTGTGATTCCAAGCTTTTCTAGAATGGAATGGCTTCCGCTTTCCCATATGATGCCGATTCCCTCCCAGAGGTCGTGGTTTTTTGCAATCCAAATACCAAACCCTACCCTCAGATCGTCTAGAATTTCGTCAAAGAATGTTTTGATATTCCCTAAAACTGCATCTCTAATTTCTGGCCAATTATCTTCGAGATAATTTACAATTTCTTCTACGATTCCTAATAATTCCCATAGGAAATTTTCAACCAAAGGCCAAACTCGCTGAAAAAGATCCCATACAGGTCCCGTGATGAACGGGATGATTCTTTTTCTGATAAAGTTAATTACTTCCTCCAGCCATCCTTGAAGAACAGGAAAAACTTCGCTTCTAAGAAATGGGTCAACCTCGCTCTTCCACCATGCTCCCAGTTCTTTAAACCACCCAGACATCTCCGGAAGCAAGGTATCACTGAAGAAATTTGCTAGCATAGTTAATCCGGACAAAACTGTATTCAAAACTGGTCCTGCTAGTTGGGCAAAAGCCTCTGCAAGTCCCGGTAGTTGGGCAGCCAACCTGGAAAGACTTTCTCCAAACTTCCCGAGCCTGTTTCCTACTTGCTCATAAAGAGCCACAAAGAATGTTAGGGCTGCGATTATTTGGTTGAGCAGAATGTCGGCTATTCCCTTCAAAATCGGGGGAAGGGTTGCTTCGAACAGGGGGATCATTGCCTGAATTCTTTCACGCAACGATGTTAGGCTTCCAGCAAATGCAAGAAGGGACTCATCCAGAGCCCCCATAATTGCTGGTCCCACAGTTTCCCAAATCTGAGTTAGTGTATTATAGAACCTTTCTAATGCACTAATCACAGTCTGTATTGCTTCGCTAGCAGCAATCAGGTTCCTTATCCATTCAGGGAACTCTTCAAGGGGGTCACGCTCATCTGGTGGTCTTTCTTCTTCTACGGGTGGCCTATACGGCACTCCGGGCCTTGCAACCAAGTATTCGAGCCTTTCAGTGGCATATCCCATTGGTACGTTAAGGGCTCTAAATCTTCTTTCTGTTTCACGAGTCACATCCTCTACAACATCTACAAGATCCTCAAAGCTTCCTATAATGTATGAAAGGATTGCCCCTAAGAGCGTCAGAGGACCGAGCAGCATGCTCATAAGAAGATTGGTTAGTCTAACTTGTCCTTGCATAATAGCACGCCATTCTTCAGAGGCCACAATAAGGTCTTGTAATGCATATATCAGCTCTCTTGCTTTTCTTTCAAACGGGGAAAGAATTCTTTCAATGGCGTCTCTTACGCCAATAAAAGTTTCCCTAACTTTGTCCATTACTTCCTGATAAACGGACTCCGCCCAAGCTAAAATGTTGTTGACCAAGTCAATGAGCGCTCTCCCTAGAGAAATTGCTGCACTAGCTGCATCGGCTACCTGAAGCCCGAACTCTGCTGCTTCATCGATAGGAAGACCCAAGAGTGCATGGCCTATTCCTGCAGCAACGTCCGCAGTGATTCTTTCGAAATCACCAATGGCCTCTAAATTCTCTGTTGCTTCTTGCACGGAGACTCTTAGCCCTCTTAGGGGTTGTCTTAGTTCTCCAAGATCTTGAAGCGCTCGTACGGCGCGTTCATCTGCTGAAAAAGCAAGATTTCTGAGCGATTCCGCCATTTCATATGCGCCCTCAGCGGCACGCCTATCTGCAAGCGCTCTAGTTTCTGCTGCACCTTGTTGTGCCTCTTCGGCTCTCCTTGTCAAATCAGCCGCTTCTTCCTGGATTCCAGCAAGTCTGTCTGTTTCTTCTATTAATCCCGGTAGGGCATCTTGCCTATAAGCATCCATTAGGTCTTGTACTATTCCAGTTTCTATCCCTAGCTCTTCAAGTTCTTGCCGGGCTCTTTCCTGGGCAGAAACTGCAGCCTCCGATGCAATTCTGACTTCTTCATACTGATCAGATAAAGCCCTTATCTCTTCTATGAATATGTCGAAAGCTTCAAGAAGGCTCGGAACTTCTTCGGGATCTTCCGTCATTCTCGCTACAGCAGTTCTAAACTCATATATGGAACGGCCAAGCTCACCAATTGAATCAAGAATTGCTACAATTTCGGGGCGTAAGCCAAGAAGCTCGAATAAGGCGTCCCTAAACCCTAAAACTGCTTCTCTTAAACCACGGTATATTTCTGCTCTTTCTTGTTCCTCAATTCTGCGGGCTCTGTCTGCATCTGTCTGGGCAAAGAAGTTATCAATAACTTCTCTCTGCGTTTCTTCCAGAATAGTAGAAACATCAGTCATGTCTCTTAATGCAGATTCAAAACCGCGGATAACTGTTCTGATTCTTCTGAAGTCTTTCCGAAGCTGATCTTCCTCAGCCCCCAGAGCCACTGCGATAGGGATTAGAAAATTGGCAATTGTCGTTCCAAGATCTTCCAGCCATCCTGCGGCGTCACTTGCTGCATCAGCTACTTGGCTAAGTTCGTTATTTGGATTTCCTGCTCCGGCAGCTGTAGCTGCTCCCGCTGCAACTGGACCCCCTGCTTGGAATCCTTGCCATAACCCTTTAATGACTTCTGGATGTGCTTGTACCAGCCCACGAGGCCAGACAAACTCTCCTGGTTCAAGAAGTGCAGGAACTTTGTCTCCTCGTCCGAACCCCGGAACAAAGCCTCCTGTTTGGTAAGGC
>SL_5KL_010_SEDDRAFT_10002517_pt1 | contig 10091 bp, 9 predicted proteins | sample SodLakKL_010_SED_FD_9118 | JGI IMG/M metagenome (IMG submission 9118)
CAAATCTATATGCGAAATTTGTTGAACCTTTTCACCGACAGCCGTTTGATCGTGTTTGTCGACATCGGCGGATACAAGGAAAACCGGCGGCGGCAACTAGAGATTCTCGCCACGAAAACCGCGAAGGAAGTCGCCAAAACCAAAACGTCCGCCAAGCTCGACCCGATGAACGCTTACGAACGCAGAATCATTCACACCAAGCTTGCCGATTGGCGTGATGTGGTTACCAAAAGCGAAGGCGAACGCCAACAGCGTTACGTCGTCATCAAACCCAAAGAGTAATGAAACTGATTGTCGGTTTGGGCAACCCCGGCAGGAAATACGCCCGCACTCGCCACAACATCGGCTTTCTCTGCGTAGAAGCGTTCGCCAGTCAACACGGTTTGACGTTCAAGCGCCAAAAGAAAGTTTTCGGCGAAGTGGCCACCTACAAAAACGCGATCCTGCTCAAGCCAAAAACCTACATGAACAATTCCGGAAACAGCGTCCAATCCGCCATGCGCTATTACGACATAGATGTCGACAATCTTCTCGTCGTATACGATGATTTGGACCTTCCGACCGGAAAACTGCGCTTGCGTCCCCAAGGCAGCGCAGGCGGGCATAAAGGCGTCCAATCCATCATCGCACACCTAGGCACGGACGCTTTCAAAAGAGTGCGCTTCGGCATTGGCTCTCCCGAAAACGCAGACCCCCGCAATTACGTATTGAGCCGGTTTCACAAAGAAGAAGGCGATGAGGTCATCGAGAGCATCAACACCGTAAAAGAGATCATCGCCAAGTTCGCTGAAGGCGAACTGTTCAACGCCATCATGAACACGTTCAATTGACAACGGAAAACCGCAAACACGCGAACACCCCCGCCTATCGGGGTTGTTCGCTTGCGTGCGTGGAGGAAATTATGGACCACTTGCTTGCACACTTGAAAGAGACCGAGTACTTTCAAACGCTTTTGCGCAAGGTTCGTTCCAAAAGAACCGTCGAACTCTCCCATGCGACCGACGCCCTGGGTGTTTTTCTCGTGTACGCGCTTTTCAAAGAACTCAACCGGGACGTGTTGGTTGTGAACCACAACCTTTATCACGCGCAAAAAACCTACGACATCTTAAACGAGCTCAACAACGCCGCGGTGTCGTTTTTTCCGCAAGATGAGTTTTTGACCACCGACATGCTCGCGATGAGCGAAGACTTGAAATTTCAAAGGCTCGACACCATCAAAACCTTGTTGGGGCAAGAGAAAAATTTGGTGGTGACGCACACCACGGGGCTTCTTAAGTACATGCTTCCGAAAGAAACGTTCGCGGAGTCTTACAAGACTTACCGGGTCGGAGACGACGTCAACTTTGAAGCGTTCATGAAAACTTTGACCCAATTGGGCTATCAAGCGGCATCCAACGTCGAAAAGGCCGGGGATTTCGCGCAAAGAGGAAGCATTGTGGATCTGTTCCTTCCGGGGCATACGCATCCTGTGCGCATCGACTTTTTCGACACGGAAATCGATTCCATCCGCACGTTCAACGTCAACACGCAACGTTCGTTAGACAAGATTGAATCGTTCACCGTCGTTCCCCGGGCCGAGTTTTTTTACGACGAGACTACGCTATCCACCATAGAAAAAAACGTTCAAAGCGCTCTCAACAAGGGCGAATACTCCGAAGCCACCATCCGGCGGGTGCAAGAGGAGCTTGAAGATCTCAACCACTACAACAACCTCGACAAACTCGCTAGGTACATGGCCTTTTCCGACAAAACTCCGGTCACCATTGCCGACTACTTGCACGAGCCATTGCTGATTACCGTCAATCATGAGCGCATCGAAGCGTCGTACGCGCAAATTCGTGAGGATCTCGCATCGTGGATGGTTGAAAACGGCGATTACCCCAAGCTCGGCTTCTCGTTCATGAAAGATTTGGACCGGATTCCTTACGAAAAACGTGTGGCCATCAATCCGCTGCCAATGCGCGCCACCTCGCAGGAAACCTTTTCCTTGCGGGCGAAAGAAAGCATTCGTTACGGCAACGATGTACGCATGCTCATCAAAGACCTGAAACGCTACGAAGGGCACGTCACGGTGCTCATCACGTTGAGCGACGGGAAACGGATGGAAAAGCTGAGCGACGTATTGGAAGGAAAAGTGTCCTTCAAGATTCTCGGCGCTGAAGACCCTCCCTTTGAAAAAGCCATCAACCTCACGGTTTCGGAAAATCCTTTGTCTTTCGAATGGTTCGACACATCGTTCGTCCTTCTTTCCGACCGTGACATTTATAAGGAAATCACGCCCACTCACAAAAAGAAACGGCGCAAAGTCTTTAAAGACAGCGAAACCATCTCCTCGGTCAAATCTCTAGAAAAGGGCGATTTGATCGTTCACTACGACCACGGCATCGGACGCTTTCTCGGTGTTGAAACGATGGAGGTCCAAAACACCACCAACGATTACATCGTCATCGCCTACCGCGGTGACGACAAACTCTACATTCCCGTAGAAAGCGTGCACTTGATTCAAAAGTATGTCTCCCACGAAGGCGTAACCCCGCGACTCAACAAACTAGGCAGCGCCGAATGGGCAAAAACTAAACGCCGGGTTCGTAAAAAGGCCAAAGACATCGCCAAACACCTCATCGACCTCTACGCCAAGCGGCAAAAGGCCCAAGGCTTCGCCTACAGCGAAGACAGCGATCTCATGAGCGCTTTCGAAGCGGAGTTCCCCTACGAGGAAACCGAAGACCAGCGCCAAGCCATCGAAGAAGTGAAACGGGATATGGAAAGTCCACAACCGATGGACCGCCTCATTTGCGGAGATGTTGGCTATGGTAAGACGGAAGTCGCTTTGCGGGCCACCTTCAAAGCGGTTTTGGACAACAAACAGGTCGTGTATCTTGCGCCTACGACCATTCTCTCGCGTCAGCACTACTACACCTTCAAAAATCGTTTGGAACAACACGGCATCAAGATCGCCCTGCTTAACCGCTTTGTGCGGAAGCAAAAACAAAACGCCTTCCTCGAAGGGATTGAGAAAGGCTCCATCGACGTAGTCATCGGAACGCATCGCTTGCTTTCAAAAGACATCAAATACAAAGACTTGGGCCTTTTGATCGTCGATGAGGAACAACGCTTCGGCGTTGAGCACAAAGAACGCATCAAGCAATTGAAAACCCAAGTCGACGTGCTTTCTTTGTCGGCCACGCCCATTCCGAGAACGTTGCAAATGGCCATGACCGACGTCAAGCAAATGAGTTTGATCGAAACACCGCCAAAAGACCGTTTTCCCGTTCAAACCTACGTGTTGCGCCGAAACGACCACGTCATCAAAGATGCCATCGAACGGGAACTCGCAAGAAACGGGCAGGTCTTTTACCTGTACAACCGTGTTGAGCGCATCGAAGAAATCGCCGACAAACTGCGACGTTTGGTTCCCGACGCCCGTTTTGGCGTCGCACACGGACAGCTGAACCGTATGCAGCTTGAAAAAGTGATGCGCGCGTTTTTGGATCACGAGTTCGATGTGTTGGTTTCGACCACCATCATCGAGACAGGGCTCGACATCCCCAACGCGAATACGTTGATTGTCCACGATGCTGACCGTCTCGGCCTTGCGCAGCTATATCAGATTCGCGGACGCGTGGGCCGGAGCAACCGCATCGCCTACAGTTACTTGATGTATTCGAAGCGAAAACAGCTAAACGAAGAAGCCGCAAAGCGTCTGCAAGCCATCAAGGAGTTCACCGAACTCGGCAGCGGCTACAAGATCGCCCAACGCGACCTTGCCATCCGCGGCGCCGGCGATTTGCTCGGTACCGAGCAATCAGGCTTCATCGACAGCGTCGGCATCGATTTGTTTATGGAAATATTGCGCGAAGAAATCGACAAAGAACATAAACAACAAGAACAAGAAGAAAAAATTCCGGAAGAGAAACGCCAATCACTCAAGCTCCAAGTTTCCCGCTCGATTCCCAAAACGTATGTACAAGACGACGACATGCGCATCGAGCTGCACAAAAAAATTGCGGCGCAAAAAAGCCGCGAGCATTACGAAGCGCTTGTTGAAGAGTGCAAGGACCGATTCGGTCCACTGCCCGAAGAACTTCGGCACTACATGCTCGAAAAGCTTTATGAGCACCTTGCCGTCAAGGCCGGGGTTGAAAAGACGAGAGATTCTTCCAGGCAAATTATGTTCATCCTAAGCGAAGAGGCTTCTCGTCACATTCATGGTGAGATGCTCTTTGAAAAGGCGAACGAACTCTCTCGCTTCATCCATTTATCCTACAAGAAAAACCGCCTGCACATCATGATGGAAAAAGGCAAAATTGAAAGGCCTGTTCTGGATTTGATTGTGCCGCTATTGGAAAACATTCAGCAAAGAGCCTAAAGAAAAGCCCTTCCGATTCGACTCGGGAGGGCTTATTGTTTAGATCTCTAATTGAGCAAGCAATATGCTGGAGACAACGGTCAGACGGATGAAATAGAAGTAAATCATGGCTCCGAACAAGTAATGATGCATCGAAATCAAATCACGACTGACAATGCTTCTTTTAATGAAGCGCCGCACGTAATAGACGAAAAACCATATGGCGGCCAAGAAAGCCGCGGTTTCAAACACAAAATACACGATTTCCAAAGCACCGGCGATGGCAAAACCGTCGGCAGTGCTCAGCGCCACGGTATAAGTCGTTGGGATAATCGCAAGCAGCAACAAAACCATCAATAGACAAAACGGCACTTTTTCAGCATTGGTGGAAAGTATAATCTTTCGACCGATGATGAAAAAGAGCAATGGATGGAAAATGTAGGTGTACAAGTAAATGGCGATGACGACATTTTGCGCCCAATTGTCGTCGAACCGAAATTCGATGTAGATTCCGGACAAGAAGATAAGGACGCTGAAAACGATGGCGATGCGGGCGATGTTAAGGAATTTTCGCATGTAAATCTCCTCCGGAGGGGTAGGTGTTCTCCACTAAATTATAACACAGGTGTGGGTTTATGGGAAATGTTTGTTGTGTTTGTCGAATGCGTGCAACGAGCGGAGCAATTTCGCGAATCTTTTGGGTTTCAACGACTGAGCACCGTCACTGAGGGCTTGAAAAGGATTGGCATGGACTTCGATCATCAAGCCGTCCGCCCCGGCGGCAATGGACGCTCTCGACAAGCCTTCGACCAACCGATAGTCGCCGGCTGCGTGTGAGGGGTCGACAATGACCGGCAAATGCGTTGTTTGTTTGGCGGTAAGCATCCCGCCTAAATCAAGGGTGTGTCTCGATGAGGGTTCGAAGGTGCGAATGCCGCGTTCACAAAGGATGATGCGGTCGTTGCCGTGCATCATCAAATACTCTGCGCTCAAAAGCCATTCTTCAACCGTGTTGGCGAACCCGCGCTTCAACAGCACAGGTTTCCGGCTTTTGCCAAGGGCTTTGAGGAGCGTGTAGTTTTGCATGTTGCGGGCTCCGACTTGGATGATGTCGACGGACTCTTCAAACAAAGGCAAATCCTCTTTGTCCATGATTTCGCTAACGGCAAACAGTCCATGCGCTCTTGCGGCGTTTTTCAAGTGCATAAGCCCTTCTTTTTCGAGACCTTGAAACGAATGAGGGCTGCTTCTTGGTTTGAACGCGCCGCCCCGCAAGGCATGTGCCCCGGCCTCTTTGACTTTTTTGGCGATTTCCATGATCTGGTCTTCGGATTCGACGCTGCACGGACCGGCTATGTAAAATGGAAGCATGGTGTCTAAAGATTGTTCGCCAATCAAAAACGGTCCGCTTTCACGGGGCTTGTTCACATAACGGTAAGGTTCTTTCGTGCGGATAACCTTCTTTACCCCCTCATGCGAGGAAATTGCTTGGGCTTCCAAGGCGTTGGTGTCGCCCACTACGTGCAGCAACACGTCGTCTCCGCCTTCAAGCGTGTGCACTTCGTAGCCTTTTTCATTCAAGTGGGCTTCGAGCGCGGAGCGCTCGCTATTTTTTTCCATTACGATAATCATGGCAACCATTCCTTTTTCACATATTCTAATGCCTCGACATAACTATCGAAGCCTTTTCCTTCGAAGACTTTTTCACAGGCGGTTCTGAGAACCGAACGATGCCGAAAGTCCTCTTCACGGTCTTTGAGGGCGGTCAGATGGATTTCGACAACCGGCAAGGATATTGAAAGAATGGCGTCATAAAGCGCAAAACTATAGTGCGTGAACGCTCCGGCGTTTAAAAGGACAGCGGAGAATCCCTCTTGTTCAGCCTCATGCAGCCAATCGATGAGGACGCCTTCATGGTTGGATTGGCGCATGTCAACGTCCAAATTCAAAGAGGTTGCGACGCTTGTTACAGTCGTCCGCAAATCCTCATAGGTTTTCGTGCCATAGATTTCGGGTTGCCTATGACCCAGACGATTCAAGTTCGGTCCGTTCACGATCAAAATACGCATCGAGGCCCTCCTGTATGCGGCGTAAAGTGACGCGCTCATCCCAAGTTGTTTTGGGAATCACGATATCGCTACAATGTTCGTAGAGTGGTTGGCGCTTGTTTTGAAGCGCTTGCAAATCCGAGAAACTTTTGATTAAAGGTCTGCCGTTCATGGTTTGCTTTTCAAGCAGGCGCAAGTCAAGGTCCAAAAAGACCAGGACGCCGTTTTGGGCGAGATTCTTCACGTTTTCACCGTCCAAGACCACCCCGCCGCCGGTCGCAAGGACTTGACCATGCTCTTTGCCGAGGGTTTCAACGGCATTCTTTTCCAAACGGCGGAAAAAGGCTTCACCTTTTGTTTGAAAGAGTTCTTCGATCGAAGCGTTTTGTTCGGTTTCGATGCGGCGGTCCAAGTCGATGAAAGGCCTGTCATAAGCCTTTGACAAGAGTTTTCCAAAGTGCGTCTTCCCCGAAAAAGGAAGGCCGATGAGCACGATGTTCTTAAGCTCACGCTCGATACGACCAGTCCATTCCGACGGATTGGTTTCCCTAGGCCCTTTCATCTTGAAGAGGGCCCGGCTTTCCAAGGCCTGACGGACGAGCATTTCAAGTCCGTTCACCGTTTTGACGCCCATAGATTTCGCCTCTAAAAGCAATCGGGTTTCGAAGGGGTTGTAGATTACGTCAAAGACCAGCGTCAAATTCGGAAGACTGTGCAAATCGACGGGCAACATTTGTCCGTTATTGGGGTACATGCCTACGGGAGTAGTGTTGATGAGAACTTGAACTTTGGAATCGATATGGTTGAAAGATTGTTCGTTACTACGTGGATTGCGGGCGTATACGGCGATGTTTCGGTAGTCACTGCGTAAAAGCGCGTATTTCATAGAGCGCATCGTTGCGCCATTTCCCAGTATTCCGACCAAGATGTCCTTGTCGCTTGGGAAGCGCCGTTTGACAATTTCCAACAACGCGAGACAATCGGTGTTGTACCCTTTCAAACCACATTTGGTACGTACGATTGTGTTGACAACGCCCGCTTCTCGGGCGGTTTCGTCGAGCGCATCAAGGTGCTCAATTACTTCCTGTTTGTAGGGATGCGTGACGTTCATGCCTTTGAACGAGACGGTTTTGAAAAAGTCGGACACGTCATCGGTTTCGTACAAACGATACTGCTCTTCGCCCATCTTTTCGTGAAGGCGTTTCGAGAAGCTGTGCGAAAGGTTTTTCCCTAATAGACCGTACATCGCATCACTACCCTTGCAGGCGCTTGCTTTCACGCAAGACGGTTTCAATGACTGCGGTTATGGCGTCCGAGTGTTTCGTGCTTTTTGCTTTATCAAAAATGGCATCTTCTCTAGCTCGATCGAGTACGGGGAGGTTATGCTTTGCTTTGTGCTCCTTGATTCTTTTGACGATGTCGAAGCGCTTTTCCAAAGTTTTCATCAACAACTCGTCTAGTTCGTCGATTTCCTCTCGATACGCTTTCAAAGCATCCATTGGCATCCCTCTTTCCTGGTGATAAGTTCGACTAAGGCGTAGGCCGTCAAGGCGTTGACCACCGGAACGGCCCTTGGAACGATGGAACCGTCATGCCTGGCGTTCCCTTTCCATTTGACGGTCTCGCCGGATTTCACGTTGATGGTGGTTTGTGGCTGTTGATGGGTTGGGGTGGGTTTGAACGCTGTTTCGAAAAGAACGGCTTCACCGGTTGTCAAACCACCTAGGATTCCGCCCATGCGGTTTGAGTCGAAAACGACGTGTTCTTGTTCGTAAGCAAGAGCGTCGTTGCTTTCGCTTCCTTTTTTAGACGCCAGGGCGAAGCCCTCGCCAAAAGCGATTCCCTTGACGCCGGGGATGGCGTAGATCAAATGGGCGATTAAGCTTTCAAACGCGTCGAAAAAGGGTTCGCCAACACCAACGGGCGGATTCTTGATGACGGTCTCAACGGTGCCGCCGGCACTTTCGCCTGAGTTTCTCAACTCGTTCAAACGTTGTTGAAACCTGTGGCCGTCTTCGTTGTGGAGAACTGGGAAATCGCTTGATAGTAGGCTTTTTAGCATTTCGTCATCAAGTGACATTTCACGAATTGAGGGGCCTTTCAAGGTATGAATGGTACGGATTTGGGAAGCGACGAGGATGTTTTTCTTTGAGAGAAGATCGCTACAAATTTTCCCTAACAGAATCAAAGGGGCCGTCAAACGGCCGGAAAAATGTCCGCCGCCGCGATAATCATAGTTCTCGTGCCGTTTGTAGGCCGGATAATCGGCGTGGCCGGGGCGAACGAGTCCTTCGGTATAGTCTTCGCTTTGCTGGTTGCGGTTATGGATGAAAAACGTCAGCGGCGCGCCTGTTGTCTTGCCGCGAAAAACCCCGCTTTGGATGTCGAAATGGTCCGGTTCAATGCGTGCGGTGGAGAAGCTGTGTTTGGGTTTTCGCATGCTCAAACTTTGAGCCAGGGCATTTTCGTCGATTGTAAGACCGCTTGGAAGGTTGTGAATGGTGATGCCCACGCCCGGACCGTGGCTCTCTCCGAAAAGACTGATTTCTATGGCTTTGCCGAATGTGCTCATGAGCTTCTCCTTTCCTTGAAAAAGGCTTCGAGATCGTTCATGCTAAATCTCTTTATATAGCCTTTTCCCGGTGTTTCCACTACCACAAGGTCGATCGAATCATCTCGTCGTTTCTTATCGAAACGGACCTGCTTAAGGAGTGTTTCGGTCGGAATGGAAATCTCTTCGTCCACCCCGTACAATTGTAACACTTTTTGGAGGCTTCGTTCATAAGGTTTGCTTCTGGCCATGATTTTCATGCCGGCTGCGACGCAAAATCCGTGCAGGTATTCGTAATCGGTCACAGACTCAATCGCATGGCCGAATGTATGGCCGAAATTCAATAGCGCTCGTTCGTTGACATCACAGGGGTCTTGTTCGACCAGCTCGCGCTTCAAATCGACGGCACGGGCAATGACGGCGTCATCGTGAACAGATACGCCTTCACACAGTTTGCGGTAGAAATCCCCATCACGTACTAATGCGATTTTGACGATTTCCGCCATACCGTTGGCCAAGTGTTCTTTAGGAAGCGTGCGCAAGGTTTCCGGATCGATGAACACGTGTTGAGGCGTGTAGAACGTTCCGATGCCGTTTTTGGATATCTTTGTATTCAAGGCGAATTTTCCGCCGATGCAAGCATCGGCCATCGACAAGAGCGTGGTTGGAATCAGGATAAGCTCTACGCCGCGCTTGTAGGTGGCGGCTAAAAAACCTCCCAAGTCATTGATGACGCCGCCGCCCAAGGCGACGATGCGGCAATCGCGTCCAAGTTCGGCCTTTTCCATCTCGTGAACTAGTGCTTCATAGACTTTGAGGCTTTTGGCTTTTTCTCCGGCAGGAACGACCCGGGTGAGTTTCGGTTTTAGCGTATCCTTTGCGGTTTCAATGTATTGTGTGGGGATGCCGTCGTCGCTCAGCAAGAACGTCGGGCGGTCCGGTTTTAACGGCAAGCGCTTGAGAAGGTTTTCCTCGATACAAACTTCATAGGTGCCGCCGAGGCCTTTTACGCTAATTTTCATGAGGTTCACCTTCTAAAATGACATTGCCGCCAAGCGCACGCAAGTCCTTGAAAAAGTCCGGGTACGATTTTTCAACACAGTGCGCATTGACAATCCGTACGGGGTTCTTGGCCATTGTGGCG
>SL_5KL_010_SEDDRAFT_10002519_pt1 | contig 10081 bp, 9 predicted proteins | sample SodLakKL_010_SED_FD_9118 | JGI IMG/M metagenome (IMG submission 9118)
GTTGTTCCATGCATCGACATGCCGGGGGCGGCGGGCCAGTGAACGGTCATACGCTTCGAGGGCCTCGGCAAAATAGCCGCTTTCGAAGAGCTCGACCCCTTTGTTGAAGTCACTCTTCTTCAGAAGATCAAAGATTCCCATTGATGCCCACTCCTCACCACTCAATCTCCATTACTGCCCGCTCCTCCTCCTTCACATCAGGTATACCGGCCCCTTCGAACCGGTACTTCTCTAGCGGGTCATAGGCATCATGCAGGGCACATTTATCAAGGATATCCACAAACTCCCGCAGAAAGATCCTGGGGACAACATCGATCCTCCCCCCGAACCGGAAGGTGATCCGGTCAGTCATCGCCCGGATGAACCTGAGGTTGATCCGGGACCGGTCCACCTCCCCGTATGCCTCACTGTAGATCTGGATGACCCGTGTGGCCACTGCTTCAAGCCGTTTTTCATCAAACCGGGGGAGAATGATCTGGGTCTGCAGCGGGTTTGAGAAACCATCATCATCCTCGCTGCGTATCGTCTGTATCCGGTCATACAACGGGGGCAGGGATCGGATTCCTTTTGGCCCTTCAAAGAAGGAAGGCGTCCCGGTGACAAGGAAGAGTGTGCCCGGCCATTCGTTCCTGTCGACTGCATCAACGATCTGCCTGAGGTTCACATACCCCCTCTCCCGGAGCGGCCGGGAGAGTGCCTGTATTGTTTCGGTCTCGTCACATGCAACAGCTAGCCCCCGGTACCCTGCCTGGTGGATGATCCGGGTAAGCCCTTTAAGAAACCGGAGTGCTGATCCTTCATCGACACCGCCACGCACACCAGCCTCTTTTTTAAAGGTGCGTCCGACTGTATCTTCTCCAGATATCCAACCCAGTGCCGCACCGGCGATAGTAAAATCCCCCCGGTTGGCTGCATGGTAGTATGTCCTGACTGCTGCTGCAAGGCCGCTGTTCTCCTCTGATATCTGCATGAGAAACCTCTCAATCTCTTCTGCAGTATGGGTTGCAAGCACCTCTTCGTCTTCATCACCACAGGAGCCGATCAGACGTTCCTCAATTCCATAGATCCAGGAGTCAATGATGCTTTTTAAGCCAGGGGTATGAGTATCTGTCCTGATGCTGCCTGCGATTGCCCTGTAGAGTGATGCCAGTTTATGGAGCTGGGTGTTTTGTGAGAGAACAACATGGGCGGTTGCAAATCCATCTGATCGTGCAATTTCAAGTGCACGGGAGACAAAGAAGGTCTTACCGCTCCCAAAATCACCATGGATGCATTTGAGATCTGATCTGCCAGCTGAAACATATCTGATCTGATCTGCCAGTACCTGCTCTTCTCTCTCAATACCAACAGCGAGGCGTTCAAGCCCTTCTGATGGAACTGTTCCCCGTCGCAGGGCGTTTATAATCCCGACACTCTGGATTGTGCTGGTGTTCTGCAGTTTATTCTCCGATCCAGGCATATATTTCACCATTCTTCGAGACTCCGCGTTTTTCGATGACAAGTATTCCTGCTTCTCCAGCTTTTCGTATGATCTCGTTGATCAGGCCAGGAACACGCCGCGATCCAAGATGCGAACGGATCTCCATCTCATGTGTCTCCTTGTGTTCACGAATAAAAACCAGTGCTTTTCTCTCTTTTTCAGTGAGCTGGAGACGTTCGGTGATCGGGATCTGCTTCTCCTGCTGTGTACTGGATCGTGGCGTGATGAACGGCTGTTCGGTAAGAGCATGTTCTTTGGCCTGAGTGAGGATAGGAAGAAAGTCTGAAATCGAGATCCTGGAGGGATAGCATGGCATGACGTCAATGCCAATGATACAGTGCTCTTTGCAGCCCTGGAAATCACCATCATCCAGGGCTGCTGATGCAGCATACAGCGATGCAACAGAAAGTACTTCTCTTCCGTCCGCGCTCAGGAAGAAAAATACATCCATGAGCCGTCTTTCAATCTCGCCGGTAATCTTTCTGCTTTCATACAGCTTCTCATCACCATAGACGATCTCTTTTCCCACCATCTCAAGATCTTCTGCTTTTGTTGCGTGCGAGAGGATATAGAGCATCACCAGTTCTGCTTCACGGATCTCACCTCTCCGCATCAGGTATGCTGCATACCAGATGCCTCCCCTGATATAGTCGATCCGGTACGCCCGATAATACGCGTCCCGTGCCCTGGTGTCATCGGAAAACCGCTCAAACATCTCTCCGAGCAGTACCAGGCAGATCCATGATGGATGGGGCTCAAGCAGGGCAGTGATAGTGTCTGTTACTTCTCTTTTTGTTCTCGTCGAGCAGAGGAACGTAATATACTTCTCGATGATAATCTGTATTGATTCGGGATGAGCAAACGTTTTTAGCTCTTGTTCAATGAGTTTTTGATATTCTTCATCAGCACGTTTCGTTTCTTTCAAAGTGGCGAGCAGATCGCAGAAGACCAGGTAATAGATCGGATCATCATCACTGCCTGTCAGCTGCTGAATAGCGTTCATTGCCAGGTCAGGGTATCCACGCTTTTTTGCAAGGAGTGCAGCTGAAAACAGCAGTTCTGCATCCGGTCTTTCCATGATATGCTGGCGGTACAGCTGCAGTGCATGCTCTGGATCGATGCGTGCACGGGACGCAAGCCAGAGGTGAAGAAAAGCCGGGTCCTGTGTTTTATTCCATGCATGTTCTGCTGCTTCTGCTGCCTCAAAATATCGACGGGATCCCTTCAGCGCCTGTACGTACTCAACAGACTGCACATCGCGGGGAAACGATCGCCTGTACAGGGCAATTGCCTCTTCAAACTCCCCGATCGCGTTGAGTGAATGCATCAGGGAGAGGATATCTTTACTATCATGTTTGATCCTGATACGTGCTTTCTGAATGGGAATTGCTGCACGAAAGTCCTGCTTCTCCACAAGGCAGCGTTCATACTGCCTGAGTGCTTCACTATGTGTGGGATCAAGGCGGATGGCTTCTGCATATGCTGCAGCAGCACCGGGATCACCACGGAGCCTGAGAACTTCTGCCAGGCCGAAATAGAGTTTTACTGAATCCGGAATTGTTATTATGAGGTCTCGAAACGCTGCTTCTGCATCTGCAAGCTGGCCGAGTGCCAGCAGGTTTTCGGCAGTCAGGATCTCAGATGCGACATCTTTCCTGCCCCGGCAGAGCGCCAGTGATTCTTTGTACGCACCGGCTTCATAGAGGATGAACGCCTCCTGAATACGGTCATCCCTGACATTCTCGCTCATTGTGAAAACCTGATTGCAAGGAGTCCATACAGCATTGCGATCGAATCGCGTATCCTGACTGTGGATCCGCCCCTGTCGCTCCATTGGATTGGATGTTCAACAATGACAAACCCGGCCTTTTCCACCTTCCAGAGGAGCTCCACATCAAACTCAAATCCAGTTGCTGAGAGATTGTCGATGACACTTTCAATCACCTCACGGCGGAATGCCTTGGCTCCGCACTGGGTGTCTGAATAACGGAGCCCAAAGAAGATCCGGATGATACCATTGAATATTCTACTCTGCACCCTGCGCCAGAGCCCCTGTCGAATAGGGATGATCGCATCCGGCAGCCACCTGGATCCAATCACAGCGTCATAATAATCGAGTTTCTGGAATATGGCAATCATCTCCTGGATGCTTGTTGATCCATCGGCATCAATAAAGCCGATGAAGGGGCGGCTGGCCTCTTCCATACCAAACCGAATGCCGCCTCCTTTCCCGAGCCTCCGGCTGGATGAGAGATACCTGATGTTCTGGCCCGGGTGTTTCTGGATGAACTCTGATACAATCTCTCTTGTTCTGTCATCGCCTTCGATGACGACAATCGTTTCGCCCTCAAAAACCAGGCATTCATCAAGAAGGCTTCCAATTCTCTCCTCCTCATTGTATGCCGGTATGATCAGGCTGCAGTCTTTCTCCCTGATCCCGGGCATGGTCTATTCTTTGAGCACCCGGACAATTGCTTCGCCAAAGGCTTTTGCCGCTCCGGGTCCGTTTGCCGTAATGATGTTTTCATCAACGACAACCGGATCATCGGTTAATACTGCCCCGGCTTTCTTCATTTCCCGGGTCGATGCAGGACTTGGGTAGACGGTTGCTCTTTTGCCTTTCAGAATACCCGAAAATGCCAGCACAACCGGGGAGAGGCAGATGGCTGCGGTGATTTTTTTGCGTTCAGCGCATTCCTGGACACGCGCGATGAGTGCTTCACTGCTCCAGAGAAAATCCTGTGATCCAATACCGCCGATAATGACGATTCCATCATAATCATCAGCTGATACCTCATCAAATGTGACCGTGGCAGAAACCCGATCACCAAGCATTCCAAGGCATTCGCCGGTTCGTGTGGACGCAATGACAGTTTCAATTCCGGATGATGAAAATACCTTCATCGGTTCGCTCAGTTCCTCGTCACGGAACCTCTCTGGTGCTACTGCTACAAGGAGTTTCATGTAGTATGATATCGGATAGCCTGCCATTAATGGTTTTGAAGAAAACTGTTGACTCCACCTATATGATTTGTTCTCAGAGAGACAGAATGTTCTTATGGCATTGGCCGGAAATATCGTTTTTATATCGTTTTTTTCAGGATCCACCGGTCCTCGCCAGGGCCGAAATACTCTTCCTTGAAAAAATCTTCAATAAACCCAAGTGATTTATAGAGAGATAGGGCAGAGAGATTATTGGGAGAGACTGAAAGAAAGACGTCATTAATCCCATATCCCTGAAATTCAAGGATCAACCGTTCTACCAAACTCCGCCCGATCCCCATCCTCTGGAACTGTGTTTTCACCTGAAGCCTCAGGATCCATCCTGTCTCTGCTGACTGAAACACTCTGGATCCTATTGTATAGCCACTTATTTCGCCTTCTGTGACAGAAACAAAGAATGCCGGCTGTGCAACTGACTCCATCTGCCTGATGAAGACGCATGCACCATAGAATGAACCTGAACTTTTTGCCTCCAGCAATACGACAGGTTTAAAATCCCCGGATGAATAGCGACGAATGGCAGCCATACAAAAAAATGAACGTTTTATTCCCGTATTCTGGCATGGAGGAGAGCTAGTGCACCGGAAATGGCGGAGGCGCCGGTGTCAGCCGGGCAGGCTGCAGGGTTGCAGAGAGGTCGACAACTTCATCTTTGCATGGATAATAGCCGATCGATCCATAATTGGTGGTGTATGCTTCCTTTGTTACCATGTAGTTTGTTACCGGTGTAGCGGTCGTACAATACTCAGTAGAGAGTGTATCATTTGTATTGATCTTCTCCACCAAAGGAGACCCTGGTTCAATCGATGTTGTATCAACCGTATACCAGGCTGATGCAGCTGGAATTATAACAGCTGGAGTGATCTTAATCGCCAATAATTGTTTGAGAGACGGCGTGTGTTCACCTCAGTTTCTACACGACTTTATGATACATAAAAACTCTCCTCGGAATCTTTAAATCCGCTCGATTATATTCGTACCTGATGGATTATTATGAGCGTGTAAAAGCAGGAAGAGATATCGGGAATCCGTTCTTCACCATGATGGGTGTTTCCATCCTGTCTTTTGGCGACGGAAAAGCGGAATTATCAATGGAAGTTCTCCCGACTATGTTGAATGGTGTTGGCTGGCTCCAGGGGGGTGTCTTCGTTGCGTTAGCTGATGAAGCAATGGCGCTCGCCCTCTATACCGTCCTTCAGGAAGGTGAGGGTATTGCTACTATCTCTGAGTCCACCAGTTTTTTGAGAGGTACCAGAGATGGCATGCTTTTTGCGCGCGGATGGATTGTCAGGCGCGGACGAAGGGTTGCCTTTACAGAGGGCGAGGTGCGGCGGGATAACAGATCAGGCGAAGTCCTGGCCCGGACGACAGCTTCGTTTGCTATCGTCTCCCGTCGTTGATCGAAGAGCTGGATTTCTGCCCCGGGATGGATGCGAAGAATAATAGTCTATACAATCGAGACGTATCTGTTGCGTGGTTCTCTGTGAAATATATCGTTGTTACCGGAGGGGTGATGAGTGGCCTTGGGAAAGGTATCACTGCCGCCTCCATTGGCCGTATCCTGAAGAATAGAGGGTATGTTGTTACTGCGGTGAAGATTGATCCCTACTTAAACATTGATGCGGGAACGATGAATCCTGCACAGCATGGAGAGGTCTTTGTCCTCCGTGATGGTGCCGAGGTGGATCTTGATCTCGGCAACTATGAGCGTTTCATGGATATCGAACTGACCTCCGATCATAATATCACGACCGGAAAGATCTATCGTGCTGTCATCGAGAAGGAGCGGCGTGGAGACTACCTTGGTGAGACCGTCCAGATCATTCCTCATATCACCGATATGATCAAGCAACAGATCCGTCTGGCTGCAGAAAACTGGAATGGCGCATTAACATCGGCAGAAGCCTGTATTGTTGAGGTAGGAGGAACTGTCGGCGATATTGAAAGCATGCCGTTTTTAGAGGCGATACGACAGATGCACTGGGAAGCAGCACCCGGAGATTTCGTCCTGATCCATGTCACACTCATTCCGGCTGATTCAATGGGAGATCTCAAGACCAAACCCACCCAGCATTCGGTCAAGGCGCTCAGGGAGCTTGGTCTTTATCCGGATGTTATCGTTGGAAGAAGTGAATTTTCGGTCGGGCACAATACCAAAAAGAAGATCTCCGCCTTCTGCGACGTGCCTGAGCGGGCTGTTGTCAGTGCAACATCTGTTCCGGATATCTACCATGTTCCAATGGAGCTTGAGAAGGAGGGTCTCGCTGATGTCATCACCGATCTCCTCCAGCTCGAGGCGCATACGCCCTCTTCAGACTGGTACCGGCTGGTCACCAGGGAATATACCAGCCGGATTACGGTTGCTATTGTGACAAAATACGGGATCGAGGATGTCTACATCAGCATAAAAGAGGCGTTAAAACATGCAGGTCGGTCCACGTCGACTGAGGTAAATATCCGGTGGGTAGATGCCGAGGACCTGGATACTGAGATCCTGGCTGAAGTCGATGGTATCATCGTCCCGGGCGGCTTTGGAATTCGCGGGACAGAGGGGAAGATCCAGGCGATCCGGTTTGCCCGTGAACGTGAGGTCCCCTTTCTTGGCCTCTGTCTTGGGTTCCAGCTTGCTGTCATTGAATATTCACGCAATGTCGCATTGATACCTGATGCAATGAGTTCTGAGATGGGCCCCGGGACTCATGTTATCACGCTCCTGCCGGACCAGTCAGATGAAGCAGATTATGGAGGGACCATGCGGCTTGGCAACTATCCTGTTACCATAACTCCAGGAACCCTTGCCGACCGGATTTATGGCAGGCCCGAGATTACCGAACGCCACCGGCACAGGTACGAAATGAACCCCGACTATATCGGGATCCTTGAAGAGAACAGACTGGTATTCTCGGGACGAAATGGTGAGAGAATGGAGATACTCGAGATACCGGATCATCCGTTCTTCATTGCCACCCAGTTCCATCCCGAGTTCCGGTCACGGCCGACACGCCCGTCACCTCCATTTCTGGAATACGTGCTTGCATGTCGGGCACATAACAAGACAACATAGGTGATCATATGGTCAATGCACAAAAATTCATTGAAGAAGCAGTTGCGGATATACGGGATGCTGCAGGTGAAGGGCATGTCGTCATGGCACTTTCAGGCGGTGTTGACAGTTCAGTCTGCGCTGCACTTGCAGCACGGGCGATAGGAGACCGGCTCATCCCCATATATGTGGATACCGGCCTCATGAGGAAGGGAGAGACTGGCAGGATCAAACAGCTCTTTGGTTCAATCAATCTCAAGATCATCGATGCATCTGCAGAATTTTTTGCAGCACTCAGGGGTATTACCGATCCCGAGGAGAAGAGACGGGCAATAGGGGAGCGTTTCATCCGGATATTTGAAAAGGAGGCTCAGGAAACCGGTGCAGACTACCTTCTCCAGGGTACCATATATCCTGACCGGATCGAAAGTGAGGGCGGCATAAAAAGCCATCATAACGTCGGAGGCATGCCGCTTGATATCAGGTTCAAAGGGGTGATAGAACCGCTCCGGGACCTGTATAAAGACGAGGTCCGTGTGGTTGCAGGTGCGCTTGGCCTTCCACCTGAGATCCAGCATAGAATGCCATTTCCCGGACCCGGCCTCGCTGTCCGGGTGCTGGGAGAAGTGACTCCGGAGAAGGTTGGCATTATTCGTGAGGCAAACGCGATTGTTGAGGAAGAACTGATCGAGACGTACTCTCCCTGGCAGTGTTTTGCTGCATTGATTGGCCTTGGTACCGGGGTGAAGGGGGACGTCCGGCTCCATGGCTGGATCGTCTCGGTGCGTGCGGTGAACTCCCGCGATGGCATGACCGCAGATCCTATCCGGCTGCCATATGAAACACTCGATCGTATGGCATCCCGGATCACCTCAGAGATCCCGGGTGTCGCACGGGTCGTCTATGATATTACGGGAAAACCCCCTGCAACAATTGAATACGAGTGATATCAATGAGCGATTACAGGAGTCTTGAAGCCAGGTACTATATGCCTGCTTTTTCCCGCACGATGATGATCCGCCGGGGGAAGGGTTGTACTGTATGGGATGATGAAGGAACAGAATATCTCGATCTGGTTGCCGGAATTGCTGTCTGCTCCACCGGCCACTGCCATGACCATGTGGTGGAGGCGATCTCCAGGCAGGCCCGGGAATTGATTCATTGTTCAAACCTCTACTATGTACCCGGCCAGGCAGAGTTTGCAGAGAGGCTGGCGACCGCAACCGGCATGGACAGGGTGTTCTGCACAAATTCGGGTGCCGAGGCCACCGAGGCCGCACTCAAGCTGGCACGGCTTGCGACGAAGCGAAAGAATGCTGTTGCATTTACCCATAGTTTCCATGGGCGGACCTTCGGCTCCCTCGCTGTGACTCATAAACCAGATATCCGGGAGCCGTTTATGCCCCTTGAGCCAAAATGCAGTTTTGTTCCGTATGGAGATCCTGACGCTCTCAGGAATGCAGTTGACAGTGAAACTGCAGCTGTTCTGCTTGAGCCAATCCAGGGGGAGGCCGGGGTGATCATACCGCCTGAAGGTTTTATCGAGGGTGTCCGGGAGATCTGTGATGAGACCGGAGCGCTTCTCATTGCTGATGAAGTGCAGACCGGTATGGGCCGGACCGGGACATGGCTTGCCATGCACCAGACAGAGGTGATGCCCGATATCGTCTCACTTGCCAAAGGGCTTGGATCAGGTTTTCCCATTGGTGCTATCGCCGCCCGGGAAGGCCTGGCATTCAAAAAAGGCGAGCATGGAAGTACGTTTGCCGGAGGCCCGCTTGCAGTTGCTGCGGCCATGGCGACGATGGATGTGATCGAACCCCTGCTCCCTGTGATCGCAGCAAAAGGTGAGCGGTTTGCCAACGGGCTTGCAGAATGGAAACCCCGCGTATTCGGGCTGATGATCGGGATCTCTGTTGGGGAGCAGTGCCCGCTTGTTGTACAAAGGTGCGCTGAGCAGGGTGTCCTTGTGAACGCTGCTGCCGATGGTAACCTCCGGCTGGTCCCGCCGCTGATCATAAGCGATGCCGAGATAGATCATGGGATAGGTGTCATCCGTGAAGTCCTCACCGAGGTCCTTGGTTAGATCCGTTTTTCAGCAAGGCGGGTATGTCTTTGCTGACAGAGCAGAAGATATTGCATCGCGGTATGGCTTTGAGAAGGTTGCACGGCTTGCCTCAAATGAAAACCCCTTCCCGCCGTCACCGTATGCAATAACAGAGGCCAGTGCAGCACTTGGTTCTGTCAACCGGTACCCGGATACGCACCATGACGGGCTGAGGAAGATGCTGCGGTCGATCTATCCGGATTATCCTGTTGTTGTGGGACCCGGCATGGATGGGGTGATCGAGACGGTTGTGCGGACATTCATCGCACAGGATGACCCGGTTGCTATCTCTACACCTACCTTCTCGTTTTACAGCCTCTCTGTCCGGGCACAGGGGGGCAGCATCCTGCAGATCCCGCGTGGAGCTGAGTATGCCGTGGATCCTAAAGCATTCTGTGCAAGTGCCGGTGATGCAAAACTCTCGTTTGTCTGTTCGCCCAACAACCCG
>SL_5KL_010_SEDDRAFT_10002520_pt1 | contig 10076 bp, 8 predicted proteins | sample SodLakKL_010_SED_FD_9118 | JGI IMG/M metagenome (IMG submission 9118)
TCATTTTTCGCCAAAGATAAATTTTGAGAGGTTGCAGTATAACGCTTAACTTAGTTTCCCCAAACCGGTAAAATTCGGAAAAAAATAACCTATTTGAAATTGTCCGGTTCAACTTCTAACAAGGATTATGTGTGTTTGTGGCAAAATAATAATAAAGAAAATGGCAGTTAAAAATACAAAACTAAAAAGAGAAGGCTATCTATCCCCCTGGTTAAATTCTTTGTGGGGTAAATGCAAAAGGTGTTTAGAAGATCAAGGTGGGAAGTAATTGAGCCTTGCGAAACATTCGGGCTCTGAATTCGAAAATAATAACGGAGGCCAGGCTATGGGAGATCTTTCTATTGATATTTTGAAACAGATGGCTACGGAACAATCATTCCTTAAAGGCAAGGATTATTATGCTGGTGGTGTTGTTGAAGAAAGAGTTTTCGATAACGGAATTTTGATAGGGGAAGTGGAGGGGAGTAGTGGAGAATATTATGATGTGCGACTGGAAATAAATAAACCTTTTGGCAATCATTGTACCTGCCCCTATGACTGGGAAGGGATTTGCAAGCACATTGTGGCCCTTGGTCTTGCCTGGCTCTATAATCCCGAAACATTTATGGAAAAAAAGGAGTTGGGGCAGCACCAAAAAGAGGAGATAGATGAAATTATTAGCATTATGGATAAAGAAGATCTGGCTTTTTTTCTCTCTACTCTTATTAATGAAGATAACACCATCCGGTTAAAATTCCTTTCCTTTATTGAAAAATATAGTACTATTCCCGCGGCATTGACAGAAGAAAAAATCAAAGCCTTGATGGATCAAGCCCTGCCTATAATTGAAGAGTTTAATACTTTCGGAGGAGGGCCAGAAGAAGAGGAGGATGAATGCTGCGAGTGGCTACAAGAGATGATAGATATTCTCCAGGAAGAAGATTCTATTTCTCCTCAACTTCGCCAGGAGATAATTAATTCTTTTATGGAGGAATATATTAACAGAAATTCTGGTTTTGAGGACTTAATCTGGGATACAATAATAGCTGCGGCTAGAAGCAAAGAGGATTGGGAGTTAATTATTAAAGGTTTGCAAAAAACAGAAAGTGATTATGATCAAGAAAGGATAATGGAGATTTATCTAAATAAATTAGGGAATGAGCAGAAGTACCTTGAGATGAGAAAGAAAAAGCTGGAATACGGAAATGATTATTTCAACCTGGTGGAATATTATCACAAAAAAGGAGAACAGGAGAAAGCGGTTATTACTGCCCGCGAAGGGGAGAGGAAAGGAAAAGGCCAGATAATTGATAACATAAGGTATTTGGAGAATTACTATCAGCAAATTGGAGATGAAAGCAAAGTTCTGGAGTATGCCATAAAAGAATTCAAAGAAGAGCCTTCCCTGGAAAAATACATCTTTATAATTGAAAACGGTGATTCATCTGAGGAGAAGGAAAATTTTAAGAGGGAATTGAAAAGATTTTTACTGGAGGAATCCTTTTATGGCCGGGGAAGCCTCCTGGCAGATATCCATTATCATGAGGAAGAATTTGATAAGATTTTAGAGCTGGTTTTAAAAGGAGAAGTGAGGCCCAACCCCTACTATAAAAAGCTGGTAAAACTATTCCCTGAAGAGATGCTTACTTACTATAAAGAGGATGTTAAAAGATTATTAAAAAACAAGAATCGGAAAAGTTATTCCCAAGCCGCCGGGGTTGCTCTGATGATAAAGGAAATATATTCTCAATTAAATGATTTAGAGGGATGGAGAAAATATTTCAATGGCATTTTAGAAGCTTATCCTCGCCACAAAGCTTTACAGGAAGAGTTTCAAAGGCTTAATTAAAAAGGATTATTCCTCGAGAAAATTTCTTTTAAACAACAGAATGAAAGATGAAGGGGTTTTTATGAACCGAACTGAGCTTAAGAAAAAAATCCGAATTTCTTCAATTGATCTCTTAGAAAAAAAAGTTATGTTAGTTCGGCTGATTTGCTAATAGAACTTGGCTTTTTATCCTTAGAGGATTATGAAAACTGGCGTTTTGGCAGAGTTCCTTACCTGGAGAAAGTATGTAGGGGTAACCTTAAGAAACTTTCATTTATTATTAAAGAGCTGAAGATATTTTCCCGGGAAAAGGGCCTGAAACCTTCCTGGACTGCCTATAATAAGTGGGGTAAGGGTCCAAAGAAAAGGTTGCAATTCAGCAAATCGGGGGATTCCATAATTGAAAAGGGTTATGCTACTCACTATGTGAAGAAAAGGTGAACCTGGAGATAGTGAGGAGGGATTCTTTTGGGGAAAAAAGTTAAAAGAGTTAAATATCAACTGGACCCAAAAGGGATCAAGGAACTATCCTTCAATGAAATTAAGGCTATTTTACGGGGAGCGGATGAATTAATTTTCCGGGGTGGGCGAAATTTATTGGCAAAAATTCTTAAGGGATCAAAAGACAAAGTGATATTGACCCGTGGCCTGGATCAAAGCCCCGTATATGGCTATTACAAGGATTTAACTATAGATCAGATTACAGCAAGGATAGACTGGATGATAATTAACGATTACCTTAAGATTGAGTATGACTATCGCCTGCCTCTCCTTGTTTATTCTGAAAAAGGCTGGGAAATAGAAAGAGATACTTTTTCCGATGAGTTGCTGGAGAAACTCCGGCAATTACTTAAAACAGGGGATTATTCCTTGGTTCAGGAATTAAAAGACAGAAATAGGAGCATGATTTTTTTACTCCTGGAAAAAATACGGGCTACCAATGATCCTTCATTTATTCCCCTGCTTGAGGCCTGGAAACAAATTGATTATAAAAAAGTGCAGAAAAGGATAAATAGTGTAATCCAATCTCTGGAAAAAAGATAACTCTTTTCTGTGGGCATTGGTCAAAATCGGAGAATTGGCCTATCATTTCGAAAATTTCTGGATTGGTTACGGAAAATTTTGGTACTGCAGTTGATCGGGGATAACCCATTTATTTTTCTCTAAAAAAACAGGGAAACAGTATTTTCTTGTAGAAAATTAAGGAGGATTCACGAGCGAGGGTTCTGGAGAGAATATAAAGGGGAAGGAGAAATTGAAGGGGTAGAAAACCTCGCCCCGAAGAAAATGAGGGATGTTTTTTTGCGGTTATAGGGGAGGCAAACTACAATTTTGAAAGGAGACTTCCATGAGTAAAGATTTCCGGCATGTTTATCAATTTAAGATAACCCTGAAAAATATCAAACCAGATATCTGGAGAAAAATCGAGGTTCCTGAGAACTATACTTTTTGGGATTTGCACGTTGCCATTCAGGATGCCATGGGATGGACTGACAGTCATCTCCATTTGTTTGAAATAAAAGAACCCCGGACCGGGGAAAAGCTAGAGTTTGGCCTGCCCGTTGAAGAAGATTTTTGGGGAGAGTTAGAAATATTACCGGGATGGGAAGAAAAAATCGTTAATTTCTTCAGTATGGAGAACAGGAGAGCAATTTATGAATATGATTTTGGTGATAGCTGGATTCACAGAATTTTGCTGCAAAAGATTAAACCCCGGGAAAAAGATGTCCAGTACCCACGTTGCATAGGCGGGAAAAGAGCCTGTCCCCCTGAAGATTGTGGGGGCACCGGGGGATATTATGAACTATTGGATATCCTTTCTGACCCTGAACACCCCGAACACGATTCGATGGTAATGTGGGCTGGGAAGGGATTTGATCCAGAATTTTTTGACCCCGAAGAAGTTGTTTTTGATGACCCGGATAAACGGTTTGAAAACCTCTGGGATAATAGCGAACGGAATTACGAAGTAATTACTTCCGAAAAACTTCCCGGGGCGGATAAGGTTTTGAACTGTGTCAGTGGTTTGCTTTATTTCTACGGCCTGGTGGAAACCGAAAGCCTGTTTTCCATGGTCCAAAACTACCTGGAAGAAGAGCTGGACTTTGATAAGTTTAAACAGATTCTAACCCAGGAAATGGAAGAAGAGGGAGATTACCCCTTTATTTACCAGGACGATTTTTGTTTTTATTTGGAGGTTATGTTTCCTGAGCTTTTATACAACGAACAGAGAAAACGGACGAACATTCCCTACCGTCCCCTTTCTCAGGAAGAAGTTTTTAAGGGTTCAAGAGCACCAGAAGTAGGTAATACCGAGGTCTGGGGAGAGTGTGAGAAAAGGCTCAGGGGAATTCTGCGAAAAAAGTTTGGAGCGGGGGAAGAAGAATCATGGTGGGACATTGATTGGATTAAAGAAAAATTCCGACAGGATTTATCTCCGGATTTTATTTTGAATGAATTCGTTTCCAATAAGGTGTTGGTCTCTCCTGATGTAATGCAAACTTTTTTGGATAGTTTTATGGATGTTTTGAATAATACCCCGCTCTGGGCTTTAAAAGGATGGACCCCCAATGAAGCGTGGAAGAAATTTGATGTTGATCCTGAATTCAAGGAAGGGATGAAAAAAACTTTCCCGGAAAGGGAGGTAAAAATTGGCCGCAATGAGCCTTGTCCCTGCGGTAGCGGGAAAAAATATAAAAAATGCTGTGGAGAACCGTCCAGGGAAAATTGATTTAGCCGAGAGGGGATGGTCTCTTTTGTTAGTCCCTCTGGGACCTATCAGGTTTTAGCAAAGTTGAATTGGACAAAGCGAAAGTTGTTTTATCAAAAATTTCAAAAAAACCGGGTAGTATATAAAAGCTATTTGGGAAAATCCCATTTTATACCCAATCTGACTTTTTACCTTGAAAAGGGTCCAATCTTATTTTGTTTTTCAAGGTGATTTTACCAAGAAAGGCTACACGATGCCTCACAAAGCCTGCGCAGAACATCTCCTGGAGAGATTAAAGCCAGGAGAAATTAAGTTTTTGATAAATACAAAAGAACAAAACCTGATTAAATTCAGAATAGAGCTCCAGCCGAAGTTATGGAAAAATATGGTTTTCTTGTGAAAAAGAAGAAATCAAATTAGATTATCGACGCGGGAGGAAAATATATTGGTAAGGAGAAAAAAATTCGGAAAAACCTGGTGGGGTGGAGCCTGGATAGAGGCTCTGGAAGATATTGATAGCAATACAAATCGTTTGCCCCGGGGCAGGCGTTATGCCGGCCAGGGGATGGTTGAAGAAATTAATATCAAAGGTGGGAATATAGAAGCGAAGGTTAGTGGGCGAAGAGTAAAACCTTACCGGGAGACAATTACTTTAAAAAGTTTTTCTCCGGGAGCCAAAGAGAAAGTTCTATCGATAATAAAAAATACTCCCGCCCTCTGGGGAGAATTATCCAATGGGCAACTGCCAGAAGAATTACTGTCTTTATTAGAAAAAGAGGGAATTGATCTTTTACCCAAAGACTGGGATGACCTTAGGGCCAGTTGTTCCTGCCCCGACTGGGCTAATCCCTGTAAACATCTGGCTGCAGTTTATTACATAGTTGGAAATGAAATAGATAAAGACCCTTTTCTCCTCTTTCAATTACGAGGAATGGAAAAAGAAAAACTAAAAAGCCTGGGAGCGGAACGGGAGGCGGAAGAAACCGACCTTTTTATTCCCCTTTCTCAATCAGGCGAAGTAAAACCCGCACCGGAATTACCAACTTTTCCGGATATAGATTTCCCGGGGAAAAATCCGGATAAATTTTTAGATTTGTTAAAGGATAACCCTCTTTTTTACGGTGAGGGCAATTTTAAAACTCAGCTCAAAAAAATGTACCGGGATATTTCTCGTTCTTTAAAGGATGTAGAACTGGAAGAAATCCCCGAAAAACTTGAGAAAATTAATTTCCGGATAATTAAGGATGGGGGGGAGAATAAGTTTTTCGGCTATTCCCCCGAGAAAACTCCGGGGCGAAAAAGCGAGTTAACTATCCCGATAATAAAAGGAGATAAACTGGAATTAAAAGAGACAGGGGGTAATTTTTTTGCAGCTCCTGATTTTTTCCAATATTTTGTCCAAACACCCCTTCTACTTGACGAGAAGAAATTTTCTTCTACCGTAATTTTTTTGAGCGCCTCAGCGGCTATTGCCCAGTCCTTCGCGCAAAAATCTTCATTCTTTCCACGGGTTGTTGATTTAAATAGGGAGGAGAATTCTTTCCGGGTAGAATATGCTTTTTTAAACGGAGAGGAGAAAATTACTCAGGCCCTAAAATTCCTGGAGGAAATTTACCCTCCAGAGTTAATTTTTCGTTCTCGTGATGGCGCTGTTCTTCCCAAAGAAACCGGAGTTCGAGAAGCTATATCCCTGTTTTTGGGTTATTTTGTCGGGGTTTTCAGTAAGGCATCCCCTGCAACCAAGGTAGAAAGAGCTTTTTTCCAGGGAGAAACATATATCCCAGCAGGTTTTGAAGAAAAACAAACTGCAAAAAATATTAAGGACTGGCTGGGCCCCCTGCAGCTTCCCGAGAAAGACCTGGGTCTGGTTTTGAAAATTTCCATCCCCGAACGGAAAAAGGATCAATTTGAGCTGGAAGTAGAAATTGAGGATAAAAAAAGTTCTGTACCTCCAGTCTCAGTAAAAGAATTGTATTCGGGAAGAAAAATGGTTCTCGGGCGCCGGGTGGATACAGTACAGAGAGATGTTGCCCGGTATCTGACTCTGGCCTCTGAGCACATGCCCCGTTTAAAGGAGTTTTTGCAAAACAAAGGGGCCCATTCTCTTGGTGTATCTTTGCAAGAAATGGGAGAATTTCTAGCCGGGGCTCGAAATATTTTGGAAATCTTGGGTTTTAGGATCCTTCTCCCAAGTGAATTAAAAAAGTTAATGAACCCGCAGCCCGCATTGACTGCAGGGTCAACTGGAAATATCGAATCCATATTTGATATGGAAAAAGCTCTACAATTTTCCTGGCAGGTTTCACTGGGAGATGAAAAAATTTCCCCCGAAGAATTTAAAAAACTAACCAGAAAAGCTTCGGGTTTGATTCGGTACCGGGATAGTTATTTTTTCATAACCCCTGGCCAGGCTCAATCCATTTTAAAAAAGTTAAATCAGCCTGTTCCGCAATTAAAAAAGATGGACATCTTAAGAGGAGTTTTAACCGGGGAGATAAAAGGCAATCTATTTGTTTCTCCCGAGGAACTTGAACAAAAAATCAGGGAAATGACAAAATACCGCTCTATACAAGTCCCGAAAAAACTGGTAGCCAACTTACGCCCCTATCAAAAAAGGGGATATCGATGGTTGTTTCATAATTTAAAAGCGGGGTTTGGAAGCTGTCTAGCTGATGATATGGGGCTGGGGAAAACCATCCAGGCGATTGCGGTTATTCAACGTCTAAAACAAGAGGGGAGTTTGAAAAAACCGAGTCTGATTATTGCTCCAACGTCTCTCCTGGGTAACTGGGAAAAAGAAACCCAAAAATTTGCCCCTGAGTTAAAAACCAAGATTTATCACGGCAAGGAAAGGCGGCTGGATTTTAAAGGGAATGACCTGGTTCTTACCACCTATCAAATTGCCCAGCGGGAAATTCAAAATTTAAAAAATAAAGGCTGGGAACTGCTCATTCTGGACGAAGCTCAGAATATAAAAAACCCGGCCAGCAAAAGGGCCAGGGCGATAAAATCTATTAGTTCTGGAGGCAGAGTTGCTCTTACAGGAACTCCCGTTGAAAATAGATTGCAAGAACTGTGGAGTATTATGGACTTTTTAAATCCCGGTTTGCTAGGGGGGGAAGAAACATTCCGGAAGGAATTTGCTATCCCGGTGGAAAAATACAGGGATCGAAAGAGCTTAAGTAAACTAAAGATGATTATTTCTCCCTTTTTCCTTCGCCGGGAAAAAACTGACAAAAAGGTTATTTCAGATCTACCGGAAAAAAATGTCCGTAACCAATACTGCTATTTAACAAGTGACCAGGCTGCCCTTTACCAGACAATAGTGGACCGAACCTGGAATACAATTGAGAATTCTGATGGAATGGAAAGGAGGGGCTTGATCTTCAAGCTCTTTACGGCTCTAAAACAGGTTTGCAATCATCCTGTTCAGTACACTAAAACCGGGGAAATTTTACCGGATAAATCCGGGAAATTACAAAAAACTCTGGAATTACTTAAAGATACTCTCCAGAAACAAGAAAAAACCATAATCTTCACCCAATATCGGGAAATGGGGACTTATCTCCAGAGAATAGTAAAAAAAGAACTCCACGAAGAGGTCTCCTTTTTCCACGGGGGCCTGACCACCCAAAAAAGGGAGGCGATGGTTTCTGATTTTCAAAACGGTGCTACTAAAATTTTAATAGTTTCCCTAAGGGCCGGGGGAACAGGAATGAATCTTACAGCAGCCACCAATGTTATTCACTATGACCTGTGGTGGAATCCTGCAGTTGAAAATCAGGCCACTGATCGGACCCATCGCATTGGACAGAAAAAAAACGTTCAGATCAACCGGTTGATTACCCTGGGAACCCTGGAAGAAAAAATAGAAGAACTCCTTCAATCCAAAAAGGAACTTGTTGAAAGCACAATTTCCACCGGGGGAAAATGGATTTCAGAGTTATCCAATATAGAGCTGCGGGAAATTATAGAGCTGGGGAAAGAGGGCATAGCTGACAACAGTTAATGAGTTTTTTAGAGAAAATGGATGTCAAAATTCTCCAGGAACATTTTTTCCCTAACCTGCTTTACCCCTATTGGGGGATAAGATGAAAAGACGAAGGAAGTCCTAAATAAGGGATAGTTTATAACAAGATTGATATTAAATTATTTAGGAAAGGCACCTTGCATTGATACAAAAAAAAATAAATGGTATACTTGAGCTAAGGTGGGGGTTCCAACCCGAGAAACCCCAACAATGAGGTGTTATTCAATGAATGATGAGGGAGTTAAAATGAAAAAAAATATCGACCCTTTAAAATTCCGAAAAATTCAATTCCGGATAGAAGAAAACAAAAAAAATGATAAAAAACAATTGCAGAGTGAAGCATTTGATAAAGCAAAAACAATTGCAACCCTGTTAAAGGAAAAATATAACGTGAAAAATGTCTGGGTTTATGGATCGGTTGTTCAAGGTGATTTTCACCAGCGCTCAGATATTGATATGTTAATTGATGATACCTATAAAGGGTCTTTTTGGGAAATGTATGTTAGAGCTCAAAGAAAAGCAACCCCTTTTCATCTTAGCTTGATAACAGAAAAAGATGCTTTTCCTTCTTTGATTAAGTTTGCAAGGAAAGAGGGTGTCAGGTTATGAATGAAAAAGACTTCTTACTGGTAAAAGCAAAAATGGAAACAGAAATGGAGAATATTAATAATATTGAGCAAGAGCTTAAAGATTATGGGGTTTTCCCCGAATTGAAAACCGACAATATTAGGGGTTTTTCTTTAGATGATAAGGGTAGCCTTAGGATTTTAGGTTCCGCCCTTCATGATTACTACAATGCGGTAGAAAACATATTTAAAACAATAGCCCAAAAAATTGATTCTTCGCTCCCCGAAGGTAGTAATTGGCATAAAGAATTACTGGACCAAATGGTTTTGGAGGTCTATGGAATTAGGCCTAGAGTAACAAGGGCGAGAACAAAAGATCTTTTAGAAGAACTCCTTGCCTTTAGACATGTTTTTCGTAATGTTTATGGTTATAACCTTACCAGGGAAAAGATAGAAGATCTAATTAGGAAACTTCCTGATCTTAGCTCAAATTTGAAAAAAGATCTGGAAAATTTTGAAAAAAAGATGATGGATTTGTTGGAGCTTTAATCCCTTTTTTCCCTTTAGGTTTAACTCAAAGGGGATCAAATTAAGAATATAACTGGACTCAAGGTTTGGAGGGAATTAATGTGACCAAGCGCATTTTAAGGGACGATTCTAACCCATACGGGAAAAAAGTATGGGGTGTTGTGGACAGAGCAGCTGAAAGGGCACCTGAATTTGGGAAAAGAAAAATAGATGAAGCTTTTGATGAAATCAAGCATACCGAAGAAAAATTTCCAAATCAAGATAAAAAACCGAAGGAACATAAATAGAATTTTTCTCAGAAAATTAGAAAAGGTAAAAAAAGCAAGAGCGAGCATAGGAGACACCTAAAAGTTTTGTTTTTGCAAAGTATATTTAAAGCCCGGGAGGCATTACTTCTTTCCCGGGCCTTTTATTTTTCGCCAAACTCAAATTTAA
>SL_5KL_010_SEDDRAFT_10002521_pt1 | contig 10076 bp, 6 predicted proteins | sample SodLakKL_010_SED_FD_9118 | JGI IMG/M metagenome (IMG submission 9118)
ATAAATGGTAACATCATAAATTGGCGGGTTATTCAGGAATACCGGCGGTTCGGTGTCCACGACCGTAACCTCGAATGTACATTCGCTTGTATTGTTGCTTGCATCAGTGACAGACCAGGTGACCTCCGTTGTGCCGACAGGGAACTGTGCTCCTTCCAAGGTGGGTTGGCCGTTGAAATTATTCGTGATGACCAGGTCTTCAAATTCTGTACAGTTGTCGGAGGCCGATGCGAGGTCGAATTCATCTCCTTGTGCTGTATAGAAGCATTGCCCCGGGTCATTAAAATATTCTTCCTGAATGTTTTCCGGGCAGGTGATCTCGGGTGGGATATTGTCGGTTATCGTTACGGTGAACGAGCATTGTGCTGAATTGCCGGACGTGTCGGTAACCGTATAGGTGACCTCGGTTACGCCTGCATAAAATGTTGTATTTCCTATATTCCCGGTACCCGATCCCGTGCTTGCGCCGGTCATCTCCCACTCGATGCTTTCTATTTCGCAGTTGTCGCTGTATAAGGGGTTTGGTGGATTGATATTTCTGTGGCAGCTGCCGCCTTGTGTGTTTTCTTCGATATCGTCCGGGCAGAAGGAAAAGATGGGGGGTTCGTTGTCTTCGACGGTTACCGTGAAGCTGCATACGTCCGTATTGTCGCTGCTGTCGGTGGCTGTCCAGGTAACGGTGGTTTCGCCCTCGTTAAAGATGACCCCGTCCAGGCTCTGGAAGGCACCTGTACCTGTGCCGGTTGTTGCGCCTGAAAGCACATACTGGATGGAAACGACCTCGCAGTTGTCGGTGGCGGTGGCGTCCCAACCGGTACCGCTGTGTGTATAGGTGCATACCCCCGGATCGGTTTCAACAGTCTGGTCTTCGACACAGGTTATCTCCGGGTCTTCGGTGTCGGGTATTACTGCGATTTCTAAATCCTCTGCTATGATCACCACGCAGTCTATATTGTCCGCATCCCTGATCTCTACTGAATATACACCGGCTTCCAGATTTTCAAAGGTATACGGTGTGGCTGGTGTGACGTCAAACCAGTCACCGCCTATTGATGTCTCATATGTGCCATAGCCTCCTGTGGGGTTGCTAACGGTGATTGTACCGTTATCGAAACCGATACAAGTAACATCGTTGTGTTCCACATTGGCAGACAGAACATCCGGCTCGCTGATCTCTAAATTGCCCTCAAGGATGATCACACAATCCGTGTCGTTCTCGTCCCGGATCTGTACATTGTAAACCCCTGCTGTAAGGCCTGTGAAACTTCCAGATGTTTCCCAGTTTACGCCCCCGTCAATGCTGTATTGATAGCTGCCGGAGCCGCCTGAGGGACCGGTGATGTTAATGATTCCGTTATCGCCTTCAAAGCAGGTAACATTTTCGGATTCCACGGTGGCACTCAGTTCATCCGGCTCGGTGATCTCTAAATTGCCCTCAAGGATGATCACACAATCCGTGTCGTTTCCATCCCGGATCTGTACATTATAGGTGCCGGCCTCGAGTTCTTCAAACAAACCGCCTGTTTGCCAGGTTATGCCTCCGTCGATACTGTATTGATAGCTTCCGGAGCCGCCCTCGGGGTCGGTGACGTTGATGCTTCCGTTATCGCCTTCAAAGCAGGTAACATTTTCAGATTCCACGGTGGCACTCAGTTCATCCGGCTCGGTGATCTCCAGATTGCCGTCAAGGGTGATCACGCAATCCGTGTCGTTCTCATCCCGGATCTGTACATTGTAAACCCCTGCTGTAAGGCCTGTGAAACTTCCTGATGTTTCCCAGTTTGCGCCCTCGTCAATGCTGTATTGATAGCTGCCGGAGCCGCCTGAGGGACCGGTGATGTTAATGACTCCGTTGTTGCCTTCAAAGCAGGTGACATTTTCGGATTCCACGGTGGCACTCAGTTCATCCGGCTCGGTGATCTCTAAATTGCCCTCAAGGGTGATCACGCAATCCGTGTCGTTTGCATCCCTGATCTGTACATTATAGGTGCCGGCCTCGAGTTCTTCAAACAAACCGCCTGTTTCCCAGGTTGCGCCACCGTCGATGCTATATTCATAATCTCCGGAGCCGCCCTCGGGGCCGGTGATGTTGATGCTTCCATTATCGCCTTCAAAGCAGGTGACATTTTCGGAATCCACGGTGGCACTCAGTTCATCCGGCTCGGTGATCTCCAGATTGCCGTCAAGGATGATCACGCAATCCGTGTCGTTTTCGTCACGGATCTGTACATTATAGGTGCCAGCCTCGAGTTCTTCAAACAAACCGCCTGTTTGCCAGGTTATGCCCCCGTCGATGCTATATTGATAGCTACCAGAGCCGCCTGAGGGGCTGGTGATGTTAATGTTTCCGTTGTTGCCTTCAAAGCAGGTGACATTTTCGGAATCCACGGTGGCACTCAGTTCATCCGGCTCGGTGATCTCCAGATTGCCGTCAAGGATGATCACGCAATCCGTTTCGTTTGCATCCCGGATCTGTACATTGTAAAACCCTGCTGTAAGGCCGGTGAAATCGCCAGACCCCTGCCATGTGTCTCCACCGTCGATACTGTATTCATAATCGTCGGAGCCACCATCGGGGTCAGTGATGTTAATACTTCCATTATCGCCTTCAAAACAGGTGACATCGGTGTGAGCCACATCGGCGTCAAGCTCACCGGGCTGGGTAATAGTTACCGTTTCCAGTTCGTTGATCAAATTATCGTCATCCCTGATGTGAACAGTGTATGTATTTGGGGAAAGATCTTCAAAGGTATGAGGATCGGTTGTGGTAACTGGGAACCATTCTTCCTCGTTGATGGATACTTCCCAGGGTTCGGTGCCGCCCGTTGGATTGCTAACGGTGATGGTTCCGTCATTGGCATCGAAGCAAGTTACATTGGTGTGCACCACATCGGCATCCAGCTCATCTGACCGGGTAGTTTCCAGGTTATTCACATAGTTAATGCCCGGGTCAAGCTCATTTCCAGTCACCAGGAAATATGCATCGTAACCCGTTGTGACATCTCTCTCAAGATCGCCGGGACATAGGATGACCGAGGTGTCATCCAGGGTGGCTGAATACTTTACATGTGCAAGCAATGGGTCAGAAAAAGAGGCTGAACCCAATAGAATACAGCATAAAAAAACAAAAAACGCCTTGCAAAATACAACGCACTTTCTGCTCAGTACAGCCCGGAAGGGCAAATACACAAGCATTGACTAAAATATTAACAACTACGAACGAACAAAAACCGTAATTTTTGTTATGTAAATTTATACGTTTTTAACAAATAAAGGTTTCTTTTTTAAGTACAAATTTTGTAATCAATTTCTTACAAAATAAAGCGTTTTCTTACAAAAGGAAATAAATTATCCTGTGTCTTTATTATTTGACATTTAATATCAAATTATTTAAAGTTTAGAATTCATATAAATTAAGTAAAATAGTCTGATTAATAATATCTTTATGGTGCAACAGTAAAATAAGTTTAACTTTTTTTATATATAAGCCCACGAAACAGTAAAATAATTACCCCGGCAAAGGCCAAAACCGGAAAAAAAAGCCGGGTAAAGACAGGTTTTCGTTTTCACGCACTTTTTGCGCTGACACGCCTGACAAGTTGATCAAGCCCGGGTTGGCATAAACATGGGATAAACCACCGGTGGCCGGGCGATCGCCTCCAGGGGCAGACCGGCAAATGGCACCCGGGCTATTCAGGAAGCCTGGCAGCCTGTATATGCATCCAGTCGAAATTCCTTTTCCGCCCCAGGCTTATCCACCCTTCCTCCTCCCAGCACTTCCACCATTCGTCGTAATCAGGATGAGCAAACGCTGCCTTGTCGCGCCCCCAGTTTAACCTGTTATGACCGGGGTCAAAATCCAGTGCGATGCCCCAGGCATGCATGGACCACAACCCTCCGTTTCTGACCTTCCTGTCATTATAGCAGCCGCCGAAATGATTCAGCCGCAACCGGGATATTTCATCATCGCCATAAACATCCCTCACTTTTTGAAGTACACGAACCAGGCTTCCGGATACCTTCTCATGGCAGGTCATACGGCGAACCCTTTGTCTCAAATCCCACGATAGTTTCATCTCATACGGCAAGTCAATCATGGTAAGCGCCGTGCCCCTTTCCCCAAAATAATGCTGAAACTCACGGGAGTGCTGCAATGGCCATTTATGTGGATTCGGCACAACGATCTCATCAGGCCTCCACCCTGGCTGCACCTTGCCATACCTCGCCAGGTAGTCAAGTTGTTCAAATGCCCCCTCTGTCATGGGACCCCATAACCCGTCCACAGGCCCGGCATCGATTCCTTGTTCTTTTGCTATGACCTGGATAAACCCTGTCAACTGCCTGGTCTTAGGCCATCTCCGGTTCAATCCCTTTACCCGGGCAAGACCGGCCATGGTTACCGGCCCGGCAATCCCGTCAATTGCCCCGCTATACAATCCCTTATCCTGAAGAAATTTCTGAACAAGTTTGATCCGCTTTTTCATAGGCTTAAAGTTTTATAACTGGTTTATATTTTTTGACAAGAGAGGCAAGATGACTACTTCTTTGTGTATCCTTTCGTGAGCCGGCAGCCAAAAAAATAAACTTTAAAAGTAAAGCATACATGTAAGTTAATAAGAAAATTCGAATAATCCAAATTGTTTTTTTGTTCGTTCACCGGATGTCCACTTTGCTGCAACACCCATAAAATCCAGATTGACAATGGGAAATACCGGAAAAAACATGCGGATCACGCCAAAACGCAGGTTTCGGAAGCCAGGAAAGAAAAACCAGGGAAGATACCAGGTCGTTTTATGGGCAGGCCAGGTATGCTTTTAGAAAATCGATTTTTTTTATACTTTTATATGCAGATTGCCCGGGCTGCAATGCCGGCAGCAAAACGGAAAGGACTATAAAAATGAACCGCAATATCAACAATCCATCTGTCAACAACACATAATCCCTCGTGTATCATGAAGAAACCGATCATTTTTTTACTGTTTTTGCTGTGTCTTTCGATCCTGGCAAAGGCCGGGGGCATCTCGGGCACCGTATATTTCCAGGGTGGCAGGTCAGAAAAATTCCTGGATGCAAAATACATCAAAGGATATTTCCGTAACGACCGGCCTCTTTACAGAACCGGGGATGACAACCGGACCGGCTCCTTGCTGACGCTCTACAACAGCGCTTACCGGTGGGTGTCGTTCAGTGACATCGCCTCCATTGTCATCCAGGAATTCGATTTCGATGAGAAAGGTGACCTCACGAATGTCAGGGTAGAGATACGGCTGAAGAACGGGCGCACGATGCGCAACCGGTACATCGGCCTGGAAACCTTCTTCGTATCCATGGACAGCCCGGTATACGGCACACACGATAAGATCGGCCTTATGTTCAGGGAACGGCTGGAAGACAGAAGCCTCCTGAATATCAGACGAATCGTGTTTGACTGAGGCGGGAATTACATCCCCGCCTGTCCCCTGCCCCGGCGCAGTAAAATTCAATCAAGGGATAGAGGCTCCTGGCAGGCATATTCACAAATGTATTGAAAAGGCAGGTTATAAGCCCGTAAAGCCAGATAGGGGAAGCCCATTTTGTTGCCAGCCACGAATGCCATCATCAATATAAATCACTTCTCCCTGGTAAAACATGGAGAGCGTCTCCACAATTTTGCCGGTGCGCCGGTTTGTTGTACAATACACAACGATAAGCGGCTCATCCGCATGCTGACTGAGCAGATCGTAAAGGTTTTCATCATCCGCATCAATATTGATGGCATGCTGCAGGTGGCCGCCTTCATACATCTCGCGGGTCCGCCCATCTATCACAAGAGCATTTCCTTCTTCAAGCAAATGCAGGTGATTAGCATAAAACTCCATGGAGTCCATACCGGTAACCTGTAAATTGTTTCTGTTACACGCAGTCATAAGCAGGATTAACATTACAACCGATATCCTTACTAAAGTGGTTTTGGGGATAGTCATCAGCATATCATTAAGAGCAATAATAAACGCGGCAAATGTACAATTTTCTGAATAATATGCTGTCAGATCCTGTTTTTGATTCGCTTTCGGACCAATTACAGGGCCCTGGTGCGAAAAAAGGCTAGTCCAGTACCTGTATTTTACGCGTGATAGCCCCCTTATCAGTTGTTACCCGGAGAAAATACATGCCGGCTTTCACGTTGCTGACCTCAATCTGGTAGTGCATGCTGCCAGGTGCCACGGAGTAAATCGTTTCACCAACCAGGTTAACCAGGCGTACTTCCTCAAGCTGAACACCAGATTCGATATGCAGCAATTCCCTGGCAGGGTTAGGAAATACTTCAAGTGTTATCGCATCAGGTGTTTTAACCTGCACATCATCCGGCTCCATGGTGACCTCAACCAAAATATCAGGATAGACATACACCTCTCCTTCCACGGTATGATACATGTCGTGTTCCACTTTGTAATCATAGTACTGGAATGCCTCGATATCCGGGATCTGGTACACTCCCGGGTCGTAAGCGACCCCGTCAAACGTAATAACCGCGCCGGGTATGGTATTTCCTGTATCATCGCTGATCTCAAAGCTTACTGTAACAGGAAAGGGTCCGGGGATATCCACCGGCCCGAAGTTATCATAGACATCCATATCCCCGTAAACGCTTATCTCCCGGTTCGGGTCACCCTCCCATTCGCCGCCTTCCCAGCCTTCGCCAAGGAAGTCTGAAAAATACTTGTATTCGTATACTCCTTCCTCAAGCTCGAATGTCTTGCTGTATTCCATGATATCCGACCCGGTATGTTCCATGATAAGTTCCTCGTCCGTTCCGGGCTCGGCCCAGCCGGTCATGTCGCCGGTAATGAAAATATGGTGTTCGTTGGGGTCAAACCCTACGAGCTGGCCAAAATCGATGGCATCTTCCAGATTGACATAAAAAACCACCGTAAAAAGTTCCGGGGCTTCAACTTCAGCATGTACCGTATATATGCGTTCCTCCCCATGGAAAGCTGTAACGGCATAGTCAAACGGCTCCGACAAGTCCACGGACTCCCCTGAGGCCGGTTCACTTACTGCAAATGCAGATTTCTGCAGAGTAGGAATAATATTGGTCACATCAGCACTGGAAGGCAATTCCAGGTGGATCACTCCATCATCGTGATTGATATCTCCCTCAACATCATCATCCAGGCCTTCGTTATGCTGGGCTTCAACAACAAAAGATTCGATCCTGTTACCAGGTACCCAAAGGGGTAAAAAGGTCACCGGACCCAGGCTTGGATCGTCGTCCTGATCAACGATATAACCAGCAGCCTCATCTTCATCATCGGTTCCCCAGTAATTGTGTTGGGCAAAAATCGACTCCGGGGTATTGTTATACAATCCAAAAACGGTTCCCGTGTTTTCGTTATCTTCAATCACATTGTAACCGGTAAGGTCATTGCCTTCTTCGCCAAGGTTTGGCTGTGCGTTGTTCTGTATGGTAACGCCCCACAGGTTACCCCGTATGATGTTGTTTTTCACATACGCCTGGTTGGTTGCACCCCCCATGAAGTTCAGTCCGCTTCCTCCCAGGTTTGGCTGCCCCTGGATGTTATTGTCAATAAAGTGGTTGTGACGAATGATGCTCGTGATCTGGCTTCCCAGACCAGCATACCCGTAGCGGTTGTCAACCACATAATTATCTTCTATAAGTGCAACGGTATGCCCCACCGACATCAGGTTGGCCACGGCGATGCCTCCGGCCATGTCGTGCTCGCCCTCAATGTAGTTCCCGATGATCTTCAAGGTGTCCGCACCACCGGGCCCCATATTGATCTGGGGGCGATTGGTGTTTGCCGTTCCGTTGCGGATGAACTGGTTGTTCAGGATCTGCGGGGACGTCTGGATGTTGGCACCGCTTCCAATAGCCGATCCGGCATTTTCGAGGAAAAGACAATCTTTGATCACCGGATGGGAACTGTGGAGGTTTATGGCGGCGCTGGTATTCGACATGTCAAAGTAACGTATGGTGCAGTTTTCAAACACCATGTCGGTATCAATAAGCTGAATCCCGCCTGCATATTCTACTGTGGCATTCCTCATTACGGTATGATCCGCAGCACCGTCGAAACGAAAGCCCTGGAAACGGTTTGCTGTATTGATAGCAGTAAATAGCACCTCTTCAGGAGGGTCGACGGTCAAAGCGCCTTCAATAACAATACGAATGCCCCCGGCAATTTCTACAATGATGTCGTCAGTGATCTCCAGTTCGTCGTTTTCGGAAATGGTGAGTTCCTGGTGAACCCGGTATACACCGTCATCTTCGGTTACCGTGCCTCCGCTGAGGCTCACAAGATCGTCCATGTCATAGGTTTGCCCGTCTCCCGGGGTGCTGTATTGTGCCCGGGCTGTCAAAGAAAAAACAAGCAAAAGGGTGAAGGTAAAAAGTGTTTTCATGTGAATATTATTTTTCAACTAATTGTTGTTGAGGTGTTTATGTTCTTCTCAAAAGTTCATGGGTTGTGTTGCAACTGTCAAAATGTCAAATTGTCGAAATGTCGAAACGTCCCAATAATCATCCCCTGTGTGTCAAAATCCTTTTCCTGAATGGTCGGGATTTTCAACATGGGTGTTTAATGCTTTCAAATTTAGGGAAAATTCAATTAACCCATCAATCAGGTATTCAAAAGCAAGGGGCTGCTTAGTGGTTTAAGCAGCCCCTTTCTTTTGTGCCCATTGATCTTTTTACGAAATGTCAATCTGTTTCGGCGGTTTGCGCTTTGCTTCTTCACGTTTGGGGATGGAAATCAATAAGATTCCATCTTTGTGAGTAGCTTTGATCTTTTCGGCATCAACCGCTTCGGGTAAGGTGAAAGAACGGTTAAAGGATGAATAGCTGAATTCCCTGCGCATGTAGCGACCTTCTTCGTCCTTCTTCTCGTCTTTGTGCTCTTTCTCAGACGAAATGGTCAATACATTGTTTTCGAGGTTTACGTTAAAATCCTTTTTGTCCAATCCGGGAGCAGCCACTTCAATCTGGAATTCATCATCGGTCTCCTTCACGTTTACAGCGGGTGTGCTGATTCCCGGACTGTCAGAGAATACACTGTCCATCCAGTCTTTGCCGAAAAATTCATCAATGAAACTGGGCACATTACCACGAGTTCTTCTTAGCATTGGTAACATAAGACAACCCTCCTTTCTTTACTTTTTTAGTTTAACTTAAACGCTTCACCCTACCCTGTTCAAAGGGTGTGCCATTACAGAATACCTGCAAATCAATTTAAAAAACTGCGTCATTATGTCGCATATTTTCAAATTTTAAAGCAAAATACTGTCTTTTTGTCATCTTTTATTGGACGGAACGCACTTTTTACATCGATACCGTTGTTTTGGATACCTTTGTAGGATACACGGAGAAAGGGAGTTAATTATATTTTAACCGATTTTTTAGGATGGTACACGAAAATGGCATAATACCGGAGCATATCATAAGGCCGGAGGTGAGAACTTTTTCAACAGGTATGGAAAAAATTCCCCCCGGAACTGCTTTTGAAAAAATCCGGCAGCTTCTTGAGTACGGATATGATATTCAGCTGAGCCATACGTATGGGTTTGCCATGTCGTTTTATTCGTGGCTGAAGAAACGTATGCAGGAAAAATACCCGGTAAGCGACTATCCTTCATCGCGTGAGCACCGCCTTAAATTGCATCAATACCAGTCAAAAATCTGGATACGGATCAAAGACCATACTCCAGACCTGGGAAAAGCGCCCGGCAATGCCTGGTTAGAGGAGTTCTACCCGTCCATGGACGACTTTTTCATCAGGTTTTCCGATTTCCTGGGCATGAACGGCGCCAGGCAATGGTACGAGAAAGGCATCCGCTACAAGGTCCTGACCCATCCTCTTCATCCTTTTTACGGGGTATATTTCCCCACAAGAGAAAGCCATCTTCAGCTTTTCGACAGCTGGATGGAACAGGCTGAGGCTTTTTCCCGTGCCGCAGATATTGGCACAGGCTGCGGCGTGCTCTCCTTCATAATGCACAAGCACGGCCTGCAGGAGATACATGCAACAGACATCAACCCCAACGCCATTTACAGCGTCAGGGAGGAAATACAACGGCTT
>SL_5KL_010_SEDDRAFT_10002522_pt1 | contig 10074 bp, 1 predicted proteins | sample SodLakKL_010_SED_FD_9118 | JGI IMG/M metagenome (IMG submission 9118)
CCGTCAGCCGGTAGTAACGACATGGCGGCGCGTCGGGATACTCGATAGCCTGGATGTAGGACTCCTCCTCACGCCCAGTCGGTCCCGCCGCCTAATGAAATAGGAGTACTCGAGGGAGATGATAGAGCTGGCCTTCAAGGTATAGCGTCTTGGGATATCCAGCCCCTGCGTTTTGCCAATCACACACTACAAGTAATCGTGCAACCAAGGAATAGCCGCACCCTCTGTTCGGGAGTCGCGGTCAATAGGCAGCACAGCTCTATGGAGTTCGCAGGTAATCCGAGGGGCCGAAGCAACAGCCTCGACCCCTTCCTATATCTGACCACGCTATCTGTGTCAGCGCCCTCTGCCTGGTTCTATCACCCTGATCGTGTCGGTGCCCATGAACGGAGTGCCGTCAACTTCTCCGGTGATGGTTACTTCAACTGATCCCTTAGCCTATCAATAATGCTCTCTACAAGACGAAGCACCTCATCCTTTGAGAGCTGCAGCGGGCTCTCTACACTGTAATCGTCAACTAGCCATTTCTGAAATCCGTCCTTTATGCTCCGCTCCAGCACGTTGACTGCAGCCCTGAGTTGACCTCTCTCGATCATCCCTTCTACTGCGTCGATTCGCCTGTGGAGAGCATTGCGACGCTGATCAGGATTGTTGACAAAACCTTGGTCTGGGATAGAATCTACAGCGTTGCGCAGCGTCTCAGTGTTGGGGTTGATCTCGATCAAAGTCTGTCCAAGGTGCTGAATCTGAAGCTGTGCAGTGTTCTCAACGTAGGGAACAGTAAGAGCGAAGGCGGCGTAATCCGTTTCAATGATCCCCAAGGGATTAACGTTCATCTCGAATGCGGTATGAAACGGAATGTCGGTTAGTATCAGCCCATCAGCATCCAGAATCTGAGCCGAGTAGTCTCCTGGTGTGGTATGCTCAAGCATGCCTCCCTCTACCATGTAAAGCTTGCCAATCTCAACTGTGCCTTCTCTGGATATTATGCCGGTGACCAGAAGAACATCGGATTCCATTTCAACTGCTCCATGTCGACCAGGGTTGAATCTGCTGAATAGGTCAGCATAGTCTACATCGGCTACCCATATCGGTCGGTAATCGTATTTTGCTGTATGGCTCAAACTCCGGTAAGCACCAGCATAACCCATAAAACTAGCACCGTTCACAATCTCCGTTCTCTCCTGCACCCAGAAACCATCAGCCCGAAACCCAGGTTCCACGACATCATACTGCTCCTCATCGGTCCATAACCCAAACACGTGTCCGACTTCATGGGCAACTGCTGTCCAATAGCCGACTTCAACGAGAGCTGAAGCGACACCCTTGACTGTCACCCCCTTGGCATTTGGCATGAGGTGATATGTGAAGTAGTCGTCAGGTACAATGCCTGTAGATACGTCGGCCTTCCCCAGTGTTCTAAGCTTACCTTCGGTCCATATAGCTGTTGCATCCAGGATAATCCCGGAGATTTGGTAAGGACTCCCAATGCCCCACGGAAGCGTCGCTACATGATTGGTGAGTTGACCTTCGGCTAATGGGTAAGTAGCGTAAACGAAATCACCACTGCGGTCAGCGGTCTCTTCATACAACTCCACATCTATCGGGCCATAGCCAATGAGGGTCGCGGGCATATTTATCGCAGTATAGTACAGGTATAGAGAGTCTGTCTGCCTGACCACCACATCGATGGAGTCTTGGTTATTGGATTCATCGGCTTCTCTGATGTTGTTGTCCGGATCCACGACAGCGCTCATTGTCTGAGCGCCGACTCCGATAGGAGAGGCTGGATAGAAGTCCATCTGTCCATTATCTGTCCTCAACTCGCTAATAGTCGAGCTCTGCATGTAGTCAATGCCGTCGAATGTCAGCTGCACTTCTACAGGGGTATCCTCGGGCAATCCCTCGTAGTCTTCCATTCCTACATAGACCCGAACCATAGTCGCCTTTCCCGCAACCAAGTCCGTTCTTCCGTCATTGTTTACATCAGAATTCCATACTACTTGAACAGGCTTGATCTCATCTATCCAAAAGTCAGGCAACATGGCAAGCCTGAATGACGCCTTCGTATCATCATACTCCCATCCACTCACCGCGCCCTGGTTGTCCGTGGCAAAGAGGCCGAAATCGATCGCGTCCTCCACCTCAGGCCAGTCTTCATTCAGAGTGAAATGCCAGTTCAGGTCATATCCAGTTGGGTACATCGGCACACTCGAGCCAGTCACAGTAACGTAGTCTTCGCCAAGTTCGCCTGCCCATGTCCAGAACTCGTCCGTAGCTCGGTTCCACATAAGAGTCAATGGCTTGGTGGGGTGGTTCAGGCGCAGATAGCAGTATTTCAGGTCTTCCATGCCATCCGGGTCGTGGTATGCTGCTGTCACAGTGTACTGGATGCCTGGATGCATTGTCTTAGGCCGGACACTCATGCTTTCAACCAAAGCAAATGGAGGATTGTTGTCCAGGTCCTCCTCAAAATTGGCAGTAACATAGTAGTGAGCGTCGACGGTTATGGTCGTTGTAGCGGAGTTGACATCGGCAATCGTGCCCACAGTCCCACTCCAGTTCACAAACCTGTAGCCGCTAGTTGGGGCTGCTACCAGCTCGACCACTGTCCCGTCAGCATAGCCGAAACCGCCCTCGCCAGGCGTAATCACCGAACCTCCATCGGTGCTGCAGACCCATACTTCACGGTAGTCGGGTCGTCCTATGACTGGCGGAGGACCGAACATAGCGGTAATCGCGTAGTCTCCATTCATGGTGATCGTCGTTGACGGGTCATCGATGCTAGCAACAGTGTCTACGTCGCCACTCCATCCGACAAAGTCGTGGTTGCACCACTCAACTGCTGCGATCAAGCTAACTACAGTGCCAGCGTCATAGGTGAAAGTACTCTCGCCGGGAGTCATCACGGATCCCCCATCCCAACTGGATATAGTGAGTTCATATTGTACGCCAGGTATATCGCTCGGGTCCGCCCAGCTCAAGAACGGATAGGTCTGCCCATCAACGATGTTCCAGGTGTAGTCAGGATCGATCTCGCCGCCAAGCACGGCGACTATTGGCCACTCAACGGCCAAGAACGTCGTTATGTCCTGCATCTGCGCTGTGGTCTTGCCCGTGCCGCCATCGCTCTCTGTCATGCCGGAGGTTTCCATGTCCCAAAAGGACCAGCTTACGCCACCCTCATCGTTCCATCCGACGAGACCACCGAGGGATGAATCACCAGTGACGCTGCCTGTGGAATATGACCTATACACGTACCCCAAGTAGTAGTCCACACAGTGTTCATCCCAACAGATCTTGCCGTTATAGCCGCACAGGCCTCCAGTAATCAGCTCCCCTGTCACGTCCCCAGTTGCATATGAGTCCCCTACGGGACCTGCATTCTCCCCCACGAGGCCCCCGACACGTTCTTGGCCAGTCACGCTCCCTGTGGAATATGACATCTTCACCCATGCGCCAGGAACGGCAAGCGGGTAGTCGTAGTTGCCGCCAGCCAGACCCCCTACACAGCAGACGCCAGATACGTCTCCGCTGGAGTGGCAGCGCTGCACCCTTCCGCCATTCATTCCTATGAGCCCACCAACATGCCGCTCACCAGTCACACTGCAATTCGCATTGGAGTCGTGGACAACCGCCCAGGGGGCGAGATAACCAATCAGACCGCCCACCTCGTCCGAGCCAGTCACACTGCCGGTGGAGTGTGAGTCCCTGACCCCACCAGACCAGAAAACTCCTATCAGACCACCAACCAAAGCTACTCCGGTGACGGTGCCGCTGAAGTGGGAATCACTGACAAGGCCGACAGCGCTCCCCGCCAACCCCCCGACGCTCTCAGATCCCATAACGCTACCCGTGGAATATGAGTTGCTTACAGTGCCGTGATGATTCCTCCCCACCAGACCACCAACACGGTCACGGCCAGTCACTGCGGCGTCTGCGACGCCAACATTCTCGATAGTTCCCCAAAGATCCAAGTGCCCAAGTTGGCCGAACAGCCCAACACCATCTTCCTCAGGACGGTGGATGAAGAGATGCCTTATCCCATATCCCTGCCCGTCAAAGCTACCAACGAACGGGTCATCATCGGTTCCTATGGGCTCCCAGCCCTTTCCATCGTTGGCATCTGGCCCCGCCAACTTCGCATAGCCTGCAGTCGTGGAATCGAGGTTTGTCACAAGAACATAGTCGCCGCTCAGGTTGTCTCTAATGGCATTCAGGCCATACCAGTCCCATATCTCTGTTGGTGGCGATGCTGTCTCAAGCAGGTTCCACTTGGCAAGCTCGACCTCAGCACCCGCGGCAACTACTGTGCCGTCCCCTTTGAGCCCTAGTGTGCACCAGCCGCCTGCAGCGACCTGTATGATGTCCATCCATCCATCAACATTGCATTGCCCGTAAGAGTCATAGCCTGTGGCCACCACGGTGCCGTCTGACTTGAGCCCCACCGTGTGCCAGTGACCGGCAGCGATATCGGTAATGTCAGTCCAGTCTGCTACATCCAGTTGCCCGTAGACGTCATAACCGACGGCAACAACAGTACCGTTGGATCTGAGCCCTACAGTATGTCCGCGGGTAGCTCCATTTGGCACATCATCAATCTCCAGACCTCCTGCGGCAAGCTTCACAATGTCAGTCCAGTCCTGAACATTGCACTCCCCATGTAGGTTGCTTCCCGCGGCAAGCACAGCGCCGTTGGACTTGAGCCCCACCGCGTGATCCTCACCCGCTGCCACTTGGACAATGTCTGTCCATTCTTCGATGATGGGCCATTCGCCTCCCAACCAGTCACCCCAATCATCTGCATCCACCCCTGCGGCAACCACAGTGCCATCTGACTTAAGTCCTACCGTGTGTGTAAGGCCGCCTGCAACCTGGATGATATCCGTCCAATCCTCGACATGCCATGCGTGGTCAGGCCCCGCTGCGACTGCAGTGCCGTCGGATCTAACCGCCACCGTGTGAGAATAGCCTGCAGCGATCCCTACTATGTCTGTCCAGGTGTCCACATCGCACTGCCCCCGAGCGTTACTTCCCACCGCAACCACTGTGCCATCGGACTTCAGCCCTAACGTGTGACCACTTCCTGCAGACACCTGGATGATGTCCGTCCAAGTGCCGACATCACACTGCCCACTGAAGACCCCTCCAACAGCGACCACCGTACCGTCCGATTTGAGTCCTACGATGTGGGTCCCGCCTGCAGCGACTTGAGTGATCTCAGTCCAGTCGCCAACATCTCGTGTTCCAACGTATTCAGATCCTGCAGCGATCACAGTCCCATCGCACATGAGTCCCACCGTGCTGGACCTGCCTGCGGCTATCTGTACTATGTCTGTCCAGGTATCGACATCGCACTGCCCCCAACTGTTCCGTCCCACTGCAACGACGGTTCCATTTGACTTGAGTCCTACCGTGTGTTCCAAGCCTGCTGAAAGCTGAACGATGTCCGTCCAGCCACTAGCATTCAGTTCACTAGCAGTGTAACCGATCGCAACCACTGTCCCGTCGGACTTGAGTCCAACCGTATGGGAATGACCTGCTACGACCTGCATGATGTCAGTCCACCCTCCAACATCACACTGTCCTACGTTGTTGTTCCCTGTGGCAACTACAGTGCCGTCTGATTTGAGGCCCGCCGTGTGCCCACCCCCCGCGGTGACCTGGATAATGTCCGTCCAGATGTCGACATCGCACTGCCCGTGGTGATTCCATCCCACTGCAACCACCGTGCCATCAGACTTGAGCCCTACCGTATGATACGAGCCCGCAGCGACCTGTATGATGTCCGTCCAAGTGCCGACGTCACACTGCCCATATTCGTTGTTCCCCAACGCTACAACTGTGCCATCGAACATCAGTCCCAGTATGTGACGATGGCCTGCCGCGACCATGGGCAGGTATTCCGGCTCCTCCTCGCCCTCCTCCTCAAAAACGGCCGTGATGTAGTAGGTGCTGTCCATGGTGATGGTCGTTGAGGCCGCGTTGACATCGGCGACTGTCTCCACAGTACCGGTCCAGTTCACAAACCGGTAGCCGCTGTCGGGGGTCGCTACGAGATCCTCCACTGCCCCAATCTCGGTTTGAACTTCACCTTCATAGGGTGTGGTCACCGAACCTCCATCGGTGCTACAGATCCACACGGAAACCCAGGGGAATATGCCTACACTCCCCGGATGATCAAAACTCGCCGAAATGGAGTAGTCTCCATTCATAATAATCGTGGTCGCGGCATCATAGACATCGTCCAGGGTGTCCACATCACCTGTCCATTGGTAGAAAAGCCAGCTGCACCAGTCGACTTCCGCCACTAAATCGACTACCGCGCCAGAATCGTAGGTGAATGTCCCCTCGCCAGGGGTCGTGACAAAACCAGCATCTCTGCTGGAGATGGTCAGGGTGTACTGCCCTGTCGGAACCTCCTCGAAGTTGGCCATTATCGAATTGTTGGCATCCATGGTGATCGTAGTTGACGCTGAGCTGACATCAGCTATAGTGCCCACATCCCCCGTCCAGTTAACGAACCGGTAACCGCTGTCTGGTGTTGCCACGAGGTCAACCACTTCAGGCTCCCATGTCGGCTCACTGAGATCGTACCAAAAAATTCCCTCTCCCGGAGTCGTTACTGAGCCGCCTTCTGTGCTCGTGATCATCAGCCACAGATCCTCACCCCAGCTCGGTGGAGAGTCAAAGCTGGCGGTGATCGTATAATCCCCATTCATTGTAATGGTCGTTGATGGATCAGACACGTCGGCAATCGTGTCAACATCGCCTGTCCAGCCAGTGAACACCGACCCCTCATACGCTTCCGCCACTAAATCGACCACGGCCCCCTCCTCGTAGCTGAAAGTGCCTTCGCCAGGGATGGTCACCTCACCCGCGGTTGTGCTGGAGATGGTCAGGGTATGTGCATCTGGCGGAAGCTTCGCGAAGTTGGCCCTGATCGAATGGTTGCCTTCGATGGTTATCGTGCTCACAGCCTCATCCAGATGGGAAACCGTTTCGACATCTCCGGTCCAGTCGACAAACTGATAACCATCGTTGGGTTCGGCGATTAACCTCTCGATATCGCCTGCCCAATAGGTGAACGTCCCTTCTCCAGGTGCTGTTACACGTCCTCCCTCTGTGCTTGAGACGGTGAGGTCGTACTCCACAGCCGGCCACCACTCGATTAGCAGCTTCAGCCTGGCAGAATCAGCTCCTTGCGCATATGGGAACAAGTACAGTCGAACCGCTGGTTCGGTCCGCAGTCGCTCGGCGCAATAACGCGTCCCTTCATACTGATACCCAACCTCAGCTCTGGAGTACACTACGACTCCACCTCCACTATCAGCTTCCAGCACATAGACACTGAATGTCGCCAGTCCCCCTGACTCAGGCTCAAAGTACATGAAGGGTAATGTGAGCGGCTCCACTTCAATGGACAGTTCAACACTCCCTGAGTGGCGAAAATCGAGCTGATGTCCTGGAGCAGTCAAGTACTCGAGGTCGGGGATAATGGTACCTCTGTCTCCAATATGCCGCGCAAATGCATGGGGTTGCTCTCGGTACAGATGAGTAAGCTCCGTCGCTGGGGTGTAGTTTGAGTTGATGAACCCCACAACGTCTCCTGCCACCCAATGCCCAGCCTCAACCGCGAAATCGATCAGCACATCATAGTCGTACTCTGCGCCTGACCATGGGAATGGCTCGCGATACGGATTACCCAAGGCATCGTACTTTTGGAACACGTTGCCTGCGCCCAGCCTTTCGCGGGCCTGTTGGTCCGGCTCGAAATAATAGGCAATCCAGTCTGCTGAAGACTCCAGCCACCATCCAGCCTGGAAAGTGCCCTGCATCGTATGAACTGTCTCATGGTTGATGACGTAGTTGAGCCGATGACCATTACGAATGTCGAGTCCGCGTTTCACGAAGAAACCTGGAAACCCAGGGATAGTCTGGCCATCACCGCGACCTGCCAGTGGACTAACAGATACGGTTATCTTGTCCCACGTATCAAGTCCCGCCTCAGTGTATGCTCTCTGTATACTATCCGCATACCGAAGTGCAGTGATCGCGTAGTCCACCATCTCATCGCTTGTCCCATAAGTCCGGTCGACAACAACATCGGCTCGCGACCCGTAACACGTGATCCGAAACCACCGAGTTACACAGACTATTGCAGGTTCGTCTGTCTGTATCTGACGCGAACACGCGCAGAGCGCAGGATTGCTCTCATGCGTATCCGAGACAGCTGCATACCCTATTGAGATATTCATGCCATGGAACCCGAAGCCCTGCGTAGGCGGGAACGCCTCCTCGTGTTCTTGTATGGCAGCCCGGCCTGGAAAGTAGACCGCATCAGAGACTATCACCGTCTCTGATGCTTCATCCACAAGCGCGTCAACGAAGTGCACGTAAGTCTTACCTTCCACGTTTGTTGATCTGATCACGCGAACCTGGTCGGCTGGAATCGACGGTTCATAGGGAATCTCCAACGTAATCCCGCGCTGCCGATCAAGCACCATGTCTGTCTCAAGAAAATAGAAATCCGAGATCAGCCAAGCATCCGGGTCTTCCTCGATGCTGGTAGGGAGCTCACCAACGGCTGACCTGCGGCTGAAGGAAAACGACACACCTTCATCAAAAGTGTCTGGCGGCATCGTCACACCTGCCCCATCATTAAGCTGGATCTGGCCGCCTTGAGAGCCAACAAGCTCGCTTTGCTCCTCGACGGTGGTGTATGTCGTGGCGTCGGGTTCGGCCTCTTCATCCACAAAGTTGGCGGTGATCTCGTAGCTGCCGTTCATGGTAATCGTAGTTGAGACAGCGTCCACATCAGCGACTGTACCTACATCGCCCGTCCAGTTCACGAACTGGTAGCCCTCGTCCGCGTTCGCCACCAGGTCAACCACTGTGCCAGCGAGGTGTATGAAAGCCCCTTCGCCTGGTTCGGTCACCGACCCTCCCTCTGTGATGGCTACTGTCAGGGTATGCGTCACCAACACGAAGTGGCCAAAAAACATCGCCCAATTTCCCCGCTCGACGAAGCGTTCACCGTCGCCCCAAGCACCCTCTTTGCCCTCGTCGGCATGGTAAACGACTGCCCGGGCCCCGAGAAAGATTTGATCGTCAGGTCCCACACCGTCGGTGATTTCACCAAGGGGGATCACGTAGGTGAACTTGTCGTCCACCGTGGGGTCGTGGACCGCTTTGTGAGGGAACTGGCCCGGCACGGGGTTTCCGGCGGGGTTCTGCCAGCCGTATTCCAGCCACTCTTCACCACCAGGTTCGTCTGCCGATACTGCCAGGTGCGTCTCCATCAGCATCCACCCGTCGGCGGTCGCATAGGTGACCGAAAGGTGCTCGCCATCGTTAGATACGTGGACATGGCCGGCCACTATGTGTTGCCCGGCGATCAGGTCGACCAGCGTTCCAGTATCATAGTTGGAAGCCCTCTCGCCATGAGCGGTTGCTGAGCCTTCGGCCGCGTCGGCGAGGCCGAGGTTGTACGGCATATAGCCCACCATCCCCACCGCCAAGGCCAGCACAATCAAGCAGATGCCAACCCTATTCAGAAAGAAACCACCTCTCGAACGAATTGTTGTCCTCATGATTCACCTCCAAATCTTCGGATAATCGCCCAGTCGATTGGGCCAACTACACTTGTTGACAATGGCAGGTTGCCAAACGGAGAGTTGTGCTTGTTGTCGGAGGCAGTACAAGCGGAGCACACACATCTGCAGGTGCTCTGCTGGACACTGTCTGGACTGCGGCAATCCCCTGACACGCCCGCTTGATCTTTCATGTTATGCTTTATCGGGAACCGGTGTTATTGTACCATAGCACCAACAGTATACTGTCAATAACCTTTACTTAACTTTTGCTACCAAACTCCGCGTTCGGCCAGTGGGACTCGCAGGGCAAGAGACGATGTCAACCAACACGTTGACTGCCGCCAGCGAGGGACAGGCGTTTCAGCCAGCCACAGCCCGGACTGCACATAATGGGCTATTGTTCAGCATCGGTTTCCGTGCGACTGGCCAGCTCTGCCCTGCTTCTCCCCGGCTACCATCTCAATCTCAGTTAAGAGCT
>SL_5KL_010_SEDDRAFT_10002523_pt1 | contig 10071 bp, 9 predicted proteins | sample SodLakKL_010_SED_FD_9118 | JGI IMG/M metagenome (IMG submission 9118)
GAACCCGGCGGCCCCCTCGGGGTCGAAGCCCTGGCGGCCCAGCCGGTGCCCGGTGATCCGGCGCATGGTGCGGGAGTCGTCCAGGACCAGGATCCGCGTCCGCTCCGGGGCCTCACCGGCGGGCTTCTCCGGCGCCGACGCACCGGGCATCGGCAGGCGCAGGGTGAAACGGGTGCCGGCGCCCGGCGCGCTGTGCATCTCCAGCGTACCGCCGAGCTCATGCACCGCGCCGGCCACCTCGTCCATGCCCATGCCGGCGCCCGGATCGCCCTCGGGTCCGAGGGTGGAGACGCCCGGCAGACAGATCAGACTCAACGCCTCATCGTCATTGAGCGCCGCCGTGGGCTCGTTGGGGTCGTAATCCGAGACCTGCCGCTGCAGCGCCTCGGTATCCAGTCCGGCGCCATCGTCACTGACCACCAGCAGCGCCTCGTCCTGACCATGGCGCAGGCTCAGCCCCACCCGGCCGACTTCCGGCTTGCCGGCGGCGCTGCGCGCCTCGGGCGGCTCGATGCCGTGGCGCACGGCATTGCGCAGCAGCTGCTCCAGCGCCGGCTCCAGGGCCGGCAGGTGGGCGGCTGGAAGGGGGCGCGACGCCCCCTCGACGACCAGCTCGACGCGCCGCCCGCACTCTCCGGCCGTGGCGTGCATCAGGCGGTCGAGGGCGTCGATGTGCGACTCCAGGGTGGCGAGTTCGGGGGGCGGCGCGGGGCCCGCCCCGGCGTCCGCGGCCGGCTCGGCCTCGGGGATCGGCTCGGGGCCCGCCGGCGGCTCGGGCTCGGCATCCTCCGCTGCGGGTTCCGCCAGCTCCGCGGCCAGGGCGTCTCCTAGCACCTCGGCTCCGGGGCCGCTCTGCAGTTCCCAGGCATCGGCGTCGTCCGGCGTCTCCTCCTCGGCCCACAGCGTCTCGTAGTCGTAGGCGTCGGCGCCGGCCCGCGGCCCGTTGTCGGCACCCAGCACCTCGCGGCGCAGCACGCCGACGCTGTCGGCAAGCTGCTCCAGGCCATGGCGCAGACGCTCGCCGGTCTCTGCCGTGGTGCCGTCGGCCAGCGCGGTGGCCACCTCGCCCTCGAGATCGTGGCAGCGGGTGAAGAATTCGGTAAGCCCGGCGAAGCGCGCGCCCCCCTTGAGGGTGTGCAGGATGCGCTGGATGGCCAGTCCGGCCTCGGGGTCGCCAGCACGCCAGCGCTGCAGGGCGGCACCGATCTGCGAGAGCGCCGGCCCCACCTCGGCGTAGAACAGCGCCTGCAGATCCACGTCACTGCGCACCAGCGCCCCCGCCCCCGCGCCCGCCTCGCCCTCGGCGGGTGCCGGCATGGCCAGGGTGGCCCCGGGCAGGCGCCGGGCAGCGGCCTGTACCTGGGCCACCCGGCCGCTGCCCGGCGCCTCGGTCAGGGGCTGGAGCAGGGCCTCGACCATGCTTGGCTCCGGCAACCCACCGCCGACACCCTGCTCGAGCAGACGGCGCAGCTCGCGGTCGTAGGCGGCAATGGCCCGCTTCTGCTCCGGCTCCAGGTCGTCGCCCCGCTCGAGCAGGTCGAGCACGGCCAGCGCGCTCCAGCAGGCGCTGCCGGCGGCGCTGTCGCCCAGGGTGGTCTCCAGCGCCTCGAGGACGTCGCGCAGCTGGCCCAGCGCCCGGCGCTCATCACCGCGGATGAGCTCCAGGAGCCCACGCTGATAGGCCAGGCGGCTGGCGCGGGCCACCTGCACGGCCTCGTCCCCTGCCTGCGGCGGCGCCGGATCGACGCACTGGCGCAGCAGCGCCAGGCTGTCGTAGCGCGGCCGCCCCCGGGCGCGGCGCAGGCCATCGATCAGGCTGGCCAGCTCAGCCACCGGGTCCTCGGCCCGCACGGCGATCCGCTCGATCGCCCGCGGCAGGCGTAGCACGGCGTCCATCAGCGCCGCGCGCAGGGGCTGGACCTCCAGCACGGCATCCGCCGCGCCCTGATAAGCGCGCTCGAGATCGCCGGCGGCGGCACGCAGCTCGGCACTGAGGTGCTCGAGCTCGCGCACACCGACGAACAGGAATCCGCCGTGCAGGCGCTGAAGCTCGCCGTGGAGTGCGGTCAGGGCGCCGGGCTCGTCACCGACCTCCTGCAGACGCACGGCGGCAGCGCTGACACTGTCGCGCAGCTCGGGGAGCAGGCGGGTCAGTTCGCGCCGGGGGTCGACGCCGACGGGCTTGGTTCGTCGCTCATCCATGGGTTGGTTACAATGCCACAAACCACTCAGCTGCCGTGAATCTGCCCATGAGCGCCCGACTCGGCGTGGTGATGGATCCCATCGCCGCCATCAAGCCCCGCAAAGACTCCACCCTCGCCCTCCTGCTCGAAGCCCAGCGCCGCGGCTACGAGCTCTGGTACTTCCTGGCCACCGACCTCTACGCCGACGCCGGCATCGCCTGCGGCCGCGGGCGGCCGGTGGTGGTGCGCGACGACGAGCGGGACTGGTACACGCTGGGGGACCCCCGGGCGATGCCTCTGGGTGAGCTGGACACCATCCTCATGCGCGAGGACCCGCCGGTGGACGCCGGCTACATCAGCGCCACGCAGCTCCTCTCCCTGGCCGAGATACAGGGCGCGCGGGTGGTGAACCGGCCGGCGGCGCTGCGCGATGCCAACGAGAAGCTCTTTGCCCTGCACTGGCCGCACCTCTGCCCGGCCACGCGGGTAGCCGCCGATCCGGAGCAGCTGCGCGGCTTCATCGCCGAGCAGGGCAAGGCGGTGCTCAAGCCACTGGACGCCATGGGCGGGGCGTCGATCTTCGTCCTCGAGGCGGGCGACCCGAACACCAGCGTGGTCCTGGAGACCCTCACCGATGGCGGCCGGCGCTACGCCCTGGCCCAGGAGTACCTGCCGCGCATCACTGAGGGTGACAAGCGGGTGCTGGTCTTCGGCGGCGAGCCCTATCCCCACGCCCTGGCGCGGATCCCGGCACGGGGCGAGACCCGGGGCAACCTGGCCGCCGGCGGGCGCGGCGAGGCGGCGCCGGTCACCGAGCGCGAGCGCGCCGTCTGCGCCGAGCTGGCCCCCACCCTGCGCGAACGCGGCCTGGAGCTGGTGGGGCTGGATTTCATCGGCGAGCGGCTGACCGAGATCAACGTCACCAGCCCCACCTGCTTTCGCGAGATCGACGCCCTGTGTGGCGTGAACACCGCCGGGGCCTTCTTCGATCACCTGGAGGGCTCAGCGTGATCGGGCCACGCCGCAGCGGTCTTGCCCTGGTGTTGGCCGCGGCGCTGACCGCCGCCGGGCTGACCGGCTGTACCGATGAGCCGGATTCGACCCGGCTGCAGTTCATCTCCCTGGGCACGGAGGTGGAAATCCATATCCTCGACGCCGGCGACGCTGACGCCGAGGCCGCCGCCAAGGCGGCCCGGGCGGAGATCGACGCCATCAGCGATGCCTGGGAACCGACCCATGGCTCCGAGCTGGGCCCGCTCAACGAGCACCTGGCCGCCGGCGAGGGCATGACCGTCAGCAAGGAGCTGATCACCATCCTCGAGCGCGCCCGCGAGATGGAGGCGCGCACCGGCGGGCGGTTCAGCCCGGCCATTGGCGGACTGACCGATCTGTGGGGCTTTTCCGCCCAGGATGGCCCGCTGGCCGAGCCGCCACCGGCCGAGGAGATCGAGGCGTGGGTGGAGCGCGCCCCCCGCATCGCCGACCTGAGCTGGGATGACGATCGCCACGTGACCAGCAGCAACGACGCGGTGCGCATCGACCTGGGCGGCATCGGCAAGGGCTTTGCCGGCGAACGCGCCATCGCCGCCCTGCGCGAACACGGGGTGCGTACGGCGCTGATCAGCCTCGGCGGCGATCTGGTGGCACTGGGCGCCCCGGCGGAGCGACCCTGGCGGATGGGCGTCCGCGACCCGCGCGCCGGGAACGTGCTGGCCGCCGTCGAGGCGCATGCGGACGAGAGCGTGTTCACCTCCGGCGACTACGAGCGCGCGTTCACCCACGACGACCGCCGCTACCACCACATCCTCGACCCGACCACCGGCTACCCGGCCATGGGCAGCCGCTCGATGACGGTCATCCACAACGACCCGGTGCACGCGGATGCGGCGGCCACGGCCCTGTTCATCGCCGGCCCCGAGGCGTGGCAGGATCTGGCCGACACCCTGGAGATCCGCCACGCCCTGCTCATCGACCGCGACGGCGTGGTGTGGATGAGCGAGGCCATGGCCGAGCGGGTCGAGCTCCAGGGCGAGCCGGAGGCGGTCCACGTCGAGTGAGCGAGGCCCCCACCGTGAACGATGCCACCGTGCGACCGGACGACCGTCTGGGCATGGCGCTGTTCCTCGCCGTGGTGATCCACGCGCTGCTGATCCTGGGCGTGGGCCTGACCTGGGAGGGGGACGACCCGCCCGAGCAGACCGACATGATGGAGGTCACCCTCGCCCACGACGAGGCGGAGACGCCGCCGGAGGACGCCGACTACCTGGCCGACCTCGACCAGGACGGCGGCGGTGTGGCCGAGCAGGCGCAGATCCCCTCGCCGCTCGGCGGCGAGCCGACCCCCGCCGTGGAGGCCCCCGAGTCCGGCGAGCCGGCGGCCGCCCCCGAGGCCCGGGCCGAGGCGCTGATCGACAGCGAACAGGCGCAGACGCCGACCCCTGCCGCCGAGGAGGAGCCCCGGGCCGAGGAGAAGCCCTCGCTCCAGGATCTGCTCGACAGCCGGCAACAAGCGGCCGCAGCCGAGGCGGCGGCGCTGCAGCAGCGACTGAGTCAGCCCCGGGAGCCGACCAAGCGCTTTCTCAACGCCCGCACCCGCTCCCATGACGCCGCAGCCTACATGGAGGCGTGGACCCGCAAGGTCGAGGCCGTGGGCAACCTCAACTACCCCAGCGAGGCCCGCGAGCGGGGACTGTCCGGGCGGTTGATCCTGGAGGTGACACTGATGCCGGACGGGGCGCTGGAAGAGGTGCGCATCGTCCAGCCCTCGCGCTATCGCCTGCTCGACGAGGCGGCGGTGCGCATCGTCAAGCTCGGCGCACCGTACCCGGATGTGCCCGAGGAGGTCCTGGAGGGGCAGGAACGCCTGGTCATCACCCGCACCTGGGAATTCATCGAAGGCCGGCGCGTGCGCGCCCAGTGACGGCCTCGCCACCCTTGTCCCGGCTGCGCGCGGTAGCCGATACTGGAGCGCATGAGCGAGCAAACCGGACAAGGTGGGGACCAGCTGGGCAGTCAGTTCTTGATCGCCATGCCGGCTCTCGACGACCCGAACTTCGCGCAGACCGTTACCCTGCTCTGCGAGCACACCGAGCACGGGGCGATGGGCATCGTGCTCAACCGGCCCACCGAGGTCACCCTGGGCGATCTCTTCCGCCACCTGGAGCTGGAGATCAGCGACGGCTGTCCGCAGGATCGGGCCGTGTTCGCCGGCGGACCGGTGCAGCGCGAACGCGGGTTCGTACTCCATCCCGCCGGGGAGGAGTGGACCGCCACCACGCCGGTCTGCGAGGGCGTGGCCCTGACCACCTCCCGGGACATCCTCGCCGCCCTGGCACGGGGCGAGGGTCCGGAACGCTTCCTGGTGGCGCTCGGCTATGCCGGCTGGGGCGCCGGGCAGCTGGAGCAGGAGCTGGCCCAGAACGCCTGGCTCTCCGGCCCCGCCGACCCCGGGGTGATCTTCGACACCGACACCAACCAGCGCTGGCGGGCCGCTGCCGCGCGGCTGGGCGTGGACATCGCGCTGCTCTCCTCGGAGAGCGGCCATGCCTGAGCCGCCCGGCGGCCTGCTGATGGGCTTCGACCCCGGCGAGCGGCACATCGGCGTGGCCGTCGGCGAGGCCCTGTTGGGCACCGCCCGCGGTGTGACCACCCTCAGCGCACGCCACGGTCAGCCGGACTGGTCGGCCGTGGGCGAGCTGCTCGAACAGTGGGCGCCCGAGGCGCTGGTGGTGGGGCTGCCCCACCACGCCGACGGCAGCGACGCCGAGAGCACCGCCCTGGCCCGGCGCCTGGCCGGACGCCTGCACGGGCGCTTCGGGCTGCCGGTGCACACCATCGACGAGCGCCTCTCCTCCCATGCCGCGGAGGAGCGGCTCGATGCGCGCCAGCGCCAGCGCGACCCGCAGGCCGTGCACGCCGAGGCCGCCGCGGTCATCCTCGAGACCTTCTTTGCCCAGCAAGGGGTGGCATGACTGACGCCGAGATCGACGTCCCGCAGCTGCTCGACGCCGTCGCAGCAGACATCAACCGCGAACTGGAGCACCGCGGCATCCGCTCGCCGATCCTGGTGGGGGTGCACACCGGGGGCGTGTGGGTGGCCAGGGCCCTGCATGACCGCCTCCGCGCCCGCCCGCCGGTGGGCACTCTGGAGGTCGCCTTCCACCGCGATGACTACGCCACCTCCGGGCTCAAGGCGGCGGTGCAGCCCTCCGAGGTCCCGGTGACCCTGGACGGGCGAGCCGTGCTGCTCGTCGACGATGTGATCCATACCGGCCGCACCACGCGGGCGGCGCTCAACGCACTGTTCGATTACGGCCGCCCGCAGCAGGTGCTGCTGGCCGTGCTGGTTGACCGCGGCGGCCGCGAGCTGCCCGTCCAGCCGGATGTCGCCGGCACCCGGCTGCAGCTGCCCGCCGAGCAGCGGCTCAAGCTGCGCGGCCCGGAGCCGCTGCGCTTCATGCTGGAAGGAGAGACCCCGTGAGCGTGCAACTCGACCCGCAGGGGCAGCTGCGCCACCTGATCACCACCGAGGGGCTGCCCCGGGAGCTGCTCACCCGCATCCTGGACACCGCCGAGTCGTTCTCCGGGGTCCTGGGCAAGTCGGTGAAGAAAGTACCGCTGCTGCGCGGGCGGACCATCATCAACCTCTTCTTCGAGCCGAGCACGCGCACCCGCACCACCTTCGAACTCGCCGCCCAGCGACTGTCGGCGGATGTGCTCAACATCGACGTGGCCACCTCCTCCACCAGCAAGGGCGAGAGCCTGCTGGATATGCTGCGCAACCTCGAGGCCATGCAGTGCGACGCCTTCGTGGTCCGCCACGCCGACAGCGGCGCCGCGGAGTTCATCGCCCGCCACGTGTCGCCCGGCGTGGCGGTGATCAACGCCGGCGACGGTCGCCACGCCCACCCCACCCAGGCCCTGCTCGACGCGTTCACCATCCGCCGCGAAAAGGGGCCGCTGGAGCCTCTGACCATCGCCATCGTCGGCGACATCCTTCACTCGCGGGTGGCCCGCTCGCAGATCCACGCCCTGCTCGGCCTCGGTGCCGGTGAGCTGCGCCTGATCGGCCCGCGTACGCTGCTGCCGCGGGCCATCGACCGTCTGGGGGTCCGGGTCTACGAGGACATGGACAGCGGGCTCGACGGCGCCGATGTGGTGATCATGCTGCGCCTGCAGCGCGAGCGCATGCGCGGTGCCCTGCTGCCGAGCGAGAGCGAGTTCTTCGCCCGTTACGGGCTGACCGAGCGCCGCCTGGAACGCACCCACCCGGAGGCCATCGTCATGCACCCTGGCCCGGTCAACCGGGGCGTGGAGCTCGACCCGCAGGTGGCCGACGGGCCGCGCTCGGTGATCCTGCGCCAGGTCACCAACGGCATCGCGGTGCGTATGGCCGTCATGTCCATGGTCCTCGGCGGGCAGGGCGAGCTCCCCACCGAACCGTCCGAGGAGGCGTCGAGTTGAGCCGGATCCACATCCACGGCGGGCATGTCATCGACCCGGCCAGCGGCCTGGACCAGGTGCGCGATCTGTTCATCGCTGAGGGGCGCATCCTCGCCGTGGGCGAAGCACCCGAGGGCTTCAGCGCCGACCAATCCATCGATGCCACCGGGCAGCTGGTCCTCCCCGGCCTGGTGGATCTGGCCGCCCGGCTGCGCGAACCCGGGGCTACGCGCAAGGGCGGCATCGTCCCCGAGAGCCGGGCGGCGGCGGCCGGGGGCATTACCACCCTGCTCCTGCCCCCGGACACCCGCCCGGCCATGGACACCCCGTCGGTGGTCGAGCTGGTGCACAGCCGCGCCGAGGCCGCCGACGCCGCCCGCGTGCGCCCCCTCGGGGCGCTGACCCGCGAGCTCGGCGGCGAGTACCTGGCCGAGATGGCCGCCCTGCGCGATGCCGGCTGCCCGGCGGTGGCCGACGGCGGTCAGCCGGTGACCAACACGCTGGTGCTGCGCCGCGCGCTCGACTACGCGGCCACCTTCAGGCTGCCGGTGATCCTCACCCCCGAGGACCCCACCCTGGCGGACAGCGGCCGCGTCCACGAGGGCGAGACCGCCACCCGGCTGGGGCTGCCCGGACAGCCGGCGGCCACCGAGACCGCCGCCGTGGGCCGCATCCTGGCCCTGGTGGAGGAGAGCGGCAATCCGGTTCATCTGGGCCGCCTGTCCACCGCTCGCGCCGCCGCCATGGTCGCCGAGGCGCGCCGGGCGCAGCTGCCGGTGACCGCTGATGTGGCCATCCACCAGCTGCTGTTCACCGAGTCCGACTGCGAGGCCTACAATACAGCCGCCCACGTGCGCCCGCCGCTGCGCACCGCGCAGGACCGCGACGGGCTGCGCCGGGCGGTGGCCGAGGGGGCAATCACCGCCATCTGCTCGGACCACCAGCCCCACGACCCCGACGCGAAGGCCTGTCCGTTCGCCGAGAGCGAGCCCGGTGTCAGCGGCGTCGACACGCTGCTCGGCCTGACCCTGCGCCTGGTCGACGAGGGACTGCTCAGCCTCACCGAGGCGATCCACCGGGTCACCCTCGGCCCGGCCCGGGCGCTCGGCCTGGACGCCGGGACCCTGGCCCCGGGCGCGGCCGCCGACATCGCCGTGGTCGACCCCCGCCAGACCTGGCGGGTGACCCCCGAGAGCCTGCACAGCCGTGGCCGCAACACCCTGGTCCTGGGCCAGGAGCTGACCGGCCGCACCACCACGACCCTGGTCGCCGGGCGCATCGTCCATCCCCGCACCCCGTGAACCGAACCGATCCGGAGGCAACCGTGAGCGCTTCGCCCAACGTCGTCGATGTCACCATCGAGAATTTCAAGGAACAGGCCATCGATGCCTCGATGCAGCAGCCGGTGCTGATCTACTTCTGGGCGCAGTGGTGTGAGCCCTGCAAGACCCTGAGCCCGCTGCTGGAGAAACTGGCCGATGAGTATCAGGGCGGCTTTCGCCTGGCCAAGGTGGATTGCGACCAGCAACAGCAGCTGGCCGCGCAGGTGGGGGTGCAGAGCCTGCCCACCGCCTTGCTGGTCAAGGAAGGCCAGCCGGTAGACCAGTTCATGGGCGCCGTCCCCGAGGGCGAGCTGCGCCAGTGGCTGGGCCAGTACGTGGAGGCCCCGGAGGCGGACCCCTACGAACAGGCGCGCGAGCTGATGAGTGAGGGCCGCTCCGCCGAGGCGGTGGCGTATCTGCGCGCTGCCCGTGAGCAGCGTCCCGACGATGCCGGCGTCACCATCGACCTGGCCCGGGCACTGCTACAAAGCGGCGACGCCGACGAGGCCTTCACCCTGATCGAGGGACTACCGACCAACGATCAGCAGGACCCGCGGGCCCAGGGGATCCTGGCGCGCAAGGAATTCGCCGAACGGGTGCGGGAGCTCCCCGCCCTGGAGGAGTTGGAGCAGCGCGTGGAGGCGGATGCCGGGGACGGTCAGGCGCGCCTGGAACTGGCCCTGCGCCTGGTGGTGGCCGGCGGCGAACTGGAGGCCCTCGACCACCTGCTCCAGCTCATCCAGCGCGACCGTGAGCGCCGCGACGAGGCCCATCAGGTGGCGCTGCAGGTCCTCGGCATGCTCGGCCCCGAGCACCCGGAGGCGCGCCGCTACCGCCAGCGGCTGTTCCAGCTACTCCACTGACGGCGCCGGCGCGGGACGGCCGGCGGGTCAGATGGCCTCGCCGGCCTCCTCAGCGCGCTTGCCGCTGCGCTCAAGCACCCGATCGATGAACGCCCGGGTCTCGTAGGGCGCCCGCCGGTGCAGCAGCCAGCGCAGGTCCTCCAGAGTCTGCAGGTCCGGATTGGAGAGCAGATTGCGGTAGACGTTGCCCGGGCCCCAGTTGTAGGCGGCCAGGGCCAGCCAGGTGGCCATCGGCTCGCCGTGGCTGGCGTAGCGCTCGTG
>SL_5KL_010_SEDDRAFT_10002524_pt1 | contig 10060 bp, 7 predicted proteins | sample SodLakKL_010_SED_FD_9118 | JGI IMG/M metagenome (IMG submission 9118)
TTTTCTTCTTCAAGCAGCGCTTCCTGAACTTCTTTTTCCGGATAGCCCCGGAAAGCTAAAAAAGCCCCGAAACTGGCCAGGGCGACCAGGAGCAGGGTCAACTGCACTCCCAGGGGATCCCCGACATCACGGCCGAAAGTTGACAGAAGAAAACCAAAAACCCCACCGGCGAGAGCAATGGTTATTTTCAAAGGAACCGCCCGGGCGCCAAAAAAAATTGCTTCCCGGCGGCCGCCTGTCTGAACTGCCTGTGAACGAGCTATTTCTGCAATAGTCGGGTTAACCAGGATGCTGAAGGCTGCCGTAGGTATTCCGGCCATCCCAATAAAGGCCAGTCCAAAATAGAAAAACATCCCGGCCATATTAAAACTGAGCAGGAATATCCCCAGTGAACAAAAAGCCAGGATAAGCGCAGAAAGGGTGAGAATCTTAATTTTTCCTATCTTTTTGGCAACAGCGTTTACCACGGGAAATGCCAGCAGGGCTGTGCCAAAAATTAAGGCGGCCAGAACGGTCATAAACCGTTGTTCCTGCCGGAATATGACTACCGTGTAATAGAGCATGCCCAGCGTGACCAAATTCATGGAAAACTGCATAAAAACCTCCCCGAGCACAAAACGGCGGAAAGGGCGCACTTCAAGAGCCCTGAGCAGTGCCTCCCGCAACCCCAGCCGGCTTGAAGTAACCGGATGACAATGCCTGGATTCATTGAAGCTAAGTCCGGCCGTGAACAGCAAAGCAAAAGCCGGTATGGCCGCTCCGGCAACCGCATAGCGGTATGAATCACGAAGGCCTACGCCTGCATCCTGGAGGCGGCCTACCAGTTCGGGGAAAAAGACAGTAATGAGAATCATCCCGGCCAAACCGGAAAGAGCTACCAGGGTGGAAAGATTAATCCGGGAAGCGTCGGTATGTCCCAGCTCAGAAAGAAGAGACAAATAAGGGTTAACATAAGCAGTAAAGGCTAGATAAAACAGGCTCATCATTAACGCCAGCCAGATTCCGTTGACCAGGTGTTCCTGGCCGGGGTAAGGCGGGTTAAAGCTGAGGAAAGTAAAGGCAGCCAGGGGCAGGGCACTGATCAATAAAAAGGGCTTGCGCCTGCCCAAACCGAGGCGCAGGTTGTCGCTGATGGTAGCAACAACCGGATCGGCGGCAGCATCCACGATCCTGCCCAGGGCCAGGGCCGCACCTAAAACAGTGGCCAGTCCTAGGAAGGTTTCTTCAGAAATCAGGTTGGGGAGATTAAATTCCCTTGGAGGCAAAAAATAGAAAGGGACATACAGGAGGATTAACCTTTCCAGCATGGTAAAAGCGGCGCTCCCCCCGGCGTAAGTCAACTGGGCCTTTTTAGTCAGGCTGGCAGCAATATAGTCGCTCATTATACATTCATTCCCCTGTCAGGTATAAAGATGCCGCCGGAAAAGATAATAGCTGCAACAATAACTCAGGCGGATCTGCTCAGACATAAAAAAGCTCTGATGATATTATAACAAAGCAGAGGAATACCGGTAATGGACTGTATAAACCAGACCATAAAACCACAACCAATAAACAGTTCTCGCCATGACAGCAATACTCTTTTCGCAGCTTTACTCCCTGAAAAGTATAAATGAAATGAAGAGGCAGTCCAAATAAATGAGTTTGAACTGCCCTTTTAAACCTGTAATGACTCATTTTGTAGCAGCTTTTTACTCCATGATCATGGAGTCACTGCTTTCGTCCCAGCTCAGGCCTTTATCTATGCTAAACTCTTGCGGTTCCTTAAGCATGGGATAAACTTTGAGTTTCTTTGCTTCTAGATCAAGAGTATACCTGGTAATGTTGTCTGCGATCTTATTTTCTTCATCCAGAGTGCCTTTATACAGAGTGATCATGCACATTAATAATCAAACCTCCCGCTTTTGCCATAATGGCAGTTTAAAAGCTTACACTGCTTTCGAAGTCGTTATCTATTTCTGCATTACAATTATAGATCTTTTTAGAACCCGGGGAAAGGAAAAAATTTATCCTCCACATTTTTTTGGATAAGCATTCATCGCTGGCAGGCTAAGCCACTCAGGGTAAAATTTTGAAGCAATAATTACACGGTCAATAATTAAATTACCATGTCAATTATACGGTCAATTAAGCGGTCATATTAAAAAGGCCTTATATCTGTTATAATATATACATAGTGTTAGATAAAATGTCCGTCAAAAAGCTTCATTATTATTCCCGGGCATAACCACATGACGCTTTGTGTAAAATTAAGGAGAGTTTACAGTGATCAATGATTTCACCGGGGCCGTTATATTATTAGCTTACTACCTTTTAGCTGTAGCCTTGCTGCCAATTTTGCTAAAGTACTGGTTTGAAATTCCTACCGAATATATCCGGAAAATGCACCACATTGGTTATAGTCTTTCCATATTCCTGCTGCTGCATTTATTTAGCACATGGTACATGGCCGTAGGAGCCGCTTTTTTACTGGTCGTTCTGGGTTATCCCGCCTTATTGCTGGTTGAAAAAGCCCCGTTTTATAAAAAGTTATTCGTAGATCGAACTAAAGGTAAAGGAGAGCTAAGAAAGCAGCTAATTTATGTTCAGCTCAGTTTTGCCCTGCTGATTTTCATTTTCTGGGGACTGCTTGGTACCAGCTGGCATTATATTGCCGCTGTAGCCGTTATGGCCTGGGGCTTTGGAGACGCCGCCGCGGCGCTGGTAGGAAAAGCATTCGGGCGCCGTAAAGTGGTCCACCGTTATGTAGAACGAGCAAAAACTATTGAAGGCACTGCCGCCATGATTGCCGCTGCCTGCCTTGCCCTGTTTTTAACCCTGGTTTTCTACGCCGGAATGTCCTGGCTGCCCAGCTTGCTTATAGCACTGCTTGCGGCACCTGTGTGCGGTATAGTAGAACTTTTCTCCAAGAAAGGTTTGGATACGCTCACCGTTCCCCTGGGCACCTCATTTGTAATCCTTCCCCTGGTGTACTTATTCATTTTCCTGGGGTGGTAAAATGAACACCCTCTCAGAAGAGCAAGTAGCAGGACGAGAAAAAACTTTGATCGCGGCCCTGCTGTTGAGCATGTGGGCACCCCTGACTACCGGAATCGCTGTGATCTTAAGCCGATCGACTACCCAGCTGGCAGACTTTATCCGCCGCAGTGTAGAACTGCTGGCCCTGTTCGTATCCTGGCGGGTATTCAGGTATGTGGAAAAAGATCGGGAAGTCAGCCCCGAAAAAAAAGCCCGCCTCGAGAAAATGGCCGGGTTGAGTGTAGCCGCTGCATTATGCATTTCCGGCTTGATCATGTTTATTGTTACCCTGTCCCGGATTGATACCTTTGAACCGGGAGGAAACGTTTATCCCGGCCTGGCCATTGCCATCCTCGGCCTGATCACCAACTCCTGGTTTTGGCGCCGCTACACTAAAATGACCACTGAACATTATAACCCGGTTATTGACTCCCAACGCCTTATGTACCGGGCTAAAGCGGTGGTCGATTGTTGCGTCATCATTGCCCTGGCCTCGGTGGCCATCGACCCTACCGCTCCAGTCACCCGCTATATTGACGCCCTCGGGTCGATAGCTGTTTCGATGTACCTGGTTTGGAGCGCTGCCGGAACCTTGAAAACAACTTTAAAAAATTACCAGGCCGCACAAGAATATGAATCCGATCAGTAGCCTACAGGGTTTAAGGCTTTGGCGCTACAGCGGCAAAATACGGCCCATGTCCTGGTTTAGGGCTCTCCTGAACACTTCTTTACCGACGACAACATCGCATACAGCAATACCGATATTGCTGCAAACTATCAATTCATCGGGGTGCTCTCGCCCGGGTCTGGTTCCGGCCAGAACTTCTCCCGTTTCACAGGCTATATCAGGCAGCCCACCAGGGAAATAGCCCATTTCAGCGAAAAGGCGGTGTTCTTCAGCACTATCGACGATGTATTTATCCGCCTGCCTGGAAATCGCAGGATCCCAGAAAGTATTGAGGTCACAGGGCAGTAAAGTCTGACCCCGGGAAACCCATTCATCTTTGACCACGGATAACTGCTCGAGTAAAATTACCGTAGCCGAACTCATAACCTCGCAATTCTTAGCCACGGTTTCCGGATCTTCAACGGAGACTATTTCAGCATTAATTTCCGGCTGCACAGTTTTTAACAGTTTAGCTGCAGCTTCTTCTTTAATATCGTATACATAGATTTTTTTCAAGTTTTTCAGGGTGTGGACAATAAAGCGGCAGTGCTCAATGCCCTGCACACCGCAGCCGAACATGCCAAAGGTTTCGGCGCCCGGATGTAAGGCCCCCGCAGCCAGGGCGGTAACAGCCGGGGTGCGCATGGCCGTAACCCAGGTGGCATCCATCAAGGCTAACGGGCAGCCGGATTCCACATCATTCATAATCAGCAGGCCGGTGGTCTGGGGAAGATTAAACCTGGAAGGGTTGGAAGGGTAACACTCAATCCACTTCAGGCCAACTGCATTATTTGTTGGCACGTAAGCCGGCATGGCGTGGTAAAAAACCTCTTCATAAGGATGCACACCTACTTTAGCCGGCATCTCGTAATCTTTCTGCCCGTGTGCTAAAAGAGCGGTACGGGTCAAATCGAGGATATCTTCAATTGTTAATCCTGTCTTTGTAACATCATCCAGGGTTAGGTAAAGCATTTCTTTACCTATATCCAGTTTTTCCTTAATCCAGTTACGTTCTTTAAGCGGATCCATTATTCTACCTCCATTACTCAGATTTAACCCTGGTCGCAATCCAGTTCTTTGAATCCACTCCAGGCATAAGTGCCCGGACTGCTTAAGAAAGCTGCACTTGTCGATCAGTTAGGCTGAGGCTGCACCGGTTAATTTCAAGTCTCTTAAGCAGGCCGGGCAATACCAAAAGACATAGGCTGAAAAGACACCACCGGGTTTAAAATTCACAGGAGTTGACGGTGCGGGGAAAGGGAATAACATCCCTGATGTTGCTGACCCCGGTCAGGTACATCAAGATTCGTTCCAGGCCCAGCCCAAAGCCGGCATGTTTTACCCCTCCGTAGTTGCGAAGCTCCATATACCACCACAGGTCATCTTTCTTAATATTAAAGTGGGCCAGGTTTTGTTCCAGGACATCGGCCCGCTCCTCCCTCTGGCTGCCGCCAATTATTTCTCCAACACCGGGCACCAGTAAGTCCATCGCAGCCACTGTATTCTGATCATCGTTTACACGCATATAAAATGCTTTGATATCCCTGGGATAACCGGTTACAAAAACTGGTTTTTTATAAATCTTTTCAGTCAAACATCTTTCATGTTCAGTTTGTAAGTCATTACCCCATTCCACCGGGTATTCAAATTTCTGGTTAGCTTTTTTCAATTCCTCGATTGCTTTCGTATAGGTTATCCGGGCAAAATCAGAATTGACAATATGCTGAAGCCTTTCCTTGAGGCCTTTATCCACAAACTGGTTGAAAAAGTCCATCTCTGTTTCAGCTTCGCCGAGCAAGTAGTTGATCAGGTACTTAACCATCTCCTCGGCCAGATCCATGTTATCATTCAGGTCTGCAAAAGCAATCTCCGGTTCGATCATCCAAAATTCAGCAGCATGCCTTGGAGTATTAGAATTTTCAGCCCGGAAGGTTGGCCCAAAGGTATACACATCTTTAAAAGCCAGGGCAAACCCTTCTGCTTCCAGCTGGCCACTAACCGTAAGATTGGTTTTTTTACCGAAAAAGTCGCTGGAATAATCGACTGATCCATTATCCGCCAGGGGTGGATCTTTAGGATCGAGGGTGGTAACCCGAAACAGCTCACCTGCACCCTCGGCATCATTAGCAGTTATAATCGGAGAATGCAGGTAAACAAACCCTTTTTCCTGGAAAAACTTGTGAATAGCAAAAGAAAGCAAGGAACGGACCCTGAACACGGCATTAAACAGGTTGGTTCGGGGGCGCAGGTGGGCCACTTCCCTTAAAAATTCCCGGCTGTGCCTTTTAGGCTGAATCGGGTAATCAGAAGGCGAATCCCCTTCCAGTTGCACCTCAGTCGCTTTTATTTCAAAAGGCTGCTTCGCTTGAGGCGTAAGTACCAGCTTGCCCGTGGCTTTGATGGCAGAACCAACCCGCATTGCTGCAACCTGATCATAGTTTGCGAGGAGGTCTCTTTCATATACGATCTGGATGGTATTGAAATGGGTCCCATCATTGAGGGCTATAAAACCAAAAGACTTTTGATCCCGGTTATTCCTGATCCACCCGTTAATTATAACTTCTTTTTCGGCGAAGGCTTCTACTCCGGCAACCAGCTGCCTGACTGTTACTTTATCCATTTTTATCCCCTTTCATTCTCTTAATCATCATAAATTGTCACCCTGATTAAAACCGTGCCTTTAAGCATGTTTTTAATTTAGCCTGCTCGGCTTGAAATTATAACTCAGGCAGGCAAAGTTTCAGTTCAGCTTTTATTTAACAGCCTGGAAGCAGCAAAAAAATATTAAATATTGGATTCCTTCGGGCCAAGCCTTACCTGAAGTCATTTAATTGCTTGAAATACTAAAACTAACCCGTTAAGAGCATAAACATTACTACCAGTCCTGTTAGAGTTACAATAACTACAACGATCAGGACTATGATTACAAGTGTTTCGGCCCGCCTTTCTCTCCTGGTTATGTTTCCTTTTTCCTGTTCCCTTCTTCTTTTAAATAAATTATTGCATTTGGAAAAAGGGTACTTAACTTTGTTCATTAACTGCAGGATATGTTCATTCATATTTAACCTCCTTGCAGTTAATTTTCTGTTTGCTGCCAGGTACTACTAATTAACTATAAACTCAAGAAAACCTGCAAAGCTTTCGTAATCCTAATGAACCAAACTTCGTCAGTTGTCATCTTCTGCTGTTTGGCCACACTGCAAAAAAACACAAAAGAACCGTCCCCCTGTGTTTTACTTGTTTTTTATCTTGGCCCAGCTGTCTTTGAGGGGCACGATGCGGTTGAAGGTCGGCTTTTCACCGCTTGTTGGATGAGGATCATAATAGAAGTAACCTTTGCGTAAAAACTGAAAACGGGAACCGGGGTCCGCTTCGGCAACAGCCGGCTCCGCAGGCACGTTTTCACAGACAACCAGCGACTGCGGGTTAATATTGTCGGTAAAGTCAATGTCACGTTCTTCTTCCGGGTTTTCGATCGTAAAAAGGTTGTCGTAGAGGTTAACTTTGATCCATGCAGCGTGCTCAACTGAAACCCAGTGGATCACCCCTTTTACCTTTTTACCGCTGGTATCGGCACCGCTCCTGGTCTCCGGATCATAAGTGCATTGCAATTCGGTTATGTTACCTTCTGCATCTTTAATCGCTGCTTCGCATTTGATTATATAAGCCCCCTTGAGACGAACTTCCCTGCCTGGGGCCAGGCGGAAAAACTTTTTCGGGGGGTCTTCCATAAAATCGTCCCGTTCGATATATAATTCCCCACTGAATGGAACTGTCCTGGTGCTCGCACTTTCATCACCCGGAATGTTATCCATTTCAGTTAGCTCAGTTTCTCCTTCCGGCCAGTTAGTGATCACTACTTTAACCGGGTTGAGCACAGCCATCAGGCGTGGAGCAGTAGTTTCAAGTTCCTCGCGAATACAATGTTCAAGTAAGGCCAGGTCAGCAGTGCTGTCAGCCCGAGAGACCCCAACCCGTTCCTGGAAATCGGCTATGGAAGCAGGGGTAAATCCTCTCCTGCGCATACCGGCAATAGTGGGCATGCGGGGATCGTCCCAGCCTTCGACAAAGCTTTCTTCTACCAGGCGCCGCAGTTTGCGTTTGCTCATGACAGTATAGGTCAGGTTAAGACGGGCAAATTCGGTCTGGCGAGAATGGAACTTGACTGCTTCGGGGTATAATTCCAGCGCATTATCCACGATCCAGTCATAAAGCGGCCTGTGGTCTGTATATTCTATGGAACACAGGGAGTGGGTTATTCCTTCATGGGCATCAGAAAAGGGGTGATCAAAGTCGTACATCGGATAGATGCACCATTTGTCCCCGGTACGGTGGTGTGAGGCATGTAGAATCCGGTAAATTACCGGATCACGCATATTCAGGTTGCCCGAAGCCATATCAATCCTGGCCCGCAGCACACGGTTACCGTCGGGAAATTCACCTTTGCGCATCCGTTCAAAAAGATCTAAGTTTTCTTCCACAGAACGGCTGCGGTAAGGGCTTTCTTTGCCTGGTTCGGTCAAAGTGCCCCTGTATTCCCTGATTTCTTCCTGGCTTAAATCACATACATAAGCCCGCCCGGCTTTTATCAGGCGTCGGGCAAATTCATACTTGACTTCAAAGTAATCAGAGCTGAAAAACAGGCGATCTTCCCAGTCCGCGCCCAACCACCGGATATCATCCATAATCGAATCAACAAATTCCTGTTCTTCTTTGATCGGGTTGGTATCATCAAACCGCAGGTTAAATTTACCATTAAATATCCTGGCCAGCTCATAATTTAAAAGCACCGCCCTGGCATGGCCTATATGCAGGTAACCATTCGGCTCGGGAGGAAAACGAGTATGGACGCACTTGTCTCCGAGGATTCCTTTTTCTACATCTTCCTTAATCATGTTGTAAATAAAGTTGGTCATCGCTTCAGTTTCACCAGTCATGTTAATCCCCTTTTCAAATACCCGGGAACAGCCCCATATTTAAATTTATTTCGTTTCCAGTTCCCGGGTGCAGGTTAGGCCCTTACTTCTAAAATCTTGCAAAATAATTAGAGTACAATTCAACGAATACCCATGAAAACCTCCCCCGGCAAAACCGCCCTGCCCTCCGATCAGCCTTGTTTGCCGGGGAACAGGAAAATCAAAACGGCAAGGATAAAGCATACTGTCCCTGCAATCATTAATAAATCTCGATCACGGATAGAAGCAGCAAGGTAGATGATCCCGCACAGTAAAAACAAGACCCAACCTGTCAGCTGCAGGCGTTTAATCATTATTCCACCGTAACGCTTTTGGCCAGGTTGCGGGGTTTATCAACTGAACAGCCGCGTGCTACCGCCGCATAATATGCAATCAACTGGGTGGGTACTACACCCAATACTGGAGCGAGTGTATCGCAAACCACCGGCAGGCTAAATATCGATTCGACCTGCCAGGAAACATCTTCAAAATCTTCCCGGGTTACAGCAAATACAGCTCCGCCCCGGGCATTTACAACCTGGATGTTGCTTAAGGTTTTATCAAGAATTGCTTCCTGGGTAGCCAGGGCAATAACCGGCATCCCTTCTTCAACCAGGGCCAGCGGTCCATGCTTCAATTCCCCGGCTGCACAAGCTTCAGCATGGATATATGAAATTTCTTTAAGCTTAAGAGCGCCTTCCATGGCTACCGGGTAATCCAGGTTCCGGCCTATAAAAAAAGCATTATCCCACCTGGACAGGTGCTCACAGTAAGCACGTATAGTAGCAATATTATCCTCAGACAGAACTTGCGTTAGCTGCTCCGGCAGGGCCAGCAGCCCGTCCACAAGCGCTCCTGCTTTTTCGGGCTCTAAAGTTCCCCGGGTTTGTCCCAGGTAGATGGCGACCAGGTAGAGGGCGACCAGCTGTGTCACATAAGCCTTGGTCGAAGCAACGGCAATCTCCGGTCCGGCCCAGGTATACATGACCCGGTCGGCTTCGCGGGATACAGTGCTGCCCACCACATTGGTTATTGCCAGGACTTTGAGCCCCTTTGTATGAGCCATGCGCAGCCCGGCCAGGGTGTCGGCCGTTTCACCCGATTGGCTGATCACAATAGCAAGCTGGTTTGGTTCAAGAAGTGGATCCCGGTAACGAAATTCCGAAGCTACGTCAACCTCGACAGGAATACCGGCCAGTTTTTCAATGGCCATCTTCCCGATTAAACCGGCATGGTAAGCTGTACCGCAGGCTATAATGTATATCTGGTCCAACTTTAAAATCTGTTCGGTTGTTAGATCCAGTTCTCCCAGCTCTACCAGGCCTGAGTCTCGTTTTATTCTTTGTCGTAAAGTTTCCCTTACGGCGGCAGGCTGCTCCATAATTTCTTTGAGCATAAAATGATCATAACCGCCTTTTTC
>SL_5KL_010_SEDDRAFT_10002526_pt1 | contig 10060 bp, 5 predicted proteins | sample SodLakKL_010_SED_FD_9118 | JGI IMG/M metagenome (IMG submission 9118)
ACCAGGATGATATACGTGATGGCCAGCAGGAGCGGGTCCAGGAAGCTCCACAGGAAGCCGAGCACCTTGTTCTTGTTCTCGGCCTTCATCTGGAACCGGACTATGTAGTACAGGACCTCCCGTCTCTGCCAGATGCTCTTAAGCTGTCTTGTTATGGACGTTATGGTTCAACCTCCGGTAGACCTCGAGCAGCTTTGCGGACTCGGTCTGCCAGTTGAAGATCCTTGCGGCCGCCAGCGCATTCCTTCTGATTGTATCATAGCATTGCTGATCGGCGAGCACGCGGTTGATGGCGGCGGCAGTGCTCCGCGGGTCCTCCGGGTCGAACTGACAGCCGCCTAATCAGCCCGGGGCTCTTCGCCCTGTGTGCCTTTTCCCAGCCTCTTGAGTCCCATGCCGAACAGACGGATCAGCCGGTATGGGAGCAGGATCGTGTTGCGGCCGGGTCTTGCCACGGCCTGAACGAGCATGTTGCCCAGGCGATATGAGAAGGATGATCTGACTGCCTGTAGCTGGCGGTTGAGCCGTTCTTGCTCAGCACGCGGTTCCTGCAGAGACGCCGTCTGCTTCCGGAGGCTCTGCAGCTCAGACTTGAGCCCCAGATGCTCGGCCCGGAGTTCCTCCAACTGTTGCCTGTAGGGCTCTTCGTTCACGGGCCATTGCAGCAGCACAGGCCAGAGATGCTCGATTATCCCTCTATGAACGGCATCCTCCATCCGACACGCCACAGGCACCGAGAGCACCTTCTCCACAAGCGCCCGGCAGTTAAAAAGGTGGTGAGTATCAAAGGCGGCGTCGGATCCCAGCAGCACGCAGGGGAGCCATGTTCCAATACGATGCTCCCAGAGAAACATATCGTACGCGTCATAGTTCATGATCCCGGAAAACTCCGTAATGCTGGCATACGCCGCAAATGCCTGCCTCACGAGTTCATCGTCTCCCATCCGCTTCCAAATCTGTGCCATCGTCTCCGGTGTTAGGGGGAGTTGTCTGAAGCCGCGTCTTCTGAGCAGCGCACTGCCTATGCCGCTCACATTCGACCTGATGTGCAGAGCATCCGGCGGCAGTTGCTCCAAATAGAGGTGTACAAGCAGTCGGCCGCCGCCATGATACGTGTTACAGTCCATTACGTGGCTGAATTGCGGGTTATCAGCGCGGTAGTCTGCTGTACGGTCAAGGCGGATATGGCGCAGTTCCAGGGCCCCTGCTATGTCAGAGGCTATCATCATGTCTATCTCTCCAGTACGCAGTTGATACCGATGCACTCGAGCAATAGCCGCGGCTAGCTCCCGGTCAACTGATTGGGATGGACCATCAGCAGTGTTTCCAAGATTCCTGGGGGGCCCATATGTGAAGAAGAGCACGTCTCCGGCCATGTCCCTAGCGGCCGCCAATGTGGTGCGGGTATCGATGCCGGCCGACAGAGATATAGCGAGGTTGTAGTTATCGTGCAATATCGCCAACTGACGCTTCAGCATGACGGACACCTCTTCGACCACATCAGAGAGATTGCCTTCTGGCAGTGCTCTGCGAGGATAGAAACGCTGTACCTTCCTCTGCTCGACATTCAGAAGTGTGTTCGGTGTGAGAATGTATATCCCCTCATAGGGCGTCAACACGCCAGGATAAGCACGGGCCCAGGGAACCCGCCAGCGTGGGTCCTTCTTGATCGATACCATCTGCCTGGATTCGGTGGCGTTCAGCAGATCGGCGATTATCTTGCAGTGTGAGGCTATCATAACCGNGCCATGAAGCGAGTAGAAGGCACTGCGGGTACCGAACGCGTCGGTCATGAACCTGGTGCTCTCAGCGCGGTGATAGATGAGGACGAACCTGCCGGATAGGTGGTCGATGTAGTCGAGCATTGTCTCTTCGGAGCAGCCTAGTCGGGCGAGGCAGTGCGCGACAACAGCACGACCATCGGCGCTCCAGTGAAGAACATCAACAGCTTTGCCCAGCAATGCTACCCAAGTATCACCTTCTTGGGAGAATGCCCAGGGGTTTTCAGGGTCAAAGGAGATGAAGCAGTCTCCGATGCCCTTCTTCGTCCATGCGGCAATCGGCGGCTCCAGGTCCGCCTCGGAGAACAGGTAGCCTCTCTTATAGAGCAGGTGGCTGTAGTCCATCTCTCCTCAGTAACTCGACCAACGTCCGGCGGATAGGTCTGGCTCGTCAGCCCGGAGTTCAGCCGCTAGTAGGCGTGCCCGATGTCCTGCCAATGCCCCCATACCTGAATCCCACGGCATTCATCTTCTCCTGCGAGAGAGCATTGCGGCCGTCGAAAACGACATAGGGTTCCTTCATCGTCTCTTTGATGGTGGCCCAGTCGGCAGCGATGAACTGTGGCCACTCGGTGATCAGGACGACGGCATTGGCGCCGGCGGCCGCTGAGTAGACATCCCCCGCAAAGGTAACTCCTGTGGGGAGCAGGAAGCGGCATTTCTCCATGGCCGCTGGGTCGTAGACCCGCAACCTGGCGCCCGCCTCATGAAGCAGGTGGGCGATGTCCAGGGAGGGCGCCTCCCTGGTATCATCCGTGCCGGGCTTGAACGCTAATCCCAGCAGGGCGATTTCCTTACCTTCGAGGCTGCCCATGAGCTGCCTTAGCTTGTGAACCGCAAGCACGCGTTGCCTGGTGTTCACCTCGATGGTCGACTTGAGGAGCCGGAAGTCATAGCCGTGGTTCAGCGCAGCAAAGTCGAGGGCCCGGGTGTCTTTGGGGAAGCAGGAACCGCCGTAGCCCAGGCCCGCACGCAGGAAGTCGGGACCGATGCGCGGGTCCAGTCCCATGCCACTGGCCACATCGTCCACGGTGGCGCCAACCGCCTCACAGAGATTGGCGATCTCGTTAATGAACGAGATCTTGGTGGCCAGGAAGGCATTGGCGGCATACTTTATCGTCTCGGCGCTGGTGATGTCGGTCACCAGCACGGGAGCATCAATGCCAGCGTAGAGTTCCGATGTCAAGGCTGCCGCCCGCTCGGTCTGAGCGCCGATGACAATACGGCTGGGATGATACCAGTCTTCAATTGCCAGTCCTTCCCGCAGAAACTCAGGATTGGAAACATAGGCAATGGGTGTGTCCTTGAGGTAGCGCTCGATGAGCCTGGCACCTGTGCCCGGCGGGACGGTGCTCTTCATGACCAGGACCAGGGGCGACCGAGCGGCTGCTTTGACGTCGTGGACGACGCGATAGATGAAGGAAAGGTCGGCGCTTCCCGTAAGCAAGCAGGGTGTCCCGACGGCGATCATGGCCACGTCGGCGTCGAGATGAGACGGTAGTGAGGACGAGAAGCCCAGTGTGCCCGCCGACAGGCCCTGCCCTAGCAGCCGGTCGATGCCCTTCTCCAGGATGGGACTCTGCCCCCTCTTCAGGAGCTTCAGCTTGGCATCGTCTCTCTCGACGCAGGTCACCTGGTGGCCTGAACCGGCCAAACAGCAGGCTGCCACAAGACCCACATAGCCGGCGCCGATTACCGTGATCTTCATCTCGCAGGTGTTCCGACCTTCAGGTTTTGGGGAGCCCGAGTTCGCTGCCTCGTTGATGTCCGGCATCCTGCCATTGTATCAGCTTATCCTTGTGCGTTCTCCGGCGCCAGAAACTGGTCTATTCGTGCAGCATGCTTACTGTAGCCGAAGTTGCGTTCCACGTAAGCCCAGGCCCTTTCTACCCGGGATTGGTAATACTCATCATCGTTCATAAGGCGATCGATAGCCTCCCTTACCTCACCCGGTTCCGCGTAAACGGCAGCTTCCTGAAACAGTTGGCGGTATACAGGAGGAAGGATGGCAGGCACCCCCACGGCCATGGCTTCAAGAATTACCCGCCCAAAAGACTCTACCCAGTATGGGTGAGTGTAGTAGACAAAAACATCCAGGGTTGCCAGGAAGTCTTTCGGATGCATAGCGCCGAAATCCAGAACACGCCAGTTTTTGGGCAGCCGTCCGAGAACCTGACGGGGAGCATCCGCGCCGCCAAGCACATGTACCTCGTATTCGGCGGAGTCAGGGTAGATGGCAAGCGATTCCTCGCGGTCGGCAGGCCATTTACGCCACTCATCCCGGGAGTGCCTGCCTATGCGGGTTGTCCGCCCACGTGACGGACGGGAGGCGCGCCGCCACTCGTTGACGTCAATGATGTTTACCCAGTGCTCGTCGGCCAGGCTGATTGCTGCGATGTCAGCAGCGTGGTGTCTAAAAAGCGTTTCCCTGACCAGCGGGCCTATTGTGTACCACGTGCCCGCCTGCCCGAAGTAACCTCTTAGGTGTTCTACACAGCATCTTATATCATAGAGTTGCCTGCCCCCAGGCCCATAGTCGGCATAGGGCGTCTGGTTCACGATCACAATCACCTGTCCGGCGTCGACGTCGGGCAGATAACGCTGCCTCTCTTGGAGCACGGGAGGATGCCTCAGGACAAGCAGGTCGCAGGACACCTCTTCGCCGTAGACAAGGATCTGTACACGGTCCCCATCGATAAGCTCCCTTACTCTGGGGTTGATCGGTCTCTGCAGGCCTACGTCGTAACGAGGCATCTGGAGCAGGCCTGTGCGCAGCCCAGTCGCTCTCTGCGCTTTTATCTCTTCCATGTTGGACAGGGTACTGCCTCCCGGCAGACGAAAATCTGACGCCAGGATCACCTCGAAATGCCGGTGGGCACCGCGCTTGACCTCCCGTTCGGGCCACATGGGCTCAGGAGCGGGGAAAGGCCGTGTGTGCTGCGGGAACTCAAAACGGAGGTCGTTTGCGATCGGGTGGAAGTGAGTATAGCTTTCCCGGTATTCCTTTCTTGCTCCAGCCAATCTCCCGTAATAACCGAATGCATCATGTGCGGTCAGACAGGCGTCCGACTGCACTGCAAGGGCCAGCGGGCCGGTCGTGAGATGCTTGACGGCCTTGTTGCCAAAAACTCTCCTTGCACGTTCTATGAACTCGCCATCGCCAGCGAATCGCACGGAGTCCCAGTAGCCGAGGGAATCCACCGCCGACTGGCGGCGAAACATGAAGGATGCCATGTTGACCTGTATATAGAAACCCGGGTTGCCCCGGCGGTAGAATCTTGGCCCGGGAGTAACGCGGGCCAACTGCGAAGTGTTGGCCACAACTGATGGACTATCCATGAGATGCACAGCCTGCCTCTCTATTCTCTGCGGGTGGGCCCAGTCATCGGCATCGTGACAGGTTATGAACTCGCCCGTGGCTGCCTGAAGCCCGAGATTCCGCGCAACATAAGTTCCCCTGTTTGACTCCGATCTAATCAACCGCACCCTGGAATCCTGTTCTTCATACTTCTCGACGAGTGCTGCGGTAGCATCCTGGCTGCAATCGTCCACGACCACCACCTCCAGGTTGGCCCAAGTCTGGGCAAGTATGGAGTCCAGGGCCATCTGTATTGAGCCTTCGGCGTTATAGGCAGGCATGATGACAGTGACCCTGGGGCCTGTACCGCTCTCGGTCTTGCTCCTGCGCGCGCTGTGAACAGACCTCAGCCGATGCAGTGGAGGAAGCGCGGTTGAGTCATCCAGGACAACCAGCGACAATCGGTGAAGTGCCAGCGCCTTGTTGAGCCACGTGATTCGATCAGGCAATGAAGACTCAAGATTGGCGGCAGCAAGATAAAGATCGGCATTAGGCCCCAGCCGCATCGCCCGCGACAAGGCGCGTTTCGCCTCCTCCCTCGCTCCTACGGCATCCAGGCTCTCGGCCTCCAGAACGGCAGCCCGTCGCAGACGCACCGGACTATCCTCGCCTCTGCGTGCTGTGGATAGGAGATCAAGACACCTGTGCGCACCCTCCTCGCTGTACTGGTCAGCATACCAGGCGCAGAGCTCCCAGGCTGCCTGCCTTTGCAGCCGTGGCCGTGAGTCATCCTGGGCCAGTCTGTGCAAATCGGCAAGTGCCCGCTCACAGAAGCCCAGATTCCATAGCCGTAGCGCCAGCCGATCCACCAATGCGGATGGTTTCCCATTGCGAACTATCGGTCTTCTGCCGCCGCTCACGTGCCTGGATGTAAGCAGCCTTTCGATGTAGCGCTGCTGCCCTGGAGTGAGCAGTCTCCTTATGAGCTCGATTTGACCCGGGGTCAACCGCTCTACGAGACGCCATCCGACAGCATACAGCAATCTTCGTGTGAACAAAGCTCTAGCACCTTCGTCGTTCTCTTATCACCCCGCCTCTACATAGACGTTCTCGCGTCAGGAAGACACAGAATCCCTCTCATCACGGCTGTGGGCTGTAGCGCGCAATCAGCTCAGCCAACATAACGACGCCGTTCTTACATCGCTCCGCCTCCCACAGTATCTCCGACAGCATGTCAATCACCGCGGAATATGCTACCACGCCCGATGAATCGGTATCAGCACACAATATGCGGGATGTAGTCATCAGTGAAGGCGATTATCCGTGACGTTTGCATCATCTCATCATCGGCGATCTTCCAGGTATGCGTATCCTTAGATGATCGTCTAATCTGAGCAAAATTGAACCTGTCGACTGAGAATATCAGGAACCCGTTTTCCCGACAGTCTATCAGGAAACGCGTGTCTTCGCCGGGAGCTTTGTCAGTCATAAAACTGACCTTGTCAAAGACACACCGGCAGGCAATGATGGTCGGTCCCGCAACATGTTTAGCAAATCGGTGTTCGTTGCCGGGAAATCTGAGCGCCAGTGCCCTATTCTCCTCAAAGTAGACGTGATAAGTAGACTTACCCACAACTGCGGCACCTGAGTAAACAAAGGCATTTATCATGTCTTCGAGATAGGCGGGTGCGTAGTAGTCATCATCGTCGAATTTGGCAATATGCTCAAACCTGGCTTTGTCAACGCCGGAGTTGAGACATGTACCCAGGCCGTGTTCCTCATCCATCCGGTACACGGTTGCATTGTCATGTTTCTCAGCTTCTTCCATCCATTCGTCCATATCCAGAGAGTTGTTGTTCAGCACGACGATCAGTTCCTTATCCTCGTACTGCTGCCTGTCATAGTTACCAAAGATGTTCTGCATATAGTCAGGCTTGTTCGTGCAGGTGATAATCGAGACGCCCTTCCTTTTCTGCCCGGGCGTCCGGTGGGCTCCGACCAGCCTTTGCAGCAGGTAGTTCGACCTCTCGTCATAGGTGGGTTCTGCCATGGCTTTTCGTAGACCTAGATGTATCAGCCTATCCCGCAATTCGCGGTCTGTGAAAAGTTCCACTGACTCGCCTCGCGCTGCCCTAGCCCTTTGAGGCTTCTGCTGATCGCCCAGGACTTCTTGAGTCTTGCCAGTCTGTGTATGCCGCTTGCTTGACCGATAATCACGGTAGATGCGCCATAGCCGGAGCGGTAGCGCGATTGTGGTTCTCGAAGGCCGCACCGCCGTCACCATTGCCCGGCCCACCCGGAATGTGACTGAGTTCCGTAGCGCCCTGTTCTTCTCTTGGAGTTCGTCTCTTTCCTTCTCCAAGCCTTCGATTCTCACCTGAAGCCGTTGCTTGTCGTTCTCCCGGTCTTCGATTGCGCCCTGAAGCTCTTGCTTCTCGTTCTCGAGGCGTTCGGTTTCGCCCTGAAGCTCTTGCTTCTTGTTCTCGAGGCGTTCGGTTTTGCCCTGAAGCTTCTCTATCCGGCCCTTATGTGCTAGCAGTTCCTCGTATTTCTCCTTCTCCTTCCGCTCGAACTCCGATTCGGACAGTTCCTGAATCCTCCTGTGCCATCGTTCATCAAGGACCTGGCTTGCATCAAGGACACCAGTGCTGCTCGCATCCCGTGGTTCGCCGCAGAAACAGATACGCCCACCGACAATGTCTAGTTCATTCAGTGTGAAGAAGGGAGAAACGAGGTCGACAAAACGGTAAAGGTAGAATGTGTGTTTGTGGTCAGGATGGACGAGCAGGCCGAAGGGCGTTGTGATGATCACTGTGCCGTCGGTTCTGCACACCCGACGTGCCAGGTCGAGAAACGCCTCCGGCTCCGGGACATGCTCAAGCAGTTGCCCCATGATCACGGTGTCGAAGCCGTTCTGTTCGAACTCGTACCGGAGGGCGTCGCCAAGTAGGAATTGCACCCGCTCGCGCGTGCTATCACTTTCGGCGGCAAGTTCTTTCCTAGCATAGTCGATCGAATTCTCATCCACATCGATGCCGGTGACATACTTGCCCATCCGCGCGAGGAGGATGGACACGATCCCCTGGCTGCATCCGACGTCGAGGATGGTTGACCCCCGCACGCGCCGGCAGATCCAGGCTATGCGCTCACGTGCTGCGGTATGAGCTTCAGCACTCAAGAGCTTGCCGTGGAAGACTTCGTTTATCCTGTCAGCGGTTGCCACAGACTACGCCTCGACTCCGGGTTCTCTCTTCACGGACCTCACCTCAGGCAGGCCCACAGACTCCGTCCTGCACATAATATACGACACTTATTATAGGCAAAGAGTATCGCCCATTACAAACTAACCAGGCTTCTGTAGACACCGCGCAGTGCCTGCTCCTCTTTCTCCCAGCTGTATTTGGTGAGTGCGGCGTGCAGGGCGTTGCGCCCGAGCCGTTCCCTGAGGTCCCGGTCAGTGCTGAGGGTGGCGATGGCCTCCTTGAGGGCTTCCTTGTTATGCTCCACTGTAAGGCCCACGTCCTCCTGCTCGGTCAGGTCGCCCGAGTAGGTCCCTTTCGTGCAGACGATGGGCCGTCCACAGACCATTGCTTCAAACTGCTTGTTGGCGAGGCTGTTGCGGTTGTTGAGGTCGTGGGGATCCAGCATGAGAAAGACGGCATCGGCCCTGAAGGTCATCGGTATGACATCGTCTATGGGCACCTTGCCGACGAACGAGGCGTTCCGGGCGGAGGCACATCTGTGCTCGATGGCCCGTACCTGCTCAGGAGGACCGACACCCCCGATTATGCAGCGGACTCCCTCCATTGCCTCCACCGCATCGATGAGCATCTGTATGGGCCGTCCTTTGTGGAGCACCCCGATATAGAGGACAGTGAAGACATCGTTCCCGGGCAGACGATAGTCACGGCCCTGAAGAGGTTTGCAGTTCATGACCAGCGTGATAGGCCTGCCGGTTATGGAGGCCAGGTACTTCCTCTGCGCCTCATCGACGCTTATGACGTGATCGACGCTACGGACAAGCCTTTTCTCCAGCCAGAGGAAGCGGGAGGCGACCCAGTATGGCAGTTGTCTGGCTACCATATAACCGTAGATCTCGTGGGCGTCGTAGATGAGGGGGAGTTTCGTTTTCCGTTTGAGGGCCACGCCGGTGAGCAGGGTATCGAGGTCGTGGCAGTGTATGACGGAGAATCCCTCCCTCCTATGGAGTTTGAGCGCGCTGCGATACATCTGCCACTGGGACAGGACCAGCAGGTTCACGCCATTGCAGATGAGTGCGAAGCGGTGCAGGGGCCCGGGGCCCGTGAGGGGCGGCAGCGGCCGGACTCTCTCAACGCTTATGCCGTCTACCACAGCATTAGGGGGATGCTCCCGCTCGCGATCGCGGGCCAGCACGGTGACCTTGTAGCCGGCCTTGAGCAATGATTGGGCCTCCGCATAGACCCGGGGATCATGCGTGAAGGCATTGGACAGGAGCATGAGCACGTTCATGTCAGGGCTATTATAGCAGCGAATAGCGAATGGTCACTGGCGCCCGGTGATCAGTGAAAGGTAAACCTGACTACTGAGGTCCGCCCCGCCGACTTATGCCTCGTAGCGACAGAGAAGCTGGGCGCACCACCGCCCCGAATGCAGTACGAGGCCCCGACTCTATCGAGGTGCAGAAGAAGGCGGCAATCTAGCCTCGTGCGCGACGAACGCACGCCCGGGCCCGAGCCCCTCGAGTCTGCTGCGTTTGCGGGGTTCGGTGGGTCTACTCGCCAAGCCGGACTATGTTGTCGCCCCTCAGCCCCCTGGTCACTCCGCGGGTATCGAAGACCAGCTTGGCACGGGCCACCATCAGGCCTGCCCTGGTTTGAGAGGCAACTCCGCGGCTCTTCCATTGCCGACGAGGTTGCGGTGGGCACCGCGGAGACTGCTCGTCCTCCGCCATGATCCCCTCTTTGTCGGCGCCCACCAGGATGTTCCAGCGCTTCTGCGC